>Ga0209479_1000954_pt1 | contig 35073 bp, 33 predicted proteins | sample DewCreD2012metaG_2_FD_184112 | JGI IMG/M metagenome (GOLD analysis project Ga0209479, IMG submission 184112) | Hot spring sediment bacterial and archeal communities from British Columbia, Canada, to study Microbial Dark Matter (Phase II) - Dewar... ...
TGTGCATCATGCCTTGATATTCTATATTAATGGCAGTAGCTACAGGGTAAAGGATAAGCTAAAGAGGGTTAATTAGAGGGGTCAATTTTATTTGCACATAAGGGGTCAAATCTCTTGACTATCAACAGCATGTTCTGTTAAATAATATAACCCATTCCGGACAAGAGCCTGAATCTGACTTATTTTACTCAATCAAGATATCCTATCAATTTTTTGTTTTATATTATAGCATGTTATCTGCTGTTGCGGGCAAGGTTCAATTTACCAAGGTTTTGGGATTTTTGGAATAAGGGGTTTCTTCGGTTCCTCTCGTTTTCCCTCCGCTGGCTTTTCTGTTGGTTTCATCTCAGGAATAGTTGGCATCCCATACGACATTTTCTGATATCCTGCTGGAATTTCAAAAAGAGTATCAGATTGTTTTCCAATGTTTAGATTTTTATATTCCATTGTCCAACTGCCGTCCACAGCCGACGTCTTTATCGGAAAACCTGAATCAGTAGCAACCCATTGGAAGATACTCTCTTCTTTATCAGCTCCTTTATAGACTATTCTATACTTATCTACTGTTTTTCCATCTACTGTTTCTGTGCTTAAATGCTTTCGCTCAACTTCACCGGGCATTTTATCTGCAGTAGCTTGCACATTTTCGGGCTTTAAAGGCTGTTCCATATACATCTTCTGGTCAGGCATGAGTATCCAGACTATATCCTTGTCCATCCTTGTTATAGTGATAGCCTGAGGCATTTCCATCCTCGTTTTTTCTTTTGTAACAAAAATCTTTCCTCTGACAACTCCAGATTTTGTTGTAGAAACTATGTCAGCAGAAAAATCCTGATCGAAGGCAATTCCTCCAAAAAGGAAAATTAAAGCTACAATCACTAACACGCCTGAAGTTATTCTATTTCGTCTTTTCATAAATGTGTATCCTCCTTTTTCTCACTGCCCGCAATGAGCGGAAGTGCCCATTACAAATTATGCTGTTTCATATTGAAGAACTTTTAACTGGTCAGGACTCATTCTGATACTCAGATTGAGTATTTCAATCCCAACTACTTTACCCTCTGCATTAAAATCAAGAACTACACCGGGTTGCACTTCCTCCGATTCTACAATAGAAGATTCATCTAATCGGAAATAAAGTGCATCATTCTCTTTGTCTACTTTTAGCCTCATCTCTTCCTCCTCGCCCTACGGTCAAAGAATACCGTAACTATTTTCTTTGGTGAAATATAAGGATTTACAACCACATGGAGAATCCGTCCACTATGTTCTGGAATGTTTTTGAAATAATGGACATTGTTATCTTCCCCTACATTTTTCCAATCAGAATTATCAATAGTTCGCCATACCCATTCTTCAGGAATATTACGCTCCTTCAACATATCTTGGGTATGTGCTGATAATTTTAAGTCCATACTTTTTAGCAAATGATGCAGCATTCGCGTAATAATAGCACCGAGTGCCATTTTGCTCCAGAATATGGGATGATAATTGCACCTGGTATGGTTATTTTCATTCTGGCAGAATCGCCAGAAACCTTTTCTTTGTCAAAATTTGTCACTCATTGCCTCCTCTTAGGAAGTGTAGTTAGTTATTGATTAAGACCATTTTAAAGCTGGCAATTTCAGTGTCCTTCTTCTCTGCCGCTTTCCACCACCCTTGCTATGCTCATAACCCTCTCTTCTTCACCGATGTCTATGAGCCTGACTCCCTGTGTGTGCCTGCCCATTGTTGGGATATTTGATGCCCTGAGGCGTATAAGTTTGCCACTGCTTGCAATAATTATCACTTCATCTTCATCAGTTACCTCAAGAATGCCCACTATATTTCCCTTCTTTGGCGTTGTCTTCAGGGTGATTATTCCTTTGCCACCTCTGCCTTGAACCCTGTACTCCTCTGATAGGGTTCTTTTCCCATAGCCCTTCTCTGTCACCGTAAGGAGTGTAGTCTTCTCATCAAGGACATCAACAGATACAACTTCATCATTCTCCGCAAGCCTTATACCCCTTACTCCATGGGCAACCCTTCCCTTCTCCCTTACATCCTTCTCATTGAACCTTATTGATAAGCCTTTCTTTGTGCTCAGGATGATATCCTTTTTGCCATCCGTTACCCTCACGCCAATGAGCTCATCATCAGGGTTAAGGGTTATTGCATTTATTCCTTTGCTTCTCGGGTTACTGTAAGCAATGAGGGGGGTCTTTTTCACAATACCTTTTTTAGTTGCCTTGAATAAATAAAGTTTCTCCCTTCCCTGAATTTGATTCAGGGTTACAGGAAAGACTGTTGTTATCTTCTCATCCTCTCCTATATTAAGGATGTTGACAATAGCCTTACCCTTAGCTACCCTGCTAACCTCAGGGGCCTGATATACCTTAAGCCAGTAAAGCCTTCCACGATTTGTAAAGAAGAATAAGTAGTCATGTGTTCCTGCAAGGAAGAGGTGTTGAGCAAAATCCTCTTCTCCTCCTTCCATACCCATGAGCCCTTTCCCGCCTCTTCTTTGGCTTCTGTAAATTGCTAATGGATTACGCTTGATATAGCCCTGATGTGAGATGGTTATTACCATTTTCTCTTCTTTTATGAGGTCCTCAATGGTTATTTCCTTTGTCTCTTCTGAGATTTCGGTTCTTCTCGGGTCAGAATAATTCTGCTTTATTTCTATGAGCTCCTGCTTTATTATGTTGTTGACAAGTGCATCGCTTGTAAGGATGGCATTTAATCTTTCAACCTCCTTGAGTGTATCTTTATAGTCCTTTATAATCTTTTCCCTCTCAAGCCCTGTGAGCCGCTGTAGTTTCATATCAAGAATTGCCTGTGCCTGGGTCTTTGTTAAAGGGAAGGTCTTGATCAACCCTTCAAGTGCGGATTCAGGATTCTTTGATTTTCTTATGATGCTTATAACCTCATCTAGGTGCTGAAGGGCAATCCTCAGTCCCTCAAGGATGTGTGCCTTTTCCTGAGACTCCCTTAACTCATACCGTGTCTTTCTTAAGATGACTTCTCGCCTGTGCTGGAGGAAATGCCATAAATGGCTTTTAATATCCAATACCCTTGGCTGACCATTGACAATTGAAAGCATTATAATGCCAAAGGTGGATTCCATCTGGGTGTATTTGTAAAGTTGATTGAGTGCTACCTGTGCCATCTCTCCCCGCTTGAGCTCAAGGACAACCCTGATGCCGTCCCTATCAGACTCATCTCTAATATCTGAGATGCCTTCAATCTTCTTTTCACGCACAAGCTCTGCAATCTTCTCTACAAGCCTTGCCTTATTCACCTGATATGGAAGTTCTGTGATTATTATGCTTTCACCTTTGTCCTGCTGAATCCTTACCCTTGCCCTGACCTTTATGAGCCCTCTGCCTGTTTTATACGCATCAATAATGCCCTGTCTTCCATGAATGACACCACCTGTAGGAAAATCAGGACCTTTAATTACATCTGATAACTCCTCTATTGTTACATCAGGATTGTCTATTATCATCACAAGGGCATCAACAATCTCACCTAAATTGTGAGGAGGAATGCTTGTAGCCATTCCAACTGCAATGCCTGATGAACCATTGATAATCAGATTGGGAATCTTTGATGGCAGTACAGTAGGCTCCTCTGTAGTCTCATCAAAATTTGGGGTAAGGTCAACGGTCTCCTTCTCTATGTCCGCAAGCATTTCCTGAGCCATAGGAGTAAGACGCGCCTCTGTATATCTATAGGCTGCAGGGGGGTCTCCATCTATAGAGCCAAAATTCCCCTGACCGTCAACAAGGGGATATCGCATATTAAAATCCTGTGCCAGCCTCACAAGTGCATCATAGACAGCAGAGTCACCGTGTGGGTGATATTTTTTTAGCACCTCTCCAACAATACCGGCGCACTTGGAGTATTTTTTGTTGGGGAGCAATCCCTCCTTAAGCATTGCATAGAGGATTCGTCGCTGAACAGGTTTAAGCCCATCCCTTACATCAGGAAGTGCCCTTCCGATGATTACGCTCATGGCGTAATCAAGGTAGCTAACCTTCATCTCATCTTCAATGTTTATAGCTAACTCAGCCATCTTGTCTTTTTAAGGTCCTATTATATATCCAGATTCCTCGCCTCAAGGGCATACCGTTCAATAAAATTCTTTCTCGGTTCAACCTTATCTCCCATAAGGATGGTGAAGATTTCATCAGCCCTCACAGAGTCCTCAATCCTTACCTGAAGGAGTGTTCTTTTTTCAGAATTCATTGTGGTCTCCCATAGCTGCACCGGGTTCATCTCACCAAGCCCTTTATATCGCTGGATGCTTATGCCCCTTTTTGCAACGGAAAATATGTATTCAAAGAGCTCTTTTGAATCGTTAAACTCTTTCACTTCATCTCTGTGTATGACCTTATAAGGTGTTTCCTCTCTGGTCTTTAAGGTAGAGTAAAGACTTTGAAGTTCCCTCATCTCAGGTGATGTGAGAAACTCATCATCAACTGTCAGCTTTTCGGAACCGGCCAGTTCCGGGAAGGTTTGTCTTTGTAGCTCAATTTTAAATGCCTGATGCTCTTCGTCTTCCTCAATCGTTTCATTTAAGTCAGGAAATCTCGTTTTAAGTTTTTCTATTAAGGCATAGACCTTATCCCTGCTTTTTAATACGGATTTATCTAATTCAAGAGAAAGCAGAAACTTCACTACCTCTGTGTCCCTTTTTCTTTTTGAAAACCAGCTGATAAGTTTTTCAAACTTTGAGAGGTTTTTGATGAATGGTGTGAGTGCCTTTCCTGTTAATATCCTGCCGTTCAGATGGAGTTCTATTTCATCTACTGCAAGGTCAAGTAGCATCTCTTCAAGCCTCTGTTCATTCTGGATATAGCGCTCTGATTTCCCTTTCTTGACCTTAAAAAGCGGTGGTTGTGCTATATAAAGATAGCCACGCTCAATTATCTCAGGCATCTGCCTGAAGAAAAAGGTCAGTAGCAGTGTCCTTATGTGTGCTCCGTCTACATCGGCATCTGTCATGATAATGATTTTATGATATCGTATTCTGGAGATATCAAAATCGTCTGTGCCAATGCCTGTTCCCAGTGCGGCAATTATTATTTTTATTTCATCAGAGCTAAGCATCTTATCAAGTCTTGCCTTCTCCACATTCAGGATTTTTCCTTTAAGAGGTAGTATTGCCTGGTTGTTCCTGTCTCTGCCCTGCTTTGCAGAGCCGCCTGCAGAATCTCCCTCTACTATGAAGAGTTCGCTAAGGGCAGGGTCCTTCTCAGCACAGTCAGCAAGTTTTCCCGGAAGCCCTGTGTCCTCAAGTGCCCCCTTTCTCCTTGTAAGCTCTCTTGCCTTTCTTGCTGCATCCCTCGCCCTTGAGGCTAAGAGTGCCTTCTCAATTATCTTCCTTGCTGTAGAAGGATTCTGTTCAAAATAACTGCCCAAGGCATCGTTTACAATGGATTCAACTATGCCTTTAACATCACTATTGCCGAGTTTGGTCTTTGTCTGTCCTTCAAACTGTGGGTCAGGTAGCTTTACACTTATAACTGCTGTAATCCCTTCTCTGATGTCTTCACCTGATAGGGTTTCTCCTGAATTTTTAAAAATACTGGAAGAGGTAGCATAGTTATTGGCTGTGCGCGTAAGTGCTGCCTTAAATCCTATTAAGTGGGTGCCTCCTTCCTTTGTGTTTATGTTATTTACAAAGGAATAGATGGTTTCAGAATAACCATCATTATACTGTAATGCCACTTCCAGGAAGATGCCATCCTTTTCCTTTGCTATATATATGGGTTTTGGATGAAGGGGAGTCTTGTTTTTATTTAAATGCTCTACAAAAGAGACAATGCCTCCCCTATAAAGAAATATCTCTTCTTCTCCGCTCCTTTCATCTCTGAGCTTAATCTGAAGTCCCTTATTGAGGAAGGCAAGTTCTCTGAGTCTCTGCGCTAAGGTGTCATAGTTAAACTCTGTTACCTCAAATATGTTGGGATCGGGTTTAAAGGTTATTTTTGTGCCAACACTTTTTGTCTTTCCAACCATTGTAATCTGTCCCTGAGGAACCCCATATTTAAAATGTTGCTCCCATACCTCACCATTTTGTTTGATCTGGACATCAAGCCACTCAGAGAGTGCATTAACAACGGAGATTCCTATACCGTGGAGTCCTCCAGAGATCTTATAAGCCTTGCTCTCAAATTTTCCTCCTGCATGAAGTTCTGTAAGTGCAATCTCTACTGCAGACCTGCCTTCAGGGTCTCCTGGATGAGGTCCTACAGGAATTCCCCTGCCATTATCAATAACCGTGATGCTTCCTTCGGTATGGATTGTGACATCTATCCTGGTGCAGAAACCGGCAAGTGCCTCATCAATGCTGTTGTCCACTACCTCATAGACAAGATGGTGCAGTCCTTCAGGACCTGTAGAGCCTATATACATGGCAGGTCTTTTTTTTACACCATCCAGACCCTTAAGTATCTTTATGTCCCCTGCGGTGTAAGTCTCTGCCATTGTTTTGTGTTCTTCCTACCATTGAAATTTTGCTGGATGAAACGCTGGAACGCCTGGCCGGTGGGCCGCAGCGTGCCATCCATATTGACCAACCCCTGTGCCTTGGGCGCATCCACGCTGAACCAAACCCCGATGGGCAGGCCCAACTCCACCACCTTGCCCATGATGGCTGTGGTCTGGTTGGGGTCATCGCTGTGCTGGCCGATTTCGTTGGTAATCACCGGCAGGCCCGTCTGCGCTTTCAGATATGCCACCGCCTCCCCAAGCGCCTGGGGATCGGCGATGTACCAGTGGAAGTTCACGTAGTCCGCACCAGCGGCACGATAGGAGGCGAGGAGCGCTTTGCCCTTGCGAATCTGCTCCTTAGCCTTGGGGGAGTTCAGCAATTGCCGCTCCATCGCTGTGAAGGCCCTGGTAGCGAAGTCCTGGGCGGCTGCCGTCTGCCCGCTCTTCAGGTAATGGTCATAGACCAACAGGGCCACTAAGAAGCTGACCGGCCCGCCGTTGGTGCAGGGGATACCCTTTTGGTGGGCCACCTGGCAGGCGGCTTTCAACTGGGCAGCGTATTCCTCCGGCGTGCCGGTGTAAAACAGGGCCGAGTTCTCCTCGTTCTCCACCACCAGCACCGCCGGGCGATATTTGTCCAGCACCTGGCTCAGGGTACGTTGATAGGCGGCGAGATCGCTGGGCGGGGAGGTGGCTTGCCCCCGGCCGTTGTTGCGCACGGTGAGGACGAGCTGCAAACCGGCCTTCAGGGCGATATCACACTCGGGGGAGGTCCCGTTCCATTCATCCAGGAAGATGGCCGAGGGTCGGTAGTAAACCACCCCTAGCGCTTTGGCGATCTGCATCCCCTGAGACGAGCGCACTAGTCGAGATGGCAACATCAGCCCAAAGGGGTTCCGGCCTGTGGGTCGCGACGGCGTGGCGGTCGGCTCTTCGGGCACGCGGTCTGGCGAACGATTGGCGAAGGAGAGCAAACCGAGGACGAGCCATACGGCGATCACAGGTTTGAGCGTATTCATCATAGCGAAATTATAGCACCTCCGGCCTCCCAAGCGCCCCTCTTACATCCTCATGGGCATAAGAACACAGTTATAACCCCTTTCCTCTGTCTCCAATAAGAGTGCAGCGCTGAATGGGTCCTCAAGTTCCAGTTTGACATACTCTCCATCCATTGACTTCAGTGCATCCATCAGATAACGGGCATTAAAGCCGATTGAAATGGGCTTTCCCTTATACTGAATAGCCATCTCCTCCCGTGCCTCTCCTAAATCAGGATTTATAGAACTGAGTGTTAATCCCTCTGCTTCTATGTCAAGCCTTACTGCATTTGTCCCTTCCCTGCTCATTATTGAGATTCTCTTTAACACCTTCAAAAAGGCTGTCCTGGAAAGCATCACCTTTTTCTCGTTTCCTTTGGGAATGACCAGCTCATAATCAGGATAAGTTCCTTCTATGAGGCGTGAGGTTAACTGAATATCATCAACAGTAAAGAATATATGATTTTTGTTGAGCCCTACCGTGATACTTATTCCCTTTTCTTCAAGGATTCGGCTTAGTTCTGCAGCCGCCTTTTTAGGCAATATGAGTTTTTTCTCTCCTGAGATTTTCCCTTCTATTTCTTTTGTAATAATGGAGAGCCTGTGTCCATCAGTGCCAACAATCTTTAATTCAACAACTTTTTTCTTCGGGATGAAATGCATGAGAAGACCGTTCAGGGTATATCTGGGGTCGTTATCGCCTACAGCATAGATAGTTTTTTCAATCATACCCTTCAGTATATCTGTATTTATATTGAGCACATCTACATGAGATGGCTCCGGCAGGCTCGGATACTCTTCCTCCGGTAGCCCCATCAATTTAAATATGCTTTTTCCAGAGAAAACCTGTAACCAGTTATTTTCCGTGGATTCCAGGAGTATATCTTCTTCCAATTCTTTGACTATCTCAAAGAGTTTCCTTGCGGGTATACAGAGACTTCCTTTTTCAATGACCTCTGCCCTGAGACTGCCCTTGATTGCAATATCAAGGTCTGTTGCTAAAATAGATATTGTCTCGTCGGCTCGGAGTAGAAAATGGCTTAGAATCGGCATTGTAGTTTTCTTTTCAACAATACCAACAATGCCCTGGATGTTCTGTAATGCCTTCTGTATCTCTTTTCTTTCTATCTTTAGCTTCATGGCATCCCCCTTATTTTGAACTTAAATTATTCATGGTTCTTAATTTTCCTTATCAAATAATCAAGTTTTTTATTAAACTCCTCATCCTTCTTTTTTCGTTCTTCAATCTGCTTGCAGGCATGTATAACTGTGGAGTGGTCTTTACCTCCAAAGTTTTTTCCTATGTCTGAGAGGGAGGTATCTGTTAGAACCTTACTGAGATACATGGCAACCTGCCTTGGAAATGCAATATCCCTGGTCCTCTTCTTTGACCTTATATCCTGAGGCCTCACTCCATAATATTCGCATACAGTCTTCTGGATAAAATCTACAGTTAATTCCTTTTCCTCCTCATGGATTAAATCTTTAAGCACCTCCTTAACCATCTCTATAGTTATGGCTTTTCCGCAGAGAGATGAATAGGCTCCGAGCCTTATCATGCAAGCCTCTAAGTCTCTGATATTTGATTTTATCCTGCTTGCTAAAACGAGCATGACATCTTCTGGAAGCTTTATACCCTCCATCTCTGACTTCTTTCCTAAGATTGCTACCTTTGTTTCAATGTCGGGCATCTGAATCTCGGCGATTATGCCCATGCCAAACCTTGACCTTAAACGTTCGGTGATAGGCGATATGTCTTTTAAGGGTCTATCGCTTGAGAAGACAATCTGTTTCTGAGAGTCATAAAGGGCATTAAATGTATGGAATAACTCCTCCTGTGTTCCGCTTTTCCCTGCAATAAAATGTATATCGTCAGCAAGGAGGACATCAAGATTTCTATATCTTTCCTTAAATTCATTCATCCTGTCATTTCTCATGGAATAGACAAACTCATTGGTGAACTGCTCGGCAGGGACATATAAGAGCCTGGCATCTGGCATTCGGTCTATTACTGCATTTCCTATTGCATTCATTAGATGGGTCTTACCAAGACCTACACCACCATAGATAAAAAGTGGGTTATAGGCCTTGCCCGGAGAATTGGCAACTGCCATTGCAGCAGCACAGGCAAACTGATTGCTTGAGCCCACCACAAAGCTGTCAAAGGTATATTTCGGATTAAGGAAGATGCCCTTGCTTGCAAGTTTTGCCTTTCTGAGCTCCCTTTTTGTCTCTATCTTTTTAAGTGCAGGGTCTTCCTCTTTTTGAGAGACAATGAATCTCACGGACATCTCCCTCTTAAATGACCTCCCTAATGCCTCGTTTATTACTCCCATGTAATGGTCTTCAATCCACTCTTTAAAAAATCTGTTGGGGACCTCAACTGCGACCTGTTGCTCTTGAAGGCTTATCAGCTTCATGGGTTTAAACCAGAGCTCAAATGTCTGATTGCCAACCTTCTCTTGTATAGCCTCAAGGGTTTTTCCCCATATTTCTTCTGTTTCCATCAGCCACCGTAAGTTATAAGCATAATGTTAATATTTTGTGGATAATTCTTAGACTGCAGGATATTTTTACCTTACCTCACAAAGGCAAGATATTATACCTTAGCCTGTTAACTATAAGCAAGCTATTTTTTTCTACCTTGAATAAAATTTGCCCCATAAAATTCTCTTGACATTTATTAACTACTATGGTAGTAAATAACCATGAAAACTGCTATCTCTAAACTTATACAGATGGGGCTTTCAGAATACGAGACTAAGGCATATACAGCCCTTTTAAAAGAAAGTCCCTCAACCGCTTATGAAATTGCAAAAAATTCAGGTATTCCTACATCAAAGGTCTATGAGGTCATTAAAAGGCTTGAGTCAAGACAGATGGTTCAGGTCATCCACGGCGAACGCTCAAGGATGTTCATCCCTCAGCCCATTGATGAATTTGTAGAAAATTTCAGAGTAACCATGGAAGAAAATATTGATGTTCTTAAGCGAGAGCTGAAGGACCTGAAGGGAGGCATAGACCTGGGTTATACCTGGCACATAAGGGAGTATGATGCCCTCATTCGTAAGGCAGGAAGGATGCTTGATGCCGCAGAGAAGACAATCCTCCTATCAATATGGCAGGCTGAGGTGGATGCCCTCAGAAAATCCATCATTGATGCAGAATCCCGCGGGGTAAAGGTTGCGATGGTGCACTATGGAGCGACCAATCTTAAAATAAAACAGCTTTACAGACATCCAGTAGAGGAGACGATTTATGCTCAGAGGGGCGCAAGGGGAATTGCACTTGTTACTGATTCAAGGGAGGCCCTTATAGCCAGGGTAGGTGTGGAAAAGACAGATGCAATATGGAGCATGAATGAGGGTTTTGTTATAATGGCAGAGGATTATGTAAGACATGATATTTATGTAATGAAGATTATTTCCCGTTTTGACCCATTGCTCAAAGAGAAATTCGGACTTAGATATGAGAAGCTCATGGACATTCATACAGATTGAGGAAGCAAGGAAATAGATTCTCTATGGGGATTCAAGCACACAAAAGGCATCTTGAAAGACTTGATAAAAAATACCTGTGGCATCCATTTACCCAGATGAAGGAGTGGTTAGAAGAGGAGCCCATAATCATTACAGAGGGCAGGGGCTCTTTTCTTAAGGATATATGTGGCAGGTGGTATCTTGATGGCGTATCCTCTATTTGGGTTACAGTTCACGGGCACAGGAAAAAAGAGATAGACAATGCAATAAAGGGACAGATTGATAAAATCAGTCATTCAACCCTTCTTGGTCTTACACATCCACTTGCGATAGAATTAGCTGAAAAACTCATTAAGCTCGTCAATTCGTCCTTCGTATCTCGTCCCTCGTCTCTGACCAAGGTCTTCTACTCAGACAATGGCTCAACTGCTATGGAGATAGGCATTAAGATGGCATTTCAATACTGGCAGCACAAGGGTATTAAACATAAAAGGAGGTTTCTCTCCATTAGGAATGCCTATCATGGGGACACAATCGGTGCAGTGAGTGTTGGGGGCATTGATATTTTTCATAAGGCATTCTCACCCTTGCTTTTTAAGACATATAGAGCTCCTTCGCCTTACTGCTATCGGTGCGAGCTAAGTGAGGAATATCCCTTATGTAAGCTCCGCTGTCTGAAGGCAATGGAAGAGATAATAAAGAGCCATCATGAGGAGATAGCAGGGCTAATTATTGAGCCTATGGTTCAGGCTGCAGGTGGTATGATTGTTTCCCCTCCAGGATATTTAAAGGGTGTAAGAAGGTTATGCAGTAAATACAATATCCTTATGATTGCAGATGAGGTTGCAACAGGTTTTGGACGAACAGGCAGAATGTTTGCATGTGAGCATGAGGGTGTAATGCCCGATATGTTATGTATATCGAAGGGAATCACAGGAGGCTACCTTCCACTTGCTGCAACTATTACCACAGAGGAAATCTATAACGCATTCTTGGGAGAGTTCAAAGAGTTAAAGACATTTTTCCACGGGCACACCTATACAGGAAATCCCCTCTCATGTGCTTCCGCTATTGCCAATATAGAGCTATTTAAAAAAGAAAGGACATTGAGGACCTTGCAGGGGAAGATTGAGATACTGAGAAGAGGACTCTCTAAGATAAGAGAACTTTCCCATGTGGGAGATGTAAGGCAGAAGGGCTTTATGGTAGGGATTGAGCTTGTGAAGGATAAGAAGACAAAGATGCCGTACTCACTAAAAGAAAAAATTGGGTGGAAGGTTTGTTACAGGGCAAGGGAGAAAGGACTTCTCATAAGACCGCTTGGCAATGTAGTGGTCTTAATGCCACCTCTCAGTATCTCACAAGATGAACTAAAAATGCTTGTTCAGATAACCAAAGAGGCTATTAAAGAAGTAACGGAATGAATTTTAGATAGATTTATTCATACACATAATATCAAATACTATCCCATATTATATCTTTAAGGAAATCCCTAGTTTACGCCCTATTTAAGGTCTTGGTTGTTTTTTAAGGAATATGGTATTATTTTTATACGGGGCGTGGCGTAGCCTGGTAGCGCACACGGTTCGGGACCGTGGGGTCGCTGGTTCAAATCCAGTCGCCCCGACCATCTGAGTTAAGGAATTTTAGATTTTAACTTTTAATTTATTGCCCCTGTAGCTCAGAAAGGAAGAGCAGAGGTTTCCTAAACCTTGTGTCGGGGGTTCGACTCCCTCCAGGGGCACCATGCCCCGCACTTAAGATAAATGCGGGGTTTACCCTGTCTTTGGAGGTTCCTTAAGTATTCTCCATGTCTTAAGTATATCTATTGCGCGTTGAAGCTGTATGTCCTCTTCCTTTGAGGCATCGGGCGTAACAATAATATCTGGTGTGATTCCTGTGGTGTGGATGGAGGTCCCCTTAGGTGTATAATATCGGGCAGTTGTGAGTCTCAAGCCTGAGCCGTCACTTAAAGGGATTACTGTTTGAACAGAGCCTTTTCCAAAGGTCTTTGTCCCAACGAGCACAGACCTTGAGTGGTCTTTAAATGCCCCTGCGATAATCTCCGAGGCACTGGCACTGCCTTCATTAACAAGGACGACCATTGGGTAATCATAATATTTTTTGCTATTGCCTGTGTGATATTCTTTTTTAACCTCTTTTCTGCCTTTTATGGAGACAACGAGTTTACCTTGAGGAAGAAACCTGCTTGATACATCCACAGAGACATCCAGGACTCCACCAGGGTTGTTTCTCAGGTCAAGGATAAGGGCATTTATGTTTTCTTTTTCAAGACCCTTTAATGCCTTTTCAAGCTCTGCCCCTGTTTGTTCGTGAAATTGAGTGAGTTTTATGTATCCTATCCCATCCTCCAGGACCCTGCTCTTTATGCTATGGATTTTTATTATATCTCTCTGAATTGTCATATCCCTTGGGCTATCCCATTCCTTACGCATCAGGGTTATTGTTACTGATGTCCCCTTCGGTCCTCTCAGTCGGGTTACTGCATCATGCAGGCTCATATCCTTTGTTTGCTCTTCATTTATTTTAATAATCTTATCGCCTGCCTTTACCCCGGCTTTATAAGCAGGTGTGTCTTCAATAGGGGCAATAACAGTAAGTATGCCATCCTTTATCCCTATCTGTATTCCAATCCCTCCAAATTCTCCTTTTGTCTCAACCTGCATCTCTTTAAATACCTCAGGAGGCATAAAGGAAGAATGCGGGTCAAGGGACTGAAGCATTCCTTTTATTGCCCCGTAGATCAGGTCCTTGTCCTTTACCTCTTCCACATAATTTTTCTTCACTAAGGAGAGAACTTCTGTAAAGGTTTTTAACTTTTCGTAATGTTCTGCCTCTTGGGTTACCTTCGCTAAACTCCATTGCCAGACTATTACACCTGTGAGAATAATTGTTACAATAACTGCCCATATAACGGTTGTTTTTTGCCTAAGCATCTTTATCCTCCAATTTTATTTTTTCTTTAGCCAGTGAATCGGATTTAGTGGTTTCCCTTTATGTCTAAGCTCAAAATAAAGGCTGGGGACATTGAAAATCCCGGAACCTCCTATCCTTCCAACCGGCTGATACTCTTTAATTATATCACCTACTTTATGAAAAATCTCAGAAAGATGCGCATAGAGACTATGATACCCATCTCCATGGTTGATGATGAGAAGCTGTCCATAGCCTTTAAACCAGTCTGCATAGACCACTCTTCCTCCGGATACTGCCCTTGCTGCCTCTCCCTCACCTCCCTGAATCTCTATACCATTTTTGAAAACAGGCATATTAAATTCAGGGTCTTTATAACTTCCAAATGGCACCAGTATCTTACCATCCACTGGCCAGGGCATTCTGCCTTTGAGTGCTGTAAATCCTTTACCTGAGGGCGGTGGAAGGGCTTCTTTTTTCTCAAGCTCTCTAATCACCTGAAGAAGCCTCTTTGATGACTCCTCAAGCTCCTTAACCATCTTCTCATAAGTGTGACGCTCTTTTCTTACAGAGGCAAGCAAGGTATCCTTTCTGCGGCGCTCTGCCTGCATCTCCTCTGTCTTATTTTTAACAGCCTGTCTCTGAACCTCCAGCTCTTTTTTAAGAACCTCCATCTCTTGCATCTTCCTATTGAGCTCAACTAAATCTTTACTGTAAGCATCTATTAATTTACGGTCATAATAAGCAATAAAACTCAGATATCTGCTTTTTTTAATGAGGTCCTGATAGTCTTCAGCAGAAACCAGTATAACTGCAATATCTCCATGCTGTTGTTTGTAAAGTCTTCTCAGGCGTTCCCTGAGAAAGAGTTTTCTCTTTTTGAGCTTGTCATTAAGGCTTCTGATTTCTCCATCAAGTATCCTGATCTTTGAACGGGTCTCAGTCAGCATGGCATTATAATACTCCAGCTCCTCCGCCTTCTTTTTTATTGCCCTCTCTATCTCCTCTAAGTCTGTAAGTATTGACCTCTCCTTTTTTATAGTTTCCTCTACTTTTTGTTTTTTCTGACCGAGTTTTTTCTGAATCTCTTTAAGTTCTTCCTTAGGGTCTGCTGCATTGAGAGCTGAGAAGTGAGAAGTGAAAAGTAAGAAGTTAAAGGTTAAAAGTAAAAAGTAAAACAGTAAACGGTGAAGGGTGAACGGTGAATGCTTCATCTCAATACCTTATCCTCCCAATGGCAAATATGCTTCCGATAAGGCTCATAATAGCACCTGTAAAAGGAAGAACAGGGTAGAGCGCCGAAGAGAAAAAGGTCACTGTGCCTTTAATTGAGGGAAGAAACTCTATAATCCTTGAGGTCAGAAGTTCATAAAGCCCGAAAATGGTAAAAAACCCTATGATTCCGCTCAATAGCCCGATAAAGAGCCCTTCTATCAGGAATGGCAATCTTATAAAACTCCTGGAGGCACCTAAGAGCTTTAATGTCTCAATCTCTTGAGCCCTTCTGTAAAATAATATTTTGATAGTGCTGTAAGTGACAAATGCTATGGCGGTGAATATAATGCTACCTAAGATTATAACTATAATTTTCATCCATCTTAAAAGAGAGCTTAAAGATGAAAGCCATCTCTCCCCATACTGCACATCCTCTACACCAGGGATTTGTTTTATGTGTTCTGCTTTCTCTTTTATGTGTGCTGGTTGGAGTGCCTCTCTTTTAAGTTTGAGTTCAAAGGAAGAGGGCAGGGGGTTTTCCTCAATCCCTTCAAAGACAGGACTCATCTCTTTAAATGTCTGCATTAACTCTTTGAGTGCCTGCTCTTTTGATATATAATTGACTTCAATGATATCCGTGTCTTTTTTGAAATATTCTCTTAACAGGTTTTTCTCTTCTGCAGGGAGATTATCCTTAAGGTAGACGAGGAGACCGAATCCCCTTGACCACTCTTTAAGTGTCAGGTCTATATTTAATGTTATAAGCACAAATGTGCTGAGGGTTAATAAGGCAAAGGAGATTGTAAGCACTGTAAGGGCATTTATCCATTTTTCACGCCAGAGGTCTTTAAATGCAGTTTTAAATAAATAAAGAAGTGTCCTCAACCTGCAGTCTCCTTCTCTATTACACCATCTTTTAAGTGGATTACTCTTCGGCCGCTGTGCTCAAAAAGCTCCCTGTGATGTGTTGCAACAAGCACGGTAGTGCCCCTTACATTTATTTCCCTGAAAAGCCGCATAATGGTAGCTGATGTATCAGGGTCAAGATTGCCTGTTGGTTCATCAGCAAGCAGGAGGATCGGCTTTGATACCATTGCCCTTGATATTGCAATCATCTGCTGCTGTCCACCTGAGAGGGAGTTTGGAAAATCATTTGCCTTGTGCCTTAAGCCCAGGTCTTTAAGCACCTCAGTCACAGCATCTTTTATCTCCTCTGGATGAAATCCGTGAATCCGTAATGGTAATGCTATATTATCAAAGACAGTTTTATTTGGGAGGAGTCTAAAATCCTGAAAGACTATCCCGATCTGTCTCCTTAGGAACGGCACAGCACCTTCCCTGAGTTTTTCCACATCCCAGCCTGCAACACGGATACTGCCTTCATCAGGGTGTTCTGCTCTGTAAATGAGCCTGAGCAGTGTTGTCTTGCCTGCTCCGCTTGGACCTGTTATGTAGGCAAGTTCACCCTTATCAACTGAAAAGGTTATATTCTTAAGGGTAAATTCATTAAAATATTTTGAAACCTGAGAGAATTGAATCATACCTTGAGTGTCCCTTTCACAGTTTCTACAATGTCCTCTACTGTAAGTCCGTAGAGTTTTAATAATTCTTTGGGGCTGCCAGAACAGCCAAAGGCATCCCTTATGCCTATTCTTTTCACAGGCACAGGATAATTCTCAGAGAGGAACTCGCATACCGCTCCACCCAGTCCTCCGATTATTGAATGCTCCTCTGCTGTTACAATTATCTTTGAACTTTTTGCTGTCAGAAGCAGTGTCTCTTCATCAATGGGCTTTATTGTGGACATATTAATAACGCCTGTATCAATGCCCTCATCTCTCAGTATCTTTGAAGCCTTAAGCGCTGTATCTACCATGATTCCTACTGCTATTATATTAACATCTTTTCCTATGTGGAATGTATATGCCCGTCCGAGTTTGAATTTGTAGTCTTCAGGCATGACAGCTGAAACCTTAGCCCTTCCGAGCCTCACATAAACAGGACCTCTGTAATCTGCTATTTCATTGATTACCGAGGTTGTCTCAATTGCATCAGCAGGGACGATTACCGTCATATTCGGCAGTGCCCTCATCAGGGCTATGTCTTCAAGTGCCTGATGTGACGCCCCGTCCTCTCCGACGGTTATTCCTCCATGGGTTGCAACAATTTTAACATTTGTATTTGAATAACATACTGCTATCTTTATCTGGTCCCATGCCCTTCCTGCTGCAAAGACTGCAAATGTTGAGGCAAATGGGACCTTTCCTGTGAGTGCAAGCCCTGCAGCGGTTCCAATCATATCCTGCTCGGCAATTCCAATATTAAAGAATCGCTCGGGAAATGCCTTTGCGAATTTCACAGTTTTAGTTGAACCTGAAAGGTCTGCATCAAGGACCACAATATCTGAGCGCCTTTTACCGAGCTCAAGCAGGGCTTCTCCATAAGCATCCCTGGTTGCTTTTTCCTTTTCACTCATTGCCAAGCTCCTTCAGTGCCTTCTCAAGTTCTTCCTGTGTTGGTGCAATTCCATGATATTCTACTTTACCTTCAAAGAATGAAACACCCTTGCCCTTTATTGTATGTGCAATAATAACAGTGGGCTTACCCTTAGTATTCTCTGCCTCATCAAGGGCGACTAAGATTTCTCTCATATTATGTCCGTCAATCTCAATTACATGCCAGCCGAAGGCAGTCCATTTCTCATGTAGTGGTGCTACCCTCATTACCTCCTCAACAGGTCCATCTATCTGGAGACCGTTGTTATCCACCACAGCACAGATGTTGTCAAGTTTGTAGTGTGCTGCGGTCATGGCAGCCTCCCATATCTGTCCCTCCTGGATTTCACCATCGCCTAAGAGGCAGTATACCCTTGCAGGGATTACATCAAGTTTTAGCCCTAATGCTATACCGTTTGCAACAGAAAGACCCTGCCCCAGGGAGCCTGTTGAGATTTCAACCCCTAAAAGAGACTCACTACATGGATGTCCCTGAAGTGGGCTGTTGATTTTTCTTAATGTAGATAGCATCTCCATCTGGAAATACCCTGCCTTTGCAAGGATTGCATAGAGCAGGGGGGCGGCATGACCCTTTGAAAGGATAAACCTGTCTCTTTCCCTCCATTTTGGGTTCTGAGGGTCAAATCTCATCTTTGAAAAATAGATTGCCACTGCTACATCAGTAGCTGACAGAGAACCACCTGTATGGCCTGAGCCTGCCTCTGTTAACATCCTCAGTATATGAATCCTTATCTGCCTTGCAATGTTTTCAAGGGTTTTAATATCTGTAATTTTTCCTACCATAAGTAAGTCCAGGGTATAAACCTCAATGATTTAAATAAAATTAAAAAGGAGGATTATACCCATAGTTAAAAGTTTATCAAAAAAGGCTAAAAAAAGTCATTTAAGAAGGGCCTCCTAGGTATAAAGAGCAAGGGCTTGATAAATTAAATATGAAAAATGGCATTTAAATCATATACCTGATTACTATAAAACCAAGGATTAATAATGCGAAGAATAAAAATGTCAGAAGATTAAAATACTTCTCTATGAAGTCCTTTACCTGCGGACCAAAGATATAGATAGTTCCTGCTACAAGAAAGAATCTTCCTGCCCTGCCTGCAATTGATGCCATAACAAAGACAGGAAAATTTATTCTAAATGCACCGGCAGTAATGGTGAATACCTTATAAGGAATAGGTGTAAAAGCCGCCATTCCAACTGCCCATGCATCATATTTCCTGTATATATTCTGAACATATTCGTATTGCTCCATTGCCCCATAGAGACTGAGTATTGGAATCCCAATTATATCCATAAACTTTAAACCGATACCATATCCCAATATCCCCCCAATTATAGAACCGGCTGTGCAAACTGTAGCATATCTAAAAGCCTTCTTGGGGATACTTATGGATAATGTTATGAGAAGAACATCGGGAGGAACAGGGAAAAATGACGACTCAATAAAGGCAAGCACAAAGAGTGCAGGGACTGCAAACGGTGTTTCAGCCCAGTGCAACACCCAGTCATAGAGTTTTCTAATATATTTCATGTGACGCCCTTACAAGGCAATAAAAAAATGGCGGGGTGTTTTATTTTCCCCGCCTTTTTCCAGGCTTACTGCCTGCTTCTCTCAAGGGGTTAGCCGCCGCTGCTGCTAAGAAACCACCTGAGAAATTCTAATACGCAAAGTAAAAACACCTGCACACTCAGCTAAAATTTATTTTATATAAGGTGTATGTGAGGAAACTATTATATTATAGCAATATTGCAAACTTTTGTCTACTAAAATTTTTGGGATGAAAGTGCATCCGCAAAAACACCTTTATTTCAATGGGTTATACTAATTCCCTTAGAAATTACTTAATAAAAATAGTCTAATTGCCTCTTTTACTTCATTTATTGTTTTTATAGTTACATTCCTTGCCTTTTCAGTGCCTGAGTGAACTATATCCTTAAGAGCATCAGGTTTTTCTAAAAGGCTCTTGCGCTTACTCCATATAGGCTCCAATACCTTAAAAAGGTTCTTTATCAATATAGCCTTGCAATCAAGACAGCCAATCCCGGCTGTGCGACAGCCTTCTGCAAGCTCATCCTGTTCGTCTTTTGTTGAGAATATCTTATGTAGCTGATACACAGGAGAAAGTTCAGGGTTACCCTTATCAGTGCGTCTTATCCTCTGAGGGTCAGTCACCATTGTTTTTATCTTCTCCTTAACCTCCTCCGGTGTGTCACTGAGATAAATACAGTTATTGTAACTCTTACTCATCTTCCTGCCATCAATACCAGGAACCTTTGGGAATTCTGACAGGAGACCCTCTGGTTCTGGAAATATCTCGCCATAGAGGAAATTAAATCTCCTGCATATCTCCCTTGTGATTTCAAGGTGAGGCATCTGGTCAATGCCAACAGGCACATACTTAGCCTTGTAAATTAATATGTCTGCTGACTGAAGCACTGGATAACCTAAGAATCCATAAGTGCCTAAATCCTTATCCTTCATCTCTTCCTGTTTTTCTTTATATGTTGGAACCCTCTCAAGCCACCCGATGGGAATTATCATGCTGAGCAGGATGTGTAACTCAGCGTGTTCTGGAACCCAGGACTGAATGAATATAGTTGACTTTTCAGGGTCAAGTCCAGCCGAAAGCCAGTTAATAAGCATATCCTGAGTATTCTCCCTTATCTGGGATGTATCAGCATATTGTGATGTGAGGGCATGCCAGTCAGCTACAAAATAATAACACTCATATCTTTCCTGCAGTCTTATCCAGTTCTGCAGTGCCCCAACGAGATTGCCTATATGGAGTCTTCCACTTGGTTGCATTCCACTGAGCACTCTATCCACCTTAACCCCCTATTAAAAAACTCCTCAATACAATAATAATCGGATAAATTATATAGCCTATTATTCCAAAAAATATGAGCCCGAGCAATATAATAAAACCATAGGGCTCAATCCTGCTAAAAGCAACTGCATGTTTATACGGTAGAATGCCCATAAGTATCTTACTTCCATCAAGAGGGGGGACAGGAATCAGGTTGAATACACCAAGACCAATATTTAAGACAACGCAGTAACGGAGCATTAAAACGAGTGGTATGAGAATCGCTCCCCAAAAGCCTTCTGGTGAGACACGGATGCCAATAAGAATGTTATATAAGAAGGCTGATATCACTGCAATTGCGAAGTTTGCCCCTGGACCTGCAATGGAGACCAACATCATATCCCGTCTCGGATTTCTGAGATTATATGGATTGACAGGAACAGGTTTTGCCCACCCAATCATCCTTGTAAATACAAAGACCAATGTGCCTATGAGATCCACATGTTTTATGGGATTAAGTGTTAATCTCCCTGCATATCTTGCAGTAGGGTCACCGAGTCTGTCAGCAACCCATCCGTGAGCAACCTCATGAAAGGTGACCGCAATCAAAAGTGGAATCGTTAGGAGGGCGATTTCTCTAATTATATTAGCAATATCCAATACTACTCCGTCTTTATAAGTTTTATTTTATGATACACAATTTACGCATAAAACACCATCTATACCTTGCATCGGGCCCATCTCTATGTTAGGATTGCATCATATGTTTGGTATCAGGTATCCTGTAAATTATAGCCGATGTAGCTCAGTGGTAGAGCAATTGATTCGTAATCAATTGGTCGGGGGTTCAAATCCCCCCATCGGCTTCTTTATTTTAAGTTTTTCACTATAGGTCCTTCTGGTTACTTAACTTTTAAACAACTCAAGAAGCCTTTTGCCGTGCCGGGTCAAAAATTTCCTGTAATACCAAAATGATAATGTCCTAAATTGGAAATGCTATACTGTATTGGCTTGACACCCAAGATGCAAGTTTTTCCTGACAAATCAGTTGTAATGGTGCAATATACATAAAAAACTAACGAAAGGGGGGAGTTTATGAGGGATAAGGGAAAGGAAGAGGTTAGTAAACAATTCCTTGAGGCAATGGAATTCCGCGGAATTAACAGAAGGAACTTTCTGAAATTCTGCGGTGCCACAGCAGCCCTACTCGGATTATCAGATTTATACATTCCTAAGATTGCTGCAGCAATAGAAAAGGCTGCCAAAAGATAGCCGGTTGTATGGCTCAATTTTGCATCAGATTCAGGCTGCACAGAAGCACTTATTAAAGCAACATACCCTAATGTAGCAGAGATAATTCTTGACATCCTCAGTATTGACTACAATGAGACTATAATGGCTGCAGCAGGGAAGCAGGCCGAGGAGATACTCGAGAAATCAAAGAAGGCTGGAGGCTATATCTTTATAGTTGAAGGTGGGGTACCAACCAAGAAAGGACACGGCACAATTGCGGGCAAAGAGATGCTCGATATCCTGAAGGAGTTCTCAGGACCTGCAGTTGCAATTATAGCAGTTGGAAGCTGTGCTACATTTGGTGGAGTGCCGGCTGCAAAACCCAATCCCTCACAGATTGTCGGCGTGACAGAGGCACTTAAAAAGGTTGGGGTAAACAAACCTGTTATCAATCTTGACCTCTGCCCTGTGAATGTAGAATATCTTGTCGGTGTAGTTGTAAATTACCTCCTGCTTGGAAAACTGCCTGAGCTTGACAGTTTTGGAAGACCAAAGATGTTCTATGGACAGACAATACATGACAATTGTGAGCGCAGGACACATTTTGATGCCGGACGATTTGTAGAAAAATTTGGCGCAAAGGAAGAAGCTCTCGGATACTGTCTGTATAAAATGGGATGCAAAGGTCCTATGACCTATTCTGCGTGTCCAAAGATTCAATATAACGACAGAGTCAGCTGGTGCGTAAAGGCGGGAGGACCCTGCATCGGCTGTGCTGAACATGGATGGCCTGATAAATTTGCCGGTTTTTATGAGAGACTTCCGGACGTAAAAATGGTCGGCATACAGGCAACAGCGGACAAGATCGGTGCTGTTGCTGCTGCTGCAACTGCAGCAGGCATTGCCTTACACGCTGTGGGCACTGCCCTATCTGGCAGGATAAAAGGTGAAAAAGAGGGAGGTGAGTAATAATGGCAAGGATAACCATAGACCCTATGACGAGAATAGAAGGGCATCTAAGAATAGATGTCGAGATTGAAGGTGGCAAAGTTAAGGATGCATGGACAACAGGGACCCTGTTTAGGGGATTCGAAATAATCCTGAAAGGAAGAGACCCGAGAGATGCATGGCACCTTACACAGAGAATCTGCGGTGTCTGTCCTACTTCTCATGCACACACCTCCTCAATGAGCATGGAGGACGCCTTTAAGGTAAAACCACCAGACAATGGAAGGATAATCAGAAATATAGTGGAGGGATGTCAGTTCGTTCATTCCCATATACTCTGGTTCTATCACCTTAATGCACTTGACTATGTTGATGTAGTCTCTGCTTTAAAGGCACAGCCAAAGGAGGCTTCTTTAAAAAGGGTTCAGGAGAAACTAAAGGCATTTGTTGAATCAGGACAGCTTGGCCCCTTTGCAAATGCATACTGGGGTCATCCTGCATACAAACTTCCACCCGATCTAAACCTTCTTGCCGTTGCCCATTACCTTGAGGCGTTGGATATGCAGGCAAAGGCATCTCATCTGAGTGCACTTTTTGGTGGAAGGATGCCGATGACTATGACAAGTCCTCCAGGCGGATCAACTCATGTTCCAACTGTTGACGGTATGGCAAATTATCTCTTCAGGATAAAAGAACTTATGAACTGGATAGACAATGTTTATATCCCTGATGTCCTTACTATTGCTCCTTATTATCTTGACTATGCAGGTGTTGGTAAAGGACACGCAAACTTCCTTTCATGGGGAGTTTTTGAGGATGCTTCATTTGACCCTAAAAAGAGGCTTCTGCCAAGAGGGGCGATATTTGCTAGTGACTTTCCAAAAGTACATGAAGCAAAGCCAGAGGATGTGACAGAGCATACCTCACATAGCTGGTATAAAGGCACACAACCTTTAAACCCTGCCGTTGGAGAGACAGACCCAGAATATACAGGATACGATCCTAACAAAAAATACACATGGGCAAAGTCACCGAGGCTTAAAAATAAACCCATGGAGGTCGGCGCACTTGCGAGAATGCTTGTGGCATATCTATCAGGTCAACCCACTGCTAAAAAACTCATTGACAGCACATTATCTGCAATCGGACATACTGGAAAACCTCAGGTGCTTCTCGGCGTGGTCGGGCGTATTGCAGCAAGGGCACTTGAATGTAAGATGGTAGCTGATGCCATGTATCAATGGGGCATTGAGATTATCGAAAATGTAAAGAAAGGAAAGACAGAGGTATATACACCATATGAGATTCCTGATAAGGCAAAGGGAATCGGCCTCTGGGAGGCGCCGAGGGGTGCGTTGGGCCACTGGATAGATGTCGATGGAAAGAAGATCAAGAACTACCAGTGCGTGGTCCCAACAACATGGAATGTCTGCCCGAGGGATGACAATGGTGTAAGAGGGCCTATCGAAGAGGCACTTGTTGGGACATCTGTAGTTAATCCAGAGAAACCGCTTGAGGTATTGAGGGTGGTACATTCTTTTGACCCCTGTCTTGCATGCACAGTTCATGTGATACATCCAGAGTCCAACAGGATAATGGAATTTAAGGTATCCTGAGGAGGATGCGATGGAAAAAGAACTAAAATATGAATGGAATTGGGCTTACAGGCTTGACCACTGGGTGAGGGTTATTGCAGTCGCGGTACTTGTTTTCACAGGGTTCTATATCCACTGGCCTTTCATGGGCGGGGGGCCCGATAGTTTCCTGATGGCATGGATGCGGTTTTTCCATTTTGTCGCATCCTATGCCATTGTGCTGGGTCTTGTGGTGAGGGTGTATATGGCATTTAACTCTGCATTTGACAGAGACTGGAAGGACTTCGGAATATTGAAAAACCTGAAAGACCTTCCTGGCATACTCGGCTACTATCTCTTCATAAAAGGCTCTCACAAGGAATACAGGAAATATAACCCGCTTCAGGCACTCGCTTATCTGTTCATTGCCCTCCTGATAGTATTGCAAATACTAACAGGGTTGTCCCTTTATACGGGCAAGTTATTCGGATTCATTAATGCTCAGGAGAGTTTTAGGTGGGTAAATACCCTGCTCGGCGGTGAGTCTTACACAAGAATATGGCATTTCCTTTCAATGTGGGTCGTTATTATCTTTGTTGGTGTTCATGTATACATGGGCCTGTTGCAGACAGTTGTCAACAAAGATAAGACTATCACATCAATATTTACAGGCTACAAACTCAAGAAAAAATCCTCGTAATGCCTGAAAAAGAGATTGGGGAAGGCAGTCAGCCTTCCCCAAAAGTTTTAATCCTCGGTGTTGGAAATCTTTTGCTTAAGGATGATGGTTTTGGTGTTCATTTAATTAAAGACCTCTTGGGTACCTCATTCCCTGAAAACATCCAGCTGCTTGAAGCCGGCACTGTGAGCCACCAGTTGATTACACTGTTTCACGAAATTGATTATCTTATTGTCATAGATACTGTAGAAGCTGGAGACACCCCAGGTTCTGTATTCAGGTTTTCCCTTGATGATATGAACTTCCCATCAGAACAAAAAGTATCGCTCCATCAGATAAGCCTTGTGGATGTACTTCAGATGGCAGAGCTAAGAGGTGCGAAGCCAAAGACAGTGATTATAGGTGTTCAGCCAAAAGATATTTCGTCATGGGGATTGGAACTTTCAGAGGAGGTGAAAGCAGCGATGCCAAGGGTTAAGGAGCTTATTTTTGAGGAGCTTAAAAAGATAAATGCGATTAACTAAAAAATGATATAATTTACAATATGTGTATTGCAGTTCCATCAAAAATTATTGAGATAAATAACTCTCTTGCCACTGTTGATGTTTATGGTGCGAGGAAGGAGATAAGTCTTTTGCTTTTGCCAGAGGAGGCAAAGATTGGTGATTATGTGCTTGTCCATGCAGGCTTTGCAATTCAGAAGGTGGACGAGGCTGCTGCAAGGGATGCCTTAAATCTCTTACAGGAGCTCTCGGAAAAGATGGAAGAGGTTAATGGATAATCTATGGACTTCCTACGCGAATTCAGGGACAGTTCCACTGTAAAGGGAATCCTTAAAGAAATTGAAAAGCCCTCTGACACTCCTCTAAATATAATGGAGATCTGTGGTAGCCATACCCACACCATAATGAGATTTGGACTGGATGAGTTGCTCAGAGGGCACATAAACTTCATACATGGTCCTGGATGTCCTGTATGTGTGATGCCAAAGGAACGAATTGACCACGCCATAGTACTCTCAAGGCAGGAGGATATTATCTTAGCCACAGTAGGTGACATGATAAGGGTTCCTGGCTCCAAGGGCTCATTAATAACAGAAAGGGTAAAGGGAGGGGATATAAGGATAGTCTATTCTCCAATGGATGTCTTATATATTGCCAGAGACAATCCCGATAAGATAGTTGTCTATTTTGCCATAGGATTTGAGACCACAACTCCTGCCACTGCCGTCGTCATGGAAGGTTGTATCAGAGAGGAGATAAAAAATATACTATTTCATGTAAACCATGTCCTTGTGCCTCCTCCCATAGATGCCATAATGGCTTCAGGTGATGTCGTGATTGATGCCTTCATTGCCCCGGGTCATGTCAGTGTGATAACAGGCGCAGGGGTATATAGACCTATAGTAGAGAAATACAGGACACCGATGGTTATCTGTGGTTTTGAGCCCCTGGATGTTCTCCTTGGTATATGGATGATACTGAGACAATTCAGAGAGCAAAGATGTGAAGTGGAAATCCAGTATAAGAGGGCTGTAAGACCTGAGGGAAACCTGAAGGCGCAGGGGCTCATTAACAGGTACCTACAGCTCAGGGAATCCTTCAGATGGAGGGGGATTGGTGATATACCCCTAAGTGGTATGAAAATAAAGGATGAGTTTGCTCATCTGGATGCTGAAGTAATTTTTAAAGACCTCCTTCCCTGTGAGCTCATAGATGACCACAGACTCTGTAAGTGCGGTGAGATTCTTAAAGGAAGATTAAAACCCATAGACTGCTCAGTCTTCGGGACTGCCTGCACCCCTCAGAATCCCATGGGTGCATGTATGGTCTCTGCTGAAGGAGCCTGCCAGGCTTATTATAAGTATAAGCAACTCCCAAACTATGAGCACTGAGTCTTTTGCTATACTCCTCTCTCACGGAGGTGGTGGAGAGGAAACATGGAGGCTTATTAGAGGGCTTTTCCTTAAATATTTCTCCAATCCCATCCTCAATACACTTGAAGACTCTGCAGTGGTAAACCTGAATCCCAATGCAAAAGGGGATTTCGGAGGGGTGACTCCGTTCCCCTTGCGCACAAGGATAGCATTTACAACTGACTCCTTTACAGTATCTCCCCTGTTTTTTAAAGGTGGTAATATCGGGAAATTAGCGGTTGCTGGCACAGTAAATGACCTATCAGTGATTGGAGCAAAACCCCTCTATCTTTCAGCAGGATTTATAATTGAGGAGGGCTTCCCTTATCCAGACCTTGAAAAGATAGTTAGAGGCATGGCTGAAGAGGCTGATAGTGCAGGTATAAAGATAGTGACAGGAGACACAAAGGTAGTTCCAAAAGGCAATGCAGATGGGTTGTTCATAAACACATCTGGCATAGGAGAGATTATATATGAAGGACTTTCATCCTCAAACCTCAAAGAGGGAGATGCCATCATAGTGTCAGGGACTGTTGGTGACCACGGTGCATCCATCTTAGCCTTAAGGGAAGAGATGAGGTTTGACCTGGATGTGGAAAGTGATTGTAGATGTATGTGGGATTTGATAGAGATGGTCCTCTTAAGCGGGGCTAAGGTGCATGCCATGAGGGACCCAACAAGGGGAGGGCTTTCAGCGGTGCTTCATGAATGGGCAGGGCAGTCTGGCATGGGTATTGAGATTGAGGAAGAAAATATCCCTTTAAAGGCTCCTGTAAGAGGCTTATGTGAGATTCTGGGTCTGGACCCACTCCATCTTACTTCTGAGGGAAAAGTGGTTTTTGCTGTCTCAGAGGAAGACAGCGATAAGGTGCTTGAGATAGTGAGGTCCCATCCTGCAGGTAGGGAAGCGATGGTAATAGGAAGGGTCATCAGGAACCCCCAGAAAAGGGTAATCTCAAAGACATCTTGGGGGACAAAAAGACCCTTAGAGCCACCTCAGGGAGAGCTTCTGCCAAGGATATGCTGAGAAGGCTCATCATTAACCTCCAGGGCGCTGTCCAAGGAGTTGGAATGAGACCTTTTGTTTATAGGATAGCAAAGGAGCTGGCTCTTAAAGGCTATGTCCTCAATAATTCCTCCGGGGTCACCATAGAGATTGAGGGTGATAAGGACGTGTTGGACGAATTCCTCCTTAAACTCCACAGGGATAAGCCTCCGCTGGCACACATATTCTCTCAGGAGCTCAACTATAAAGAGCCATATGGATATAAGGATTTTGAGATAAGACAGAGCACGGATGAAGGAAGAATTGAGGCGGCAGTCCTCCCTGATATTGCCACCTGTGAGCTATGCCTTAAAGAACTCTTAGATTTAAAGGACAGAAGATATGCGTATCCCTTCATCAACTGCACAAACTGTGGACCAAGATTCACCATAATTGAGGGCCTCCCTTATGATAGACCAAACACCACCATGAAGGTATTCATGATGTGTCCTGAATGTGAAAGGGAGTATGAAGAGCCTGTGGACAGGCGCTTTCATGCCCAGCCCAATGCATGTATGATATGCGGTCCCCATGTGAGCCTTTATAGAAACGATGGCACCCTTTTAGCTAAGAGAGAAAATGCTATTCACATCCTTATCTATGAGATAAAAAGTGGAGGGATAGTGGCAGTAAGGGGCATAGGAGGCTTTCACCTTATCTGTGATGCAAGGGATGAAGGCACGGTGAGTCTCCTTAGAGAGAGAAAGAGGAGGCAGGAGAAACCCTTTGCTGTAATGTTTCCTGACATAGAAAGTGTAAAGAGATATGCAGATATATCCATACTGGAAGAGGCACTTCTCTTAAGTCCTGAAAGACCAATAGTGCTTATAAAAAGAAAAGATAGTTCAGGAGGCGAGGGAGACTTCGTCCCCCTCGCCTCCTCAGTGGCACCCGGGCTAAAGAGGATAGGAGCAATGCTACCATATTCACCCCTCTACCACATTATACTCAAGAGCCTGAGTTTTCCAGTGGTTGCCACATCAGGAAATTTCTCAGATGAGCCCATAGTGAAGGACAACGATGAGGCGCTAAGGAGGCTATCTGCCTTTGTTGACCTGATACTTATCCACAACAGGCCAATCCATAGAAGATGCGATGATTCTGTGGTAAAGGTCATCGGAGGATTCCCGGCACTCATAAGGAGGTCAAGGGGATATGCACCAATGCCTCTGAAAGTGCCTTTTAGACTCAAGAAGAATGTCCTCGCAGTGGGTGGTTTTCTTAAAAACACCTTTGCCATTGGATTTGACGATAAGGTGATTCTCAGCCAGCATATTGGAGATATAGAGACCGTAGATACCATAGAGTACTTTGGTGAGGCAGTGCAGGACTTCTGTAGGCTATATAATTTCAAACCACATACCATCGTTTATGACCTCCATCCAGGATATGAGACAACAAGATGGGCGCTTTCTCAAGAAGGAGTGGAAAAACTTGGTATTCAACACCATTTTGCCCATATCCTTTCATGTATGACTGAAAATGGTATAGGCTTAGAAGAGGAGGTCCTCGGTGTTGCATGGGATGGAACGGGATATGGGGATGATAGGACATTATGGGGAGGAGAGTTCATGGTATGCGGATATAAAGGATACAGAAGGGTTGCCTATCTAAGACCCTTCAGATTACTTGGTGGAGAGAAGGCAATAAAAGAGCCAAGAAGGGTGGCTTTGTCTATCCTGTTTGAGTTATTTGGTGAGAATGCCCTTGATATGGATGTTCCCATGCGCAGAAGTTTTAATAAGCAAGAGTTATACCTTCTTTTTAGGGCATGGCAGAAGGGAATAAATTCACCACTTTCCACATCTGCAGGAAGACTCTTTGATGCTACTGCATCCCTTTTAGATATAAGGCAATCCCTTGATTATGAAGGCCAGGCGGCTATGATGATTGAAGACCTTTACGATGAAAATATAAAGGATTCCTATCCATACGAGATAAGAAATGGGGTCATAGACTGGAGGCAGATGTTTCAAGCCATACTGACGGAGAAGGAGAGACAAAAGGTCCCTTCAAGGTTTATTAATACCCTTTCTGAGATTATCCTTCGGGTCTCAAAGACGCAAGGTATAGAGAAAATCTGTGTTTCAGGTGGTGTATTTCAGAATGACCTCCTTACCAGAAGGGTAAAGGAGCTCTTATGTAAAGATTTTAATGTCCTTACCCAGAGAAAGGTTCCTCCAAATGATGGTGGTATCTCTCTTGGGCAGGCTGTCTATGGGGGTTTACACTGTGAGTAGAGCCAATCTGCCCATTCACCCATACCACTGCCTGTCTTACATGAGACCTCAAATATTTTTATGGATGAGTTGAGGGAGCGTGCACTCTTTTTAATTCTTTCCATATCCACATCTAAAAAAGGTTTTAGATCTATTTTATTGATGATAAGCACAGAGGATTCCTGAAACATCAATGGATACTTGAGTGGCTTATCATCTCCCTCAGGCAGGCTGAGTATCATCACCTTCATATTCTCTCCCACATTGAACTCCGCCGGACACACCAGATTTCCCACATTTTCTATAAAGAGGAGGTCAAGTTTATTGAGGGGTATATATTTTAAGACCTCATTAAGCATATTGGCATCAAGATGGCACGCACCACCTGTATTTATCTGGATGACCGGGACCCCAAGACTTTTTATCCTAACAGCATCCTTAGTTCCTGTAATGTCACCTTCTATAACACCCACCTTTACTCTGTGTTTCAATTCCTTGATGGTTCTTTCAAGGAGAGATGTCTTTCCAGCACCAGGGGAGCTCATGAGATTGACAACAAAAACTCCCGCATCATTGAAGATCCTCCTGTTCTCCTGAGCAATCCTCTCATTTGCATCAAGAATCTTTGATACCACCTTGAGTTTCATTAAAATACCTCAAGCTCTACTATATCCAGTTCGCGGCCCGAATTTACAGTAAATGAATTATCACCACATTGCGGGCAACAGAGGATAAACCTCTCATCAACAATAAAATCCGCATTGCACATATTACAATGTCCTGAAACGGAAACCTCCTCAATTACTAAGGAAGCTCCTTCTGCAATAGTTCCTGCCTTCAGTGTATCAAAGGTAAAGAGTAAAGCCTCAGGTATTACCCCTGAGGCTCTGCCAATGCGAACCTTTATAGATTCTATCCTGTGAAACCCATTATTCTGGCATTCATTAATGGAAATATTTAGGAGGCTCTGAGCCACAAACACCTCATGCATTGTTAACAGATATTAAATAAACTTACGCTGAAGATGTCAAGCTCGTTTCTTACTACAATATATCTGCTTACCCGAGGGAGCCTCTTTGGAATTGATTTTGCGCAATACCTTGTGAAATAATAAAAAACCAGGACACACATCTATGGCTAACGAGATAGTAATAAATACAAGCAGGGAAGAGACAAGGGTGGCACTCCTTGAGGGAGGACAGCTTGTTGAACTCTACATTGAGAGAAAGAAAGATATAAGTCTTGTAGGTAACATCTATAAAGGCAGGGTTGTAAGGGTTCTACCTGGTATGCAGTCCGCATTTGTTGATAGCGGATTTGAAAGGACCGCATTTCTTCATGTAGCCGATGTGCATTATAACTTTGACTACCCTGCATTTGGCGAGGATATCACAGAAGCCCTACCACCCCATCTACCAATAGAAGAACTATTGCAGGAAGGACAGGATATCCTTGTTCAGGTTTCAAAAGACCCTATAGGCACAAAAGGCGCAAGGGTAACATCATATATAACCCTACCTGGAAGGTATCTTGTGCTCATGCCTGGTGTTGAGCATATAGGGGTGTCAAGGAGGATTTCGGATGAGGGTGAACGGAGAAGGCTCAAGGAGCTTGTCAGTAGTATTAAGCCTCAGGGCTTCGGTCTTATCATAAGGACAGCAAGCGAGGGGTGCACAAAGGAAGAGATTAAAAAAGATATAGAGTTTCTCATGTTATTGTGGGAAAACATCCAGAATAAGAAACAGAGGGTCAACTCTCCTCATCTCCTATACAGCGATCTTGATCTTATATTCAGGAGCGTGAGGGATTTACTTGGACCTGAAGTCAGAAGGCTTATTATTGATTCAGAGGCAGAATACAAAAGGGTAGTAGAGTTTGTTAACACATATTTTCCAAGGCTAAGCTCAAAGATAGAGCTCTATGAAGGTGCCCAGCCAATCTTTGATTTCTTCGGCATTGAGCTTGAGATACCGAAGGCACTCGGAAGGCGGGTGTGGCTTAAATCCGGAGGCTATATCGTCATAGACCAGACTGAGGCATTAACTGCAATAGATGTAAATACAGGCAAATTTGTTGGCAAGGCAACACTTGAAGACACAATTCTCAAGACAAATCTTGAGGCTGCGAAGGAAATTGCCTATCAGATAAGATTAAGGAACCTTGGCGGGATAATAATAATTGACTTCATAGATATGGAGAAGGAAGAAAACAGAAAGAGGGTGTTTTCTGCCTTTCAGGAGGCAATGGCACGGGACCGTGTAAAAAGCACAATACTTCAGGTCTCAGAGCTTGGTCTTATTGAAATGACAAGGAAGAGGGTGAGAGAGAGCCTTGGAAGGATACTGTGTGAGCCGTGCTTTTATTGTGATGGTAAAGGCTTTATAAAGTCTCCAACAACCCTATGTTATGAGATCTTCAGGGAGCTGAGAAAAATGGCTCTGGAGAGAAAGAATGGCAAAATAATCATAACCGTGCATCCAAATGTCGCAGACCTTTTATATGAAGAAGAAAGAGAGGGATTTGAAGAGATAGAGAGGGAATACGGTTTTAAACTGATAATAAAGGCAGACAAAAATCTCCATCAGGAAGATTATGAAATTGCAGTGCCTTAACAAATTCACTAGGTTAATAGAGACCATAAGAGAAATGCAGAGTGTTATTGTTGCCTATTCCGGGGGTGTTGATAGCACCCTTGTGCTGAAGGCTGCCTCTATGGCAGATTTACAGTCTATACTTGCTGTAACTGGAGATTCTCAAAGCCTTCCCCGTGATGAGCTCCTTTTTGCAAAACAGATGGCATCTTACCTTAATGTGCCACACAGGATAATAAAGACAGAGGAGCTTGAAGATGAGAACTTCTCAGGCAATCCACCAGATAGATGTTACTACTGTAAAAAGGAACTTTTCGGTAAACTTAAGGAAATCGCCTTTAAAGAGAATTTTTCTTATATCCTTGACGGCACTAACGCAGATGATATAAAAGACTTCCGACCTGGCAGACGTGCAGGAGCAGAGATGGGAGTGCGCAGTCCGCTCCTTGAAGTGGGTCTTGGTAAAAGAGAGATAAGAGAGATCTCACTTGAACTCGGACTTCCAACATATGATAAACCCCAGACACCATGTCTTGCATCGCGCTTCCCCTATGGACAGAGGATTACAGCAAAGGAGCTTGAGAAGGTAGAAAAGGCTGAAAGATTTTTAAAAAATCTTGGATTAAAAGAACTGAGGGTAAGAAATCATGGGGAGATAGCAAGGATTGAGATTATGCCAGAGGAAATACTTATCTTTAAAGATGAGGAAATAAGAACGGAGACTCTGAGATTTTTAAAGTCCTTAGGTTTTAAATATATTACCCTTGACCTTCAGGGCTTCAGAAGCGGAAGCCTGAATGAATGAACTTCAATACAGCAAAGAGCTTTTAAAATGCGTAAGGTGTGGTGCATGTAAGGCAAGATGCCCCACATACCTCGCCTCCCTTGACGAGACAATGGGTGCACGGGGAAGGGTTGCAATGCTCCATGCACTCATGGAAGAGAAGCTTCAGCTTACCGGAAGGATTTCCGAAAAAGTCTTCAGCTGTCTGCTCTGCGGGGCATGTAGTGATTTATGTCCGACAGGCATTGATATCCTGGAGGCAATATATCATGGAAGGATAAAACTTAAAAGTTTCTATAACAGGGGACGGTTGCTTATAGGAGCCACAAGACTTTCTCTTGGACGGATGAATTCTATTTTTTTTATTTTGAGACTCCTCCAGAAAATTTTTTATCATCCACTTTATAAAAAAGGTAAGCTCCCTTATATTCCTCTCATTGCCCCGGTGCCTTTTAAAAATACCGCTCAGGTTTATAAAAATACAAAAAAGGCTGAAAGGGTAGTAGTCTTTGCAGGGTGTAGCATTAATTATTTTTATCCACATCTGGGGATGGCTCTTCTCAATATTCTTCTCACAAAGGGATACGAGGTTGTTGTGCTTAAGGGAGAGGTTTGTTGTGGGGCGCCTATGAGGTCTCTCGGACTTGAGGAAGAAGCAATAAATCTTGCAAAAAAGAATGTCAGTCTCTTCAGCAGGATAAGGGCTCAGGCAATTCTCTGCATGTGTCCAACATGCACGCTGACCATAAAAAAAGCGTATCCATTGCTCATAGGAGATAGTATTGAAAGGATAATGGATGTCAGTGAATTCTTTGTTGGCAATGATATTGCAAAAGGGCTCAAGACTGTGCGTAGAATCGTCACATATCATGACCCCTGCCATCTCAATTACGGTCTCGGGGTAAAAGAGCAACCACGCCAGATACTTAAAGACATTCGTGGCATTGAGTTTATTGAGACGCAGGATGAAGGGGAGTGCTGTGGTTTTGGTGGATTTTTCAGTATAAATTTTAAGGAACTATCTCAGAAAATAGGAGACAAAAAATTTGAAAATATCCATAATACAGGTGCGAATACACTCGTAACCTCCTGCCCTGGATGTATGATGCAATTTGAAAATATCAAGAGACAGGGTAGTTCTCAGGTTGATATAATGCATCTGGTTGAGATAATAGAGGAGGCTATGTGTGGATATCGTGGCGGCGGGTAAGCGAAGTTCGCTGACACAGTGTAAATGGAATAAAGGACAATATAGCCACCTCGCTATTTTAAAAGTAAATACATTTAAAGCTCAGGGCAACACGAAGCCACCTCAGGCATTTGCTTACCTGCCGTCCTGATGAGCAAAATGAAGCGTCAGCGACATTTTGCGTATCGTTCTGGGTGCTGGAGAAGGGCGAAGCCTTTGGGTGTCAACCTCAAGCACTCTGTTAGCCGTCCATTGCGGCACAAATACAAATAAATAGAACCGTCCCTTTTTCATCCCTCTATTTAAAGGAGATCCCATTTGTAGAGCCTACACTACTTTATGAGAGGCAGATCCACAGAGTCAGTAATGATGGGTATATATCATACAATGGAGGGTTTTATCCTGTGCCGATGCGTCTGTGTCTT
>Ga0209479_1000975_pt1 | contig 34339 bp, 37 predicted proteins | sample DewCreD2012metaG_2_FD_184112 | JGI IMG/M metagenome (GOLD analysis project Ga0209479, IMG submission 184112) | Hot spring sediment bacterial and archeal communities from British Columbia, Canada, to study Microbial Dark Matter (Phase II) - Dewar... ...
GTTCGAGTATCGCCCACTCATTGTCCGAAATATCGCTTGGGTAGCAGCTTGCTCGACTATTCATGCTCGATTATATCGTCTGGGAAAGTTTTAAGACAGTCTCTTACTTCCGCAAAAGCCGCACCACCTCGATCACCTGGGCGGGTTGGGGCTGCCCTGGGCCAGCCTGGCAGCGGGCCAGGTAGGCCTCCAGGATCTCCTCCCCCACCGAGTCCAGCGCACGCCGCACCCCGCTCAGGAGGGTGAGGATTTCCCGGCATTCCCGGTCTTCCTCTACCATCTTCTGCAAACCCCGCACCTGCCCTTCCAGGCGGCGCAGCCGGTGGATGATCCGGGTTTTATCCTGCACGTCAAAGCGAAGGTTCGGGGGTGCGTCAGGGACGGTGGTCATGGCAAAAGCTCCTTTATCGGGTGGTGGGATACCCGCGGGCCATCCAGGCCTGAATGCCCCCGGTAACCAGGTTCAGATTCCGATACCCCCTGGAGAGCAGGTACTGCACGGCAACCCTGCTGCGGTTCTGGGTGTTACACTTGACGTAGACCACCCGATCCTTGGGGACTTTGCTCCACCATTGCTCGATCTGTTGCAGGGGCCAGTTAACCGCTCCGGGAACGTGCCCCCGGGCATACTCCTGCGGGGTGCGCACATCAATAACGAAGGTTTTGGGATCGGGCAGCGCGCGGTAGAGGTCGTCCACGGTTACGACCTTGAAGCCCTGGGCCAGCCCCGCGGAGGCCACCAGAAAAACCACCAGGCTGGCTATGGCCTTCATACCACCACCCCAGCGCTGGCCTTAATGGCCGCCTCCACGAAGACCCGGTCGGGCTGCCCGCCCAGGATGCGCTGCTGGGTTGCGCCGCTGATGATGGTATCGGGCACCCCCGAGATGTTGTAGCGCCTCGAGAGCAGAGGGAACTCGCTGGCCTCTACCCCTTCGGCGATGATGTTGGGGTTGTGGTAGGCCAGCTTGTAGGTCGCCAGCACGGCCTGCAGGCAGTAGGGGCAGGTGGGGGTCACGAAGGCCTGCATGCGCACCGGCGAGGCAACTTTTTGCAGGTCGGCCTGCGACTTTTCACCCAGCTTGCTCTCGCCGGTGCCCAGCATCAGCAAGGTTTCGATCAGGGTGCTGAACTCGTAGCCAGCCGGCAGCCCCAAAAAGCGGATGTTGTTGCGGCTCGAGCCTTTTTCCCGTAGCAGAATGGTGGGTGCATAGCTCAGGCCCAAGGCCTGGGCCTCGGGGTCGGAGTGGATGGAGCGCTGCTCCAGGCTCAGGTGGGGGTTCAGGGCCACCACTTCCTTGAGCAGGCCCAGGGTTTCGTCCTGCAGCCCCACTTCCTGGCCGGGCAGCTCGAGGCCCGCGGTGGTAAAGACCACCACCTCCACCGGGGTCTGGATGGGGGCCAGCATCTCGCGCACCTGGGCTTGGATTTTCTCGTCTAGAAACATGGCTTCTCCTTTAAGCGGGGTGTTTATACCCTCACCGGTATATTCCCAGTATACCCCCAGGGGATATATTTCGCAAGGGCGGTTGACCTCTAGACTGAGGAGTATGTGGGGTTGGTTCAAAAATCTGCTGGGGCTGGGGCCAAGGGTGCCCCGGATTAGTGCGCTGGAAGCCCAGGAAAAGCTCAGGGCCGGGGCCCTTCTGATTGACGTGCGCACCCCCTCGAACGCAAACTGAACAAAATACCGGGCTCCCAGGGCCTGCCGCTGGCCGAGCTGGCCAGGCGCTGGGAAAGCCTGCCCAAAGACCGGCCCATCATCTGCTTTTGCGAGAGCGGCAGCCGCAGCCAGCAAGCCGCCGAGTTTCTGGCCGAGAAGGGCCTCGAGGTCTACAACCTGGCCGGAGGAATTTCGGCCTGGCAGGCCGCGGGGTTGCCGGTGAAGAAGGGGGATTTGCAGCGCTAAAGGCCTCGAGCCGTGTCATCAGTTCAGAAAAACTCTACTCTGCGCGAGCGAGCTTTAGAGTGAGGCATATGGAAATATTGCTTTTGGCGTTTATCGCTTTTTTGATTTTATTAGGCTGGGCGTTCTTGAGGAAAAACTGGGATGGCTCCGCCCGATCCGCCCCGATTACTTACACCAAGAAGCGTGCCCTGCTCAGCCCTGCCGAGCGCTCGTTTTATGGTGTACTTCAGCAAGCCGTAGGTAATACTTACCATATTCACGCCAAGGTTCGTCTAGCCGACCTTATCCAACCGGCCTCGAGCCTGCCCCGCTCAGACTGGCGTACGGCGCTCAATCGCATTGACCGCAAGCATCTGGACTTCGTTTTAGTAGATCCCAGCACCACCGAAGTGATGTATGCCATAGAGCTCGACGACAGCAGTCATAATTCCGACAAACGTCTCCAACGCGACACTTTTGTGAATGCCGCTTTAGAATCAGCAGGTTTGCGCTTAATTCGTGTCCCGGCCAAGAGTGCCTACAGTCTGTCAGAGGTACGAAGTATGCTGGACTTCGCAGCAAACCCACAATCCTCCGGTACGGCAGCACCTGCAACCCCAACCTGCCCCAAGTGTGCTGCCCCAATGGTCAAACGCCAGGCCAGCCGGGGTGAGCACGCAGGTAAGCTCTTCTGGGCTTGTAGTCGCTATCCAGAGTGCAGATCGATTGTATCCATCGATAATTAGATGGCAGTACTGGGGACGGCTTACCCACTTGAAGCTACTGCTCCGGCAAGCCCAGTCTTTTTGCCAGCGCCTTTACAGCCTGTTGAGTGGTGGGCGGCCCGTGCCCCACGTAGATCTTCTGGGCCTCGAGGCGGGCGATCTTCCCCACCGTGCGCCGGGCCTGTTGGGTATCGTGGTTGACCATGGCCGGGGGAACCCAGGGGCCTTTCGCACCCACTCGCAGCGCATCGGCAGCCAGCAAAACCCCTTCGCGCAGCAGGCCAATCTGACCGGGGGTATGGCCGGGCAGGTGCACCACCTGCCAGCCCAGCACTTCCGCGCCTTCTTCAACGGGTGTCAGGGCCTCTTTGGGTACCGGCCTGGGGCTGTTGGCTATCCAGTCGCCCAGCCAGGGAATGGGCGGAAAAGGTGGGCGGCGCGCTTCCCCGCTAATAAAGGGGATGTCCAGCGGATGGGCATAGATGGGCAGCCCGTAGCGCTCCCAGAGCATCCGGGCCCCGCCCACGTGGTCGAGGTGGTGATGGGTGAGCAGCAGGGCCGCAGGCTTCACACTGCCCAAGTAGCCCTCGAGCCTGTGCCGCTGGCCCGGCATCCCCGCGTCCACCAGCAGCGGGCCCTGCGGCGTGTCCAGCAGGTAGGCGTTGGCCGCCAGCGCAAAGACTTTCATCCAGTCCAGCCTACCACCCGAGGCATAAGGCCATGGGCTAGTCCAGCCAGTCCAATAGCTTCTTGCGCCAGCTCTTTTTCCTCTTGTACTTGTAGGGCTTGAAAAACCCGCCCCGGTAGTGGGGGTCGTAATGGGCCGGGTAGTAGGGCCGGCCATAACCAAAGCGCCTGGCTAACAGTCTCCCAACCAGCAGAGCCAGCAGTTTGAAAAGAATTTTCTTCATCGCGTCTTATCTGCTCCTTTCACCAAGCAAAAACCACCACGGGTTTTTGCCGTGGTGGTCTCGCTGAAGTTTTTCGACTTGTCTTGACCGAGGGTTTTAGCCCTGTACTGACGGCCCCGACACCCGCGTTTGCGGTCAGCTACTCCCCAACCAAGTCCAGGATAGCAAAGCCAGGGCAAGCCTGGATGAGGGGGTTCACACCCGGCGGGTGGCCGTCTTGACCTCGAGGCCCATCCCGGCCAGGGCCGCCCGGATGGCCTCAGCGTCAATGCCCGCTTCGCGGTGCATGCGGGGAATCGAGCCGTGGTCAAAGAAGACATCCGGCAGGCCCAGCACGCGGATATCGGGTTTCAGACCCAGTTCGTTGAGGGCTTCCAGCACCGCGCTGCCAACCCCCCCCATCTTCTGGTGGTCTTCGGTGGTCACCAGCTTGTAGCCTTCCAGGGCCAGCGCTTCCAGCATTCCCTTGTCCAGCGGCTTGAGGAAGCGGGCGTTGATGACGCCAATCTCGGGGTGATCCTGGGCGGCCTCGAGGGCATACTTGAGGGTCTTGCCAAAGGCCAGGATGTAGGCCCTGGAGCCCTCCTTCAGCACCTCCCAGCGGCCCCACTCGATCTCGGGCCAGGCCCCTTCGGGGGCTTTCTCCACGTTGTCGCGGGCGTAGCGGATGGCGATGGGCCCGCCCAGCTCCAGGGCCTTCTTGAGCATGGCCCGAAGCTCCAAAGCATCCTTGGGGGCGGCAATCTGCACGTTGGGTACGGTGCGCAGGTAGGCGATATCAAAAACCCCGTTGTGGGTGGCCCCGTCGCCCCCCACAATCCCGGCCCGATCCACCGCCAACACCACCGGCAGGTTCTCGATGGCGATGTCGTGGATGATCTGGTCGTAGGCCCGCTGCATGAAGGTCGAGTAAATAGCCAGCACCGGCTTGAGGCCCCGCAGGGCCATGCCCGCCGCCACCGTGGCCGCCACATCCTCGCAGATGCCGGTGTCCAGGTAGCGCTCGGGGTGAGTCTGGGAGTACTTCACCAGCCCCGAACCCTCGCGCATGGCCGGGGTGATGACGAAAAGCCGGGGTTCCTTATGGGCCAGCTCGGTCACCGCGTCACCAAAGGCCGCCGACCAGGAGTAGCCCTTGCTCACCTTCTCGGGTTTCTGGGGGTTGAAGCCGGGCGGCCCGTGCCAGTAGATGGGGTCTTCCTCGGCCACCCCATAGCCCTTGCCTTTCTGGGTCACGATGTGCAGCAGGGTGGGGCCGTCGAGTTCTTTGATCTGCTCGAGGATGTGAATCAGGCCCGGCAGGTCGTGCCCGTCCACCGGCCCCACATAGCGGATGCCCCAGGCGTAAAAGGGGTTCTCCTGGTGCAGCATCAGCTTGGCGGCCTCCTTGGCCCGGTCTACCAGGTTGAAGAGCCGGGGTGAGATGCCCTCCAAGACCTGCTTACCCCACTTCTGGGTGTCCTGTACCCATTTCTTGGTCTGATACTCCTTGAAGTAGCGGTTCAGGGCCCCCACGTTCTCGGAGATGGACATCTCGTTGTCGTTCAGAATCATCAGCAGCCTGGGCTTGCGCTCGCCAATCACGTTGAGCGCGGCCAGGGCCATCCCGCCGGTCAGGGCCCCGTCGCCGATGATGCCCACCACATGGTAGTTTTCGCCCAGGGTATCGCGGGCAATAGCCATGCCCAGGGCGTTGGCCAGCGAGGTGGAGGCGTGGCCCACCGTAATGGCGTCGTGCTCGCTCTCCGAGACCTTGGTAAAGCCCGAGATGCCCCCTTCCTGGCGGATGGTGTGAAAGACCTCCTTGCGCCCGGTCAGGATTTTGTGGGCATAAGCCTGGTGACCCACATCGAACAACAGGCGATCCCTGGGCGAGTCAAACACCCGGTGCAGGGCCACAATCAGCTCCACCGCCCCCAGCGAGGAAGCCAGGTGGCCGCCGTTCTGGGCGCACACCCGGATAATCTCACTGCGCAGTTCCTGGGCCAGTTGCAGCAGCTCTTCTTGCGTGAGGGTTTTGAGGTCTTGCGGCTGGTTGACCTTTTGCAATATCACAGGCGCCTCCCAAAACGACCCGGCGATGACCCGACCGCCGCGCGCATTGTTCTAAACTTTAGGGGTTCGTGGGTCGGTTGCAGTACCCCAGGGAACAAAGGGGCCTATTTGAAGTTGCGGTCAATCAGCGAGAGCCCGCCCTGTTCGCCAAAGTTCACCGAGCTGTAGATCTCGCCCACCCCAGGGTAAAACCAGATCTCGAAGCCCTCGCGCAGGTTGGGGTTCCGGGGATCGCGCACCTCCCAGGCGATGCGGAACACCTCGAAGCTGCCCGCCGGTACGGTCACGTTGGACTTACCCAGCACCGTGTAGGTGTAGTCCAGCACCCGGTCGCTCACCCGGGTGACGTTGTTACCCGCACCACCAGGCTGGCCTGGGGGGGGTATTCCTGGATGGGGGGGGTGTAGCGGGTCACCTGCAGCCGGTCGAAGTCTTCCATGCCCAAAAGCCGCACCCCGGCGGCATCCACCTGGCGGTAGTAGGAGCGCTCGAGGCCCCGCCCGCTCAGGCGGTAGCGGATGGCCGGCTGGCCCTCAAAGGTGGTGGGGCCCAGCACCGAGATGCGCACCGGCGGGTCGCTGATGGAAGCCCGGGGCGGCAGGTAGACCCAGTCCAGCCCCGGCTGGGAGGGGTAGAAACCCACCGGGCCCTGAATAAGGGTGGTGTTGGTCTGGGGTTCGGTGGCGCGGGGCGCGCAGGCCCCCAGGAGCAGCAGTAGCAGCAGTGCAATTCGTCGCATCGCCCCAATTTACCCTCGGGTGAGGGGGGATGGGTGTAAAACCTCGCGCAATTCGATTAAGAATTGCGGCAGTTCGGCCAGGGCGGGGGGTTCTTGGGAGCCCGCGACCAGCACCAGCTCGGCCCCCAGGCGCTCGAGGTAGGCCACACCCCGCGTAAAGCCCTGCATAAGCTCGTGGTGGCGCACCAGCAGGCGGTCGCGGGTGGGGCCTTCGGTGCTGGGCTTGGCTAAAAAGCGCTCGAGCTCGGCCAGTTGCGGCAGCAGCTTACGCAGGTCTCGCCCATACTGCTGGGCCGGTTTGAGCGCATCGTGCAGGTGGGGCAGCCGCCCCCCAGCCGCCCAATCTCGGCCAGGGCCGCCTCCAGCCGGTGGGCCTGCTCTTCTTGCGCGGGTGGCAGGTTCCGGCTGGCCCCAAACACCCAGGCCAAAAGCCCCACCGCCAGCAACAAGAGCATCAGCTCCAACAGGGCAATACCGGCCATGTTGCCTTAAGGATACGCAGCCAACTTCCCAAAGTGCAAAACTGCCCAGGCTTTGGGGTAGGCCCACGCTTTTCTCGGTGTGGAGGTCGGCTTCAACAAGCTCAGCCAACTTTTCCAGTAAAAGCCCTCAGGCCATCCCCAGCTCGCGCTTGAGGCGGGCCAGGTCGTCTTCGACAGCCTTGTTGCTGCCCAGGCTTTCCAGCTCCTTCTCCACGTCGCTTTTGTCCAGCTCCGAAAGGGCCGCGTGCTTGTCCTCCATGGCCTCGATGCGGCGCTCCATGTCCTCGAAGGCCTCCACCGCGCTGTGGGCGTCTACCTTGGACTCGAACCTGCGCACCGTCTCGGCGGCCTCCACGCCCTTCTTGCGGGCAATGAGCAGGGCTTTCTTGGCCTCGGACTCCTGAATTTTGCCTTCCAGGGCCTTGAGCTGGGTGGTGAGCTGATTGACCAGGGTCTGTTGCTGGGCCACCTGCTGGGCAAAGCCATCGGCCAGGGCCTGGGCCTGCTGTTTGCGCTTGAGGGCCTCGCGGGCCAGGTCTTCGCGCTCGCCCTTGAGGGCCTCGGCGGCTTTTTGCTCCCAGGCCCGCGCCTGCTCGGCGTAGCTTTGCTGCTCGCGCTCGAGCTTCTTCAGCTCGGCCATGGCCTCGGCCACCTCCATCCGGGCCTCGCGCAGCGTGGAGCGCATATCCTCCAGGGCCTGCTCGATGATTTTTTCCGGGTCTTCGGCCCGTTTAATCAGATCGTTGATATTGGCCCGAATCAGGCGGGAAAGGCGGTCGAGAATGCCCATGTTGGTTCCTCCTGCAACCCAGTGTAGCGCACCCCCACCCCCCTCACAACCTCCGCCGCGCACAAAGCCGGGTTTTGCTGGACAAACGCCCCAAACAGCACTTCACCACTCGGGGTCGTCCTTTTTTGTTGGCCGTATTTCAAACTCGCCCTCGAGCGGGTTGTACACCAGCTCCCAGTCCCTCTTGCCGGGAGAAAAGGTCTCCTGGTGCGGGTTGTATTTCGGCGGCGCAGGAATAGCCGAAAACTCACCGTTGGTTGGCAGATACGAGAACCCGCTGCCCGCTGGGGCAAACTCGTGGCGGTTTTGGAAGGGGTTGTACCGCAAAACCCAGTCTTCTGGAACCATCTCGAATTTATTCGTGTAGGGGTTGTACTTCTGAACCAATTTTCCCATTTTTAAAAGCGTACTTCATTTTTTAGAAGCTTTTTGGTAATAAAACCAAACCCCCAAACAGCCACCGAGCTTTCCAGGGCAGCCATTTAGGGGGTGACTCTAATCCCCTTGCGGGGCTTTTTGTTTGCAACCAACGCTCCTCAAAAGAACCGGGGCAATCAGGCCGTCCCAGGTCCGCTGGCTATTAAGAAGGAGCCCTACCACGCTCCTTGCGGTAAGCTGCTATCGCATCTTCCAAGTGCTCAATAAACCTTTGCATCTTCTCTATCTGATTTTTCTGAGCTGCAGTGGGTGTGCAGCCAGCCTTCGTACGCATTATCTCGAGGATGTGAGTCATAAGCACCCAACGATCAACCATAGATATGTAATCCAGATCATTTCTGATTGTCATTCTGATCACCGATACATTCGCTCGCTCGTGCTTTTGCTGGGCATGGCGGGGACGTGCGGTCGGCCAAGCACCTCCCGTCTCTTATTGTAGTCATCAATCAAGGTAGCATATGCCGACATTAAAGGTTTCAATCCCCTTACGGGGCTTTTTGTTTGCAACACAATGTCCGCCGCTACTGCCTAACGAGCTGCTTGAGCTGACAAGTTTCAATCCCCTTACGGGGCTTTTTGTTTGCAACTGCTGCCACCTCCTCACGAGTCAATGTCGCGGTTGGAGGAGTTTCAATCCCCTTACGGGGCTTTTTGTTTGCAACATTGTATCTAAAGATTATGATAAAACTGCTTATAATATACTGTTTCAATCCCCTTACGGGGCTTTTTGTTTGCAACCCACGAGAGTGCGGTGAGGCTGGCCCACCTGCCTTGGGTCGAGTTTCAATCCCCTTACGGGGCTTTTTGTTTGCAACATAACTGTTGCAATAATTTCGAGAGAACTAAAATTAGATGGGTTTCAATCCCCTTACGGGGCTTTTTGTTTGCAACAGAGGGAAGAGGGAAAAGCAAGGAATAGTTAGCAAGTAGGTGTTTCAATCCCCTTACGGGGCTTTTTGTTTGCAACAAGGTACTGGGACTGAAGTAGCCCAACGTTAGTCCGCCGAGTTTCAATCCCCTTACGGGGCTTTTTGTTTGCAACCTGATTATGACGGCGACATTGGGTACATCTTCCCATCTGTCGAGTTTCAATCCCCTTACGGGGCTTTTTGTTTGCAACACCCTTAGCTTGTTTGATGCTGAAGGCCGAATTGCTAAGGTTTCAATCCCCTTACGGGGCTTTTTGTTTGCAACCTGGACAAAACTTTTCTATGTATACCCCATTACTTTCTAGTTTCAATCCCCTTACGGGGCTTTTTGTTTGCAACTGGGCACGCCCTGGGCTTGCTCGAGCTCATTCTTGAAGGTTTCAATCCCCTTACGGGGCTTTTTGTTTGCAACAATGCCCCTGTACTTCCGCACCGCACCGCTTCCCGCATTGGTTTCAATCCCCTTACGGGGCTTTTTGTTTGCAACTGATGTCTTACGAAGCAGTCAAAAGACATCGTCTGCGCCAAGGTTTCAATCCCCTTACGGGGCTTTTTGTTTGCAACTCGATCCCAATCAGCAAGCCGCGGCTCAACTTGCCGAAGAAAGGGTTTCAATCCCCTTACGGGGCTTTTTGTTTGCAACAGCATACCCCGTTAAACACCGTGCTGTACAGGGGTGCTGGAGGGGGTATTTATGAGAAACTGGAGTTATCCACAGCCCCCCTGTGGATAACTGGGGTAAAAAGTGCGTTTTTTGCGATGAGGGCTTACTTTCCCACACTTTTAGATTTTTTGTGGCGTGGGTTTGCCTTATTCATCGCAAAAGCTGGCTTTCAAAGTGCGCTGTCGAAATGCTCGACAAAGGCATTATAGCATTTTGCGCAAAACATAATGGGTTATTTGGTGAAAGTGTTTCCGTGCTGTGCTGGACTGGCTTCGGGTTGGGTTTTGTGTGGGGTGGGGTGCGATCGCGCAGGCATTTTTGGCGGGTGGGGCGGGGTTTACGCTCGTTGTAACGGGTGTCGGGCGGGGGCGGGTGGGGGTAGTATTTGGGCATGGTTGCCGATCTTTCTCCGGCCCAGGTGCGGGCGGCCATCCAGCAGTACCTGCTGGACGCGCTGCCCAAGCCCGAGGCGGCTACCCGCCTCGAGCTGGCCCAGTTTGCCCGGATGCTGCGCGACTACCCCGAGCGCGGCGGCAAGATGCTGCGGGGTACGCTGCTGGTGTACACCGGGCTGGCCTACGGGGCTTCGCTGGAGGGGGTGCTGCCGGTTGCGGCGGCGCTCGAGCTTTTCCAGAACTGGGCCCTGATTCACGACGACATCGAGGACGCCTCCGACGAACGGCGCGGCAAACCGGCTTTGCACAAGCTGTACGGGGTGCCGCTGGCCCTCAACGCGGGCGACGCGCTGCACGCCCGGCAGTGGGCCCTGCTGGTGGAGGCGGGGGCCCCCCGGGCGGTGTTGCTCGAGTTTGTGCGCATGGTGGAACAAACCGCCCAGGGCCAGCACCTGGAGATGAGCTGGATGGAGGGGCAGCGCTTCGACTTAGGCGAGCCGGACTACCTGGAGATGGTGGGCCAGAAGGCCGCCTACTACACCGCGGTGGCCCCGCTGCGGCTGGGGGCGCTGGCCGCTGGGGCAGAGCCGCCCGCCGCCTTCAGCGAGGCCGGGATGAAGCTCGGCATCGGGTTTCAGATTGTGGACGACGTGCTCAACCTGATGGGCGACCCCGCCAAGTACGGCAAGGAAATTGCTGGCGACCTGTGGGAGGGCAAGCGCACCCTTATTTTGCTGCACTTTTTGCAGCAGGCCAGCCCCGAGGAGCGCCGCCGGGCCGAGGCCCTTTTGCGCATTCCCAGGGAGCAAAAGCCCGCCCCGGAGGTGCAGTGGCTACACCAGCGGCTGTTGCAGTCGGGGGCGGTGGCCCATGCCCAGCAGGTGGCCGAGCGGCTGCTGGCCGAGGGGCTGGAGGCGCTCGAGCCGGTGCTGCGCGGGGCCCCACGGGGCGCGTATGGGGCGCTGGTGCTGGAAATCCTGCAAAGCCTGGTGCGGCGGGAGGCGTAAAGTACAAAATCTGGTACAGTATTTTGTATGAAAGCCCTGGACCTCGAGCGCGACCTGGTTCCCGTATCAGAGTTTCGTTCCCACGCCGCCGCGCTCCTCAGGCGCGTACAGGAGGGCAGCCGGATTGTCCTGACCCAGAACGGCCGGGCGGCGGGCGTGCTCCTGAGCGTACGCGACTACAAGGAAATGGAACTGCGCCTGATGGAGCTCGAGAACGCGGTTTGCTCGCTCATCGAGGCCCGGAAAGGGCAGTTGATGGATAAAGAAGAGGCCCTGCAACAAATTGACCAAGAGGTCGAGCGTGCGTATCCGAATTCCTCCGGGCGTTCGTCAGCAGATTGAATCCGCAATTCTCAGTCAGCCCTCCGCGGATGCCAGCCACAGGTTACGGCGGTTGTTGAACCGCACCTTTCGAGAGATCGAGCTGTTTCCCGAGTCGGGCCGAAAGCATAACCGCCACCGAGAGGATATGCGGGTTGTGTTGGTGGGCAATTACCGGTTGCTGTACCTGGTGGACGTGGAAGCCGATGAGGTCATTTTGGTGTCCTTTGTCTTTGCGGGCTTGCCGGGCGACGCCCTGGACTAGCCGATTGGCGCAACGTAACCTGGTTCAGCATTCAGCGCACTATAAAAAGTAAACTGCCAGCATGGAATCCAAGCCCTTTGAAATTGGCCTCTACACCTTTGTAGAAAACACCCCCGACCCCTACACCGGTCGGCTTCAAGACCCAGCCCAGCGCATGCGGGACTTGCTCGAGCAGGCCCATCTAGCCGATCAGGTGGGGCTGGACGTGTTTGCGGTGGGCGAGCACCACCGCGAGGAGTACCTGGCCTCGGCCCCGGCGGTTGTTCTGGCCGCCATTGCTGCGCGCACCCGGCGCATCCGGCTCACCAGCGCCGTCACCGTGCTCAGCTCCGACGACCCGGTGCGGGTCTTCCAGCAGTTCGCCACCCTGGATCTGCTCTCAGGGGGCCGGGCCGAGATTATGGCCGGGCGGGGTTCTTTTATCGAGTCGTTTCCGCTGTTTGGCTACGACCTGGACGATTACAGCGCGCTGTTTGAAGAGAAGCTCGAGCTTTTGCTAAAAATCCGCGAGCAGGAGCGCGTCACCTGGAGCGGCCGGTTCCGCCCCGCCCTGCACGACCAGCCGGTTTATCCCCGTCCGGTGCAGAACCCCCTGCCGGTCTGGGTGGCGGTGGGCGGCACGCCCCAGTCGGTGGTACGGGCCGCCACGCTGGGTTTGCCCATGGCCTTAGCCATTATCGGCGGGATGCCCGAGCGCTTTGCCCCCCTCTTCGACCTCTACCGCCAGACCGCCCGGCGGCTGGGCCACGCCCCCCAGCCCCTTTCCGTCAACTCGCACGGCTTTATCGCCGACGACCCCCGGGAGGCCCTCGAGCTGGCCTACACCAGCAGCAGCTACATCATGAACCGCATCGGACAGGAACGCGGCTGGCCCCCCCAGAGCCGCGCCCAGTACGAGGCCTCCACCGGCCTGCGCGGGGCCAACTTTGTGGGCCACCCCGAGCAGATAATCGAGAAAATCCTGTTCCAGCACAAAATTTTCGGTCACCAGCGCTTCCTGCTCCAGCTCACCGTGGGCACCCTCCCGCACCGCAAGGTGCTGCGGGCCATCGAGCTGCTCGGCACCGAGGTAGCGCCGGTGGTGCGGAAGGAGATTGCCTCTAGAAGCAACCCCAGCGTTACCACGACCTGAACACTTCAGCGCCGCACCACCAGGGCCACCCCCAGCGCGGCCAGGCCCATCCCCAGCAGGGCCAGTGCCCCGAGCCGCTCGCCGAACAGAGCGTAGGCTTCCAGCGCGGTGGCCGGGGGCACCAGGTAAAACAGGCTGGCCACGCGGCTGGCCGAGTTGTGCCGGATCAGGTACATCAGGAGCAGAATGGCCCCCACCGAGAGCGCCAGCACCAGCCAGGCCATGGCCAGGATGAACTGCGGCGTCCACCGGATCTGCATGGTCTCGCGAAAGAGCAGGGACAGGACAAATAACCCCACCGCGGCCGTCAGGTACTGCACCACCGCCCCGCCAATCAGGGGCATCTGCGCAGCAAAGCGCTTCTGGTACAGCGTGCCCAGCGTGGTGGAGAGCAGGGCCAGGACGATGGCCACAAACGCCGAGGGCTCGATGTGCAGGATTCGGGCGCTCAGGGCCTTCTCCCCCACCACCAGCCCCACCCCGCCAAAGCCCAGCAGCAGGCCGGCCCATTGCACCGCGCTCACCCGCTCGCGCAGCAACGGCTGGGCTAGGAGAGCGGTCAGGATGGGCTGCAAACCCACAATCAGGGCCGCCAGCCCGGCCGGCATCCCCCTCGAGATGGCAAAAAACACCCCACCCAGATAGCCCGCGTGCAGCAGCAGCCCCGAGACCCCGATGTGCATCAGGGCCCAGCCCCTGGGCCAGGCCGAGCGCAGCACCCCGGCCAGCGCCGAAAGCAACCCCGCCACAATCAGCATCCGCACCCACAAAAAAGTGAAGGGCTCAGCGTAGGGCAGCCCAAACTTGGCCCCCACGAAGCCGGTGCTCCACAACAGTACAAAGATGATCGGGGCCCAAAGAGCCAGCCTCATAACCCCGCCCAACGCAGCAGCCACAGGGCCAGCAGCCCCACCCCAATGGTGAGCAGCGCGTTCTTGAAGCGCCAGGCCACCAGCGCGGCAACCAGCCCGGCCCACAGCTCGGGGTGCGCCAGCCCGGCCCACCGGCCGTTGTGCGTAAGCAAGGCCGGGAAAACCAGCCCCGCCAGGGTTGCAGCAGGCACGTAGCGCAGGCCTTGCCGCACCAGCGGGGGCAGCCTGAAGCGCTCGAGGAGGGCCATGGGGTAGTAGCGCACCGCGAAGGCGATCAGGGCGAGCCCCAGGATGTTGAGCCAGATATCGAGCGAGGTCATGTCCTATTCAGGTAAAAGCAGCCGTGCTCTGAAGCCGTTAGGGTTTTTGCTTCGTCAGGGCCCTTCTTTGATCTCTTTCGGGGCATCTTCCCACGCCCGGCCCCTCTTGCGGTTCTCCAGCCACACCCCCGCCGCGATGCCCGCGAGCGCGCCAATAAACAGGCCCAAGCGGTAGGGCAGGCTGACCAGGGCGGTGGCCACCAGGCCACCCACCAGGGCGGCAGCCAGGCTGGGGCGGTCGCGCAGGGCAGGGATCAGGAGCACCATAAAACCCAGGGGGATGGCGAACTCGAGGCCCCAGCGCTCGGGAACCCGCGCCCCCAGCAGCGCGCCGAGGTAGGTGCTGCTCACCCAGGTGATGTACTGCGGCACCCCCCCGCCCAGAAAGTACCACGGCGTGCACCGGGGGCCCAGCCGTTGATAGCGCTCCATGGTGAGGGCGAAGTTCTGATCCACCAACAGGAAGGCCGCCAGGGGTTTGAGCCAGCCTCGGAAGGGCTCCAGGTGCCGGGCGATGGCCGAGGAGTACATCACGTAGCGCAGGTTCACCACCAACCCGGCCAGCAACACCAGGGGGATTGCCGCCCCCGAGTGCATGAGCTGCAGCGCCACCAGCTGCGAGGCCCCCGCAAACACCAGGGCCGACATAAGGGTGATCTCGAGGGTGCTCAGCCCCGCCCGGAGCCCGGCGATGCCGGTGACCAGCCCAAAGGGAATCACTCCGATGGTCATCGGCAGTATCTCCACAAAACCCCGCCAGAAGGCGGCTTTCGGGCTGTTGAGGGAAGGGTTCACAGTCACGCCTCCATCTGCACTGGGGTCAGGTTGGAGCCGCACAGCACCGCAGCAACCCGCCGGCCTTTGAGATGGTCGTACTGGAAGGGCACGGCCAGGCCTGCCGCGCCGGCATGGGTGTGCAGGAAAACCGGATCGATGCGGCGGCTGGCCTCGAGGAGGCGTTCGATTTGCAGGTGGTGTGACATGGCTGGTGCTCCCAACTCAAGGCCCTCCAACCCCTAAAGCTGTTGTATCACGCTTTACAGCCAGGCGTAAGTCCAGCGCCCTGCCGCTAGGGCGTCGGCAGCCCCCTCACCTCGCGGTTTCCAGCCTGACCCCTACGGTGGTGCGCGGTTTGAATCCGGGCAGACTGGGGTTCAAAAAGCGCCCTGCCTCGTTGTCATTCAGCAAAAAGCGTCTGAAAAAAGCGGTGGCAAAGTGCTTGACCAGGTCGTGGGCGCGCTCCATGTCCCACACCGGCTCAAAGCAGCGCCAGTAGTCCTCTTCCCTACCCCGCACCTCGGGGGGGCACTCCACAAAGGGGTTGTGCTGGGCGGCGGCCAGGCTCAGGAGGTACTTATCCTGCGAACCCGCCTGGCGGAAGTACTCCAGCGCGTCGCGCCGGTAGGTGGCCACATCGTCGTCCTCGCCCGCCGCTACAAACAAAGGAACCCTGAGGTTCGCCAGCGAGCGGGCCCCTATCCAGGGCTGGCCGTAGGGGGCCATGGCGAACACCGCTTTGATGCGGGCATCGGGCTTGACAGCGTTCAGGCCGCGCTGGGCCTCGAGCTGGGGAAAGAAGGGCAGGGCAAAACAGGGCCCCTCGTTGTTGCTGGCCTGGCAGTATTCGCTCAGGGCCGCGCCGTCCAGCCCCGCACCGGCCGCATTGATTACGCTGTAGCCGCCGTAGCTATAGCCCAGCAGCCCCACGTTGCCAGCGTCTGCGTTCGGAATCTGCTGGGCCACCGCGCCGATGGCAAACAGAATATCCAGCGGCCTGTCCACAATGCTGCTGATGTAGTTTGGCTGGGTCAGGGTCTGGTAGGTCGAGCCGGGGTGATCGAGCGCGGCCACCACAAAGCCCTGGCTGGCCAGGTGCTCGTTTAGATAAGCAAACTGAAAGCGGGTACCGGGCTGGCCGTGCGAGGCCACAATCAGTGGAAACTTACCACTGGCAGGCGCGGCGTCCCGGTTGGCGCGCCCGGCAATCTGAACCGGGGTCTGCCCAATCACGCTCGGGTAGACCGTGTTTTGTTGGATTCCGCTGGCAGGGTACCAGACCTCAACCGTAATACTTCGGTTTTGGCGGCCTGGGTCGGTGAGTTGCAGGGTTCTGACCCCCACCACCGCACTGCCTCGAGCCGCCAGGGGTGGGGCATCCGGGCGTTTCACGTTCACTCCTTGGGCCATCGCGATGCCGCTCAAAAGCAGCACCATTGCCAGGCGCTTCAGCATCCCTTGCACAGATTCCTTCCGGCTTCAGCTCACCCGCTCCACCCGGATCATGTTGGTGGTACCCCGCACCCCAAAGGGCACCCCGGCGGCAATCACCACATACTCCCCCACCTCGGCCAGGCCGGTTTCCTTGGCCTTGGCCACCGCAATCTGCACCATATCGTCGGTGTCTTTGGGGTCGGGGGCCAGCAGGGGCAGCACATCCGAGACCAGGGCCAGCTGGTTGCGCACATGGGGGTTGGGGGTCAGGGCCAGAATCGGCACCGGGGGCCGGGTGCGGGCCACCCGGCGGGCCGCCCCGCCGGTGGAGGTGAACACCACCACGGCCTTGGCCCCGGTAGACTCCACCACGTCGTCCACGGCTCGAGCGATGGCATCCTGCACAGTGCGGGTAGCCGGCGGGCGCAGGGCGTTGAGGCGGTCTTTGTACTCCTGGGTGGCCTCGATAGTCTTGGCCACCCGGCTCATAAACGAGACCGCCTCTACCGGATACTGGCCGGCGGCGGTCTCGGCCGATAGCATCACCGCATCGGTGCCATCGAAGATGGCGTTAGCCACGTCCGAGGCTTCGGCGCGGGTGGGGCTGGGGTTTTTGATCATGGACTCCAGCATCTGGGTAGCAGTAATCACCGCCTTACCGGCCTGCACCGACTTGAGGATGATGCGTTTCTGCACCGCCGGCACCTCCTCCAGCGGCATCTCCACCCCCAAGTCGCCGCGGGCCACCATAATGCCGTCGGCCTCCTCGAGGATCTCGTCGAAGCGGGCCACCGCGCTGGGCTTCTCGATCTTGGCCATCAGCCGGGCGCGGGAGTTGTGGCGGGTCAGGTAGTGGCGGGCCAGCAGCAGGTCGTCGCGGCTGCGCACAAAGCTAATGGCCACCCAGTCCACCTCGAGCTCGGCGCCCAAGGCGATATCGTCGATGTCTTTATCGGTCAGGGCTGGGATCGAAAGGTCGGCCCCGGGGATGTTGATGCCCTTGTTGTTGGAAAGCCGCCCCCCTACCAGCACGGTGGTGTGGATGTCGTTGATGCGAACCTCGTCCACCCGCAGTCGGATGTTCCCATCATCCAGAAGCAGAATCTGTCCTGGGGTCACATCGTTGGGCAGACCCCGGTAGGTGGTCGAGACCCGGGTTTCATCCCCCTCGACGGGCTCGGCGGTGATGATGAATTTTTGCCCTGGCTGAAGCTCCACCGCCCCCTCGCGGAAGCGCCCGCAGCGAATCTTGGGGCCTTGCAGGTCTTGCAAGATGGCCACGGTACGGCCAAGGGCGCTCGAGGCCTCCCGGATCATCTGCACCGAGGCCCGGTGGTCCTCGGGCACGCCATGCGAAAAGTTGAGGCGAAAAACATCGACGCCGGCCTCGATCAGGGCCCGTATCACTTCGGGCGAACGCGAGGCGGGCCCCAGGGTGGCCACAATTTTGGTTCGTTTCAAGAGTCCCATAGTCTCGGTCTCAGGCCTTATTTTTTGAAGGCCCCAAAGCCCAGGAATCGCGCCCCCGTGCCCAGCTCCTCTTCGATGCGCAAAAGCTGGTTGTACTTGGCCAGGCGATCCGAGCGGCTGGCCGAGCCGGTCTTGATCTGGCCGGCATTAACCGCCACGGCGATGTCGGCAATGGTGTTATCCTCGGTCTCACCCGAGCGGTGCGAGAGGATGGTGGTGTAGCCGGAGCGGTGGGCCAGCCGGATGGCCTCCAGGGTTTCGGAGAGGGTGCCGATCTGGTTAACCTTGACCAGGATGGAGTTCCCCACCCCCATCTCGATGCCGCGCTTCAGGATGGCCGGGTTGGTCACAAACAGGTCGTCGCCCACAAGCTGGATGCGCCGGCCCAGCCGTTCGGTCAGGAGCTTCCAGGTCTCCCAGTCGTCCTCGGCCAGCCCGTCCTCGATGGAGACGATGGGGTACTGGTTCACCCAGTTTTCCCAGTAGGCCACCATCTCCGGGCCCGTAAGCGATTTGCCGTCGGCCTCGAGCACGTACCGTCCGTCCTGATAGAACTCCGAGCTGGCCGGGTCAAGGGCGAGGGCGATCTCCTGACCGGGCTTGTAGCCGGCCTTCTCGATGGCCGTTAGCAGCACCTCCACCGCCTCCTCGTTGGACTTGAGGTCGGGGGCGAACCCCCCCTCATCCCCCACGTTGGTATTGTAGCCCTTGGCCTTCAAGACCGACTTGAGGGCGTGGAAGGTCTCGACCCCGGCCCGCAGGGCCTCCGAGAAGGTGGGCAGCCCACCGGGCACCAGCATGAACTCCTGGAAGTCCACGTTGTTATCGGCGTGCTTGCCCCCGTTGATCACGTTCATCAAGGGCACCGGCAGGGTCACCCCCTGCACCCCCCCCAGGTAGCGGTAGAGCGGCAAGCCCAGCCCGCTGGCCGCTGCGTGGGCCGTGGCCAGCGAGACCGCCAGAATGGCATTGGCCCCCAGGTTGCCTTTGTTGGGGGTGCCGTCGAGCTCGAGCATGGTTTTATCCACGGCCTCCTGATTGAGCGCGTCCAGCCCGATCACCTCGTCGGCGATGCGCTCGTTGATGGCCGCCACCGCCCGCAGCACCCCCTTGCCCCCGAAGCGGGGCCCGCCATCCCGTAGCTCCACCGCTTCATGGGCCCCGGTAGAGGCACCCGAAGGCACCATGGCCCGCCCACGGGCCCCCGACTCGAGCACCACCTCGGCCTCGACGGTGGGGTTGCCGCGCGAGTCGAGTACTTCCCGTCCTTTGATCTCAACGATTGTGGTCATTGGTATGTGCCTCCTTGCTGGAAACGCTTCTACTGCCTAACAAGCCGCCTACAAGTTTACACCCAAGCCTGAGGGCCCTCACATGACAAAGACCTGCAAACCTGGCGATCCCACCAACACACGGCTCAAAAATTCGGGATGACCTGCCCTCGCTTCGCACAGGGATTCAGACCCGTAGCGGCACCACCACCGCTAAGTAGCCACTATCCTCCACCGCCTGCACCAAGCTGGGGCTGGTAGGGCCGGATAGTTTGATCCGCACCGCCCCCTCGATGGGGGCCAGGGCATCAATCAAGAACTGCGCGTTGTAAGCCACCATTAGCTGGGGTTCACCCGAGGCCTCTATGCCGAGCTCTTCCCTGCCCCGGCCATAATCGCCCTCGGCATCGATATCAAGCTTGTTGTGATTAAACAGAAGATTGACGCGGTGGTTGTTGCGATCCGACAGCACCGCTACCCGCTTTAGGCTCTCGCGCAAGGCCTCGGCCTGCAAGGTGGCCTCCAGTACAAAGCTCTGCGGAATGACCCGCCCATAGTCGGGGAATTCGCCCTCCATCAGCTTCACCGACATCCGCACCGCCTCACCCACCAGCGTCAGGGTGCCCTCGGCCACCGCCAGGGCCACCTCGCCCTGGGCATCCTTGAAAACCCGCACGATCTCGTCGGCACTCCGAGCCGGAATAACCAGCTTGCGGGTTTGAAGCTGCATGGGCAGGTCGTAACAGGCCAGACGGTAGCCGTCGGAGGCCACTGCCCGCAAACTGGTGGGAGACATCTCGATCTGCACCCCACGGAAGATGGCCCGGAACTCCTCGGTGCTGGCCGCGTAGCGCACACGGGTGATGGCCTGGGCCAGGCGAGAAGCCGCGATTTTTTCAGGGCCTGGCGGGCCAAACGATAGCTCGGGGTAACCGTCCGGGCCGGTGGTGGCAAGCTGGGTGTTGAAGGCCCCCGAGTGCAGTTCTAGGCGCTCCTTGCCCCCAAAGATCAATTCCACCAGTTCACCTGGGGCGCTGCGCACAATCTGCACAAAGGTCTGGGCCGGTACCAGCACCTGACCCGTGCCCTGTACCTCGGCGGGTAGCTTAACTTCGATATCCACCTCGCCGTTGGTTCCGCGCAAAATTAGGCCCTGATCGGAAAGTTCCATGGGTAAATAGGTCAGAATAGGGTTGGAGCTGCGGCTGGGGATGATCCGCTCTAGAATGGATAGTCCTTCGGCAAGGGTACGTTTGGGGATGCGAACTTCCACGCTGGCCTCCGTGCTGGGCGATCTGGTCGGGGCGCTGGGTGCGAAGTACGGCCCCGGTCAGCCTAGTTATTCTAACAGCCAACCCTGTTCGCCGAAATTGGGTTGGTGCTTCCTGCGGGGCCTTCTTGAGTGGGTATGGGTTTGTGAAAACTGGTCGACGCTGAAATTTAAGAATCCTACTTCTCTTAAAAAATTTTTAAAATCAGTAGTAGTAGTAGTAGGGGCTGTGGATATGTGAATAAGGGCTTCTAAACCCGCATGGGTATCGAATTTGGCCTGTGGATAAAAGGTGTGGAAAATTGTGCATAACCTGTGGACAAGCTGTGGAAAAACAGGGCACTTATCCACAGGCTCGGCGTAGACGCACTTATCCACAGGTCTATCCACAGGGTTATCCACAAGTTATCCACAGAGTTATCCACAGGGCTAATTAATTTATCCACAGTTCCAGGCCTGGTGATTATGTTATTTAATTACCCAGCCGATACGAGAAGCAGTTGGCCAACCTAACGCAAGCGCTCACGAATGCTTTTGAGGGTTTGTTGGAGGTTAGGCTCGGTATCCAGGCTCTCCTGAATCTTTTGGATGGCGTACAGCACTGTGGTATGGTCGCGCCCATCGAAGAACTGCCCAATTTCCGGTAGCGAGGCATGGGTCATTTCGCGGATCAGGTACATGGCAATTTGACGAGGAATCACGACCTCTTTACGTCGGCCTGCACCGCGTATCTCCTCCGGCCTGAGGTTGTAATGCTCGGCCACAGCTTTGAGGATTTCTTCTGGAGCCAGGCCACTCTCAGTGGCTGCAAACACATCGGACAGAGCCTTGATGGCTACTGCTTTGCTGAGCTGTACGCCGTTGAGTGAGGCGTAGGCGATCACCCGCATCAGGGCGCCCTCGAGCTCGCGGATGTTGGAGGTAATTTGCCTGGCGATGTACTCCAGTACCTCCTCAGGAACGCGCATATTGCGATACTCGGAGTTCATCTTGAGGATGGCTACCCGGGTCTCGAGGTCGGGGGGCTGGATATCGGTAATCAATCCCCACTCGAAGCGGCTGCGCAGGCGGGCCTCGAGGGTCAGGATATCTTTAGGGGGCCGGTCTGACGACAGAATAATCTGCTTCCGGGCCTCATAAAGAGCGTTGAAGGTATGGAAAAACTCCTCCTGGGTGCGCTCCTTGCCGGCGATAAACTGAATATCGTCTACCAGCAGCAGATCCACCGAGCGGTAGCGGTCGCGGAACTCGCTCATGCGGTCCTCGCGGATGGCATTGATAAGCTCGTTGGTAAAGGTCTCGGTGGAGACATACTCGATTTTTTTATCAGGGAAACGCTGGGCTACCGAGTGCCCCACCGCGTGCATCAGGTGGGTTTTGCCGAGGCCTACGCCACCATAGATGAATAGCGGATTGTACGCGTTACCGGGAGACTCGGCGACCGCGACTGCTGCCGCGTGGGCAAGGTTGTTGTTCTGCCCCACCACAAAATTCTCGAAGATGTACTTGGGATTGAGCCGGGCGCGCGCCTCTTGGGGTTTGTTGGGGGTGGATGCAGAAAAAATATCCTCCTGAACAGGCTTTCCTGGAATTACCTTGAGCTCGAAGCGAGGTGCCTGGGCCCCCAGACGGGCCAGTGCTTCGGTGAGCAGCTCGGCGTAGTGGTCCTCAATCCAGCCTTTGAAGAAGCTGGTGGGTACCCCTAGCTCGAGTGAGCCGTTGACCACCCCCAGCGGCTGAATCTTCTCGAACCAGGTGTGGTACTCCACCTCGGTGATACTTTGGCGCACGTACTCGAGCACATTCTGCCAGACAGTGTTTTGGGTCAAGGCCGCTCCTCCCCTATACAAGTTTGTACATTTTACTGAGTTATCCACAGGCAGAGAACCCCCTGTGGATAATGTCGTGTGGGTGTGATCAAAACATCTTTTGAGCCCATGATCCACATCTGGAACGGTAGAAATGAAACCGCGGCTCCCGCGGTGGTGTCCATGGGTTTGGGGTTTTGGTTGGGATTTCAACCGCGGGGCCTCTGCTAAAATGCAAGGCTGGGAGCTGATGGGGATGAGGGCCTATGACGTTATTGTGGTGGGCGGCGGGCATGCTGGGATCGAGGCAGCTTGGGCGGCAGCCAGGCTGGGCGCCAGGGTGGGTCTGGTCACCTCGAACCCTGAACGCATTGGTTTGATGCCCTGTAACCCTGCGGTGGGTGGGCCTGGTAAGAGCCAACTGGTGGCCGAAATAGAGGCCCTGGGTGGTTTGATGGGTAGGCTGGCCGATGCCACAGCCATCCACACCCGCGTGCTTAATCGTTCTAAAGGCCCTGCGGTTCAGAGCTTGCGCGTGCAGGTAGACCGGGATCTGTACGCCCTCGAGGCTCAGCGGGTGCTGCTGGGGCACCCTCAGATTGAGAGTGTGCGGGCTGAGGTAGCGGCGCTGTGGGTAGAACGAGGGCGGTTGTGCGGCGTACAAACTGTAGATGGGCGCAAGCTGCCGGCCCGGGCAGTGGTGGTAGCCAGCGGCACCTTTTTGCAGGGGGTGGTCTGGTACGGGCGGCAGTCCCGGCCTGCAGGGCGTCAGGGGGAGCCCCCTGCCCGCTTTCTCTCTGAAAGCTTGCGTGCTGTGGGTCACCGCTTGCTGCGATTTAAAACCGGTACCCCCCCCCGCATCCAGGCCGACTCGGTGGATTACCAGAAACTCGAGGTCGTCCCCGCAGACAACCCACCCGAAACCTTTTCCGGAGTGCCCGGCCCTCACGCAACGGCCCGCCCCACCTGGCAGACCCGCACGACCGCAGCCACCCACCGGTTGATTCAGGAAAACCTGCACCTATCACCGCTATATGGTGGGGATATTGAAGGCATTGGGCCTCGCTACTGCCCCTCCATTGAGGACAAGGTGGTTCGCTTTTCCGACAAGGAAACGCATCTGCTTTTTGTGGAGCCCGATGGGCTTCACACCACAGAGCTGTACCTGCAGGGCTTTAGCTCTTCCCTACCCCCCGAGCTGCAGATACAGATGGTGCAGAGCCTACCGGGGTTTGAGCGGGCCGTGATTCAACGCTATGCCTATGCGGTGGAATACGATGCAGTAGACCCTTTGGAACTGACACCGGGCTTGCAGTCCCGTATGCTACCGGGGCTGTTTACTGCTGGGCAGCTCAACGGAACCTCAGGTTATGAGGAGGCCGCGGCCCAAGGCTTGCTGGCCGGATTGAATGCGGCGCGGTACGCGATGGGGTTGGAGGAGGCCCATCTACCTCGAGCCTCTGGCTATATCGGGGTGATGATAGACGACCTGGTTCATCGCGGGGTGGATGAACCCTATCGCATGATGACCTCGAGGGTGGAGCTGCGCCTGCTGTGCCGCTCGGATAATGCAGATGAACGCCTGGTGCCACTAGCGGCTGATTGGGGCCTGCGTTCGGCTGAAGACCTAAAAGCCGTACAGGCCAAGTATGCACGGGTTCAGGGCGAGCTGCTCCGCCTCCAGCGCTGCCGTATAGAGGGGGTCTCGGCATTGCAATACCTGCGGCGGCCCGAGGCCAGTTACGAACAGGTGCTGCAGAAGATTGGGTCGCCGGAAATGCCTCTTAGCAAGGCTGAGGCCTACCAGGTTGAAGTGCGGGCCAAGTACGCGGGTTATATGGAGCGGCAGGCCAGGTTGCGCGAAAAATTGAAGGAGCTCGAGGCCTACCGCCTACCGGCCGACCTCGATTATGCCTGCGTGCCCAGCCTTTCTAAGGAGGCTGTTGAAAAACTGGGACGGATCCGACCCCACTCGGTTGCCGAAGCCTCGAGGGTTCCTGGGATTCGCGATTCGGACATAACCGCACTCCTGGTGCATATCGCTAAAATGCCTGCTCCAGCCTGAATTCTCCGGTCGGGCTCGAGCCATGTTTCACGTTTTACATACCCCCACACATTGAACGACAGACACCCACTAATATGCAGATGACCGCAGCCGGAAAACAGATGTTGCTGCAAGCAGGGGCTGAGTTGGGGTTGGATCTAAGGCCCTACCTACCTCAATTTGCTTTATTCTTTGAACTGCTTACAACAGTCAACCAAAACCTCAACCTTACAGCCATCCGGGATGAAGAGGGCATCATATACAAGCACTTTGCGGACTCCCTATCTTGCCTGCGTTACGCTGGCTTTGCCAGCGGGCTATCAGTGATAGACGTCGGCACCGGGGCCGGGTTTCCTGGACTCCCGCTGGCGATTGTGCGATCCGACATCCAGTTCGATCTACTGGACGCCACTAAAAAGAAAATCGAGTTCGTGGCGAAAGTGGCGCAAACCCTCGCACTGGTAAACACACAGGCCCTCTGGGGACGCTCTGAGGAACTGGGCCGTCAGGTTGTAAAACGTGAAACATATGGGGCGGCCCTGACTCGAGCGGTGGCTTCACTGGCGACGGCCGCCGAGCTAACCTTACCGCTGGTGCAGGTTGGTGGATTTGTACTGGTGCAGAAAGGTGCCGAAGTGGCACGCGAGCTGGCCGAGGGCCAAGGTGCAATACGCAAGCTTGGAGGGGTGCTGGAACAGGTACTGCACCTGAAGCTACCGGGTACGGGCGATACGCGGCATTTAATTATCCTGCGCAAGGTAGAACCCACACCGCCCCAATACCCCCGCAAGCCTGGGGTTCCTGCCAAAAATCCGTTATCCTAGTGGGCAAGGTGAAGCGCATCGGCATAGTTAATCAAAAAGGGGGGGTGGGAAAGACCACGACCGCTGTAAATTTATCAGCCTACCTGGCCAAGGCCGGTCAAAAGGTGCTGCTGGTTGACCTCGATCCCCAGGTCAACGCCACCTCGGGGATGGGTCAGGCTGTACCTGAGCGCAACATATATACTGTCTTGGTCGGTAATGATGACGCTCGAGACGCACTGCTGAGGGTGGCTGAAGGGCTGGATCTGCTTCCCTCGAGCCCCGATCTGGTGGGGGCTTCGGCCGAACTCATAGAAAACCCCACCCGACTGGCTGAGGTGTTGCAGCCGCTGGAGTCAGCCTACGACCTCATCCTGCTGGATGCCCCTCCCAGTTTGGGCCCTATTACCATCAACGTTTTGGCGGCTGCGGAGGGCCTGGTTGTTCCGGTGCAGGCCGAATACTATGCCCTCGAGGGAATTGCTGGCCTGATGGAGACCATTGAACAAGTGCGTACAAGCCTGAACCCGGCCTTGCGGCTTCTTGGGGTACTGATCACCATGTACGACCCTCGCACCTTGCTATCACAGCAGGTTGAGAGCAACATCCGAGCCAATCTGGGAGAGAAGGTGTTCTGGACTGTAATTCCGCGCAATGTTCGGCTGGCCGAGGCACCCAGCTATGGTCAGGATATTAGCCAGTATGCACCAACCAGCAGCGGTGCCCACGCCTACCGGCGCCTGGCGGAGGAGGTGATGCGTCGTGTCAAAGAAGCCTAGCGGTCTGGGAAAAGGATTGGAAGCCTTACTGCCTAAAACCCCGGCTTCCCAGACCAGACTTCCTCTAGCCCTGATCAAACCCAATCCTGGACAACCCCGGCGCCTGTTTGACCCCGAAGCCCTGGAAGAGCTGGCCGCCTCTATCAAGGAGAAGGGTTTGTTGCAGCCGTTGCTAGTGAGGCCGAAGGGGGATATGTACGAGCTGGTGGCGGGTGAGCGGCGTTTTAGAGCCTCTCAGATGGCGGGGTTGCGCGAGGTTCCGGTCATTATCAAGGACATAGGGGAGCGCGAGGCCCTGGAAATTGCCCTTATCGAAAACCTGCAGCGTGAAGACCTAAATCCCATGGAAGAGGCTGAGGGGTATAAACGGCTGGTAGATATGGGCATGACCCAGGAAGAGGTAGCCAGGGCTGTGGGCAAGGCCAGGGTAACGGTTACCAACGCCCTCAGGCTGCTTCAATTAAGCCCAGAGATTAGAAAAGCCCTGGAAGAAAATAAGATCAGCGCAGGGCATGCCAGAGCTCTTCTGATGTTGCCGGAGTCCAAGCGTAGCTGGGGCTTATCGGAGGTGTTATCCAAACAACTGAGCGTACGCGAAACCGAGAGGCTCAAGGATAAACCTGCGGCCTCGAGCAGCCGCCATAAAGGCGAAGAGGCTTATGCCGAGATCGCACGCAACCTTTCGCGCCGACTGGGTACAAAAGTTCGCTTTACGAGCCTCAGAAAAGGGAAGATAGAGATTAGTTACCACTCTGAGGAAGAACTCACTGCAATCTTGCAGGCCCTGGGCTACGAGGGGTAATTCAAGGCAAGGGAATCTGTATGGCCCCCTCGATGTCGGTGCGTCGAATTTGTACGCCGTACTGGTTTAGGCGTTCTAGTACAGCCCTCGACGGATGACCATACGGATTATTTCCCACACCGATTAAGGCTAGCTTGGGACGGAAATGCTGCAATAGGTGATCACTGGTGCTGGTCTCAGAACCATGATGACCCACCTTTAGGATATCCACCCTCTCGGCAGGCCAGCGCACCTCGGCTGAGACGGGCGCATCACCGGTAAAGAGTATCTTATGATTCTTATACTCCAACACGAAAACCAAACTGCGCTCGTTGTCCTCGAGCTCGTCACCTTGCGGCCCCAAGAAATGGAGGCGGGCTCCAGCCAGGGTTAGCTGGCTTCCCCTGCGCGCAAAAAAGACCGGGATTCCACGCTGGTGTGCAGCCAGGTGTAAGGCATCATCCAAGGCAACGCCCTGGGCCCTGGGCCCACTAACCAATGCACCAACTGGAAAATCCCGTATAACCTTCAACTGGGCCTCCACATGATCCCCATCGGGGTGGGTGGCGATGAGCAGATCGAGATCGTCCACACCCAAGGCCCGCAAGGCTTGTTCTAGCCGGGGATAAGCCCAGTCGCGCCCCCCATCCACTAAGATTTCTACCCTGCCAGGAAGGCGTAGCAGGATCGCATCGCCCTGACCTACGTCGAGCTGCCAGAGCTCGGCGCGGGGCAGGTGGCTGGACAAGATGGAGACCAGCGCGGCTGTGGCAGCAAGCCCCGTTGCATGCGGCCAGCGAAGACGACCATAAAGGCCCAGCAGCAATGGTAGAAGGCCAAGGTAGTACAGGATGAACCCTACAGGAGTTATCTCACCCCAGCGCAGCAAGGGGCCGTTGGACAGCCACCCAACCAGTCCCAGAACCAGCGAACCGAGAATCTCGGTGGGCCAGGCCAGCAGACCACCTATTAGTAGTTTGAGAAAGCCTAGGGGAACCAGGAGGCTTAGCAAGGGCAGCACCAACAGATTTGCAACGGGTGAGATGAGCGGCAGTTGGTGGAAGTGATGGAGCAAGAGGGGAAGGATCAGAATTTGTGCTGCAAGGGTGACGCTAACCGAGGACCAGACCCACTGTTTCCAGCCCTCGAGCCTGGGCAGGTGTGGTAGTACCAGAGCCATGCCCAGCACGGCCAGATAGGAAAGCTGAGCTGACAGGCTGAATAGGGTGCGCGGCTCGAGCAACAACTGAACGAATAAAGCCAGCGACAGAGCGGGTAAGACCGCTACCCGGCCGCGCCCCATAAACAGCCCCATCAGCACAAAACCCGCCATAATCACTGCCCGTACCAGCGAGGGCTGGGGCCCTACAAGCCACAGATACAGCAGCAATAAAAGCAAGGCCGCAGGGTAGCGCCACCGGCCCAGCGGATAGAGCAAAAGCACAAAAAAGCCGGTCAGGATTGCCACGTGTAAACCAGATAGGGCCAGGGTATGGGCCAGGCCGGCTTGCTGAAATGCCTCATAGGCCTCACCCAACTCGCGACGTTCCCCAAGGGTCAGGGCCGTGACCAGGGCGGCTACTGGAGCGGAGAGCCCGGCCACAAGCTGCTTTTGCAGCCATTGGTGGGGGCCTGCCGGTAAAGGCTCGTAATGCACAACCTGCCGAGCTCGTAACACTGCCGTGACCCCCAGGCCGCGCAGCCAGGTTTGCTGATCAAAGCCCCCGGGGTTGCGCTTGTTTGAGGGGCGCAGCAGGTGGCCTTCCAAAACGTAACGGCCATCCTGCAAATTGGGAAAGTAATGCACATATAAACGCCCTTGTGGGGTGTATAAAAAACCCTCTCGAAGAGTGCCTTCGATTCGCACCCACTGTCCTATCTGGGAAGCCCAGGGATCCTGGGCTAAACCTAGGTGCAGGGTGACCAGAATGTAAGCTCCCAAACCAAGCCAGCGCGCAGACTGAGGGAGCCCAAGCCCTGCTAGCAGGCCCAGGAAGGCCCAGGGGGTTAGCTGGTTGAGAGCCCCCAGCAGGGCCCCAGCACCCAGCGCAAAAGGAATCATAGGGTTACTAGGGGGCGCAGCCGCTCCAGTAGTTTGGGCCCGATTCCTTTAACGCGCTCGAGGTCCTCAAGCGTGCGGTAGGGGCGTCCTTCGATGATGCGCTGGGCTAGCGCCGGGCCAATTCCGGGCAGACTTTCGATCTCGGCTTGGCTGGCAGTGTTGAGGTTGACCTTTTGAACCTCGGGTAAAGCAGGGCCGGGTCTTAAAGTAGATGTGGCTTCCAGGCCCGGGGTGGATGGGGTATAGAACTGGGCTGGTGCGAATCGAACGGTTAGATTAGGCCACAAGCTCGCTAGCCCTAAGCCAAGTACCACCAGGATATAGGCTATGTTTAGCCAAAGCTTCATTGATTTTGGGAGCTGCGAATCCCGCCTTGACCCTAAGAAAATCCGCTCAGTAAGGCTCCGACAGGCGCCACTGAATGAGAGCAAGGGAGAGACCTACTGCAATTACCCCTAACGGAACCCAAATATCGCTGGTGCTTCCCATGTTGACCACTAGATATCCCCCTGTAACCCCTGCTGTAATAAGCGCCGAAACCTTTAGTAGCAGTGAAATCACACGCTGCGTTGAGGAAAGGCCTTTGCTTTGAACAGAAGCCTGGGGTGGTGGACTGGCCTCGCTTCGCGCCTCTGTAGCTGTAGGGGCGGGTGCGGGTGCGGCGGGGCTGGGCTTAGGCGAGCCTTCGTAGGCCCAGATGGAGTCGCTGGGTTCGTCGGGTAGGGTTTTGGCTGGTTCTGCGATGTTGAGCTGGTTGGAAAAGGCTGGCGCGGCCGGTGGTGTTTCCGGGGGTGTGGGGTAGATGGGTTGGGGCGTGGGGGGGCTGGAGGCTGGAGCACTGGCTTCGTGAGCGGCGTCCGATGCGGGTGGGGGTGGGGGTGTTTCTACCGACTCGACCACGCGAGGGGGCTCATCCACCTGGGTGGCCTCGGACTTGGCCTTGAGCACATGCCCTTTGAGCGACTCCAGAAAGAGCTTTAATTCATCTTTCTGGAAAGCGGCTGGGGCAATGGTCATGAGGACGCCCTGTTCGCTCATCACGTCTATAGTGCCGGTCTGCTTGTTTACGCTAATGCGTTTGATTATGGAAAGGCGCGAGCTCTGCGAGGTGTTATCATCTAGGTAGAACAATTCTCGGCTACTCAGGGCCAGAAGACCGCCAGGGCCTTCGAGCCGAGCAATGATGGGGGACTGGGTCAATTGCGAAAGACGCGCATCATATTTGCCCATATTTAGCAGTCTACAACATGCGCAGGCCGGCTCGCATTCATCCATCACGTGCAATTCGCTTGAAAGCGGTATAATCTTGACTCCCAGACACAAAAGCGGTTTGGGAATGAGCACCTCTAGCAGGGAGAGATGGCATGGTATTGGGCAAACCCTTGCTTTTAGGGCACCGAGGCGCCCCGCTACAGGCTAAGGAAAATACCCTCGAGTCCTTTCGACGTGCGCTCGAGGCCGGTCTGGACGGCCTCGAGCTTGACCTGCACCGCACCCGCGACGGGGTGCTGGTGGTGCACCACGACTTTGAGCTACAGGGCCGGCCCATTGCCGCGCTGGACTGGCCGACCTTGCAGCAACAAGCGCCCTGGCTGCCCCGGCTCGAGCAGGTCTTTGCGCTGGCCGAGGAGTTTCCGCAGGCCTGGTTCAACCTCGAGCTCAAAAGCCAGCCGGGCCCTTCGGACGGGCGCGAAGCCCTGCTGGCCCAGCACCTGCAGGCCTGGCCAGGCCGCGCGCGGGCCTGGGTAAGCAGCTTCGACCCACTGGCCCTGATCCGGCTGCACCGCTTGAAGGCGGGCGTACCGCTGGCCCTGCTCTATGCCGAGCCCGAGATGGAAGAACTGGTGCCCTGTCTGCCGGTGCAGGGGGTGCACCCGCTGAACACGCTTTTGAGCCGGGAAAAGGTGGAATACTTCAAGGCTCGAGGGATGTTTGTGGTGACCTGGACGGTCAACCAGGCCGCAGTGGTGCGGGAGCTGCTGGGGTGGGGTGTGGACGGTGTGATCGGCGACCGACCGGAACAGCTACTGGCCGGTCGGGCTTGATCCGACCGGATTTTGCACCCAGTCTGGCCACTTCTTGCGCTAGTCTTTTGGTATGCAAGGAGTGCAGTTCAAGCTAATTTCGGCTAACGATCCCGATATATTCCAGGAGCGCCTCAACCGCTTTGTGCAGAGCCTTCCGCTGGAGACGCTTCTGATAGATGTCAAATTCTCCACCTCCCAGAACGGGTCGCAAACCACCTACGCCGCCTTGGTGCAATACAAGTCGGTTGAGGAGTGGAAGGAGTAGGGGAGATCTAAGCCACCTGCAGGGCCTGCTCGATGCGCTGTAGGGCCAGGGGAATGTCTTCATCTTGCAGGTCGTGGTGGGTGACGAAGCGCACCCGGCTGGGCCCCATGGCGTTGGCCAGCACGCCCAGCCCGCGCAGGCGCTGGACGAAGGCCGGGGCCTGGGGTACCTGCACGTACACCATGTTGGTCTGCACGGTTTGCAGGTCTACCTCGAGGTGAAGCCGCAACAACCCCTCGGCCAGGGCCCGGGCCATCTGGTGGTCGCGGGCCAGGTGTTGGGGGCCTTCGGTCAGGGCCAGGATGCCCGCCGCGGCCAGCACCCCCGCCTGCCGCATACCGCCGCCCAGCAGCTTGCGGTAGCGCCAGGCCTCGGCGCGGTATTCCTTGGGCATCAGCAGGATGGAGCCTACCGGCGCCCCCAGGCCTTTGGACAGGCAGATGGAGACGGTGCGGAAGCCTTTGGCCAGCTCGAGCGGGGTGGTGTGGAGCGCCACAACCGCGTTGAAGAAGCGCGCCCCGTCCAGGTGGGTGGGCAGCCCGGCCTGTTCCGCCACCTGCTGAATGGCCCGCTGCACGGCGATGGGCACCACCGTGCCACCCGCGGTGTTGTGGGTGTTTTCCAGGGCAATCAGGCCGGTGGGGGCCTGGTGCACCGAGGTGTGGATGGCGGCTCGCACGGCCTCGGGGTCGGGTATGCCGTAGGGGGCTTCCACCAGCCGGATGGTTCCGCCCGAGAGCACCGCCAGCGAGCCCGGCTCGTACTCGTAGATGTGGGCCCCTTTGGGGGCGATCACCTCCTGCCCGCGCTTGAGGTGCAGCATCAGGGCCACCTGGTTGGTCATGGTGCCGCTGGGCATGAAGAGGCCGGCCTCAAAGCCCAGCATCTCGGCGGCCAGGGCCTCGAGGCGGTTCACGGTGGGGTCTTCGCCGTACACGTCGTCGCCGACCTCGGCCTCAGCCATGGCCTTGCGCATGGCCGGGGTGGGCTGGGTTACGGTGTCGGAGCGGAGGTCGATGGTGCGCATAGGCCCTATACTACTGCTGAAAGCGGGGTTGTTATGGAACACCAGTCCTATGCCTATGGCAAGAACCACTGGGCTTTGGAGCCCGACCTCCCCAGCCTGCTGAACCGCTACTGGAAGGGTTGGACGGCGCACCAGTCCGAGCTCGAGCGCTTCGGGGCTTTGGCGGGGGGCGTGGCCTACCGCATCGCCGACCACGTGGACAAAGAGGCCCGCCCGGTGCTGGTGATGCACGACCTGAACGGCCAGCGCATTGACCGGGTGCGGCTATCCCCGGCCCAGGAGGCCCTCAACCGCGAACTGGCCGCCATGAACCGGGCCCCCTACCAGGGGGGAAGCTGGCACCTGCATTTCGCCCTGGGCTACCTGCTGGCCGACCCCGGCCTTTACTGCATCCAGACCATCACCAACGCCACCCTCTACGCCATCCACAAATACGCCCCCCAGTTTGCCCGCTGGAAGGAGGAACTCCTGGCGGGCCGGGCTTTTGGTGCAACCTGGATGACCGAGGTGCAGGGCGGCTCCGACCTGGGGGCCAACCAGGTGCGGGCGGTGCCCGAGGGGGCGGTCTGGCGGCTGTGGGGCGATAAGTACTTCTCTAGCGGTGCGGGTTTGACCGATTATGCGATTGTCTCAGCCCGGCCTGAGGGCGCGCCGGCAGGGCCCAAGGGCATCGCGCTGTTTCTGGTGCCGCGGCTGGACAGCCAGGGCCAGCTCAACTACCGGGTGCGCCGGCTGAAAGACAAGCTCGCCACCCGCGCGGTGCCCTCGGGCGAGGTGGAGTTTGCAGGGGCCGAGGCCCACCTGATTGGGCGGGCCGAGGAGGGCATCTACTACATCCTGGAGACCCTGACCCTCTCGCGCCTGGCCAACGCAGCCGGGGCCATGGGGCTGGCCCGAAAGGCCCAGCTCGAGGCCCTCTTCCGGGTGCAGGCCCGCCGGGCCTTCGGCAAAAAACTGGAGGAACACCCCCTCATCCGCCGCGACCTGACCGACCTGGCGGTGCGCATCGCCGGCGGCCTGGCCCTGACCTTCCGCGCGGTGGCGGCCTGGGACGAGGCCTGGCAGGAGACCCCACCCTACAGCCCCCGCTACCACTACGCCCGGCTGCTGGCCCACCTGGCCAAGGCCCGCACCGCCGAGCACGGCACCTACTGCACCCAGCTGGGCATGGAGCTTTTCGGCGGGGTGGGCTTCGTGGAGGACTTTGCCATTGCCCGCCTGGCCCGCGAGGCCCTGATTACGCCCATCTGGGAAGGCCCCGCCAACGTGCAGGCCCTGGACACCCTCGAGGTGCTCTTTCGCAAGGGCGCTGCCCAGCCCTTCCTGAGCGAGTTTAGCGCCAAGCTCGAGGCCATACAAAGCGAGGAGGCCCGGCTGGCCCTGGCCCGCCTGCGCCATACCCTGGATTACCTACAAACCCTGTCCCCTGAAGAAGCCCAGTGGCACGCCAAAGAAGCCCTGCGCACCCTGGCCGACGCGGCCACCGTGGCCCTGCTCTACGAGCTGGGCAGCGAGCGCCACGCCAGGCTGGCGGCCCTGTACGCCCGGCGCTTTTTGGCCCAGGAAGAATACCCGGCCTGGGCCATGCAAGAAGAAGCGCTGTGGCGGGTGGGCTTGGAGCCCACGCCAGCCGCTTGAGGATTCAGTCCAGGGCCTCGAGCCGCACCGGGTTGGAGTGGAAGGTGGAACCCTCGCCCATGTCGGTCAGGTGTTCGCCGGTGAGCCAGTTGATGCCCTTGCCATCCGGTGCGGGCTTTTCCCACCAGGTGCCCTCCAGCACCACCGTGCCCCGGATGGGGGCCTCGCTCACCCGCACCCGCCGCACCACCGAGCCGTGCTGGGAGCGCACCCGCATCCGCGCGCCGTCCACCGCGCCAAAAGCCCGCGCGTCCTCGGGGTGTACCAGCAGGGTGGGCTCCCCCCCTTCGCCCTGCACCAGGCGCCCGATATGCCCGTAGGTGCTGTTCAGGAAGTGCTTGGCGGGGGGGGTCAGCAAAATGAGCGGGAACTCCGGGGTGGGCTCGGTCAGAATCACCTGCGGCGGGGGGTCGAACTGCACCTTGCCCGAAGGGGTGCCGGCCCGCTCGGTAAAGGGCTGGAAGCCGCGGGGAATGTTGAGCCGCAGGAAGCCCTCGGCCTTGAGGCGCTCGAGGGTGATGCCCTCTAGCCAGGGATGGTCGGTGTCTAGAAGCGAGCGGGCCAGGGTCTCGGCGTCCCAGTAGAGGGTGGGCTCCTCCAGGCCCAGCCGCCGGCCCAGCTCGGCGAAAACCCAGGTGTTGGGCCGGGCCTCGCCCTGGGGGGGCATCACCGCCTCGTTCCAGGAGAGGTAGTAGTGGCCGTAGGCGGTGTAGAGGTCGGGGTGTTCCAAAAAGGTGGTGGCGGGCAGCACATAGTCGGCGTAGCGGGTGGTCTCGGTGAGGGCCTGCTCGAGCACCACCGTAAACAGGTCTTCGCGCTGCAGGCCCTTTTGCACCAGGTCGGAGCGCGGGGCCACCACCGCGGGGTTGGAGTTGAAGACGAACAGGGCCCGGATGGGCGGTTCCAGGGCGGTGAGGGCGCTGCCGATCTGGGTCATGTTGACCTGCCGG
>Ga0209479_1000976_pt1 | contig 34256 bp, 28 predicted proteins | sample DewCreD2012metaG_2_FD_184112 | JGI IMG/M metagenome (GOLD analysis project Ga0209479, IMG submission 184112) | Hot spring sediment bacterial and archeal communities from British Columbia, Canada, to study Microbial Dark Matter (Phase II) - Dewar... ...
CGGTTGTGAGGGTTGGTGTGTGTTTGAGGGGGTGTTGGTGGTGTTTTGGGGGTGTTGTTGCGGGTGTTTTGGGTGAATGTGGTACCCGCGGGGTGTGTTCACGCCTGCTCGAAATGGCAGACGTCAGGGTTCCCCCTGCCCGCAGGGGGAACCGAACCCGTGCGCGGTTCCCCTCGCGAAGCGGGGGGGAACCTAAAGGAGGGGGGCAATTGTAAACTCCGCCCACGCGGTTGGTATTACCCCTGTTGTTCCGTTGCGTCCGCCTCTTGTAGGTAGCGTGCGCCGAGTTCGATAAACGCCGCGCGGTCGATGTCGGCGGGCAGGTCGTAGGTCTCGGCGAACAGACGCCATTCGTCGGCGAGGGTGAGTCGGCTCTCGCCGTCGGTTTCGGGGGACTGCCCGTGGGCGCGTCCGCCCATGCTGGGGCGCGGCGGGCGCGGGTCTAACAGGTAGTGCAACGCGCGCGCCTTGAGTTCGCGCAGCAGCTCGCCGTCGATCTGGCGGCGCAGGTCAGGGTGCAGGTTCCACACGCGCTGGCGCACGATTGCCCCATTCAGCGCGTCGCCCAGCGCGTCCGCCCGCGACTCGATGGCTTGGTTCAACTCCGTGGCGGTCAACTCCGCGGCGTCTATCGGCAGCAGGTCGTACACCGCGCGCGTGCGGATGGGGTGAAACTCGTGCGTGCGCGTGTCGGCGTCGTACAGCACCCATCCCTTCGGCTCGCCTGCCTCCTCCCAGATGTTGGTGCTGGTGAACTCGGTCGCGCCTGCGTAAATCGCGTTCGGCGCAACCTGTTGATAGATGTGCCAATCGCCCAGCGCGATGTAGTCCCACTCATCGCGCACAATCTTCTGGCGGTCAATCGGTCGCTCCAGCGTGAACTGGGTGACGCCCTCCAGCAAGCCGTGCAGCAGCAGCAGGTTGTAGCGCGTGTCGGGGTTCGGCTGCAAGATGCGTCGCTCGATGTCGGGCACACCCCGCGCGGGAATGCATAGCAGGGTCGCGTTCAGCGCGGGAATCTCCAGCCCATCAATCTGGTCGTAGACGACTTGTACGCCGTCGAGGTGTTTCAGCAGCGCGAGGATACAGCCGCTGCCTGCAACGCGCGGCGTCTCGTGGTTGCCCGCGATAATCACCAGCGGCGCGTTGCGGCGACTCTTCTGGAAGTCGGACAGGTAGCCATAGGCAGCGAGAAGGCTGCTGTTGGGCGGGCGCACGGCGTGGAACAGGTCGCCCGTGATTAGCACCAAGTCGGGTTCGGCGTCGCGGATGGCGCGCAGGGCGCGTCGGAACGCCTGCAGCACATCATACTCACGCTGATTCATGCCGTGTTCGTTCGTGCGGCTGTAGGCACGATAGCCCAAATGCACATCGCTGAGGTGCGCAATTCGCATCGGCGCAAGTATACCTGCGGGGGTACTCTATCGACGATGGGACTGCTGCCGACGCGCTATCTGAGTGTGGCGGGGGCGTATGCGGGCGCGGTGCATATCCCGCTGGCGGAACTGGAAAAGCGCACGCACGAGTTGCCGCCGCCTGAGCGCGAGGTGTGGGTGATTGCCGACTCGCAGCAGGCGTACTACGCGCTGGGGTGGCTGCACGCGCGGGGCAGGCGCGCGCGGCTTGTACCTGCGCCGCCGCCAGACGCCGACCCGACGGCGCGCTATCGGCTGTGGGAACCGAATGGGTGGTTGGTGGAGGTCTTTGCCGCGTCTGCGCTCACCCCCAGCCCCTCTGCCGAAAAGTTTATCACTGCCCCCCTCCTTGAGGTTCCCCCCGCTTCGCGAGGGGAACCGAGTGCGGGTGTGGCTAATCCCGCTTCGCGAGGGGAACCGCGCGGGGGTGCGGTTCCCCCTGCGGGCAGGGGGAACCAACGGAGGGGGTCACTTTCGCAAAGCCCCCACGCCCTCGACTTGGGCTGCGGCAGCGGGCGCGAGGCGGTCTATCTGGCGGCGCAGGGCTGGCAGGTCGTCGCGGTAGACCGTCTGCCCGAAGCCCTACAGCGCGGGCGCGACCTGCAGCGTCGCTACGCGCCCGACAGCCCGCCCATCCAGTGGGTCTGCGCCGACTTGGAGAAAAGCGACTGGCAGCCCGACGGCGCGTTCGACGGCATACTGCTGTTCTACTTCTACGCGCGGGAACTCATTCGCCGCGCCTGCGCGTGGCTAAAGCCAGGCGGCGCGCTGCTGGTGGAGGCGTTCACCGAGACGCACCGCGCCCGCTTCGGCAAGCCCGCCGCCGACAGGCGCGTCGCCGATGCAGGCGAACTGCCCAGACTGCTGCCCGACGGGATGCGCGTCGTGGCATACTCGGAAGGCTGGCGCACGAGCGGACGCCACACCGCGCGGCTGTGGGCAATACGCGAGCTGTAGCAGGAATCGCGTGCCGCCTGCCGAACTTTGTGCGCGTGGACAAGAGCCTGCAAGAGACCTACGCGCCGAACAGCATCTGCTACGGGTGCGGTCCTGCGAACCCGCAGGGGCTGCACATCCGCAGTTTCGTGGGCGAGGGCGGCGAAACGGTCGCCGAGTGGCAGCCGCAACCGCACCACCAAGCGTTCGAAGGCGCACTCAACGGCGGGGTTATCGGCACACTGCTGGACTGCCACTGCAACTGGACGGCGGCGTACCACCTGATGACCACGCAGGGGCTGGATCGACCGCCTGCGACCGTCACGGCGGAATACACGATACGCATGCTGCGCCCGACGCCCGTGGACGCGCCTGTGCGCCTGCGCGCCCGCCCCGTAGAGACGCAGGGCAGTAAGGTCATCGTGGAAGGCGAACTGATTGCACACGGCGAGGTGTGCGCGACCTGCCGCGGCACATTCGTCGCGGTCAAGCCTGGACACCCCGCCTACCACCGCTGGGAGTAGACGATGGAACGCCAACTGCTGCCCGACGACCACCTGACGGAAGCCGTCCACCACCTCGTGGAAGAGGCGGTGCTGCTGGCAGGCGGACACGCGCCCGACGCACGCCACCTGCTGCTGGCAATCCTCAAAACGCACGCCCCAACCGTACAGCAACTGCTGCCGAATATTAACCTTGATGCCCTGACCGAAGCGGTGCAACATGAGCTTGAAAATCCCAGTTCGCAGATCGCCATCCCCTACGAGGCGATTATCGAACTCGCGATTCGGATTGCGGAGCGGGAGCAACGCGCACAGGTCAACGAGGTGCACCTGTTGAAAGCGATTGCGCTGCTGTCGGGGCTGATTCCGCGCGAGAGTTTGTTTCCTGCGCCGCCCGCGCTGTTGCAAATCGGCACGAACCTCACAGAGCAGGCGCGTCAGGGCGCATTGCCCCGCGTGGTCGGGCGCGAGGCTGAGATCGCGCTGCTGACCGAGACGCTGTGTCGCCCTGTGAACCCCTACGCCGTGCTGGTCGGGCTGGAGGGCGTCGGACGGCGCGCGGTCGTGCAGGGCGTCGCCGAGCATATCGCCGACGACACCGCGCCCGAACCGCTGCGCAAGCGTCCCCTGATTATGCTGCCGCACCTCTTCGATAACCCCGAACTGATGGGCAAACTCATCGAGGAGGCGACGCAACTGAACGCGATTCTGTATATTGAGGCGTTCGAGAGTTTCCTGAGTGCGCCCGCGCCGCCAATCGAAATGCTGCGTCAGGAGTTCCTCTCCGCGCTGATTGCACGGCGCGTGCCCATCATCGGTGCGGTGAGCAGTCTGGAGATGTTCCGCCGCTATGTGCATCGCGCGCCTGACCTGCTGAAACGCTTCCAGCCCATCGAGGTGCGCCCGATGACGCGCGAGGAGACCCTCCAGGTGCTTGTGCAACTGGCGAGCCTGTTCGAGCAGCAGCACAGGCTGGCGTTCCCCAACGAGACGCTACAGTTGATTGTGCAGGTCGCCGACGAGCATATCCAGCACCGCCCGTTCCCCGACAAGGCGATTCTGCTGATGGATCACATCGCGGGCAGGGCGCGGGCGCAGGGCGTTGCGTATATTGAGCCGCGCATGGTGTGGGAAACGGCGGGCGTCGTCACGGGGCTGCCGATTGGCGGGGGTGAGGCGGCGATGCTTCAGTCACTGCGCGGGCTGGAGGCGTTCCTCAAATCGCGCGTGATGGGACAGGACGACGCCCTCGAGACGCTGGTGCGCGTGTTCAGCCTCAAAATCCGTCGCTTAGACCTGCGCCCCGAGCGCCCCAACGGCGTGTTCCTGTTCGCGGGTCCTACAGGCGTCGGCAAGACCGAGACGGCGCGTGCGCTGGCGGAATACTTTTTCGGCTCGCGCGACAAGATGCTGCGCCTGGACATGAACCAGTTCTACGAGGCGCACACCGCCGCGCGGCTGCTGGGCGCGGAGTTCGGCTACATCGGCTTCGAGCGCGGCGCGCCCCTGCTCGACTTCGTCGCCGAGAACCCCTTCTGCGTCGTGCTGCTCGACGAGATGGAAAAAGCGCACGCCGAAATCCACAAACTGTTCCTGCAAATCTTCGACGACGGCTACATCATCGATGCGCAGGGCAGGCGCGTGTCGTTTGCCGACACCGTGATTGTGATGACCTCGAACTTGCAGCCTGAAACGGAGGTCGGGTTTCTGCGCGAGCAGCCGAGCCTCCAAGACTGGCGCAAGGCGTTCGCGCAGCGCTTCGCGCACGAGTTTATCAACCGCGTGGACGCGATTTGCGTGTTCCGCCCGCTGCAGCGCGAGACAGTGCGCCAAATCGTGCGCGACCGCCTGCTGGCGCAAATCATCGAGGTGTACCGCAAGCGCAACATCGAACTCGTCGTCAGCGACGAGGCGGTCGAGTGGCTCGTTGCGCAAGGTTTCAGCGAGCATTACGGCGCACGCGAGTTGGAGCGCGTTGTGGAGCGGAGCCTGCTGCTGTTGCTTGCACCGCATGTGCCTGCGATGATTCACGCCACGGGCAGCGCGCCCCAACGCTACGAAGTCGTCGTGCAAGGCGGACGCCTGACGCTGGGGTAAGTTTTATACCAATCGCCGAGCCAGAGTTCACAAAAAACAGCAGTTGATGCCCCCCTCCTTAAGGTTCCCCCTGCGTGCAGGGGGAACCGAACCTGTGCGCGGTTCCCCTCGCGAAGCGGGGGGAACCTAAAGGAGGGGGGCACAATTGTAAACTCCGCCCGCGCGATTGGTATAACGCGCCCTCACACCTGCCCCAGCACCAGCACGCTGTTGTGCCCGCCGAAGCCGAAGGAGTTAGTCATCACCGTGCGCAAAGTCGCAGGGCGCGCCTGGTTGGGCACATAGTCCAAGTCGCACTCAGGGTCGGGGTGTTCGTAGTTGATGGTGGGCGGGATCGTCTGGTGTTGGAGCGCCAGCACGCAGATGGCGGCTTCCACTGCGCCCGCCGCGCCCAATAGATGCCCCGTGACGGACTTGGTGGAACTGACGGGCACGCGGTAGGCGTCCTCGCCCAGCAGCCGCTTGATGGCGAGCGTCTCTTTGGCGTCGTTGTAGCGGGTGGAGGTGCCGTGCGCGTTGATGTAGTCGATGTCGGTGGGCTGTAGCCCTGCGTCGTGGATGGCTTTGCGCATCGCGCGCAGGGCGCCGTCGCCTTCGGGGTCGGGCTGCGTGATGTGGTAGGCGTCGGCGGTCATGCCGTAGCCCAGCACTTCGGCGTAGATGCGTGCGCCGCGCGCCTGCGCATGCTCCAGCGACTCCAGCACCAGCACGCCCGCGCCCTCGCCCATCACGAACCCGTCGCGCTCGGCATCGAACGGTCGGCTGGCGTGTTCGGGGTCGTCGTTGCGGGTGGACATCGCCCGCGCCGCGCAGAAGCCTGCGATGCCGATGGGTTCAATCGCCGCTTCGCTGCCGCCCGCCAGCATCACCTCCGCGTCGCCGTACTGAATCAGGCGCGTCGCCAGCCCGATTGCGTCCGCGCCCGTCGAACACGCCGTCACCGCGCACAGGTTCGGTCCCTTGACGCCGAACTGGATGGAGACCATCCCCGACGCCATGTCGCTAATCATCATCGCGGGCAAAAACGGGCTGACGCGGTCGGGTCCGTGGCGATCCAGCAGGCGCACTTGGGTGTCCATGTAGTCGATGCCGCCGATGCCCGAGCCAATCAGCACGCCGACTTGCTCGCGGTTAGCGTCCGTGATGGCGAGTTGGGCGTCCTGTAGGGCGAGGTGCGTCGCGCCAATCGCGAACTGTATGAAGCGCGAGGCGCGGCGGGCGTCTTTGCGCTCCATAAACTGCGTGGGGTCGAAGTCCTTGACTTCCGCCGCGATGCGCGTGCTGTAGCCTGTGGCGTCGAAGCGCGTGATGGGACCAACTACTCGTCGGGGCAGGGTCAGCCCTTCCCACAGCGCGTCTTTGCCCTGCCCCAGCGGGGTAATCAGCCCGAGCCCCGTGATGACAACCCGACGACGCATCTTATTCGTCTGCCTGCACCTTCTCGGTCAGCATGCGCACCGCGTCCGCCACCGTGCGCACGCGCTCCGCCTCCTCCTCCGAGATGGAGACATCGAACTCCTGCTCGAACGCCATCACCAGCTCGACCAAGTCCAGCGAGTCGGCGTTGAAGTCGTCGGTGAAGCTCGCCTCAGGCACAACGGCGTTCTCGTCCACGCCTAACTGCTCCACGATGACCTTCTGCACTCGCTCGAAGATTTCCTGATTCATGGTGTGTCAACCTCCTCTGATTAGGGTTAGATTCCGACGGTCAGCCCGCCGTCGATGACGAACACTTGCCCCGTAATGTACGCGGCGTACTCACTGCACAGAAAGAGTACCCCATAGGCGATGTCTTCGGGTGTACCGAATCGCCCGACGGGGATGCGCTGCAGGGCATAGTCGCGCGCCTGTTGGGGCATCGCCTGCGTCATATCGGTCTCGATTAGTCCAGGGGCGACGGCGTTGCAGGTGATTCCGCGACTGCCCATCTCCAGCGCGACGCTTTTCGTGAAGGCAATCAGCGCGGCTTTGGACGCCGCGTAGTTCGCCTGACCCGCGTTGCCTGTCAGCCCGACCACCGAACTGATGTTCACGATTCTACCCCACCGCTGGCGCATCATGGGTTTGAGCGCGGCGCGGCTGCACACAAACGCGCCCTTCAGGTTCGTTTGCAGCACCGCGTCCCAGTCGTCGTCCTTCATGCGCAGCAGCAGGGTATCGCGCGTGACGCCTGCGTTGTTGACCACGATGTCCAGGCGTTCCCAGTGCTTGAGGGTTTGCTCGATGACGGTGTCCACCGTGCTGGGGTCGGCGACATCGCCGCCGAAGGCGAGCGCGTGCCCGCCCGCCGCTTCAATCGCGTGGGCGACTGCCTGCGCGTTCGCTTCCGTGCGGCTCAGCAGCGCGACGCGTGCGCCCGCTGTCGCGAGCGTCTGTGCCACCGCCTTGCCAATCCCTCTGCCTGCGCCCGTGATGAGCGCAACTCGCCCGTCTAATGAGAGCCTCATGCAACGCCTCGCAAAAACGCGACCGTCTCGTCTAAGGTCTTAGAGTCTACCACACGGAGCGTGCGCGCGGTGGGTACGATGCGCTTGATGAGCCCCGACAGCACATCGCCGACGCCGAGTTCGATGAAGGCGTCCACACCCTGCGCGTGCATCGCCTCCACGCTTTGTTGCCAGCGCACGGGGCGGGCGATTTGCTGCCCCATCACTTGGCGGATTTCGTCGGGGTCGGTTAGCACGCGCACCTCGATGGTAGAGAAGAACGGGTACACGGGTTTCTGGAAGTTCGCCTCGCGATACGCTTCGGTCATCAGGTCGGCAGCAGGTTGCATCAGAGGCGAATGGAACGCGCCTGCGACCATCAGCGGCACAATCCGCCGTGCGCCCGCCTCCTGCAGGCGTTGCGCGGCGACCTGCACGGCGTTCACCGTGCCCGAAATCACGATTTGGTGCGGCGCATTGTAGTTCGTGGGTACGACCACCTCGCCCGTCTCCTGCTGCACCTGCCGGCACACGGCTTCCACTTGGTCGCCCGTGAGTCCCAGCACTGCCGCCATCGTGCCAGGCACTTGGTACGCCAGCACATGCATCGCAGAGGCGCGCTGCTCCACCCAGCGCAGCGATTCTTCGAGCGTCCACACGCCCGACGCCGCGAGCGCGGGGTACTCGCCGACGCTGTGTCCTGCCACAAAGTCGGGCGCGAAGTCGGGAACCGCTTCGCGCAGCGCTTCCCACGCCGCGTAGCAGACGACCAATAGTGCGGGCTGCGCGTTCTCGGTGCGCTTGAGCGTCTCCTCGTCGGTCTCGAAGCACAGCTTGGTGAAGGAGCGTCCCGAAAACTCGCTGGCGATGTCGAACACTCGGCGTGCCGCGGCGCTGCGCTCGTAGAGTTCGCGTCCCATCCCTGGACGCTGCGAGCCTTGCCCTGGAAAGACGACCGCAATCGCCATAACGGGGGAGAGTATACCTGAGAATGTGTCCCTAATGACAGACCCTCTCCTCCTCAAACCCCGACCGATCCTCTTTCAGCCGCCACGAGCGCAGGTTGGTCGGCTCGCCCTGCACGACAGAAACGATGGGGTACGAGTAGTAGGGCAGCGCGTGTTCGCGGTCGTACTCGGACGGCACGGCAGGATGGTCGGGGTGCGAATGATAGAAGCCGAGCAGCAACAGTCCTGCCGCGCGCGCTTGACGCTCCGCCATCAGCACCTGCTGCGGGCTGACATAGAAGCGCCGTTCGCGCTGGTCGGTGCGTTCGTTCGCAAGGCGGATGACCTGTGTAATCACGCGCGTGTCGCCGTCTTCTGTGCCCAGCAGCGCGCCGCAGCACTCGTGGGGGTACTCCTCGCGGGCGTGCGCGCGGATAACCGCCTCCACTTCAGGCGAAAGGCGCAGCCTCATGGCGTCTCGTCGTCCCAGAACCGTTCGGAGAGGTACTTGTCCGCGCTGTCGCACAGGATGGTGACGATGACGGCGTGGGGTTCCTCGCCGCGCGTTTCGGCGTCGCGCAGAATCGCTTCGGCGACGCGCAGCGAGCCGACGACCGCCGCCGCTGCCGAGACCCCCACTAGCAAGCCCTCCTCGCGTGCCAGCCGCCGGGCCATCGCGTAGGCGTCCTCCGTGCTAATCGCTAAGTTCGCGTCCGCCAGCGTTGGGTCATAAATGCCAGGCACAATCGCCGTCTCCAGATGCTTCAGCCCCTCCAGCCCGTGGAAGGGCGAGTCGGGCTGCAGCGCGATGAGCTGGATGTCGCGCCGATACTCGCGTAGGCGTCGCCCTACGCCGACGAAAGTGCCTGTCGTGCCCAGCCCCGCCACGAAGTGCGTGATGCGCCCCTCCGTCTGCTGCCAAATCTCGACGCCGGTGGTCTCGTAGTGCGCCTGCCAGTTCGCGGGGTTGTTGTATTGGTCGGCGTAATAGTAGCGGTCAGGGTGCTGGGCGTAGAGTGCGCGCGCCTTGCGAATCGCGCCGTCGGAACTCTCCAGCGGGTCGGTGTAAATCACCTCCGCGCCGTAAGCCTTCAGGATGCGCTTGCGCTCGGTGCTGACATTCGCGGGCATACAGAGCGTGACGCCGAAGCCGAGCGCCGCGCCAATCATCGCGAAGGCGATGCCCGTGTTGCCCGATGTGGCGTCCAGCAGCCGCTTGCCCCCGCGCAACTCGCCGCGCTCGATGGCTGTGCGCACGATATTCCAGGCAGGGCGGTCTTTTACAGAGCCGCCCGGGTTGAACCACTCCGCCTTGCCGTAAATCTCGATGCTTTCGGGCAGGTGGCGCGTGATGCGGCGCAGCCGCATCAGCGGTGTGTAGCCGATAAGGTCTACAATCTCGGTCGCCTGCTGCAGCTCGTGCGGCAAGCGCATATAGCACGGATAACTCATAGCGCGTTAGGATACCTCCTATATTGGGTAGCCTAATTATACCCCACCGTCGGCGAGCAGGAGGCGTGCGGGGCGTTGCGAATCTCCGACGCGCTATGCGCCCACGCAGACGAGTCCGACGAGGCTTCGACGAGGGCTGGAAATACGCGATACGCGCCTTCCTGCCTGAATGTCTTCAGTTGTTGTTCCCGTCGCTGCACGCACGCATCGACTGGACACGCCCTGTGGAGTTTCTCAGCACGGAGCTGCATCGCCTCGCCCCTGCCCAGTTGCGCAAGGGCGTGCGGAGTGTCGATGTGCTGGTACGGGTCTACTTTCGGGACGGCGTTCCGCGCGTCGTGCTACTCCACATCGAGATACAGACGCAGCGCGACACGAACTTCCCGCTGCGCTTGTTCGTCTACTACTACCGCATCTTCGACGCGAACGACTATCCCGAACTCATCAGCTTGGCGATTCTGGCGGACGACGACCCAAACTGGCGTCCGAGCGTGTTCGAGCGCCGCTTGGAGGGCTGCAACCTCCGCTTCGAGTTCCCCACAGTCAAGTTGCTTGACTTCGACGAGGCGGAACTGGAGCAGTCCGAAAACCCGTTCGCGCTGGTGGTGTTGGCGCACCTGCGCGCCCTCAAGACGCGCGGACGCCCCAACCTCATGTTCAGGGAGAAGCTCGCGCTTATCCGCGCAATGCAAGCCAGAGGGTATACTCCAGAGCAGGTCATCGAGCTGTATAAGGTGGTGGATTACATTATGGCACTGCCAGCCGAGTTAGAGAAGCGGGTTCAGGAGTTCGTGCGCCAGATCGAGGAGCAGTCCGAGTGGCCGCTCACCAGCTTGGAGCGTCTCGCCCTTGAAGAGGGCTATGCCGACGGCTACGGCAAGGGACTGCAGCAGGGACTGCAGCAGGGACTGCAGCAGGGACTGCAGCAGGGACTGCAGCAGGGACTGCAGCAGGGACTGCTGCAGGGACTGCAGCAGGGTGAGCAGAAGGCGCAGGTTCGCCTCACGATGCGCGTACTCAAGTCGCGTTTCGGCGACGCCGCACTCCCGCTGGAGGAGAAGCTCGCCCAAGTCCCATCGCTGGAGGCTCTGGAGGAGCTGCACTTTGTCGCGCTTGAGGCGACCTCCCTCGAGGAGTTCACCCGCGCGCTGGAGGCGGCTCTCACCGCTGCGCCTGAAACTGCAGAGACCGAGTGAACGCTTGGGGCGACGCGCGTCGCCCCAAGCACCTGCCTACGCCTGACGGCTCAGCGCGCGCAGTCGCTGCGTGGTCGCCATCGGGCAGAACTTCGGTCCACACATGCTGCAGAATGGCGCGAACTTGTGCGCCTCTTTCGGCATGGTCTCGTCGTGCAGCGCCCGCGCCGTGTCGGGATCAATCGCCAGCTCGAACTGGCGGTTCCAGTCGAACTCGAAGCGGGCTTTGGACAGCGCGTCGTCCCAGTCGCGTGCGCCAGGGATGCCCTTCGCGAGGTCGGCGGCGTGCGCCGCGATGCGGTAGGCAATCAGCCCCTGCTTGACCTCCTCGGCGTTGGGCAAGCCGAGATGCTCCTTGGGCGTCACATAGCACAGCAGCGCGGTGCCGTGCCATGCGACAATCGCCGCGCCAATCGCCGAGGCGATGTGGTCGTAGCCCGGCGCGATGTCGGTCACCAGCGGTCCCAGCGTGTAAAACGGCGCCTCGTGGCACCACTCCTGCTGTAGGCGCACATTCTCCTCCAGCAGGTGCAGCGGGATATGCCCAGGGCCTTCCACCATCACCTGCACAGACTTTTCCCACGCGCGCTGGGTGAGTTGTCCCAGCACGCGCAGCTCCGCCAGTTGCGCCGCGTCGTTCGCGTCGGCAATAGACCCCGGACGCAAGCCGTCGCCCAAGCTAATTGTGACATCGTAGCGGCGGCAGATGTCCAGCAACTTGTCGAAGTGCGTGTAGTAGGGGTTCTCGCGGTGGTGAATCAAGCACCATTCCGCCATAATCGCGCCGCCGCGACTGACGATGCCCGTTAGCCGCTGCTCGGTCAGCGCGATGAAGCCGCGCAGCACGCCCGCGTGGATGGTCATGTAGTCCACGCCTTGCCGCGCCTGATGCTCCACGATGTCCAGAAAGTCCTGCTCGCGAATCGACTCCACGCTGCGCGCTTCGGTCAGCAGTTGGTACACAGGCACGGTTCCGACAGGCACGGGCGAATGCTCGATAATCGCCGTGCGTATCGCGTCCAAGTCGCCTGCGGTGGACAGATCCATCACCGTGTCGGCGCCCCAGCGCACGGCAGTGCGCAGCTTCTCCAGCTCGTTCTCGAGGTGGGCGTCCAGCGCGGAGCTGCCGATGTTCGCGTTCACTTTGGTGCGGAACCGCTTGCCAATCACAATCGGCTGTAGGCTGCGGTGGTGGATGTTAGCGGGGATAATCGCGCGCCCGCGGGCGACCTCTTCGCGCACGAGTTCGGGGTCTACGCCCTCGCGTTCGGCGCATGCGCGCATCGCGTCGGTGATGACGCCCTGCCGCGCGTAGTGCATCTGCGTTATGGTGTCCTGCATGCATAGCCTCCTGATAGAGTCTCGCGGGGCGATGCAGCGACAGGGGGGTTAGCAGTAGGCATAGCCTGCCGCGTTCCCTCCGCCGGTATTACCCGGATCAGGTTCAAGGGGTCCCTTGCCGAGGCAAGGTCTCAGCCGCCGCAGCAGCTCCCCCCGCGGTAGCCCCAGTATACCCTACAGCACTTGGCGCAGCGCGTCGGCGAAGGCGTCGATCTCCTCGCGCGTGCGCGTCTCCGTGACGCACACCAGCAGGTCGTGGCGCATCGAGGCGTCGTAGTCGCTTAGCGGCAGCCCTGCGATGATGTTGTGCTGCAGCAGCGCGTCGCACACCTCGTCGGCGGGGCGCGGCAGCGTCAGCACGAACTCCTTGAAAAACGGCGCGTCGGGGTATTTGAGGCGCACGCCGTCGATGCGCATCAGTTGCTGGGCGGCGTAGTGCGCTTTCTGGGTGCAGGTCTCGGCGAGTTCGCGGAAGCCGCTTTTGCCCAGCGACGCCAAAAACACTGTGCTGGCTAACGCGCAAAGCGCCTCGTTCGTGCAGATGTTGGAGGTCGCTTTTTCGCGGCGGATGTCCTGCTCGCGCGTGCGCAGCGTCATCACGAACCCGCGCCTGCCCTCTGCGTCGGTCGTCTGCCCGACGATGCGTCCTGGGATGCGTCGCAGGTGCGCTTGCTTGCACGCGAACAGCCCCAGCATCGGTCCGCCGAAGCCCATCGCGTTGCCCAGCCCCTGACCCTCGCCGACCACGATGTCGAAGTCGTACTCGCCCGGCGGTTTCAGCACGCCCAGCGCAATCGGGTCGACGCACGCAATCGCCAGCGCGCCCACCCGATGCGCCGCGTCTGACACAGGCTGCAGCGACTCAATCGCGCCGAAGAAGTTCGGGTACTGCACCATCGCGCAGGCGGTCTCATCGTCGAGCGCGGCGGTCAGTGCGTCCAAGTCGGTCAGCCCCGCACGGGCGGGAACCTCCACCAACTGGCGGCTGTTCGTCCACAGGTAGGTGCGCAACACCTGCCGATAGTGCGGATGCACCGCCTGCGACACCACCACCTTCGAACGCCCCGTAATCTGGCACGCCATTAGCGCAGACTCCGCCAGCGCGGTGGACGCATCGTACATCGAGGCGTTGGCGACCTCCATGCCCGTTAGCTCGCACACCATCGTCTGGAACTCGAAGATGCTCTGCAGCAGCCCTTGGCTCGCTTCGGGCTGGTAGGGGGTGTACGCGCTCAAAAACTCGCCGCGGCTGATGATTGCACCCACGACGGCGGGGATGAAGTGGTCATACGCGCCCGCGCCGAGAAAACTCACCCAGCGCGTCGTGTCGGCGTTCAGCGACGCCAGCTGGCTCAGCCGCCGAAACAGCGCGTGTTCGTCCAGCGCGGGCGGGACAGGCAGCTCGCCCTGAATGTAGAGGTCGTCGGGGATGTCCTGAAACAGCTCGCGAATAGACGAGACGCCAATCGCCTCCAGCATCTGCTGGATGTCCTGCTCGGTGTGAGGGATGTAGCGCATAGGTGTCCTCAGATTTGGCGGTAGGCGCGGTACTCGTCGGCGGTCAACAGGTTCTCGGCTTGGCTGGGGTCTTTCAGGCGGAGTTTGATCATCCAGCCCTTGCCGTAGGGGTCTTGGTTGATGGTCTCCAACGCGGATTGCAAGGCGGTGTTGACCTCGATCACTTCGCCTTCCAGCGGGGCGTACAGGTCGGACGCCGCCTTGACCGATTCGATGACGCCGAAACTCTCGTCCACCTGCAGGTAGCGTCCTGGTTCGGGCAGCTCCAGAAACACAATGTCGCCCAGTTCCGATTGGGCGTAGTCGGTGATGCCAAGCGTGGCGACCTCGCCTTCGATTCGCACCCATTCGTCGCTTCGGGTATAGCGCAGTTCATTCGGCGTGTTCATAGCAGCCTCCGAGACAGTATTGTACCTGATTGTGAAGATGTTCGCGGATTTGTGGGTTGGCGCGTCGTTGGCGATTAGCGTCTTCAGCCCTGTGCAGGTTCGCTTGCTGGAAGCAGTTGTCGCGGGGCTAAAGTCGTTTAGCGAACCCTCACGGCCACTGGTGATACATCCCCGCGACTTGGTCGGTGAGGGGCTTAGCGCGGGCTTCAAGGGCGCGCAGCTCGTCGGGCGTCATCGGCGTGAACGCGCGTGCCGCCGCCAGCAGCTCGCGCAACTCGCGCAGGCTGTTGGGCAAAATGACCGCCGTGTGAATCGGGTGGCTCAGCGCGTAGCGGAACAACTCGCTCACGGTGAACTTGCCCTCGCCCACCAGCCGCCCCACGCCCATCACCTTCATCACCGCCAGCCCGACCCCCTTGCGCCGCGCATACTCCAGGAACTCCTTCGCGAAGGTACGCGGGTGGTGTGGCTCCGTCGGATTCAGCGGAATCAACGCCATATCGAACGGGAACCGCTCCATCGCCGTCCGAATCACCTGCGGGTCGTTGTGCCCTGAGATGCCGACATACTGCACAATCTTCTGCTCTTTGGCGTGCTGGAACGCTTTGATCGCGCCGTCGGGGGCGAACAAGCGGTCAATCTCGTGCGGGTACGAGACATGATGCACAATCCACTGCTCCAATCGGTTGGTGCGCAGGCGTTTGAGGCTGTTTTCGAGGTCGCGCCATGCGCCGTCGTAGTCGCGCCGCGCGCTTTTGGTGCTGACGAACACCTTGCTGCGGATGCCATCGATCGCCTCGCCGAAGATTCGCTCGCTGTCGCGGTACTGCTGCGCGGTGTCGAGGTAGTAGACGCCCTGCTCGACGGCTTCACGGATGATGGCGACGGCTGCCGTCTTGCGGCTGGCGTCTTGCAGCACGCCCGCGCCGCCCAGCGCGAGGATGGGCATCCGCACGCCCGTCTTGCCGTAAGTGCGCTTCGGTAGCTCGCGTGTCATTATTGCACCGCCTGCATGCGCTTCAGAAACTTATCGGCGCGTTCGAAGCCTGTCAAGCGCAGGTCGCGCCGTTCGTTGCCCTGCGAGTCGATGAAGATGACCGTCGGCAGCCCGACGACCGCATGCCGCTTGAGGGCGTCCTGCACAGTCGGGTCTGTCTCGGTCGTAGCGTCCAGCACGAGGCGCACGAACCGCTCCGATTCGCGCACGACGGCAGGGTCGGTGAAAGTGAAGTGCTTCAGTTCGCCGCACGCTTGGCACCAAGTCGCCGTGAAGTCGATTATCACGGGCTTGCCATCCGCTTTGGCTTGCTCCAGCCGCTGGAGGCTATACGGCTCCCACGCGATTTCGACTTTGGGGCGCGTCATCGACAGCGCGTTGTTGACCATGATTTCGACTTTGGGGCGCGTCATCGACAGCGCGTTGTTGACCATGATTGCGGCAAAGGCGACGCCAATCGCCTGCTTGAAACGCATGACGCGCGGCTGGGTGATCTCCTTGCGCTCGCCGAACAGGAAGTAGAGCGCGCTCAGCCCCAAAAAGGCGACCCACGCCCAGCCATAGGTCTGCGGGGACATCAGGCTGCTTGCGAAAAACAGCGCGACGCCCAGCAGCAGCACGCCGAAGATGCGCTCCATCAGTATCGTCCACTCGCCTGAGCGCGGGATACGCTTCTGCACACGGTCGTAAAACAGCCCTGCCACAAAGTAGGGCGCGCCCAGCCCAAGCCCCAGCGCAAGGAACGCCAAAAAGCCAATCATCGGGTTTGCCAGCGCGGCGACGATGGAAATCAGCGCGGCAATCACGGGACCGATGCACGGCGCAGCCGCGACGCCCGCCAGCAGCCCCATCAGAATCGCGCCGAGCCAGCCCTGCCGCGCGCCCACATAGCGCATCAGTGCAGGCGGCACTTGGAACTTGTAGACGCCAAACAGCGCGAGCGCAAACAGCACAATTAGCGCAATCAGTGTGCCCAGCACCCACGGGTTCTGGAACTGGAAGCCAAACGCTTTGCCCGCCAGCGACGCCGCCGTGCCCAGCACCGCGTACATCGACGCCATGCTGAGCGCATAGAGCGCACTTAGCCCAACGCGCTGCCCGACCTGCCCGCGCGATTGCATGCTGAAAAAACCCAGCGTGATGGGAATCAGCGGCAGCACGCACGGCGTCAGGTTCAACGCCAGCCCGCTCACAAACAGGATTAGCGTGAACCACACCCACTGCCCCGTGCGGAACGACTCTTCCAGCCTGCCCACCAGCCCGCCCGTGCCGCTGCTATACTCCACCAGTCCGCTGCTGGAAGGCGCGTCCGCGGGTTGCGCCGCGCCGATTGCCTCGTCGTACTTGGGGTTCGGCGCGCCCTCCTTGTCGGCGATGGGCACGACAATCTCGATGGGCTGCGTGCGCGGGGGATAGCAGGCGTTGTCGTCGCACGCTTGGTAGCGCAGCGTCGCCTTGACGGTCAGTTTGCCCTTCGGCGCATCCTTGTCCAGCGTGAGTTGGAAGCGGATGGGCGCGCGTCCCTCGTAGATTTTCAGCGGCTTGCCCTCCGAGAAGGCGAACGACTTCTCGATGGGCTTCGGGTACTCCACTTTGCCGACTTTGTAGCCCTTGCCCGCCGTGAGTTTGAGTTCGGTGGGGATGAGGTAGTCTTCTGAGGCGGGGTTCGCGTTCACATGGTAGGGCTTGTCTACCTGTAGCACGACGACGCCGTTGACAGTCGCGCCAGGTGTATAGGCAGCGCGCTGCAGAATCACCTCGTGCTTGAACTGAATCTGGCGCAGTTGTGTCCACCCCGACGCCAGCAGCGCCAGCCCCGTAATCCCGACCACAAGCAGGCGTTTCATATCCAATAGAATACCCGAACGCCCAGCCGCTACAGGGCAGACACAGAGGTCTGCCCCTACGGGTTGGTCTTCTCAAAAAACATCACATACTCGTGCTTGAACACATAGAAGTTGTGCTTGAGGGCGCGGTAGCGCCACAGGTGATACTGCCCGCGCTTGCCGCGATTCTCGTGGATGTCCTTGACGCAGATGCTTTTGAGCCGAAAGCCGTGCTGCCTGACCACCTCCATCGTCTGGAAGCCGAGCGGAACCCACTCGCCGCGAGCGTACTTGTCGCCAATCACCAGCACAAGGAAGCGACCCTGCGCCAAGAGCGGCGCGAAGTTGCCGACCACCTGCCCGAAGCCTGCCAGAAACGCCTCGATGCTGGGCGCGTTGGAGAGGTCGCTGGGGTCGTCGCTGAAGCGGATGATGTCGTGATACGGCGGGTGCAGGATAAGCAGGTGCGCGTGCGTGAAGCCCCACTGGTGCATCACCTCTTGCACGGCGGCGGCGGTTTCGGGGCGCGTGCTATCGCCCACGAGGGCAACGGCGCGGGCGTCGCTTGCGCCCGCCGCTTGCCCCACTCGCGCCCGCGCCGTATCCACACAGGACGGCTGTAGGTCTACGCCAATCGCGCACCGTCCGAGCCTGACCGCCTCAATCAGCGTCGTGCCGTAGCCGACGAACGGGTCAATCACCAGTTCGCCGGGCTTCGTGAAGCGGCGCATCGCCTGGTGCGCAATCTGCGGCGCGAAGTTGCCCCAGTAGACCGCCGCGTGCGCACCCGCGTTGTCGCGCTTGCCCAGCAGCCACAGGCTGTCCGTGATGAGGTCGTCGTACTGCTCCCAGCAGTCCAGATCGATCTCGCCCAGCGGCTTGTCGTTCGGCATAGCAGGCTCCCCGCCCCCGCCCTACACCACGATATTCACCAACTTGCCGGGCACGACGATGACCTTGCGCGGCGGCTTGCTGCCCAGGTGCGCCTGCACGCGCGGGCTTTGCAGCGCGAGTTGCTCCATCGCCTCGCGCGAGATGTCGGCAGGCACGACGATACGGTCGCGCAACTTGCCGTTGACCTGCACCACCATCTCGAACTCGTCGGCGCGCGCCAGCGACTCGTCGTACTGCGGATAGGGCTGCTGCAGGGTGAAGCCCTCGAAGCCATACGCCTCCCACAGCTCGTCGGCGATATGCGGCGCGAACGGCGACAGCGCGAGGATGAAGCACTCCACCGCCTCGCTCACGACCGCCATCGCGTCGGCGCAGCAGGGCTGCTGGTTCACCCCGCGCCAGTAGTCCTCCATGTGGTTGAACCACTCCATCAGCGCGGCGACCGCCGTGTTGAACTTGAAGTCGGGGATGTCGGCGGCGATTTTTTTCAGGCTGGCGTGCGTGCGCTGGCGCATTTTGCGGGCAGGCTCGTCCAGCGGACACTCAGGCGTCTGGCAGCTCTCGTTCAGGATGGGGCGCCAATCGCGCACGAAGCACGGGCGTACCTCGCGCATCAGCCGCCACACCCGCCCCAGAAACCGATGCATGCCCTTGACGCCTTCCTCTTTCCACTCGATGGCGGTATCGAACGGCGCAACGAACAGCTCGTACAGGCGCAGGGTGTCCGCGCTGTAGCGCTCCACAATCTCGTCGGGCGTGACGACATTGTAGCGCGACTTGGACATCTTCTCCCACTGCCAGAAGAGTTGCGCCTTTTCCTGCTCGCTCATCTGCTCCAGTTGGTCGCGGCGCACGAGGATGCCGACCTCGCCCTCGCGCAGCGTCTCGTCCTCGCGGGGTGGGCGGTACGGGGTCAGCGCCAGCACCATCCCCTGATTGCGCAGGCGGTAAAACGGCTCTTTGACGGGCACAAACCCCGCGTCGTAGCCGACCTTGGTCCAAAAGCGGGCGTACAGCAGGTGCATCACGGCGTGTTCCGCCCCGCCGACATAGTAGTCGACAGGCATCCAGTAGCGCACCTTGTCTTGGGCGAACGGCTCCTTGTCGTTGTGCGGGTCGCAAAAGCGTAGGAAGTACCAACTGCTGCAGGCGAATCCGCCCATCGTGTCGGTCTCGCGGCGCGCGGGCTGACCACACTGCGGGCAGGTCGTGTTCACGAATTCGGGAATGTTCGCCAGCGGCGACTCGCCGGTGCCCGACGGCTGATACGCTTCCACATCGGGCAGCAGCACGGGCAACTGGTCTTCGGGCACGGGCACTTCGCCACACGCGGGGCAGTGAACGATGGGGATCGGCGCGCCCCAGTAGCGTTGGCGGCTAATCAGCCAGTCGCGCAGGCGGTAGTTCACCTTGCGCTCGCCCAGCCCGCGCGCTTCGAACCACTCGCCGAGACGCTGCATCCCCTCGCGGTTGGGCAGCCCCGAAAACGCGCCCGAGTTGACCATCACCCCGTCGCCCGTGTAGCATTCGGGCGTTGCGTCGGGGTCGGGTACGCTGCTGTCGGGCGAAATCACCACGCGGATGGGCAGCCCGTGCTTGCGGGCGAAGTCATAGTCGCGCTCGTCGTGCGCAGGCACTGCCATAATCGCGCCCGTGCCATAGGTCATCAGCACATAGTCGGCGATATAGATGGGCACAGGCTCGTCGTTCACAGGGTTGATAGCGTATGCGCCCGTGAAGACGCCCGTGCGTTCTCGCTCGGCGGACAGACGCGTCGCCTCGTCCAAGCGGCGGGCGCGCTCGCGGTACGCCTCCACCGCCGCGCGTTGTTCAGGCGTCGTAATGGCGTCCACCAGCGGATGTTCAGGCGCCAGCACCGCGAAGGTCATCCCGAACACCGTGTCGATGCGCGTGGTGAAGACACGGAACTTCAGGTCGGGGCGTCCCTGAATCGCCATCTCGAACTCGACGCCCTCGCTGCGCCCAATCCAGTGGCGTTGCATCTGCTTGATGCCTTCGGGCCAGTCCAGGTCGTCCAAGTCGTGCAGCAGGCGGTCGGCGTAGGCGGTGATTTTGAAAAACCACTGCGGCATATCGCGCTTTTCGACCATCGTGCCGCAGCGCCAGCACTTGCCGCCTTCCACCTCTTCGTTCGCCAGCACGGTGCGGCAGCGCGGGCACCAGTTGACGGGCGCGTTCGCACGATACGCCAGCCCGCGCTTGTAGAGTTGCAAAAACCACCACTGCGTCCACTTGTAATAGTCGGGCTGGCTGGAGTTGATTTCGCGCTCCCAGTCGTAAGACAGCCCGATGAGGTTCATCTGCCGCTTGTAGTTGGCGACATAGCGGGGCACGGTGTGCTTAGGGTGCGACCCTTTGTTGATGGCTTCGTTCTCGGCGGGCAGCCCGAAGGCGTCCCAGCCCATCGGGTGCAGCACATTGTAGCCGCGCATGCGCATCAAGCGCGCCAGCGCGTCGCACGGGATGTAGTTCCGACAGTGCCCGACCGACAGCCCGTCGCCCGACGGGTAGGGAAAAAACGCCAGCACATAGCACTTGGGCTTGCTGGCGTCGTCTTGCGTACGGAACAGGCGCGCCTGCTGCCAGCGCGCTTGCCACTTCGGTTCGATCTGTTTCGGGTCGTATGCCTCCGTCATCGCCTGCGTTGCACCTCGCGCGGGGCGAATTGTACCTGAAATGGATTGCGTCTGGGACGCCGCATTTTCGGCATAGCCTCAGACGCCCATCTGCCCGTAGTCGCGCAGCAGCCCGATGACCTTGCCGATGACCCGCGCGTCTTCGATGGGCGCGTAGATAGGTTCATATGCGGGGTTCGCCGACTCAAGGCGCACGCGCCCGCGCTCGAAAAAGATGCGCTTGATGGTCGCCTCCTCGCCGACCAGCACCGCCACCAACTCGCCGTTGTAGGCGGTCTGCTGCGGCTTGATGACCACCAAGTCGCGCGGCAGGATATGCTCGCCGACCATACTGTCGCCCTTGACGCGCAGCAGAAAGGCGTTCTCCACATTGCGCACCATATCGGCGGGCACGGGAATCAGGTCTTCCACATTCTCGTAGGCAAGCACAGGGGTTCCCGCCGCGATGGTGCCCACCAGCGGCAGCAGACGCGCGCGCTCCCGCTCGGGCTGGTAGTCGGGGTGAATGACGCGAATCGAACGCGCGTTGCTGCTGCGCTCAATGTAGCCCTTGCGCTGCAGCGCGTCCAAGTGCAGGGTGATTCCACGCAGACTCTTGATGACGCCGATGCCCCGCTGAATCTCGCGGATGCTCGGCGGGTAGCCGTTCTCCTGCGTGAACTTCACGATGAACTGCAGTATCGCCCGTTGCGATTTGGTCAGTGTCTTCGCCATCGTCGCCTCCTGTTAGGTGGGGAGGGTAGGACGCCCTCCCCGCGCTCCGCTCGGAACAGCCCACGAAACGGCGGCTCGCGCCTGTAGAATATTTTACACCATCATTTGTCTACAAGTCAAGGGGGGCGTCTGAAAGTCTGACAGGGGTACGACGGTTCGGCACGGAATCTCTGCAGCAGGGGCTGTTTTTCCCAGCACAAGCATGAACAGGTAGGCGCGCCGTGTTGCCCTCACCCCCTGTGTCCCCCTCTCCCGCGAGGCGGGCGAGGGGATTATGGAGTGCGGAAGCGGAGCTTCCGCCCCCCGCTGAAGCTGCGCTTCAGCACTCCAAAGGGCTCGGGCAGGGCGCACTGCCGTGCGCCCCTACACCCCTCTCCCACCGCGTGGGAGAGGGGCTGGGGGTGAGGGCGAAAAAGCGTGCGCGCCCCGCACACAGTGAACTCAAGCGATGTACCCTTATCAGGAGAGGGGCTGGGGGTGAGGGCAGAAAGTGGGCGCACTCTGCACGCAGCGAACCCAAGCGATGTACCCTTATCAGCCTGCAAGTGGGGGGAATTTCCGAACGCGCAGTTGGTCTTAGTACACAGGCAGGCTGGGGTCTACTTCCTGCGCGTAGGCGTTCATGCCGCCCGTGAGGTTTTTCACGCGACGGAAGCCCATCTGCAGGAGTAGGCGCGTGATTTGCCCGCTGCGCCCGCCCGAACGGCAGATAACGACCACCTCGTCGGCGGGGTTGAGTTCATGCACGCGCTCGGCGACCTGCGCCATCGGGATATGCTTGATATTCGGCAGACGGCTAATCTCCAGCTCGTATGGCTCGCGCACATCAAGCAGCACCAGCGGCTCGCCCGCGTCCAGTCGCCGCTTGAGTTCCTGCGGGGTCAGGCACGGGATGCCCTGCAGGTCTTGAGGCGCCTCTTCGCCGCGCACGCCGCAGAACTCGGCGTAGTCGATGAGTTCGCGCACGGTGGGGTTCGCGCCACACACGGGGCAGTTGGGGTCTTTGCGCAGCTTCAGCTCGCGCCAGCGCATCCCCAGCGCGTCCAGCAGCAGTAGTCGCCCAATCAGCGGCTCGCCCGCGCCCAGAATCAGCTTGATCGTCTCGGTCGCCTGCACCAGCCCGATGAGTCCTGGCAGAATCCCCAGCACGCCGCCTTCCGCGCAGCTGGGCACTAAGCCTGGCGGGGGCGGTTCAGGATACAGACAGCGGTAGCACGGACCCTGCTCCGCCCAGAACACCGACGCCTGCCCCTCGAAGCGGAAGATACTGCCGTACACATTCGGCTTGCCCAACAGCACGCAGGCGTCGTTGACTAAGTAGCGCGTCGGGAAGTTGTCCGTGCCGTCCACAATCACATCGAAGTCGCGCATAATCTCCAGCGCGTTCTCCGAAGTGAGGCGTGTCTCGAACGGAATCACATGCACATGCGGGTTGATGGCGTGTATCTTCTCGATGGCGGACTGCAGTTTGGGGCGTCCGACATCGCTGGTGAAGTGCAGGATTTGCCGTTGCAGGTTGGAGTAGTCCACCACATCGAAGTCCACCAGTCCGATGGTTCCGACGCCTGCGGCGGCGAGGTAGAGGGCGAGGGGCGACCCCAGCCCGCCTGTGCCAATCAGCAGCACGCGCGCCGCTTTGAGGCGTCGCTGCCCCTCCATCGTGACTTCGGGCATAATCAGGTGGCGACTGTAGCGCAGCACCTCCTCTTGCGAGAGGTTGACGGCGTGCAGGCGTGCATCGTCGATGATGCTGCGCACGGCGGGCTTCTCGTCCAGCAGCGTAGGCGCGCCGCCCGCCACCGACGGCACGATGGTTAGCTCCGCGTCGGGCGCAAGGGGCGTGTCCAGCCCCTGCAGGTGGCGCACATCCTCATCGCCCAAATACAGGTTCACGAAGCTACGCAGTTGCCCGTCCTCCTTGAACAGGTGCTGGCGCAGTTTGGGGAACGCTTCGGTCAGTTTCTCGACGGCTTCGCGCACAGTGGCGGCATCCACCGTCAGTTGCGCGTGGTTGTCCGCATAGGGTCTTAGCGCCGTAGGAATATAGATTGTCGGCATAGTCGTTTCCTCCATCGTTAGCGTGTGATGAGACTTTGGAATTCGGGATTGTTGCGTAGGCTCGCAAGGTCGGGGTCTTCTCTGGCGAGTCGAGCGAGTGCGGGGTCTAATTCGAGGGCGCGTGTGAGGTGGCGCAGCGCAGCGCGCGGGCTACCCGACAGCGCCAGCACGCAGGCGTAGTCGTAGTGCAGGGCGGCGTCGTCGGGCGTTTCGGCGACCAGCCGTTGCAGCAGTTGTACCGCTTGCGCGTAGCGTTTCTGCTCGTACAGGCGGTAGGCGCGTTCGCGGGCGCGGAAGCGCAGCTGCAGGGTCAGCAGGCGTCGCAGCTCCTGCACAGGTTCAGGGTGGTCGTCCACGCGCAGGTCGATGTAGCGGTCGTCGAAGCCGCCGTAGCCGCCGTTTTTGCGAGCGACGAGGATCGCAGCGGACTGCTTGCCGCGCGCGTCGCCACCCGCCTTTTCGCCCGCTTCCAACGCTGCCATGAGTTTGAGTGCGAGTTCGCCTGGCGTCTTCTGGAACGCCTCCGCCATCGCCTGCACGACGGCTTCGCCCGCGAGGATGTTGCCCTGCGCAGCGAAGTGCTTGCCTGCAACGCCGCCCGCCCAGCGCAGGCAGCGTTGCCCTGTGAAGCTCGCGCTGCGCCCTTTGGCGTCTACAAGTCCCACTTGGCGCTGCTCGCGCTGTGGGTCGCCCTGCGTGAGCCTGCGAACAATCTCCTGTGGGGCGACTTTCTGGCGGAGCAGTTCCAGCCCGCGCGGTCCGTAGGTCGTGTTCGCGTAAGACTGGGTGGCAATCGCGCCGACGCCCGCCTGCGCAAACGGCACGACGGAGCCAACCGCCAGAAACTTCGACGCGACCGCGACGCCCACTTCACCCGTTTTTGGGTCTGCGCCCACGATAGAGAAGGTTCCAAACCCCAGTCCGTCTGTTCGTCCAGTCCTTAGCACGGCTAAATTATACCTGTCGGGTACACTGCAATATCGTGATACCGCTGCTGATTGCCAAAAAGCGCGACGGGGGCGAGCTGAGCCGCGCGGAGATTGAGCAGATTGTGCTGGGCTATGTGCGCGGCGAAGTGCCCGACTATCAGGTTGCCGCGTGGCTGATGGCGTGCTACCTGCAGGGGTTATCGGACGCCGAGACGCTCGCGCTCACCGAAATCATGGCGGCGTCGGGCGAGCAGGTAGACCTCTCGGCAATCGACGCGCCCACGCTGGACAAACACTCCACAGGCGGCGTCGGCGACAAGACGAGCCTCGTGCTGGTTCCCCTGCTGGCGGCGGGCGGGGTCGCGATTGCGAAGATGTCGGGGCGCGGGCTGGGCTTCACGGGCGGCACGGTAGACAAACTGGAGAGCATTCCTGGCTACCGCACAGAACTCACGGCGCAGGAGATGCTCGCGCAGGTGCAGCGCATCGGGTGCTGTCTGGCGGGTCAGTCGGCGAGCCTCGCGCCTGCGGATAAGTTGCTCTACGCCCTGCGCGACGCCACCGCCACTGTGGAGAGCATCCCGCTGATTGCCGCGAGCATCATGAGCAAGAAGCTTGCGGGCGGCGCACAGCATATCCTGCTCGATGTGAAGGTCGGCGCGGGCGCGTTTATGACCACGCGCGAGCGCGCCGAGCAGTTGGCGCGGACACTGGCGCGCATAGGCGAAGGCGCGGGACGACGCACGCACGCCGTGCTGACCGACATGAGCCAGCCGCTGAGCTACACGGTCGGCAACGCGCTGGAGGTACGCGAAGCCATCGAGACGCTGCGCCCCGATTTGCCCAGCCACCCGCGCTTCGAGGAGCTGGTGTGTGCGCTGGCGGGTCAGGCGTTCGCGCTGTGCGGGCTGGAGCCCGACGCCGAACGCGGGCGGACGCGCGCCGAGCGGCTGCTGCGCAACGGCGACGCGCTGGAGAAGTTCCGCCAACTGGTGCAGGCGCAAGGGGGCGAGCCGCGCGTCGTGGACGACCTGAGCCTGCTGCCCCGCGCGCCCATCGTCGCCGAGTGGGCTGCCCCCGAATCGGGCTATGTCGCGGAGGTCGCCCCGCGCGCGGTCGCGCTCGCCGCGCTGCAACTCGGCGCGGGCAGGCAGAAAAAAGAGGACGCGATTGACCCCGCTGTGGGCGTGGAAGTGCTGAAATCCGTCGGCGACCCTGTGCAGGCGGGCGAGCCTGTGTTCCGCGTCCACGCCCGCACAGACGCAAGCCTCCAGCAGGCGACGACGACCCTGCAGAACGCCCTGCGCGTCAGTGAAGCGTCCGTTCCACCGCGCGCCGTGCTACTGGACTGACGACGACCGCGCCTACTCTGGCTCTACACCGAGTTCGCGCAGCCGCTGCGCCAGACGCTCGGCGCGTTGACGCTCCTGCTCCAACGCTGCAACCAACTCCTCATACCCCACAAAACGCTCCCCATCAGGACGCACCACCACCAACTCCCCACCCTCCAACTCAAAACGCACCCCCAACAACGGACTAACCCAACCACGCATCTCCTCCACACGACGCAAATGACCCAACGCATCCCGCACAAAACCGTACAACTCCCCACGATCAGGGTCATAGATGTAATACTCCTGAACCCCATAACACCCATAAAACAAACTCTTGTCCAGCAACTCCGTCAGCGTGTTGCTGGGCGACAAAATCTCAAACACCACCTGCGGGGCGATGTTGTCTTCTTCCCACTGACGGTACGACTCGCGGTCGCCTTTGGGGCGCCCGAACACCACCATCACATCGGGGGCGGCGCGGGTTTTGTTGTCGCCCTCGATGGGGTACCAGAACAGGTCGCCTGCGACGAACACATCGGGTCGGTCGCGGAACATCGCGGCGAGTCCGCCCTGCAGGGTGGTGATGTAGCGGTACTGTTTGGTGTTTTGCGCCATCGGTTCGCCGTCGGTGGAGGGATACTCCACGATTGGCTTGGTTCCTGCCTGCGTCAGCGCCATAGAACCACCTCCTATCGGAGTATACCCTGCCTGATAAGGGTACAACGGTTCGGCACGAGGTCTTTGAAGCGGGGGCTATTTTTCCCAGCGCAAGCGTGAACGGGCAGGCGCGCTGTATTGCCCTCACCCCTTGTGTCCCCCTCTCCCGCAGGTGGGAGAGGGGGATTATGGAGTGCGGAAGCGGAGCTTCCGCGCATGCTGAAGCTGGCGCTTCAGCACTCCAAAAACACTGCGCGCGGCTCACCCCTCTCCCGCGCTGTGGGAGAGGGGCTGGGGGTGAGGGCGAAAAAAGCGTGCGCGCCCCGCCCGCAGTGAACTCAAGCGATGTACCCTTATCAGCTCCTTTAGGTTCCCCCTGCTCGCAGGGGGAACCGAGGGGCGCGCGGCTTGGTTCCCCTCGCGAAGCAGGGGGAACCTGCAGGAGTGGGGAGTTATGAACTCTGGCTCGGCGATTGGTATCAGCGCACCCATATGACGCGCCTGTCGCGGTACTCGTCGCCGAACATGTTGCGCACGCGCACTTCGATTTGGTGGAACCCGCGCGGCAAATCGGCGGGCAGGTTCGCTCGCCAGAGGTGGATGGCGGGGTTGAGTCCCGGCAGCGGTCTGCCAGGCAGCTTGAACTCCTGCTCCTGCTGTTTGAGCGCGGCGTAGGCAGGGTCAGGCGTATCCACCACCTGCTGCATGCGCACCCACGCGCCGTCGCCGACGCGCATCTCCACCGTGCAGAACTCCGACCCGAAGAAGTAGTTCACCAGCACGGGCGTCTCGGCGAGCTTGGCGCGGTCAACCTCGTCGAGCGTGTAGATGTGCATCTGGTAGTCGGCGGGTCGGCGCGCCGCTTGATAGCGCACATGGTAGCGGTTGCCCCTGACTTCCAGCCACAGGTAGCCGTTGGGCGTCCCATCGCGCATGGTCGTGTGCGGGATGCCCACAGGGTCAGGCGCGCCCGTCCACCAGCTGCCGCACACCGTCACGGCGTTGATGTGGTGGTGCGGCGTGCGCCCCTTCCAGCCCGCGTCCGCCCCGAAGAAGCGGTGCATCTGGATGTGCGTGTGCGCCGAGAACGACAGTGTATTCGCGAACGGCGCAAGCGCGTCAAATACCTGCCTGCGCTCCGCGTCGGGCCACTCCCACATCGGGATATGCATTAGCAGCACAATCAGGTCGTTGCGATTGGCATAGCGCAGGTAGTTGCGGATGAACTCAATCTGCCGCTCGCCCAAGCCGCCGACATACCGCCCGCGCTGACCCTCTCGTGCGCCGAACCACACCACATCGTCCAGCACCAGAAAGTGCGCCCGCCCGTACTGGAACGCATAGTAGTTCGGTCCGAAGTAGCGATGCCATGTCTCGTCACTGTTTTGGTCGTCGGGCGAGTCGAAGTTGATGTCGTGATTGCCCAGCACATAGTAGATGGGCACGCCGATTTGCCCCATCATGCGCGTCAAGGCGGGGAACAGGCTCAGGTCATCGAACAGCACATCGCCCAGCACGACGCCGAACGCCGCCTCTTTCGTGCCGATGAGTTCGCGCACCACATCGCGCCCGATGTAGAAGATCTCGGTCATATCGCGCGGCTGCGTGTCACCGAACACCAACGCGCGGAAGCGGTCTGGCTCGCGCTGCGGGTACAGCGGGAAGTCCACCGACGCGGGCAGCGCGCCTGTCGGCGGCACGCCGCCGTAGCGCACAGGAATCGAGCCGTTCGGCTTATGCACATAGTAAAAACGGGGCACATTGTCGTCCGAGACGGGCAGCGCCCACCCGCGCAGCTTAATCACAAACAGAACCGTGTCGTCGTCCACAGGCAGCCGATAGCGTCCCTGCGCGTCGGTCTTGACCACCTCGCGCTGATTGGAGACCAGCACATTCGGGATGCCTGGCTCGCCCGCGTCGCGGATACCGTTGCGGTTGCGGTCGTGGAACACCACGCCTGTAGCGACCTGCTGCGCCCACGCGCTCAGCGTCAGCGTCAGCAACAGCCCTATCCACCCAAAACGCCACATATGGATACGCATGCCTATAGGATACACAACGGGAATGTGAAGAGGAAGTTAAGGGGGCGCGTCTTTTTGCCCTCGCCCCCTGTGTCCCCCTCTCCCGCAAGCGGGCGAGGGGGATTATGGAGTGCGGAAGCGAAGCTTCCGCCCGATGCTGAAGCTGCGCTTCAGCACTCCAAACATGTCCGCGTGCGGCTCCCCTCGCCCACGCTGTGGGAGAGAGGCTGGGGGTGAGGGCAAAAGAGCGCGTCCAACCCGTGTACCATTCCAGCACCCTACCAGACGCCGATGCGTGTTGCCGCAACACAGCAGGAATCACATCCACTGGCGCGAATCTACAGCACACTATGCGACTCCTCTTCTCCTTCGAGCAGGAGAGCGACTTGGCGGCGGCGACGGCGAACCACACGCGCCTGAGCCTGACCACGCGCGGCGCCACGCACGGCAAACGCGCCCTGCAGGTGGAGTACCTGCCCGACCGCGACTGGCCGAACCTGATGTTCCGCGCGCCCAGCCCGTGGGACTGGCGCGGCTACGCAGGGCTGGCGTTCGACCTCTACAACCCGACGCGCGAGCCCATCCAGTTCGGCGTGCGCGTGGACGATGACCCGCGCGCCGACGGAACCAACCACTGCCGCCAAGCGACGCACACGATCCCGCCCCGCGCGCGCCTGCGCGTCGTGTTCCCGCTGGGACGCAACCCGATGGACTACGGCATGCGCGGGCTGCCCCCACTCGGCAAAGACCTCACCCGAATCGGCGTCGTCAACGAGGGCAATATCCGTCTGGAACGCATCGTCGCGTTCCAAATCTTCCTGTGGCGCGGCGACAAGCCCCGCACGCTCATCGTCGACAACATCCGCCTCATCGGGGGCGACGAATCGCTGCAGGGCATCGTCGACGAGTTCGGGCAGTACGCCAACGTCGACTGGCAGGGCAAAATCCGCAGCCTGAGCCACCTGCGCCGCACCCGCACGCTGGAACTGCGCGAACTGGAACGCCTGCCCGCTCCCGACGACTTCGACGAGTACGGCGCGTGGAAAACGGGACCGCAACTCAAAGCCACAGGCTACTTCCGCGCCGAAAAAGTCGGCGACCGCTGGTGGCTCGTCGCGCCCAACGGCAGGCTCTTCTTCTCGACGGGCTTCAACTGCGTCAACTACGGCGACCCAACCTTCATCACAGGGCGCGAGTATATGTTCCGCTGGCTGCCCCGCGAGAGCGACCCGCTCGCCAAACACTACGGAAACGCTGCCGCGCTGATGGGTCCCATCAAGGAGGGCAAGTGCTACAACTTCTACGCGGCGAACTTGGAGCGCAAGTACGGCGCAGACTACCCCACCCACTGGCGCGAGCAGACGCTCAAACGGCTGCGCTCGTGGGGGTTCAACACCATCGCGAACTGGTCGCTGTGGGAGTGGCATCGCAACGGGCGCGTGCCCTATGTGGCGACGGCGGGCGTGTGGGGCGAGCATAAGCGCGTGCCCAGCGGCAGCGACTACTGGGGCAAGATGCACGACCCGTTCGACCCGCAGTTCGCCGTCAACGCCCGCGCAGGCATCGAACCCGTCGCCCAGCGCGTCAAGGACGACCCGTGGTGCTTGGGGTTCTTTGTGGACAACGAGCTGAGCTGGGCAGGGCAAGGCGAAGACGGCGGACGCTACGGGCTGGCATACGGCGCGCTGAGCCTGCACGCCGACGACTCGCCCGCCAAACGCGCCTTCCTGGAGCAGCTGCGCACCAAGTACGGCGCGATTGAACGCCTCAACGACGCATGGGGCGCGAACTACCCCAACTGGGACGCACTGCGCCCGCCCGTGACGCTCCCACCCACCGCCACACGCGCCCGCCAGCAAGACTTTAGCGCGTTCGTGCGCACACTCGCACGCCGATACTTCCAGACCATCCGCGACATCCTGCGCGACCTCGCGCCGAACCACCTCTACCTTGGCTGCCGATTCGCATGGTACTCGCTGGACGCTGTGCTTGCCGCCGCCGAGCTGTGCGAGGTGCTGAGCTTCAACATCTACGCGCCCAAACTCGACCACGGCGCATACAGCTTCCTCATCCCGCTGGATAAGCCCGTCATCATCGGCGAGTTCCACTTCGGCGCGTTGGATCGCGGGATGTTCCACACAGGGCTGGTCGCCGCGCCCAACCAGCGCGAACGCGCCCGCATGTACGAAACCTATGTCAACAGCGTGCTGGATCACCCGCTGTTTGTCGGCTGCCACTGGTTCCAATATATGGATCAGCCGCTGACAGGGCGCACGCTGGACGGCGAGAACTACAACATCGGTTTCGTAACGATTACCGACGCGCCGTACCCCGAAATGGTCGCTGCCGCCCGCAAGACGCACAGCGCGATGTACCGCCGCCGCGCACGACGCACAGGCTAAGCGCGACCCCAATTCGTTGCCTGCACGCGCACGGGACGGGAACTCGACGCGCCCCTCACCCGTATTCGACGGTGCTGTCGGCAGTGTTTCTCCGCCCTTCCTGGAGGAACGCTGTGTACGAACTGAACAATACGGTCTACATCACAACGCAAAACACGCATCTGCGCCTGAGCAACGAGAACTTGGTCGTGGAGCCGCCCGACCAGCCGATGCGCCATGTGCCGCTGCACCACCTGACGGCAATCGTGCTGCTGGGCAACATTCAGGTCACCACGCCGCTAATCGCCTATTGCGCACAGCACGGCACCGACATCATTTGGTGCGACTCGTATGGGCGGTTCCGCGCGCGCTTGGAAGGGCAGCAATCGGGCAGCGTGTGGCTGCGCAAGGCGCAACACGACGCGCTGAACGACCCCGAACGCGCCCTATCGTTTGCGCGACGCTTCGTCGCAGGCAAAATCGCCAACCAGATGCGCGTGTTCCAGCGCCACATGCGCGACTACGCCGACGCCGCCCAACGCCTGCAGCCCGCCGTCGCCGCGCTGGAAGCCTACCACGCCCAAGCGCACCAAGCCCCCACGATGGACGCCCTGCGCGGCGTCGAAGGCAGCGCGTCCCGCGTCTACTTCGGACACTTCGACCTGCTCATCCGCAACCAGCGCGACGCCTTCCGCTTCCAAGGACGCACCCGACGCCCACCAGCCGACCGCACCAACGCGCTGCTGTCGTTTTTCTACACCCTGCACGCCCAAGAGCATGTGAGCGCGCTGCGCGCCGTCGGCTTAGACCCCGACATCGGACTGATGCACGCCCTGCGCGCGGGGCGACCCGCACTCGCCTTAGACCTCATGGAGGAGATGCGACCCGCCTTCATCGACCGATTCGTGCTGCGCCTCATCAACACGCGCCAAATCCAGCCCGACCACTTCGACTTCATGCCTAACAACGCCGTCTACCTCAACCACGCGGGCAGACGCATCGCGCTGCAGGCGTACCAAGAGCGCAAACGCGAGCAGGTCAGCCACCCCGACGCCGCCGAACCCGTGCCATGGGGCGTCATCCCCCACCTGCAGGCGCGCCGACTCGCACGCGCCCTGCGCGACCCCGAAGCCACCTACGAACCGTTCCTGCGACGCTAACAGGAGCCTGACCATGCGCATGAATATCCTAATCACCTACGATGTCAGCACCGTGACCCCACAGGGGCGCAAACGGCTGCGCCAAGTCGCCAAAGCGTGCGAGGCATGCGGACAGCGCGTCCAAAAGTCCGTCTTCTACCAATCGCCGAGCCAGAGTTCACAAAAGCAGCAGTTGATGACCCCCCTGGTATATTACTACCAGCGCAAGCACTTGGCGGGGTTCCCCGCCAAGCGCAACGGGCGTCGGAGCGTCAGACCCCCTGGGACAACAAGCCCGACAGGAGCAAACGCCCGACGCCCACACGAACCATAGCCCGAACCCTTGCAAGGGCAACAAGCCCGAAACACCAGGAAGGCGCAAACACTGGGCACGGTTCGCAACACAACTATACCCAACAGGAGGAACCAAATGATGACACACACGACACAGACAACGGCACACTATGTCGGCATCGATGTGAGCCAAAACACGCTCACCATCGCCATCTACCCCACCGATGAGGTGTGGATCATCGACAACACCAGCGAACACCACACGGCGCTTGTCCAACACCTTGCCCACCTGCCCGTCCAGCGCGTGCTCCTGGAAAGCTCAGGCGGCTACGAAAAGGCGGTCGTCTCTGCCCTGCAGCAGGCAGGGCTGCCTGTGGTGGTCGTGCCTGCCCAGCGTGCCCGCTACTTCGCCAAGAGTATGCGCGGCGACCTCAAGACCGACCGCGCCGACGCGCGGATGCTGGCGTACTTTGCCTGCTGCTACCCTGTGCAGCCCGTTGCGCCGTGTGCGCCTGTGCAGGCGGAACTCAAGGAGTTGTGGGCGCGTCGGGAGCAGTTAGTGCAAGAGCTGGAGCGCGAAAAGAAGCGTCTGCAGACCGTGCAGTCTGAGGCAGTGCGGGCGTCGCTGGCGCGGATGCTTGCCGTCCTCAAAGAAGAGATTGCCCAGATTGAGGCGCGGGTGGAAGAGTTGATTGCGTCGGACGCGGACTTGTCGCAGAAGGCGGCGTTGTTGCAGACGGCGGTCGGTGTCGGGCGCGTGGTGGCGTATGGGCTGGTGGCGGAGTTGTCTGAGTTAGGTCAGGTGTCGCACAGGGCGATTGCGGCGTTGGCGGGGTTAGCGCCTGTGCGTTGTGAAAGTGGCGACTGGGTGGGTCGGGCGCGTGTGCGTGGGGGTCGTCCGCGTGTGCGTCGGTTGTTGTATCAGGCGGCGGTGGTGGCGGCGACGCACGATGGGCGTTGGCGTGCGGTGTATGAGGGGTTGTTGGGTCGTGGGAAGGCGAAGAAGGTGGCGTTGTGTGCGGTGGCTCGTCAGTTATTGGTGGTGTTGAACGCGATGGTGCGTGATGGGAGGGCATATGAGCGGGTGTCGGAGTAGGCAGGACTTGACTTTTCAATACCCTTGCTCCTTAAGGTTCCCCCTGCGAGCAGGGGGAACCGAACAGGCGCGCTTCTCGGTTCCCCTCGCAAAGCGGGGGGAACCTCACGGAGGGGGGCAACTATGAACTCTGAACCTGCGGTTCTTCTCACAGGGCGCGCGAGGTGAGCCATGCATCGGGCTGACGACGCAGCGCAAGGTTCGCCCAATCGCGCAGGCGCAGCAGCAGCCACTCGCGGCACTCGGCGACGCTCAGCAGTGCAAGGCGCGTCTTGGCGGCGGAAAGGGCGTCTGCGGGCACAATCAGCGTGTGCGGCTCCAGCCCCAGCGCGAGGGCGAGCGTCTCGGCGTCGGCGTCGGGCGCAACAATCGCGCGGCGCACGCCCAGCGCACGCGCCGTCGCCTGCGCCTCCCATAGACGCTCCGCCAACGCCTGCGTCCACGCCCCAACCTCCCAAACGACCGCGTAGGGCGGCGGCTCCAGCGTGTCGGGCAACTCCTCGTGCACGAGTAGTCCGACCTCCAGCGCGCCGATGGGCACATGCTCCATCCGCAACGCCTCCCGCGCGACCGCCAGCGAATCGGTCGCCTCGTGCAGCGCGTCCGCTTGCTCCACGAACAGCGTCAGGTTCAACTCCGCGCTGGCGCGCAGCAGCCCCTGCCAGTAGGCGTCGTCGTCGGCAGTGAGTTCGGTCAGGCGCAGCCACAGGGGTTTGCCGCCCAGCGCATGCGCCGTCGCGCGGATGTCGTCGGGCAGCGTGTCGCTGGTCAGCCACACGAGTTCCGCGCCTGCCTGCGCGACTTCGGGCGCGGCGTCCCAGTCGGTAGCGACGCCACCCACCTGGATTGGGCGGTCGTCCCAAGTGCGCACGGGCAGGTGCGCGCCCTCCAGATGGTAGCGCGTGTGGGTTGCCGTGCGCAGCAGTTGCGCCTGATAGCGCGCCAGCACCGCGACGCTCGGCTCGATGTACGCCACGCCCGCGTTCGCGTCCAGCACCACCGTCGTTTCGGGGGGCAGCAGCGTGGGCAACTTCGGCGC
>Ga0209479_1000980_pt1 | contig 34094 bp, 34 predicted proteins | sample DewCreD2012metaG_2_FD_184112 | JGI IMG/M metagenome (GOLD analysis project Ga0209479, IMG submission 184112) | Hot spring sediment bacterial and archeal communities from British Columbia, Canada, to study Microbial Dark Matter (Phase II) - Dewar... ...
TAAAATTTGGCTAAATATGCTACAAAACTTATTCATGGTTGAGCCCTCCTTTGGTTTAACTATCTTTCCTGCTAACTTTATATACCAAATCAGGGCTCAACTTCAAAACTTAATTTGGACAAGACTGAGGATGCGGAGGAAAACTACGGTCTTTTAGGTGCCTATCCGGGTTATCCCAGAAAGAAGGTTCGATTGATCGGCAGTGAGGAAGACTGGAGAGAAGGGACGCTTCTCTATGAAAAATCTGAGGATCGGATGGTCTTTCAATTTAACGATGGTTTCGATGAGACGCGATTATTAAAAAGGGTTCGAGTTCAACATGATGAAGGATTTCTTTATCTTTTGATCGAGACCAAGGGGAGAATCGATTTTTCAAAAGCCCACTACCTCATAGGACTTGATACCCTTTCTCCAGAGAGGGGAGAGTTCAGACTTCCCTTGAATACAAATGTAGCGCTTCCTATAGGAATTGAGTTTTTGATCCATCTTGCCGGTAAGGATAGAAGCCGAATTCTCATCTGCAAAGATTACGATAAGTATCTCAATAGTGAACGGGGAGAGATTCGACCCCTGGTGGCTGACCAGGGGGAGTGGGTCCTCATCCAACACCGAAGCAATATCAGACGACTGAGTAAGGATGGAAAGAGGTTCTTTCCGTCCCGAGTCCATTGCCTCTCACGATTAAGATATGGGAGTCTCGAACCCAAACACCCTTCCTATGATTCACTGGCTGATTTTTATTTCATTGCCAACCGAATGGAGATCCAGATCCCATGGAGTCTTCTGCAATTCACGGATCCGAGTTCCAGGCGTGTGTTATGGAAAGAGAAGGGCCAATGGTGGAAGAAAACAGATGGTATCCATCTCCTTCTTTTTTCTTATCGACCAGAAGGGGATCGACTCGTTGCTAAAAAGACAGGCCTTTCCGTCAATATTACCGACTCCTTCCCCTCCACCCTCAAGCGAGAGGAGATAAGAAAGTATAGCTGGGAAGGATGGGACACCCCCGTTTATCATACTTATTTGAAAGAGAGTTATTCCCTATATCAAAAGGCCCTCAGGAATATTCCGGAGAGAATCGAATGAATCTAACGAGAAGGGGATTCCTAAAACTCAGTGGAGGGGCCTTCCTCCTTTTTAACTGGATAGGGAAAGGCAGAGCAGAGGACTCCAGGAAGATTCCTGTTCTCCTCTACCATGATATCTCAGAGACATTTAAGGATGAGTATACCGTTTCCCCTGGCCAGTTTGCCGCTCAGATGGAATGGTTATATGAAGAGGGATATCAAACCCTTTTTTTCAGTGAGATCGATTCTCTCAAAAGGGAGGAGTTTGAAAAGATCATTTTAATCACCTTTGACGATGGGTATGCCTCCTTTTTGGACTATGCCTTCCCCCTTCTTCAAGCCTATCAGTTTAAGGCAACCGTGAATGTGATTGGAAGAGAGGTGGGAACCTTTATCTCTCTGGGAGGGAATCGACCGACCCTGAGCTGGGACGAATATCGATACCTTCTCAAAAGTGGATTGGTGGATCTTGGGTGTCACACTTATCATCTTCATCTCAAGGGAGGTGTCCTGTCCGTTTCGGAAGACAGATTGAGAGAGGATCTTGAGCGGTTTCAGGAGGAAGCCCAAAAAGAGATTGGAAGAAGATTGGATATTCTCTCCTGGCCATTCGGTCTCTTTGATGAAAGGAGGATTCGAATCGCCAAAGACTTGGGTTTTCGGTATTTCTTGACTTCGATCGAAGGATTTTTTAGAAAAGGATCAGGGATCGAGGCCATTCCTCGACTCAACATTAATAATCGACTCGACCTTCTCTCTTTTAGGCGTTATCTCGAAGAGGAAACGCTATGATGAAGAAAGGTTTAGGAGGAGTGCTAATTTTTATTCTAGTCCGGGTCTGTTTTTCAATGACACCGGAAGACTGGGTCAGAGAGGGTAAATATCAGGAAGCGATCAAGGCCTACCGAATGGCTATTTCGGAGGCTCGAAACGAAAAAGAGAGGGCTAAACTTCACAAGGCGTTAGGGGAGGTCTTTGTATTAAAGGGAGAGTTCAAAGAGGCAGGCAAAGAGTATCTTAAGGCCCTTACTCTGGATCGAAGAGGTTTTTCTGAAAGTGAAAGATTTCGGATGGCTATTCACCTTTCGTGGGGGGGCTATTTGAAGGAGGCCATTGAGGAATTGTCAGAGATCGTTAAAAACAATCCTGATCATCTTGAGGCAAGGATTCATCGAGCCAGGTGTCTTTCCTGGGCAGGAAGGTTCAAAGAATCCCTGAAAGAGATCGAGACCATTCTGAAGGTCAGCCCTGCCAGTAGAGAGGCATTATGGATCAAGGCGAATATTTTGAGGTGGAGAGGAAACATCGATCAAGCCATAGCCATGTATAAAGATTTATTAGAAGCCAAAGAGGACTTCGATATCCGGATGGGACTGACCTATGCCTTGTTGAAAAAGGGGGACAGAAAAGGGGCTCAAGAGAGTTTCTCCCTCTTAAAACCCGTCTACCCCTATCAGGAAAAAGAATTGAAAAAACTGGAGGAAGAGGTCGTTAGGGTGACTCGAGGCTCTTTAGGCGGAACCTATCAATTCTATAAAGATTCAGATGAGAATCAGTTAAATCGGTTTTCTATTTCGGGAGGCGGATGGATCGATCCTGTGAGGATAGACCTCCATTTCAGACACACCGATGCACGAGATGAGGACAGACATCACAGAAGCGAGGAGCTCTCTTTCAGAGCTTATTCAAAGATATTAGAAGGATTCACGGTGGGGGGTGGAGGTGGGGTGGCCCAACTCCACCATAAAAAGGCGGATTACTCTTTAACAGGGAGTCTCTTTTCCACGCTTGATCTCTTTCGGGGATTTATAGGAGGGAGTCTAAGTCGGTACGTCCTGGTAGATACGGCTCAATTGATCGACAGTAGAATTCGAGTCAATGAGGGAGGGATATTTATCAGTCAGAACCTGACGGATGAGCTCTCCTTCTATGGAAGTTATTTTTACAGGGATTACTCGGATAGGAATCATTCCCATGATGTTCAATGTATCCCCAGGTATCTTTTGTTTTCAAGAAATCCCAGAACTTCTTTAGGATATCGATTCAGATATCTCCATTTTGACAAACATCCACGAAGTGGATACTTTGATCCAAAGAACTTTATCTCCCATCAGGCGCTATTGTCGATCGATTACGAGAAGGACCCGTTTTCCATTTTTCTTGAGCCTTACATTGGATACCAATCCTTTAAGAGATATGGGGAGAGGGATCGAGATTTCATCCTTGGAGGATCGGGGGTTTTTCGGTGTCGAATTTCAAGGAAGATCGATGGGGAGGTGGCGGTCGAAGGGGGAAACTACGCATTAGGAGCTACCACTGGATTTAACTATTTTCAACTCTCCTTTGGATTGAGAATATATTTTTGAAGCCATTTACCAGTCGGTCCATTTCAGGAGGTTAATATGGAATATGAGCCGGTGATTGGATTGGAAGTCCATGCCCAGCTTTTGACCCGTTCAAAGATCTTCTGTGGTTGCTCCACGAGTTTTGGGGAAGAGCCCAATACCCAGACCTGTCCGGTCTGTACAGGACAGCCTGGATCCCTTCCCGTGGTCAACCGGAAAGCCGTGGAGTTTGCCATTCGCTTGGGGCTGGCGACCCACTGTCGAATTGCTCCCTTCAGTCTCTTTGCCCGAAAGAACTACTTTTATCCCGATCTCCCCAAAGGATATCAGATCTCCATGTATGAACATCCCCTCGCAGAGAATGGGTTTATTGAAATCACCGTCGATGGGCGAAAGAAGAAGATAAGAATTATACGGATCCATATGGAAGAGGATGCGGGAAAGCTGAAGCACGGAGAGACCCCGGAGAAATCTCCTTACAGTTATGTCGATTTCAATCGAACAGGAGTCCCGCTGGTAGAGATTGTGAGCGGACCCGACATCCGTTCCCCTCAGGAGGCAGGAGAATATTTGAGAAGACTGCGGGCCATCCTCCAATACCTTGAAATCTGCACGGGGGATATGGAGAAGGGGACCTTTCGGTGCGATGCAAACGTTTCGGTCAGGCCTATTGGACAGACGGGATTTGGCATCCGGACCGAATTGAAGAATATGAATTCCTTCAAACATGTAGAAAAGGCATTGGAGTATGAGATTAGACGACAGATCGAGCTTCTTCGATCTGGTGAAGAGGTCGTTCAGGAGACCAGGCTTTTCGATGCCAGTACTGGGATGACCGTTTCTATGAGGGGAAAAGAGGAGGCCCATGATTATCGATATTTTCCGGACCCGGACCTTGTGCCCTTACGAATTGATGAGAGGTGGATCGAAGAGATCAGGGCAGGGCTCCCAGAACTTCCAGACAAGAAGAAGGAGAGGTTTATCCATCAATATCAAATCCCAGAATATGATGCAGAGATTCTGACTTCCACTAAGGCGATGGCCAACTACTTTGAGGAGACAGTCTCCTTGTTTCCCGAACCCAAGACCGTCAGTAACTGGATCATGGTAGAACTTCTCAGAGAATTGAAGAGGGACGAAAGGGAGATCGACCAATGTCCCATTACCCCCAACCATCTGGCCGGGATGCTTTGGCTCATTAAGAACGGAATGATCAGCGGGAAGATTGCCAAGGATGTTTTTGAAGAGATGTATCGAACAGGAGAGGAGGCTGAAAAGATTGTCAAGGAGAGAGGGTGGATTCAGATCCTGGATCGAGGAGAGATTGAAAGGGCGATCGAGCAGGTGATGGAGAGCTGTTCGAAGCAGGTGGAGGAGTACCGGAAAGGGAAGGAGAAGATCTTCGGATTTTTGGTGGGTGAAGTGATGAAGCAGACCAAAGGGAAGGCCAATCCTCAATTGGTTAATGAACTCCTGAGGAAGAGATTGAAGGGTGAGGGGTAAAAGGTAGAGATCAAAGGGAATGGGTCAAAGGGGAGATGAACTTTAAAACGATTGAGTGGAGGAAAGATCATATCCGGATTTTGGATCAACGGAGACTCCCTCTTCAGCTCCACTATTTGGTCTGCAAAGATGCCTCTTCTGTCGCCAGGGCGATCAAAACGATGGCGATCCGAGGGGCACCAGCCATTGGGGTGGCTGCAGCCATGGGAATTGCCCTGGCGGCAAAGAGAATTAAAACCCCTGATCCAGAAAGATTTAAGAAAGAGATAGAGAAAGTTTGCCTCCAGATGGCACAAACCCGGCCCACGGCTGTAAACCTCTTTTGGGCTATTGACCGAATGAAAAAAGTGTTAGAGCGTCCTTTCCTCCCTGTGGAAGAGGCAAAGATCCGATTAGAAGAGGAGGCACTCAACATCTATCAAGAAGACATCGAGATGAATCGTAGAATCGGAAAGACAGGAAAAGACCTCATCCGAGAGGGTTGCGGAATTCTAACCCACTGCAATGCCGGGGCGTTAGCCACGGCGGGGTATGGAACGGCCCTCAGTATCATCTATACAGCATGGGAAGAGGGAAAGAGGTTCCATGTCTATGTGGACGAAACCCGGCCCTTGCTTCAAGGGGCAAGACTGACCGCCTGGGAACTTCGTCAGGCTCGCATTCCTTTGACATTGATTACGGACAATATGGCAGGATGGTTGATGAAGAAGGGGAAGATCGATCTGGTCCTTGTCGGCGCAGATCGAATCGCCATGAATGGAGATACGGCTAATAAAATTGGAACTTATAGTTTAGCTGTCCTTGCCCACTTTCATCGTATCCCTTTCTATGTGGTCGCTCCTACTTCAACCATCGATTGGAAACTTTCCCGGGGTGAGACCATCCCTATTGAGGAAAGGGCAGAATCCGAGGTCACCCATATTGGATCGAGAAGGAATGCTCCCGAAGGGGTTGGAGTCTTTAACCCAGCCTTTGATGTGACCCCTCATCAACTTATAAAAGCCATCGTTACCGATAAAGGAATCATCCATAAGCCTTTCAAGAAGAATTTGAAAAGAATCGTAATTCCTCACTCAGAAGTGGGGGATAAGCCCGAGAGGGGATCCGCATTCTATGGGTTTCGGAAATACTCCTGTCGGGCTTAAATTTATTTCCACCCTTCAGTGAGGGGTTACAAAGAATCGTTCATTCATGAGACCTTCTATTATCACGTTACTTACCGATTTTGGGACAAAGGATTATTATGTAGCCTCGATGAAAGGGGTCATTCTGAGGATTAATCCTCAATGCTTTCTCGTCGATATTACCCATCAGATTTCTCCCCAGGATATTCGAGAAGGAGCCTTTCTTTTAGCTCATACCTTCTCTTATTTCCCAAAACAGACGATCCATCTGGCTATCGTTGATCCAGAGGTAGGAGGAAAGAGAAGGCCGATCCTTCTTAAGACAAGGAATTATTTTTTCGTAGGGCCGGATAATGGACTTTTTACATGGGTCGGAGAAAAGGATGGGGTGGATCAGGTGGTGGAGCTCACTAATCCAGAATATTTTCTTTCGCCCATCAGCTCGACCTTCCATGGAAGGGATATTTTTGCTCCGGTAGCGGCCTATCTCTCTCTGGGGATGAGACCTGAGAGCTTTGGAAAGAGAATCAATCAATGGGTCACACTCGACTGGAAGAGACCCGAAGAAAAAGGGAAAAGACTGATTGGAGAAATCATTCTCATCGATCATTTTGGAAACCTCATCACCAATGTAGAGAAGAAGAGGTTTTTTAGTTTTATCAAAGATCAGCCTTTTATGATAAAGATCGGGAAAAAGAGAATCTCAAAGCTCTCCCAGGGTTACTGGGAGGGGAAAAAAGGTGAGGTGATTGCTCTCTTTGGAAGCACGGATTTTTTAGAAATAGCGGTAAGAGAAGGAAGCGCTCAAGAGAGATTAAAAGCAGAACGGGGAGATCCAATTCTTATTGAAAGGGGGCAATGATGGTTTCGAAAAAGGCACAGGAGATTCCTCCTTTTATCGTGATGGATGTGCTCGAAAGGGCCCAAGAATTAGAGAGGGCCGGTGAGAGGGTGATCCATCTGGAGGTGGGAGAGCCGGATTTCACCACGCCCGAATGTATCAATGAGGCTGGATATCGTGCGATCTGTGAGGGAAAGACTCATTATACCCATAGCATGGGGATTATCGAGTTAAGGGAGGCCATCTCGGAGGATTACTGGAAGAATTATAGGGTGAAGGTTTCTCCCGAGCAGATCATCATTACTTCAGGAACGTCTCCAGCGATGCTTCTTCTCTTTTCAGCCTTATTGGATCCCGGAGACGAGGTCATTCTTTCCAATCCTTACTATCCCTGCTATCCCAATATCATTCGATTCGTCGATGGGATTCCTGTTTTTGTGGATGTCTTCGAAGAAGAAGGATTCCAGTATCTTCCTGAGATGATTCGGGAGAAGATGGGGCCAAGGGTGAAAGGGATAATGATCAACTCCCCTTCCAACCCCACCGGCAACGTGATGTCCGAGGAAAGGATGAAAGAGATTTCGGAATTCTCCCCTTATATCATCTCCGATGAGATCTATCATGGACTGGTTTACGAAGGGAAAGCCCATTCGATTCTCGAATTTACGGATCGTGCGTTTGTGATCAATGGGTTTTCTAAACTCTATGCGATGACGGGATGGCGATTGGGCTATCTCATTGCTCCAAAGGAGTTTATCCGGCCCATGCAGAAGATTCAACAGAACCTCTTCATCTCTGCCAGTTCTTTTTCTCAGTGGGCTGCCCTTGCAGGATTGAAAGAGGGGGAGGAAGAGGTCAGAAAGATGCGAGAAACCTATGACCAACGGAGACGATACATAATTCCGAAATTGAGGGAATTGGGTTTTGGAATCACTGTAGAGCCAACCGGAGCCTTCTACGTTTTGGCCAACGCAAAGAGGTTTTCTCGTAACTCTTATCGTCTGGCCTTTGATATATTGGAGAAGGCGAAAGTAGGAGTGGCTCCGGGGATCGATTTTGGATCGAATGCGGAAGGTTATTTAAGATTCTGTTATGCGAACTCCATGGAGAACCTTATCGAAGGGATGAATCGTCTGGAGAACTATTTAAGGCAGGATGTTTGAGAGCCCGCTGCCTGGGAGAGCTGGTGGGCTTTTCTCAGGGGCTCTGGCATTCGGTAGCCCCGGCAGGCGGCCAGGATGATCTGGATACTGGTTTCCAAATCGATTTGATGGCCAGGCGAGACAAACACGGGTTTCACCCTATCTTTGGTTCGAAGGATGGCTCCAACCCTTTCGTCCTCCATCGACACCCATTTAACACTTCCCCTAAAAAGACCGGGAGATTGAAATTTCCTAACCAATGGGTTCTTCGCACACCCAATGGATGGGATATCCAGCCAGAGTCCAAGATGGGAGGCCAGTCCTAATCCCCTTGGGTGGGCAATTCCATGACCTTCAAAAATTATAAGATCCGGCTTTATTCTCAACTTCTCAAAGGCTTTTAACAGGATCGGACCTTCCCGGAAAGCAAGAAGACCCGGAATATAAGGGAAGGAGATCCTCCCCCGGAGGGCATTGGAATCGATCAGTTTCAATTCTGGGTAAGAGAAAACGGCAATGGCTCCGCAAAGGATATCCTTTTCTTTAGGATAGGAAACATCTGCCCCGCCGATCGTATCCAATTTCGAAAAGGCCTTTTTAAGGACGAGTTTCCTTCTTAATCGATTCTGGATTTCGATGGCTTCATCCATATCGACTTTCCAGGAATGAAGAGGAGGGATCACTTTTCAACTCCACTAAAATTAACTCTCCCTGTTTTCTCTCCTCATAGGGGAGAGAATTAAGGGGAGAGGGGCACGATCTTCCCGTTCTTTACACTATAGATGGTGAGTTTTCGAATCGGTGTTCCATGTTCTGAAAAACCCATCAGCCCGGAGACTCCCCGATAGTCTGAGACTCTTAAAAGTTCTTCTTTCATTTCCAGAGGAGTAGAGGGAGATTTGGATAAAATGAGTTCTGCCAGGAGTTTTGCCCCATCATAACAGAGGGCTTCGAGGGTTTCGGGTTTTCGTCGATACTCTTTCTGAAATCCCTCGACAAAAGTTTTTACTTTTGGATCCTCAGTGAAGAAGGCGTCCACAAAGACAACCCCTTCTGCTCCTCTACCTCCAATAGAAAGAAGACCCGGACCATTCCAGGTGTGGATTCCCAAAAAAGTCATTCCTTTGATCCCATGGGCTACCATCTGAGACAGGATCATCCCCACCCGATGATGGGAGTCAGGAATGAAGAGGGCTTCCTTTTTGGGAAGGTTTTGGCTCTTAAGAAACCCCTGGATCTCCTGTTGAAAATCGGTTTGATCCTCTTGATAGAGAAGAATCCCTGAAACTTTTCCTCCCAATCGGACCACTTCCTGTTTGAAGAGATTTTTAAAATGAAGGCCGAAAGGAGAGTTTGGGTAGAAGATGCCAAAGGTTCGAAGTCCCAACCGTTGGATTCCGAAGGAAGCGAGGGTTTGAACCTGTTCCAAGGGAGTGATCGAATTTTGAAAGACGAAATCTCTTTTCTCCAACGAGATCTCTTTTTGAGAAAAGCTGATTATAGGAACCTTGAGCTGTTGAGCCTTTTTGGCTGTTCGCTCCGCATTAAGACTAAGGAGAGGACCCAGAATGACCATCACCTTCTCTCCTTTAATTAGATCCTCCGCTGCCTTTTCGGCTTCCTGAGGATTTCCCTTGGAATCTCGAAGAAGGAGGGAGAAGATCTCCCCCCTTCTGTCCTTCTCTTTGAAAGCCAATTGGATGGCCTGCCAGGCCCTCTCGCCAAAGGATTTAGAAGGGCCGCTGAGGGGAAGAAGGATTCCAATAGCGTATTTTGGCCTTGTTCTGAAAGGAATCTCTTCAGAAAGCTCCTTTGCCTGAATCCAGTAATCCATGGATGGATAATCTTTCCCGATTTCCATTAAAATCTTCTGGGCCTGGAGATGATTGCCCCGGGCCTTTTCAATCTTTGCCAATCGAAGTTTTGCATAGCCTCCTCCATATGTCCCTCGAAAGGTCGTTTCGATACGAGCCAGTTCTTCTTCAGACTCGATGGAATCTATCAATTCGCGAATCTTCCTTTTCAATTCCTCATGAGGCTGTCCTGGGAGGAAGAGCCCTTTCCCATACCAATGGAGGGCCTGGAGTCGGTCTTTCAATCGAGTATGATTATCCCCGAGAAGGGTGAAGATCTGAATCATTCGATCCGGAGGAGGCAGTCTATCGAGGAGTTCTTTCAGGATTCGAATGGCATCCTGGTGACGTTTCAGCTCCGTATAGCAGATGGCCATTCGGAATTTGGATTCATCCAAAAGAGGACTTCGGGGATAGCTACGGACCAACTGCTGAAAACGCCAGAGGGCTTTTTGAAAATCACCTTTTTCGTGCAAGGCCTCTGCTTCCCTGAAGAGGGCTGTCTCTTCGGGAGAAGGAGGTTGAGACCAGGCCGGATAGAAACCTTGAAGGAGGAGAAGGAGGAGAGGAAGGGAGAGACGCAACAGCCTTCTTTTTTCTTTAAAGGTGGATAGGAGTGACATAATAGATTTCTGGTAGATGGCGATAAGACTCCTCCACATCAATCCCATAACCCACAACAAAAACATCCTCGATGGCTTTCCCTAAGTAGTCTGCTTCGATGGACACCTCCCTTCTTGCCTTTTTATCCAGCAGTGCACAGACTTTCACCGAATTAGGACGGGAGAGAGAGAGTCGGTCCTTCAAAAATTTCAGGGTATGCCCGCTATCAATAATGTCTTCAATAATGAGAACCTCTTTGCCTTCGATCGAGACTTCGATATCTTTGGTGATTTCAACCTGTCCCGAGCTTCTCATCTTACTGCCATAACTCGACAATCTGACAAAATCGATTTTTACAGGAATCCGAAGGTGGCGGATCAGATCCGAAAGAAACATGAAGGCCCCTTTCAGGATACAGATGAGGATCAATTCTTTTCCCGCATAGTCCTTCGAGATTTGGTCCGCCAATCGCTTCACTATGGATTCAATCTCTTCACGGGAAATGAGAGGATGAAGCTGGTATTTTTCCATAAAATTTTACAGGGCATGCTCCAGGACCACAATCTCCATCTCGGAGGGAAGGGTCTTCTTCTCCATCGAGATTTCGTTCGTCCCTGGACGCTTCACACGAGTCTTCCCCTTTAGAAAATCTTCCACAGGAGAAATAGGAAATCCACATTTGGAGGTTTTGAAATGCATGGGGATCACCACCTTAGGTTTAAGCTGTTGGACTATCTCCGTGGCCTCTTTGGCATCGATGGTAAAGAATCCCCCTACCGGAAGAAGAAGAATATCCACCGGTCCGATCTCGGAGACCTCTTTTTCACTCAATCGATCCCCCAGATCCCCGAGATGGCAAAGTTTCATTTCCTCTACGGTAAGGACAAAGATGGTATTTTCTCCCCGTTCTTTCCCCCTGGAAGAATCATGGTAGGTCGAAATCCCTTTGATCGAGATTCCCTTGATGGTTTTTGAACCGCTTCCTTTGACGATCTGTGGGGAGCCAGGGAGACTCTTGGTGTCATTGTGATCGGCGTGGTCATGACTCGTCAGCACGATATCCGCTTCATCTTTAATCTTCCCGTAGGCCAGTTGGCCTCCATAGGCACCGGATTCATAAGGATCGAAGATGATCTTTATGCCTTGATCTGTGGTGACTAAGAATGCAGCATGGCCATACCATTTGATTTTCATAACGACCTCCTTTCCTCATCTTTTCCTTGGATGATGAATCTTAATGCGCCCTATCTTTTCTTCAATTTTTCTTCAACCGCTTTTTTCTTTCCTTCGATCGTTCCCTTCTTATCTCTTCGGTCATCAATTTTGATCGTGGTCAGAACCCGGAGCGCCCCTTTTTTAAAAGGGACTTCGTGCATCTTGGAGGCGAGAGAGAGAAGTGTTTTTAAATCTCCTTCAATATTGGTTCCCATGGAAGTCAGTTCATAACGAACCTTCTCCTTTTTTAAGACCTTGATGCATTCGGCTACATACTCACTCAGACTCGTCCCGGGAACTCCAATAGGGACCACACTGATTTCCAAGATTGCCATAGGCAGCCTCCTCTCATTGAATTTCACATCATTTTTATCATCGAAGAAGTGCTCTTGTCAATTGCCATAGAGATGTATTAACATTTTTTTATGAATCAACCCCAGGAAGTTTCCGCCCTGATCGCTTTTTTTGCAGGATTTCTTTCCTTCATATCCCCCTGTGTCCTTCCTCTCTTTCCATCCTATCTCACCTATATCACCGGCATCTCTTTTAAAGAACTCTCGGAACCTCAGGGAAAGAAGTTGAGAGGGTTGACCATCATCCACTCCCTTCTTTTCATTGCCGGTTTTTCCTTTGTCTTTATTCTGATGGGTGCCTCAGCGACCTATTTGGGACAGCTTTTTGCCACTCATCAGAGCTGGATGATGAAGGTGGGAGGGATTCTTATCGTCATTCTGGGAATCCATTTTACCGGACTGATTCGGATCCCTTTTCTCCAGATGGAGAAGCGATTTGAGTTGAGGGAAAAACCTTTGGGTCTTTTAGGTTCTTTTCTTGTAGGAGTGGTTTTTGCTGCGGGTTGGACCCCTTGCATAGGTCCCATTCTTTCGACCATCCTGATCTATGCGAGCACCTCCCAGAAATTTTCGACCGGTATCCTTCTGCTGACCCTCTACTCTATGGGGTTAGGGCTTCCTTTTTTCATCTCTTCCCTTGCTTTTAATTCCTTCCTTTTTGCCTTCGAGAAGATAAAACGTTATATGAGGGTCATTACTTTGATCAGTGGAATATTCCTTATCCTTATTGGGATCCTGATGCTTACCGATACCTTCCGTACTCTGAGTTACTACTTCTATAGCCTCTCCAATCCTTAATCCCTTATTGTCTTAGGCTCATAAGAGCAAAGACTCCACCCAAACTGAAGAGCAAGGTAGGAAACCAGGCCGAAAGAAGGGGAGGAAGGACTCCTGACTTTCCGAGGGAGATAAAGGCATAGAAGGTGATCCCATAGAGAAATCCAATCATGATACTGATTCCAATATTTAGGGCGATTCCTCCAGAACGGCTGGTTTGTAGAGCAAAGGGGATTCCGATCAACACCATCACCACATTGAGAAGAGGGTAAGAAAGTTTTGCATGGAGGTCGACAAGATATCGAGTCGGATCGTAGCCCGAGAGCTGAATCTTTTGGATATAATTTTTGAGGTCCGTATAGCTCATCTCTCTGGATTGGCGCTCGATGGTTTGAAAGGAATTCCAATCCTCCGGCAAGAGATACTCCTTTTCCGTAAAAGGGATGACCCGGATGGATCCTCCTTCTTCGAATTCACGGATTGCCCCATTGAGAAATTTCCATTTCCCATCTAACCATTTGGCTTCCCTTGCATCAATGCGTTGAACACAATGAAATTGGTCATCCAATTGATAGAGCGTCACTCCTTTTAAAGCCTTTTCCTTTGGATCCAGGAGTTGGATATTAAAGATTCGTCGATCCCTCCGATACCAGATCTTATAATTTTTAAAGAAACTGGTAGGTTCTTGCTTTCGGACCTGAACGGAGAGGAGGTACTGAGTTTTCTGATTGGTCAGGGGAACAAGAGATTCATTTCCCCAGAAAGAACAGAGGCTCACCAACAGGGCCACCAGGAAAAGAGGAGCGGTGATCCGGTAAAGGCTTACCCCTCCTGCTTTCATCGCCGTGATTTCATTATGTCTGGAAAGGATGCCTAAGGTGAGGAGGGTAGAGAGAAGGACCCCATAAGGGAGAGTCCATTGGAAAAGGACCTCTGGAGACTTATAGAGGAGGTATAATAGGATGAGAGAGAACGGGGCTTGATGTTTAATAAACAGGTCTATCTTTTGGAAAAACAGGACAATCATATAGATCAGGATGAGGCTGCTCAGGCTGAGACCGAAGATCTTGAGAAACTCTCGAAGAATATAGCGGGGTAAGATGGTAAGGCTTTTAGACATCCCCTATCCCCCCTCTCCCTTCTCTTGGATGCGTTGGATTTTATCGGCTATCCAAAGGAGGGGCTTAAAAGGAGACTCCTTTGCCGCTTTGACGAGCAGAAAGATTCCAAATCCCCCGAAAAAGATATTGGGCATCCACCCTGCCCAAAAAGGAGGGATATCTTTTCTCATAGCGAGAATCTCGGAAGCCGTAAGAGCGATGTAGTAGGCAAGAATAATCAGAATGCTGAGAACGAACCCGTAGGATCTCCCCGAGCGGCGAGGGTAAATCCCGAGGGGAACAGCAATGAGGCCAAACACTAAACAGGAAAAAGGAATGGCATGGCGCTTGTGAAGCTCCACCTCTTGAGGGGTAATATCTTCACCCATCAACCGCTTTTTCTCCATCCTTTCTCGCAGTTCTTCCACTGACATCTCGTGTTCCTTTAACTTCTTTCCCAAATTGCCAAAGGCTTTGGAGAGCTCCAATCTTAGATCATAGGATTCAAAATGCATCTTTTGGTAAACCTGGGTGCGAGGTTCAAATCGATGAATATCCCCATGGCGAAGATTTAAGAGGATTTCCTGGGAGTTTGGATTATTGAAGAGGAACCCTTCTTTTGCAAAGATGGTATTGGTCTTCTCCTTTTCCCTTTCATCATAGATGAGGATTCCTTCCATCTTTTTCCCCTGAATAGGAACCTTATCGACATAGATGACAAAGCCTTCAAAGACATCATTAAAGACCCGTTCTTTGATTTCCACATCGGCTTTCGATTGAGCAATGAGGAAAAGTGTCGATTTAAAGCCTCGGTTTCCCCAGGGAAGGCCATAAAAGACCAAAAAGGAGGTGAGGAGATAGGTTCCAAGGGAAAACAGAAGAACGGGAAGGTAGAGTTGATAGAGGCTTATTCCCGACGCCTTCAGGGCCGTGATTTCGCTATCTTGAGACAGTCTTCCAAAGGCAAGGAGGGTTCCTAAAAGGAAGGCCATAGGGAGGGTAAAGATAAGAAAAGATGGGGAGATATATAAAAGAAGCATTAGGATATGGAAGAGTTTAACCCCCCGGGTAACGATCAGTTCGATAATTTTAAAGATTTTATCCATCAAGAGGATGATCGTGAAGGTCATCAGCCCGATAAGGAAAATGGGAAAGATCTCTTTCAGGATATAGAGGGTAACCGTTTTCTTCATTTTTAGATATTCTAAGGGGATAAGAGCAGGGAAGTCAAGAAAGGAGTAAGGTGGCGTCCCATAACCGTCTTGTCACCCACGAACGATAAAAATCCCCTTCACCTTAATCCTCTCCCCTCGAAGAGAGGCCGGACGTAATGATTAGAAAGAGAACGTTTGGGAAAGGATTAGAGGTGGTGTAATGCGCCTCATTTTTTGAGACATTTTTATGGTCTAAAGGTGTAGAGCTATGACCCATCACAAAACAACCTCACCATTTGCGTTATAAACGATTTTCTCAGACCAACCCATCTCTAATTTTAATTTACCTCCTATTGGGAGTCATTTCAACTTGAGGTGTCCTTAAATGATTTTAACCACAGAGTTAAGGGCCAGTGGGTCTTAAAGGAAAATATCTCAATGAAATTATGAAATGAGTAAGATGGTTTTCGTTGAAAAATTTTTGTTGACTTTTTTCAGTATTTTAATAAAATTTTTTTGTAAGTAAAGGGCATAAGGATTTCTCCCCTTATAGCAGAAGAGATCCTTTATTTTATAGGTTCAAGGGCTACGAAAACGTGGAAGGAAAATAAAAAATAAAAAGTAATGTTAGACTATTCTAAATTTAATGTGGATTGAAAGTAGGGTCGTAGTGAGAAAGATTATTTTATTTCCGGTTATCGTTTTACTTTTAGGATGTGCAGCAGTGCCGCCGGTCAAAAAACCTCAAATTACAAAGTCGAATCTACCCCAGCAACATCTCATTGAGAATGTTCCAATATATCGCCAAACCTATATGGATTGTGGGCCTACTTCCCTACGGATGGTATTAAATTTTTATGGAAAAAATTTATCCCAAGAAGAAGTAGGAAGGGCAAGAAGGGGCGGAGTAACAAGTATCTCAGATATGGAATGGAATCCTATGGAAGGATGCAAGGTTTTGCAGTGTATTCTTTCTACGATTGGAAAAAGGAAAAGATGAAGTATTTGTTCGCTCAAGGGTATCCACTAATTGTATCAGGAGTGATCCCTTCAAATGGGTATAGTAGTAGAAGGTTTTCTGGAGGGGGTCATTATGTTGTTGTTTCCGGATATGATGATTTGAAGAAAATCTTTATCATAAATGATCCTGGTCCGGGCGTGAAGATGGAAATTCCTTATGATGTATTCAAAGATTTCCATCGTTCCAGTAGCTACGAGCCTTTTTATGTCCTTTGTATTTATCCAAAAGGGAATGAAACCAGAGGATGACTGATAAAGAGGCGCAGACTTGACTATTGATGTTCAAAAAAAGCCTAACAACTCACTCAAGTGCCTGCCTGCTGCGGGCAAGGATGGCTTACAGCTACCGCTGATTTCAGACATTAAGGCAACATGAACAATAAGAATACAACAGTCGTCATTTGTGGGTCCTGCGGTGCCGAACTCGATGAATCGGCGCAGACGGCGCCATTTCGACGCAGTGCCTGTCGCAAGTGCGGGTCGAAGTCGCGTCTTTTCAAGGTTTGCCTTACTGGGACGGTTCTCGTAAAGAGTGAACTGGGAGCGAAAGCATTTAGGCCCGGCCATCGGAAAGCATTTCTAGAGCAAAAGGTGGGTGACAGTTTCTTCCGTAAAACACAAAGGTGGGTTAAACGCGTCATGCGCATTGAGCGCCACAATAACCGCTACTTAGAACATGTGGTGGACCCGCACACGGGTGACACAATCCACTTCTGCGACGAACCACTAACCGAGCACCGGAATCATGGTAGTGCAAAGAAACGTCTAACAACCCGTTTGAGCGGACCGTGACACAGGAAGAACAGTCTTCACACTATAGATGGCCAGCCACTCAACTTAGGCGTTTGCCATACGCAAAGGAAAGATATGGACAAGGTCAATTTCATTCATACTGAAGTGGGAACTGACATCATTGTTTCTCTCTCATTTGATGAAGGCACCGAATTCGGAATAGATGGGTTTACAATAATAAGAACCCCAAAATACGAATTCTTTTTGTCACCCCATGAAAGAGGAGGTTGTATTAATTGGGATGAAGAGACTGACACTAGGGAGATTATTAAAGAGATCAGTCGTGAAGGTAATGAAATAAAATTTGTCTCAAACGTTCGGTCATACCAATTTGATATTTCAAAAGTGAGTAAAAAAGAAATAGACGATTTTTGGAAAACAATTGAAAAAATGAATTTTGACCGTAGCATAAAGATTAACCAGAAGATAAAATAGTGCCTAACAAATCACTCCATCACCTGCCTGCTATCAGGTAGGCATGGCCTACAGGCAATGCTGATTTCTATCGTTAGCCATAATTAAGATACATAGATCAAGAAGCAATTGGAATGGTGAAAGAATTCGGTTTGGTTCTTGCGGAGAGACACCATCAGTTTTTTGAAGATGAGTCAATTGGTAACTTAGAGCATGTTTCAGCCGTCCAAAGAATAGCTGATACCACTTATGAATATTTGATAACGAAGGGGGTCAGTACTGGGATAAGGAGAAAAGTTAGAAATGAACTGATTAACCGCGGTAGAGAATTATTTATTAAAACATGGATGATTACGCTTGATGAAGATGAAGAACCTCCCGACGAGAAGGAGGCTTGAAGGATTTTTAATCAGTTGTTAAGAATAAGATAAATGAACATATCTGAAGATTTCCGATAATATAATCCCATGCCGAGAATCGCAAGAGTTTGTGGATTAAGATATCCCCAACACATCACCCAGAGGAGAAATAATAATGGAAGAGTCTTTTTTTGATGATGAAGACAGGGAGTTTTATCTTGATCTCCTTCGGATCAGGCTAGTATGTTGAATGGGAGAGAAATCAAATCATAATGGGGTCATAAGGCTTGCTGCCCCAAATGTGAAACCTATTAGCAATGAAAGGTTCATAAACAAATTGGAAGGGGTCTTAAATTGTGATATTTTCCCGAAGAAGGTTGTCATGCCAAAGGGCAAGGCGTATTATTGGGAGTGTCTCAATTTTAGTTAAATTTAATCCGATGATTTTTAGATGAAGGCATCGCGGAGGAGCTTGCTCTGCCTGAGGAAGGCCTGGCGGGGGTTTTTGGTATCCTTCATGAGGGAGATCTCTTGCGTAATCAATCTTGTAAGATTAAGAAGATGGGTCTCTGATTTTTTTGCCTCCCTTTGATAAAGAGGATGTTCTCGATTGATATAGATCACGGTTCCTTCGGTAAAGGACTCAGGCCCCTCCTCTCCAAAATCATCCAGACAGACAGAGACCCCCATCTCTCCAAATTTCATTCTCTGAACGACTGCGTTAGGGGTGAGCCTTTTCACTTTGGGAGATCTCTTCCTCACTTTCTTCTTAGGGATTTGATCCTCCTCCTTCTTTTCTTCCGAGACGAGGCTGACTTCTTTAGGTTCTTCTCTTTCTGATTTCATTGAGGTGGAGGCTGCCCCACCCATGCCTCCGCCCTCTCCTCCATAGGGGATAGCCCCAAAGGGGGAGAGATCAGGATTGAGAGCAAGAGCTCGATGGACCCTCTGGAGCGCCTCTTTTAAGGTTTTTGTCGCTTTTCGTTTCTCTTTTTGACCAGCCAATCTTTTAAGAATCCCCTCCACCTCATGGATGACTTTGTCCATCACTTTTTTGAAGGCCTGGTACTGGGGGCTATCCAGGATAAATCCTGTCCGATCTGTCGTAACAGGTAAAAAGTCCGCATAAACCTCCCCTGAAATCCTTGAGGCCATCTTTCCCCACTGTTCTAAACCAAAAAGTTCCTTTTTAATCGTGACCTGTTTGACCTTTATATCGATTCCTAATTTTTCAGTAGAGGCCGAGGATGAGGGAAGAACGACGATTTCTCCATGGACAGGGCCAAACTCTGTTCCTTCGAGAAATGGAATTCGATGACCCGAGAGACTCCTTGGAGTAATTCTCATCCCGTTGAGCCTGACCACAAAGTTCGGAGCCTTTAGAGGGGTTCCTTCGATGATCTTTCGAATCACTTCTTCAGGATCAAATTTTCTGGTCAACCTGAGGAGACGAACAGTCGTCCCATTTCCCCTTTCTCGGTCAGGCGGAAGGATCTCGAGAGGAAGGTTCCATTGGTCTCCTTCTTTTTCCCACTCTTTTTTATCAAAGGTGACCTTGGCGGCAAAATTACCCTTCTGAGTATAGACCTCGAAACATTCGCAAGCAGAGAGGCTTGCAAACTTCCCAATCCCAAATTGACCAATCAAATCTCGTTGAAAAACGGGGGATTTGGCCTTGATCAGTTTTTCAGGGGAGCCTATATTGAAGTACTGTTTTAAGCCTTCGCGGTCCATTCCAGAGCCGTTGTCTCTCACCTCGATCCATTCGTCCGTCATCCGGATATCGACCTCTGTAGCATCGGCATCGTAGGCATTATTCACCAACTCCCGAATGAGTTCGATACTTTCGGAGTAGAGTTTTTCTCCAATGGTGATAAGGTGACTTTTATCGACTGTGACCGGAAGGTATTCCATCAAAAAAGCTAAAAATGGTCCCAACGGGATTCGAACCCGTGTTTTCGACGTGAGAGGCCGATGTCCTAGGCCACTAGACGATGGGACCTTTACTGTCCAAATTAACCCACAGCACATCAAAAATCAAGAATTAATGTAACCCTCCCTGAAGGGTGGAGATAAATTTAAGTCCGACAGGAGTATTTCCGAAACCCATAGAATGCGGATCAATTATATGTTTAAGGAATACGAATCGATCCATCGTAGAGATGGGTTTCTGATTAAAACAAACGAAAGTTAAGATTTCTATGGACCATTTAAGGTAGCCGCACCATGGGTTTCTCCAATACCCCTCTCGGACTTATCCCCCACTTCTGAGCGGGGGATTACGAACAAATTGAAATGAAAACGATTTTCTCTTATAATCGCTGCGGAGAGAATTCCAATGATCCCTCTTCGAGATGCCATTCGATCAAAGACCTTCCCGATTGTCAATACCCTGATTATCCTTTTGAACGTGGTCGTCTTTTTCTGGCAGCTCACCCTAGGCCCCCGGCTCAATGAGATTCTGTTTCTTTATGGAATTGTGCCTCTTCGATACTCCGATCCCCAGGTCGCTCTTCAATTCACGAGATTTGAGCAGTTATTCCCATTCATCACTTCCATGTTCCTTCACGGTGGCTTATTCCATATCCTTGGAAACATGTGGTTCCTTTATATTTTTGGAGATAATATCGAGGAACGGCTTGGACATCTTCGTTATCTCTTCTTCTATCTCCTTTGTGGAGTGGCTGCAGGGTTGGTCCATTTATTGACTAACTGGGGGTCCAAGATCCCCACCATCGGAGCCAGTGGGGCCATCTCTGGAGTCATGGGGGCCTATCTTCTTCTCTATCCCCATTCGAGAATTCTTACCCTTCTTCCAATTTTCTTCTTTATTCAGTTCGTAGAGATCCCTGCTTTTGTCTTTCTCGGATACTGGTTTCTGATCCAGCTCTTCTCTGCAAGCCTGACTCCTAAAAATGTGGGAGGAATTGCCTTCTGGGCTCACGTGGGAGGGTTTGTGGCTGGTTTTATCTTTGTGAAGCTCTTTGATTGGGCGCCAAGAATAGGTCTGGATGATGGCCTTCGACAATATACAGAAAGGAAGAGATCTCCCCGCCTTCAACCCATCTATCCACAAATTCTCGAGGAAGATTTAGATGTGTACGGAACATTATGGCTTACCCCCGCCGAGGCAATCCGGGGGACGCGGAAACTCATTTCTATTCCACAGGGATTGAGGAAAAAGAATATTATTGTCACCGTCCCCCCTGGGGTGGAAGAAGGGACCCGGTTACGTTTAAAAGGTTTAGGAAAGATCGATGAGGAAGGGAATCGAGGAAATCTTTTCCTGGAAGTGAGAATCTTAGATTAAAGGCCATTCAAGGGACACTTTCATCAATGATGATCCCATCTTCTTCAACACTGAAACATCCTCTTTCTTATTTTTTCGAACCCGAGACAATAGGTGTCATCGGATTGCTAAGGGAAGGGTTTTTTGGGGGTTATGTCGTCATCAAGACACTACTAAAAAATGGATTTTCAGGGAAAATCTACCCTGTCCATCCTTCCTATAAAGAAGTCCTGGGCTTTAAAGTATATCCTTCGATCAGAGAGGTTCCATCTCCTGTAGATTTAGTCCTGATCATTACAGGGAATCGGTCCGTTCCTCAAATCCTCAGGGAATGTGCTGAGAGAGGGGTCAAAGCAGCCATCGTCGTATCGGATGGGTTCGCTGAAAGGGATGAAGAAGGAGCTAAGCTCCAGAAGGAGATTGCGGAGATCGGGAAAAAGGGTGGGATCCGGATCCTGGGCCCAAATACGGCCGGAATAGCCAATCCCTCCAAAGGTGTTCTTCCCAACCCCTATGAATTGGGATACGATAGATTGAAATCGGGGGGAGTGGCTCTCTGTGGACAAACTGGAATGATTAATCCTCAGGCTTTTCCTTACGGAGATTTAAGTTATGGAATAAGCAAGATCTGTGATTTTGGGAATAAATGTGATGTCGATGAATGCGACCTAATGGACTATCTCGAGGAGGATCCGGAGACAAAGGTCATCGTCTTTTATCTTGAAGGGATCCGAGATGGCCGACGATTTATGGAGGTTGGAAGAAGGGTTCGGGAAAAGAAACCTGTTCTCATTCTGAAGTCGGGTCGAACCGAAGAAGGAGCAAAAGCCACCTCCTCTCACACAGGAGCCCTTGCGGTAAATGATCGGATATTTGATGCGCTCTGCAGACAGGCAGGGTTTCTTAGACTTGAAAGCTTTGGAGAACTCTTTGAATTACCTAAGATCTTTGAGGGGCAAGGCCTTCCGAAAGGAAATCGTTTGGGAATGGTGACCTTTACCGGAGGGGTTGGAGTCCTGGCCATGGACGAAGCCATTCGACTGGGCATGAGACCTTCGATCCCGAGGGCTGAAACAATAGATAAATTGAATTCAATCTATCCGAATTTAGGAAAAACCGTGATCGATATCGGACCCCCTATGGCTGCTGTCAATGACTATCTTTCAATCTATCCCAAAATCATGGAGGCCGTCCTTAAAGACGAAAATATCGATTGTCTTTTCAACGTGATCTGGACAGGTCCTAGCCGAGAGTCCATAGAGGAGTATATCAGGATTTATCGGCGATTAAAAGAAATCAATGAAAAGACAGTGGCCACCTGGATCTATGGCCCAAGGATCTCTCTGATCCAAGAATTGACTTTCAGCCTCGAAGAAATCGGTTTTCCTGTATTTAAGGATCTGGAGATGGCTATAAAGGCGCTGGCCTTAGCCTCTCGCTATAGCCTCATCAAAGGAGCGGATAAGAATGAAGAGGATTTCGATACTTGATCAAATAAAGAGGGAAGGAAGGACCGTTTTAACCGAATTTGAAGCGAAGACTTTTCTCAAACAGGAGGGGATCCCCGTGGTGGAGACCCGTCTTTCGAAGACGCAAAAAGAAGCCGTCTCCCTTTCACAGAGGATGGGATTTCCTGTGGCCCTGAAGATTTCCTCCCCAGAGATTATCCATAAGAGTGACGCAGGAGGGGTGAAGCTCTCCTTAAAGAATGCTCGAGAGGTAAAGGTCGCCTATCATGAGATGATGGAAACGATAAGAAAGAAGTATCCTCAAGCCACGATCCACGGGGTCACGGTTCAAAAAATGGCTAACCCCGCAACAGAGGTCATTGTGGGAACGAGTAAGGACCCTCAGTTTGGACCTTTCATCATGTTTGGACTTGGGGGAATCTTCGTTGAGGTCTTAAAAGATGTCTCTTTTCGCATCCTTCCCATTACCCGAAGAGATGCCCAAGAGATGATCCAGGAGATCAAAGGGTATCCCCTCCTTTCAGGATATCGTGGAAGAGAGCCTGCCAGTCTTTCTGCTCTGACCGAAATCCTGTTGAAGGTTTCCGGATTGATGGAACGATATCCTGAGATTAAAGAATTGGAACTCAACCCTCTTTTTGCATATAAAAACAGAGTATTGGGGATCGATGCACGAATCATCCTTGAGGGGGAATAGAGATGACTCCAAGGGCTTGCAAGGCTTACTATTATGGAGGTCTTCCAATCAGAGGGACTCGACGAAAAGGAAAGCTCTGGATCGAGGAGAGGACCCTCCGTTTTTCTGTTCCAGAAGGAAAGGGTGGGGAGAAGATCGATTTAAAAATCCCTTTCCCTCGAATGGAGAAGATCTTTCTTACAAGGGATAATTATTATGGAGCCGATACCCTTCTCTTCAATCTTACCTTTCAGGATGAGAAAGAGAAGACGTTTACCCTCCGATTCGCACCCGTTGCATGGATACCAAGACGAAGGATCGCCCTGCAGAAACAGTGGTTTGACTATTTAGCCAACCTCATCAACTCTGAAGGGAGAGCCTCTCCCCTCTCCAATAGGTAATCCTTATATTCCTGGTAATTGGGTTGAACCCACATCGGAGTGCCAAAGATTTCGTGCATCATGATGTTGAAAGCGATCTTGGTGATGTAGAATCGATGATGATGCCTGAGAATGGGATTCCTTGAAAAGAGTTTGATGAGTTCCCTTGGCCTCCAATAGTAACGCCTCATCATATTCTTATAGATAAAATTGAGTTGTTCAAGGTCATCCACTTCACGGGTGGGCATGACCGCATGGAGATAGTCATAGTTTCGGTACTCCCAATCCTTGATCCTTCCCATCTCCTTCATTTTATAGAAGAGGGGAGTTCCAGGAAGAGGGGTAATGATATTGAGCCCAAAGTGGTCGACATATTTCCCAAAGAATTTTAGAAAGGCGTCTCGATCCTCCTCCGTTTCTTCCCAATGGCCGATCAGCAGGGTAGCCATCACCATCAATTTATGTTTTTTGAGAAGCTTCATTGCCCTCAGGGCCTGTTCCACGGAGTGGCGTTTATTGATGTCCTTTAGCACCGAATTGGTGTGATATTCAAGTCCTAACATGAACTGATAGACCCCGGCTTCCCTATAACCATCGAGGAGATCTTCGTCGCGAAGAATCAGATCGGCTCTCGACTGAAGCCAGAATCGTTGGTTCGTCTTTCTTTTTAACATCTCTTGGATGAATCCGATTCCTTGTTCACGAGTGACGTTGAAGGTGTTGTCTCCTACATAGAAGATCTCTCGGCGATAGACCTCCTTGAGAAGTTCTAACTCCTCTCCAATCTTCTGGGGACTCCTTCTTCTCCACTTCCTTTTATAAAAGGCAGATTCGGTACAAAAGGAGCATTCCCAGACACACCCCCTTGAAAAATTGACCACCAGTCCTCGGTGACCTTCGGATGGCAATCCTACATAAGGATGTTCCATTTTTGCCAAATGATAAGCAGGGAGGGGCAGGGTATCGAGGTCTTCGATGAATGGTCGATCGCCGGTATAAACAAAATTCCCTTTCTCATCAAGATAGGCGAGCCCCAATACCTTGGAGAGATCCTCCTTCCGTTCAAGTGCCCTGAGAAATTCCGTGAGAGTGACCTCTCCCTCCCCCACACAGATATAGTCAATGGCCGGACAATCCCTCAGGGTCTCCTCAGCCATAAAGGAAGGATGTTCTCCTCCCATAATGATAATGGCTTTGGGATGGATGGCCTTGATGAGATTGGCCGCATTTATCCCATCATAGATGAAGGCGGTGCAATTGACCGAGATCCCAACGACCTCTGGCCTCTCCCTTCGAATCTTCTCTTCAAGATCCCCCCAGGGATTCTCATTCAATGTGCAATCCATGTAGTCGATCTCAAATCCCTCTCTTTCGAGATAGGCAAGAAGTTGAAGACATCCGGGAGAGGGAACCCAAGCCCGAAGAATGGTCCAGATCTTATGAGGGGGGTCAACGAGTAAGAACCGAATGGTGAAGCCTCCTTTTATCCGTGATTCAGGGATTCTTTACTCTTCCGCCATTCAAGAAGTTTGAGAAGAAGGGTTTTCATCATAGGGAGTCGAAAAAGAGAATGGGAGATTGGGATGTCATAGAGTTCTCCTGAGATCAGTTTTTCTGAAAACTCCTTTACTCTCTGGGCAGCCTTCTGGACCTCCTCTTTCTTGACCTCGGCCACCTTTTCAAAAACCTTTTCACAATACCCGCAGGAAGAACAGGAGGTCTGATTGCAATCGTTCTGCTTGAAATGGTCGAGGAATCCATCCAGTTTCTGATTATTCAATTGAATCAAGTCTCTCATCTCCAGGTCGAAGACCCTCTCTAACTCAGAGACTTTGAGGATATTGATATGCCGGGGCTGGATAAAGTATCTCAGATGGATTGGAGTAAAGGCCCCTTTCCTCGGGAGGGTAAAGAGATCGAGAAGATTCCCTTCATAGCGACGCCTCTCATAGGCCCTTACATGTTCAATGAGAAGAGGGGTTCGTTTAAAACGTTCTGTAATTTTGAAATGATCGTAACCCATGGCCTCATAGATGGAGAGGTCCTCAGGCCTAATCCAGGGAGATTTAAGGAGTTCCACAGGATCGGTTAGCTTTCGATAAAGACAAAGGTAACCTGGATACTGAAGATAACAGTACTCCCCTTCCTCTCCTTGCCGGGAGGCGTGGCCATCATGGTTGACATGTTCGAAATTGTATGGGCATTGCCAGAGGCAGATGTTGTTGACAATGAGTTCCAGATGGCACTTCACCGCTTTTCGAATGGCCTCAAGGGTTTTGAAGTCCCGATTGATATGTTCGTCAATGATAATCTCCTCCACCCCCATATCTTCATATTGGAGGGCCTTTCTGACGGTATTGACACGGGCTGTCGTGGAGATTTTTACTTTTAGATGGGGGAAGTGCTTACGAACCAGATCCACGAGATAAGGAATTCCGACAATGACGGAATCTACCTTTGCTTGGTCGATCCACTCCAAGAGATCTATCAATTTTCTGAATCCTTTTTTCGAGTACTGGAGGTTTCCGAGACAGGGGGCGTTGAGGAGATAACTGAATTCGAATCCTCTCTCATGGCAGGCCTGAATATATTTTTCCACTTCCTTTCGACCCACTTGAGGAAGAACAAAGCCAGGACGTGCCCCTCCGACAATATCGAATGGAAGTTTTCCAAAAAGGGTATCGACGGAGCTCCCTTTAATTTGATCCAGGAACGTGATATCCCAATTGGCTCCGACACGAAGTTTCATTATTTCCAAATTAACACGTCCGTGAACATCGTTTCAAGAGAAACCCTTCTTTAATTAGTATTCCCCAACTGACCCTCCATCTCCCCGGTAGGGAGAGGATTAGGATGAGCCGCCAAAGGTGAGCCTCGCCATGGGCGGGGGGGTTCATCGTTCGTGTGTGACAAAACAGTCATGGGAAATTAATGCGAATCGAAGTAATGATTTGATTTTCTTTTATTCGAATTTTAGAATTGACTCATTTAATAGATGGATGAAGAATATTGAATAAAAAAATCCTTGCCATTCTCAGTTCTGCCCACTTTGTCACAGATTTGAATCAGGGAGCCCTTCCCGCTCTTCTCCCTTTCTTTAAAGAGGCCTTAAATCTTTCTTATACCCTTTCGGGAACGATCGTCCTCTCGTCCAACCTTACTTCTTCCATCATTCAACCTATCTTTGGGCATCTTTCGGATAAAAGGCAGATCGGGTGGCTTCTCCCTCTGGCCCCTTTAGTTGCCTGTGTGGGGATGTCACTCACAGGATTTACCCAGACCTACCCTCTCTTGATCACCTGTGTCATTCTCAGTGGGATCGGGATTGCCAGCTTCCACCCCGAAGGGTTTAAGACCGCCCATTTTTTTACAGGAGAGAAGAAGGCCACAGGGATGTCCTTTTTTGCTGTGGGAGGAAACCTTGGGATTGCCATAGGTCCCCTCTGGGGAATGTTTCTTGTCACCTCTTTTACCCTTAAAGGGACTCTCGCGATGATCCTCCCAGGAATCCTTATCTCCACCATCCTCTTTATGAACTTGGGTCGAATTTCCACCCCCATAAAGAGTTTCTCCAAGGAGATCTTTCAACAAAGAAAAGGGCCTCTCACCAAAAATCAGAGGCTTTCTTTCGCTCTCCTCATTCTCACCGCTACCATTCGGGCCTGGACCCATTTTGGTCTTGCTGCCTTTATTCCGTTCTATTATATTAATTATCTTAAAGGGAATCCCATTTATGCAGGAAAACTTGTCTCTACCTTTCTCATCTCAGGGTCAGTGGGTACCCTTCTTGGGGCTCCCATCGCAGATCGAATCGGTCATAAGCGCTTCTTACTGAGCACATTGCTCCTCTCTTTCTTCTTGCTCCTCCTTTTTTATCACAGCAGCGGTTGGTGGCTCTTCATCTTCTTAGGACTTTCAGGAATGGTTCTGATCTCGTCCTTTGCCATCACCACCGTCATGGCTCAAACCTTGCTTCCCCAACATTTGGGAATGGCTTCAGGAATGATGGTGGGATTTACCATGAGTGCGGGAGGAATGGGGGTGACCCTTCTCGGTGCCGTGTCCGATCTCTGGGGAGTTCCCATGGCCATGAAGGTGATCCTTTCCCTCCCCTTGATTGCTTTTGGTGTGGGTTGGATGGTTAAGTATCCTCACCCAATGAAGGAGGATCGATGAAGACCATTTTAGTCACCGGAGGAGCTGGGTTTATCGGTTCCCATCTTTGTGAAAGGCTTTTGAGTCATGGATACCGGGTCATCTGTTTTGACAACTTCGATCCTTTCTATGACCTGAACCTAAAGATCAGAAATGTTGAAGAGATCACAAAAAAATTTCCAGAAACCTTCTCCCTCGTGACGGGAGACATTCGGAATCGGGATCATTTAAAGGAGACGTTTCAAAAGGAAAGGATCGATCTGGTTTTTCATCTCGCTGCCAAAGCAGGGGTCAGGCCTTCTCTTTTGGAACCTCAGCTCTATGAAGAAGTCAATGTCCGAGGAACGATATTTCTCCTGGAGACCTGCAGAGTGTTTGGCGTAAAAAAATTCATCTTTGCCTCCTCCTCTTCGGTCTATGGGGAGAGCAATCGAGTGCCTTTCTCAGAAGAAGATCTCGATCTCCGCCCTATTTCTCCCTATGGAGTCACCAAAAGGGCTGGGGAACTTCTCTGTTACTGCTATCATCATCTCTATCAGATCGAGGTCGCCTGCCTTCGAATCTTTACGGCTTATGGGCCCAGACAGAGGCCTGAAATGGCCATCTATAAATTCACAGCATTGGTGGATCAAGGGGAGGAAATTCCGGTTTATGGGGATGGATCCTCTCAAAGGGATTATACTTATATCGATGACCTCATCGATGGAATGATAGCGGTTCTCGACCATCACCAGGGTTTTGAGATCTATAACCTGGGAGAATCCCGGATGACTTCGCTAAGGGAGTTGATCCGTCTCATCGAAGAGGCCCTGGGGAAGAAGGCGAAGATTCAGAGATTAGACCCTCAGAAAGGGGATGTCTCCATGACCTACGCAGATATTCAGAAGGCGAAGCAAAGGTTGGGCTATCAGCCAAAAGTCCCTATAGAAGAAGGAATCGAACGATTTGTTCGATGGTATAAGGGGTCAATGCATTAATCCGATGGTTAAAAAGGGAATAGCTCAAATTCAGGTAGGGGAGGATATTCTCCACAGCGTCCCTGATGGGGTATCCTCCAGGACAATTCCCTTTGAAAGAAGAAGGCTTCGAATTTCGTCCGCCTTCTTCCAGTCTCTCTTCTTTCTGGCCTGATCTCTCTCCTCCACGAGCTCGAGAACTTCTTTCTCCGTTAAGCCGAGTTTTTTAAGCCCTCTCTCCCTCTGGACCTGAAGATAGGTTTCAGGCTCTTCTTGGAAGAGTCCCAAGACCCAACCCATTTTTTTGAAGTGTTGATAGCCCATCGAGAGGAGAGAGAGAATCTCTGGGAAAGGTTTCTTAGGATAGAGGTCCAGGAGGGTATTCAGAGATCTCTGGAGGTCGTGGAAATAGCCTAAGGCCTGGGCGGTATTGAAATCATCATCCATGGCCTCGTTGAATCGGACTGAGAAGGATTCGATTCTCTCTGCCAATTCCTTGAGAAGGGATTCCTCTCTCGGTGCCTCTTTCTTCAATGGAGAGTCCTTCGAGATTTCTTCTCCGGAGGAAAGGGAGGTCTTTTCTTTAATCTCTTTGAGGGTCGAGTAGAATCGATCCAAAGCCACCTGACTTTCTTTTAGACCCTCTTCAGAATAGTCTACAGGACTTCTATAATGGTGGGAAAGAAAGAAGAGCCGTAGGACTTCGGGATGCCAGTCCTTAAGAAGCTCTTTAATCGTCAGAATGTTTCCGAGCGACTTTGACATCTTCTCTTTGTGGATGTTTACGAATCCATTGTGAATCCAGTAGAGGGCAAAGGGTTTTCCTGTGGCGGCCTCGGATTGGGCGATCTCATTTTCATGATGGGGAAAGATAAGGTCTTTCCCACCCCCATGGATCTCGAAGGTTTCTCCCAGATGCTTCTGACTCATCACCGAGCATTCGATGTGCCATCCTGGTCTTCCCTTCCCCCAGGGACTCTCCCAGAAGGGTTCGCCCGGTTTACTGGCTTTCCATAAGGCAAAATCCAGAGGGTTTTCTTTCTTTTCATCGATCTCCACTCGGACTCCGGCCTTCATCTCTTCTAAATTTCTTTTGGAAAGTTTCCCATAGTCTTTGAATTTTTCCACAGCAAAGAAGACATCTCCATCTCTTACATAGGCGTATCCTTTTTGAATCAGGGTAGAGATGAGATGGATCATCTCAGGGATGTGATCGGTCGCTTTCGGCTCCACGGTGGGTCTTTCGAGGCCCAATCGTCCCATATCGGCATAGAACTCTTTAATGTATCTCTCTGCAATGGTTTTATAGTCCACCCCTTCTTCATTGGCCCGTTTGATAATTTTATCATCGATGTCCGTAAAGTTTCGGACAAAAGTGACCTCATACCCCTGGGATCGAAGATAACGATAAATGATATCGAAGACAATCGCTGATCTTGCATGCCCAATATGGCAGAGATCATAGACGGTTACCCCACAGACATACATTCCTATTTTATTTCCATGTAGAGGAATCAATTCCTCTTTTCTTCCCGAGAGGGTGTTGTAAATCCGAAGAGGCATCGATCCTTACTCCTTCCTTTTCAAGAATCCTTTTCTTCGAGCGCCATTTTAAGACGTTTGATCACTCTTTTCTTCCCCAGAAGGGGGAGGATTTTCACTAATTCTGGCCCCTTCATCTTTCCCGTGATTCCGGCACGGAGCGCAGCGTAGAGGGATTTTCCCCTCCGCCCGGTCCTCTCTTCCAACTTCGAGAGAAGAGAGGTCCAATTCTCTTCCCCCTTTTCAATGGATTCCTTTAGTAGCGCGAAGACCTCTTGCAAGGTTTTTCGATTCTCAGGATCTTGGAGGACCTTCTTTGCATCCTCTTCTACTTTAAATTTTTCATCAAAAAAGACCCCTAAATATTCCTCCACCTGAGAGAGAACGACAAGGTTCTCTTTTAGAAGGGAGGCCACCTCTAACAGGTATTTTGGTCCAAATTCCTCTACCCTAATTCCTGCCTTTCCAAAATAGGGGGTCAGCAGGGTGAGCAGTCGAGATGCCTCTGTTTTTCGAATATAGTGACTATTCAACCAATCCAATTTCTTTGGGGAATGGATCGGAGCATTCCTTGAAAGAGAGGAAAGAGAGAATTCCTCCCGGAGTTTCTCTTGCGAAAAGATTTCTTCTTTTGAGGAAGGGGTCCATCCTAAGAGGAAGAGATAGTTGAGCAGGGCCTCAGGTAGATAACCTTCCTCTCGATACTGAGAAACCGAAGTGGCTCCATGACGTTTACTGAGCGGGGTGCGGTCTGGACCCAAAATGAGAGGGTGATGGGCAAAAAGAGGAGGGCTCCATCCGAAGGCCTGATAGAGGAGGATCTGTCGGGGGGTATTGGAGAGATGATCGTCTCCCCGGATGACATGGGTGATCTCCATTAGGTGATCATCGATGACACAGGCAAAATTATAATCCGCTACGCCCTCCGAACGGATAATGATAAAATCGCCAATCCCGCTTGACTCAAAACTCATTTTCCCATGGATGAGATCCTCAAAGGCGACGGTTCCCTTTCCTACAGGGAATCGAAGAACAAAAGGGGACCCTTCGGACTCTTTTTCGGAGAGCTCTTTCTTGGTAAGGAGGCGACATTTCCCATCGTATCTTGGCATCAGCCCCTTGGAGAGTTGTTCCTTTCGTAAGGTCTCGAGTCTTTCACGAGAACAGAAACATTTATAAGCCTTTCCCTCTCGAAGGAGTTGTTCACCAAATTGACGATAAAACGAGATTCTCTGTGATTGACGATAAGGGCCGAATTCTCCTTTTCCGTCAGGGCCTTCGTCCCATTCAATCCCCAACCATCTTAGATCCTCCAGGATGGCTTGGACGAAAGTCTCCGATGAACGCTCTCGGTCGGTATCTTCGATTCGAAGAATGAAGCGGCCCTTTTCTCGTTTAGCAAAGATGTAATTGAAAAGGGCGGTTCGAGCATTCCCGATATGGAGAAGCCCCGTAGGGGCTGGAGCAAAACGGACTCGAACAGTGGAGCTCATCGGTTTGCTTCTATCTGATTCCCTCAAAAGGTTCCCTTAGAGAAGGGATGGAGGAGGGCCCGAACCTTCCTGGACTAAGGCAATAGCATAGGCAGCAATCCCTTCTCCTCTGCCGGCAAAACCCAATCCTTCCGTGGTGGTCGCCTTGATGCTAATCCTTCCTGTCTCCATCTCTAACACTTCGGAGATCATTTTTATCATCTTAGGGAAATATTCGATAAGTTTTGGCTTCTCGGCCACAATCGTGGTGTCGATGTTTAGGATTTGGAATCCCTTTTCTTTAATTATCCCGAAGACTTTTTTCAAGAGGAGGAGACTCGGGATATTTCGGTATTGAGGATCCGTATCTGGAAAATGGCGTCCGATATCTCCTTCTGCGATCGCTCCAAGGAGGGCATCGCAAATGGCGTGGGTAAGGACATCTGCATCCGAGTGTCCCTGAAGTCCAAGGAGATAGGGAATTCTCACCCCTCCCAGAATAAGGGGACGGTTGGGAACTAAGGGATGGACATCATAGCCAAATCCCATTCTCATCTCTCTTCCCCTTTTTTGATTTAGATTCCATTTCAAGGAGAAGGTGAGCCAGCATCAAATCTTCCTGGGTCGTAATTTTAATATTGGCATAAGAGCCCGGAAGGAGACGGACCTTTATTCCCAATCTTTCTACAAGGGTGGCGTCATCGGAAACGGACATTTCTTTAAAAATAGCATTCGAGTAGGCTTTTCGAAGAATGGATGCCTGAAAAGCCTGAGGGGTCTGAGCCTGCCAGAGGGAGGCCCTTTCTAATGTCTGAAGAACGATTCCATCAGAGGTAGCCATTTTGATGGTGTCCTTCACAGGAACAGCCACGACTGCAGCCCCTGAACGGTCGGCCTCCTGAATAGAGGCCTCGATCATCTCCTGGGTGACAAAGGGCCGGACTCCATCATGGACGACGATGATCTCTGTATCTTCAGGTAAGGCCTCGATTCCCTTTTTCACAGAATCCTGTCTCCGCTTTCCTCCGGGGATGATTTTTAAGACCTTTTGATAATGATAGGGTTCCACCACTTCTTTTAGGCAATACTCTAAATCCTCCTCTCCCACCACTACCAGAATGGAACGGATCAGAGGACATCTTTCAAAAGGGGCAAGAGTATGGCTGAGGATGGGTTTGCCACCAAGAGAAATAAACTGCTTCTTTATCCTCGCCTTAAGGCGTTGACCCTTTCCTGCTGAAACGATAATCGCATCTGATTTTATCAAAGGTTGTTTCTTTCTGGCCTTTATTAATAATCCGTATGGAAGGAGTAATAATAATCTTTCCCCCGGCCCTCCCGAACCGCCTCCTCCTTCAATTTAGCGAAGATCATTCTCCCAGCAGGAGTCTGAAGAACACTGGTCACCACGACATCCACATTTTTGCCGATCTGTCGTCGACCATTGTCGACCACGATCATCGTCCCATCATCCAGATAGGCCACACCTTGTCCTGTCTCTTTCCCCTCCTTCAAGATTTTTACATTGATTTCCTCTCCCGGAAGGACGACGGGCCTCAAGGAATTGGCAAGGACATTGATGTTCAGAACCTCAATCCCCTGGAGTTCTGCCACCTTATTGAGATTGGAGTCATTGGTCACGATTTTTCCTCCTACCTGTTTAGCCAGTTCGATCAATTTGGCATCGACCTCTCGGACAGAAGGGTAATCGGTATCGATGATCTGAACGTCTGTGTTAGCCTGTTTCTGGAGATGATTCAGGATTTCCAGACCTCTCTTTCCTCGAGTTCGTTTGATGGGGTCGGAGGAGTCTGCAATTCGTTGAAGTTCATTGAGGATAAAAGTCGGGATGATCAGGGTTCCTTCCAGAAAGCCTGTCTCGGCAATATCAGCAATTCGACCATCGATAATGACACTCGTATCAAGAATTTTCGGGGGTCCTCCTCTGGAGGAGAATTTGGTGAAAGACCTTCCTCCCGCAAGATGAAACTCTTCCCCCTTTTTTAACCCAATTCGAAGACCTATATAGCCCAACACTCCATAAAGGAGGGCTAAAAAAGGAAGAGAGAGGGATGAAGATCCAAAGACACGGGAAAAGAAGATGCCAAAAATGAAATAGGCGATGGTCAATCCTAAAAAGAGTCCAATAAAACTTCCTAATAGGCACCTTAAAGGGATCTTCTTCAACTTTTCTTCAAGAAAGAGGGTGAGGCCAGCCAAAAGAAATCCACCCATTCCTCCAATCAGTGCCATGGAAGGAGAAGGAGAGAGAGACTTCATCAGCTCAAATCCTCCCCATCCACAAATGAAGAATAGTAAAAATCGAAGAATCCAAGCTCCCAATGGTTTCACCTCCTTTCTTTAAAGTGATTGTTCAATAATGCCAAAAGCCTTTAAAATCAAGGCTTCCAAAAACTCCCCTATTGATTCCTACCGCAAATTGATCTAACATTACATCCAAACCCAACCCCAGGAGTCAATATGAAAAGACAA
>Ga0209479_1000986_pt1 | contig 33811 bp, 33 predicted proteins | sample DewCreD2012metaG_2_FD_184112 | JGI IMG/M metagenome (GOLD analysis project Ga0209479, IMG submission 184112) | Hot spring sediment bacterial and archeal communities from British Columbia, Canada, to study Microbial Dark Matter (Phase II) - Dewar... ...
CCGCCGACCCGCTCCTCCAGCACCTGCCAGGAATCGGAGTAGTAGAAGTCCGTGATTACTCCACCCGCCGTCTCGCTGATCCGCCGATGCAGACCGTCGTAGGCATACCGCTTCACTGTCTCGCCGCTGCCATCCCGCACCTCCACCAACCGATTCCAGGCATCGTACACAAACTGCCGCCCGGCCTCGTCCTGCGTCAGGTTGCCGTTGGCATCATAGGTCGGTATCATCGCCCCACTGATCGAGGTGATCTCATTCTGCGCATTGTGTGCCTTCTCAGTGCCGCTGTAGCTTTCTGTGGTCAAATACGCGAAATTCTCCGCGAATAACCGGAGTCGCGCCTGGTTTAGCTATGAGTTGTTGAATGACCGCTGATACGTGACCAATCACTGCCCGCAAAGTTCGCTGAACTTAGATGCCTTTTTAAACCGCTAGTCACAGTCTAACGGCTCCATTCACAATAGCGGATTCTGTTAGCATATCAATCAGTCGTCTTCTTAAGAACCAGCCAGTTGGTTTTATTGCAAGAAAATGGTCATCTTTCAATGTGGTTTTCTCCAGAGCAGGACCTGCGTAAATCCAACAACCGCCGAAGAGATGCCCGACTCTTCCACATATATACTTCTCAGGACTTCCCAGATACAGTGTTGGACAAAGTGGTACGAGATGGAAGTTCAACCGTGAATAGCCAAGCTTGCTTGGCCACTGCATGGCCAATTCTTGGGGACAAGAAAATAGCCGGAAGTAGCCTTCTCCTCGAAATGGTGCTCGCTTCCATTTCACATTCATAATGTCACCGTCAACGTGTTGATAAGCCCATTCCGCTCCACTAACAAAGAAAGATAAGGTCAAAATGTCCATGATGAGCTTAGAATGAGATATCTCATATTGCACAGAATAGTCACAGCCCATTGCGATTATTTCTTCACCAAAACAAACACGGATATCAGCCCACCACGATCGAGTCGAGTCATATATGCCCAAAATATCTTGAGCGACGATAACCCTAATAACTATTCTGCCCGTCACCACCAAAGCTGATCGATCACAAGAGACGATACTCTCAATAAGCTCAATGGGGATTTGCGCCTCTTGATGACCAAACCCATTATTCCTGCGCTGGTTTTCAGCGGCGATACGGGCCGTCCAATATGACCGAATGATTTGCAATGGGATTGCATCTACCTTATAGCCCAGTCGCCTTGGAATTCTCATCCAGTTTGACGCAAGCGCTTCTGGAAACCAAAAATGTCCAAAATATAATCCATCCATTTGGAATCACCTCATCACAAGGCTTACCAATCCAGCAGTTCCAATTGGTCGAGGTCATGTAAGTCCTGAATCCAAGGGACACGCCTTGATATGTCATATAAATCATGATAAAAGATCTTAGTGTAATAAGTATATATACATAAGTTATGATTCATATTCTCAATGTCATACATCACCACATTTGAGTACCTATCCAAGTTCCATTGGTCACGCTTAAACATACCAAAGGCAAACAAGTTTTCATCTGGCACTGCTAATTGGCCCTCGGCACGGTTAGATTTAGGCGGCAGCATAAAAGCACTCGGCGTATGCAGTCCAAGGTAGGGGACTAAATGATAGTTACCAGCACTCCAAGCAGTCATGGATGCTGTCCAGCAGTTAATTGCCCGCAAACCAATTCTTCCCTCGCCCGCTAATCGAATGTTTAGTACTGGCCACCTCTTGGTGGCAGTATGGGTGAGTCCATCATCGAAAGGTTGAACAACAATCCGTCCCACTTCCCCATATCTCCCGCCGCGATCTGTTAGTGCGTGGTAGTAACCGTACGAACTGCGACGGTCGAGGGACCACCAACAGTGGTATCGACCACCTCGTAAAAGATAATCATCCACTGAGCCATAAGAGTATATAGTCATGACTCCGGGACTCAACACGCCTTTGCCGCTGACTCTAGCTAGGTTCGTTGCTACTGACCGAACCAAGAAGACATCGGACACAGCCAGTGCTGCAAAACCTGCCGCCTGGCAGTAATTTCCTTGCCTGAAATGTGCTCCTGCACTGCGACCAGCGCCCCAACCTGGGATGAAACTACCTGCCGTGCTTGGACCTTCTCCTGTCACATAGCCACTCACACTACCAGAGGCGCCAGCGATGATCACTGCTGCTACGATAATCGGAACCCACGCAATCTGTCCACTTGGGTCGGTATAAACCGTCGGGGCGTTGAAGACGATGCGGTAGAGATTGAAATCGCCCGCATCGTAGCGCAGCGGATCGAGGCTGGTCCAGCGGCCCAAAGTCGGCGAGTAGTCGCGGTGGCGGAAGTGGTACAGACCACCGGTGACATCGTACCGTCCACCCTGATGCAGATAGAACCAATCGTAGGCACTGCCACCGGACCGAACATTCCACTCCGCATCCAGCACCGTCGGTTGGCCGAACGGGTCGTAGACGTAGCGCTCGACCACGTTGCCTGAATTGTCAAAGATCGCAGTGACATTATAATTCGCATCCTGCACCACCCACAAGCGCTCGTCCAGCGTGCCATCACCGTCACTGTCCCGATCGCGCAAAATCAACGCATCGACGTACACCGGACTCCAGACGTGCCGCACCGTGGTCTGCCCACCCACCCGCTCCTCCAACACCTGCCACTGGTCGGAGTAGTAAGACTCCGTGGTCACCTGGCTGAGAGGTAAAGGGGACGCATCTGGGATGCATCTATTATTGCTATTTTCTGCTCAAGAAAATTAGATGCGTCCCCTTTTCGGACTTCACGCCCTTTGGGACTCCAGAATGTCCAAACCGACACAGATGATGTCTGCACAAACAGCACCCTCAAGATGGACATGGATGAGCGAGCGGTCAAAACGGCACCAGACAGCCTCGGTTGCAGGCAGTGCCGGCAGTCCCATCATTGATGACCCTAAGTCGTCAACGAAACTGTATTGAAACTGAATGAGCAACTCTCGAAGTGCCCCAAGATCTACCTCCCGCCAGTACAACTCTGGGATCATATAGGGTGGATCATCCGGTGGGGTGCGATGCCACTGGAGAATGACGATTTCCTTGCAATACAAGATCGTCTGTTGTGCAGGATCATACGTATTTACTAACGTTATAACAATGTCCGCACCCACCTTGTTCAGACTGACCTCGATAAGCTGTTTGTCAAGTAATCTATTCATGGCACCCTAATTCCCGTGGCCCGGCAACGGTGGAAGGAATTCACCTTGAGGATAAACCCCAACATTCCCGGAGGAATCGTAGCGGGGACGATGCCGTTGTCCCGGAGGCCTTGGGCCAAGCCGCATCACTTCACCGTTGGGTCTGATCCAAATCTCTGACCCATCCGGGTGACGGTAACGAACATACCCGCCACTTGTTGTACCGTGTAGTTGGAAGCCCTGACTACGAATAGCGATGTGTGCGTCAGCCCGATCCATTCCTTGAAGATTGGGAAGTCTGGAGGCAGCATCACCTCCTTGTGGTACTGAAGCACTCCCCCGCAGCCGTCGCCAGGTGGTGTGGTTGCCGCCCAGGCCGAGCAGGCCAGCGCTGACTTGCAGGCCGTTGCTCCAGTCCAGCCCGTTGTTGCAGATGTCCCAGCTGCCCCGACCGACCTGCAGCCCGTTCTGTGCCGTAGTTCGCAAGCATGTAGAAATGTCTAAAGGGAACTAAGGAAATGTGGAAGCACGCTAAGAGTAAAGCAAACAATGATCAAGTCAATTGCTGTATGTCAGACACACATGCTAAGGTTTAGTCCTCCGTTTCTGGTTTCTCTATTGTTCCACGGCCCTGCTTATCCACCCTCACTTTGACTAAAGTCCCATCGAAGAAATCTTCTCGTCTGGCATACTCACCGATCGGTTCAAGCTCATGTTCATCGAAGCACCACACGCGATGCTGTTTGTCTAGCGACACAGCGTAGTACCATGAAGTCCTATCCTCTGTTTCTGTTCTCCCAATCACAGCTCCAACTTCTCCATTGAGATGGGCCTTGGCAGGATCATTGGTTCGAATCCGTACCTTCTCATAGAAGGCAAATCGTGGCTTTGGTATCATAGTTCTTGATGGAATCAGTGGGTTACTTCACCATCCAACGAAACATTTACATGCCTACCATCTTTGGACAAGGCTCGAAAGCCCGGAGTTGCATCCTTTCCGATTTGAACGTCCCACTCGAAGGGTTGTCCGGGTGTTCTCGACGGCCCTTTGAGCCATTCGTTGCCGAACCGATCCAAATATCCTCCATTCGGACCACGGGGAAGGGGTCGCCCGGGAGTATAGCCCTCAGGTGGTACATAGCGGATCTTACCTCGAATGGGAAGCTGCGCTGCTTTGAGGTGTCCCTTGATTGTCCATGCTTTGGCAGCACCGAGTGTACCCCTAGGGTCAAATAGCGGCAACTCCTCAGGTATCTGGTGGAATAACACTTGGTTCGGAACATTCCCCCGCAGCCGTCGCCAGGTGGTGTAGTTGCCGCCTAGACCGAGCAGGCCGGCGCTGACTTGCAGGCCGTTGCCCCAGTCCAGACCGTTGTTGCAGATGTCCCAGCTGCCCCGACCGACCTGCACCGTGTTCTGCGCCGCGTCCCAATAGAGAACGTATCGGCCCCAGCGGCCCATCCGACCCGGCGCTTGCGTGAGCCTCCCAACCCCCGCCGTCGCCAGCAATTCCCAACCAAACCGCGAAGCCAAAAAGCTGCCGTCATAATATCGCCGATCCTCGGGATCAACCGACCACACCTCCCACGGCTCCGACCAAGCCCCCAACGTGATCATCGAACGTCCGGCCGTCGCCAACGCATTCACATTGGCTTGGCCGCCGATCCGCAGACCTTTGCCAGCAGCGCCCCAGATCTCCCGGCTAAACGGTGTGCCAGTGGCTCGATACGATTCAACGGCAGCGTACCCGCTGAAAAGGAACCCCGCGCCCGCGGCTCCGCCAACGATAATTAGCAACAAGGGAGCAATTAAGCCGCTCGGGTCGGTGGAGTTTGTCGGGGAGTTGCCGACGGAGCGATAGAGATTCACATCTCCCGCTTGGAAGCCGATGGGGTCGTTGGTCGTCCAGCGGCCCAGGGTCGGCGAATAGTCGCGGTGGCGGAAGTGATATAGGCCGGTCGTTGGGTCGAAGCGCCCGCCCTGGTGCAGATGCAGCCAGGCATACGCACTCACCGACCGCACTGCCCAACTGGCCGTCAACACCGTGACTTGGCCGAACGGGTCGTGAATATACCGCTCGACCACATTGCCCGAGTTGTCAAAGATCGCCGTGACATTATAATTCGCATCTCGCACCACCCACAAGCAGTCATCCAAAGCACCATCATTGCCTGCAGCCGGCGAACTCAATGTTCATCATCGATATGTTCGGTTGGCATTTCCAGTTGGCGTTCCAAAACATCCACAATGTAGTTCAAAAACCTGCGAAGACACCCCGTGGAACAAAAGCTCAGGTCAAACTGTCCTCCCTTCAGATCTTCCACAACATCGACGTGGGCACAACCTTCACAATCCGGCGACGCGCTATGATAACCTAAGTACCATATTGCGAGAGGCTCTGGATCACCATCCTTGTCAGGTACTGATCCGGCCGTGATGTACGCGACTCCGTCCTTAATCGGCTGACTGCAGAGTAGACATGTGCCATCTCGTGGCAAATGAGGAATATCATGACCCGACAATAGTGGAAAACGAAGGTCCATTGTTGTAAGGCCCTTTATACAGACCCCTAATCACCAGAGTCCGAGTTTGTCAAGTCCCCATATGATCGCATCGGCGATATGATCATGGATTGTTTGATCACCTATGGTGATCTGACCTATAGCGTTACCCACCTCGTACCCAAGGGCGGCTGTCCCAACGATCGCTCCACCAACACCAGTTGCTCCCGCAAATCCGGTCACTGCTGATCCCCCCATAGTCACCGTGGTAACCGATGTCACCGTGATGCCTACGCCGGCACTAACTCCTGTACCAACTACAGCATCAACCAAGACATCTCCCACTGCTTGACTTGCACCACCTACCCCAGCCTCTTGACCTGCATGCACCACATCCGGCGTGGCTAGGATAACGAAGATAGCGATTCCGAGCAGTCCCTTGCGACGCATCTGCGTCTGAAGCTCCTCAAGCACCTTCCTTGGGATAAATCTACCAGTAGGTTTGCCACGATGATAGACTTCCCCCGTTTCAATATGCACTTTTCGACCGCTGTATGGGGTATCGAGATGGGCATGTGGTTTCGAGGGAGAAGGATCGGGATCATTCGGATGTACATAAAAAGTCCATCCACCTATCTTGAACTTTAAGAGCCCTAGCGGATCTGTTCCATTAATTGGGTCGTTTGCCACGTGCCGATACAGGTTCACATCCCCGGCGGCGTAGGAGGGGGGTCGAGGCTCGTCCAGCGGCCAAGGGGGGGGAGTAGTCGCGATAGCGGAAGTGATACAGACCACTCGTGACATCGTATCGTCCACCCTGACGCAGATAGAGCCAATCGTAAGCGCTGCCACCGGACCGAACATTCCAGTTGGCGTCGAGCACCGTCGCTTGGCCGAAGGGGTCGTAGACGTAACGTTCGACCACCTCCCCACTGCTATCCACCACCGCCGTCACATTGAAATTGGGATCCTGCACCACCCACAACCGCTCGTCCAGTGTGCCGTCGCCGTTGGTGTCGCATCTTTGCCGAACCGTACATAGCGATGCTACTTGGTTGAGAGTACGCTCATCGGCCTGTACTTCCCTAGATCTACAGATTCCCACCCAAGTGAGAAAAACATATAACTAAGTTCCGCGGTAAGTTGTTCCGCTGCGCGGTGATACAAGGCGTACCATGGATAATCAATTACAGCGTATGACTTGATCTCATTACTTCGATAGTCGATATATTTTCCAATATATAGATATATATGGAAATATCCGCGTGATATTCTAAGCGACACGTTATCGGGGGTTGTCAATCCCCCGCTCACCCTCCCGATGTTTTCGAGATACTTGGTCGCAAACGGGTATGTGGTACCAGAGTGAGTGAAAAGCCGCCGGCATCCGCGGCACCACCCACACTTTGCACCAGAAGCAAGTAACAGGCGAGAAAGCCACCCATCGAGATTACTGTTGCTAAAGTATGTAATCCATAATGATGGTACTTGACCATATCTACATTCGACATCTCGAAAAATAATGACCCAACACTTAACCTCTCCAATAGAAATCACCTTGCTGTTTTCCAAGACTGCGGTAGAGTATACATCAGGAGGTTGACCGTACGTCCAATTCCCCAATCCGAGTTCGATTACATCATCTATCGCATATCCATAGATCTCGACAGACCGCCACCAGCGCGGTGCCAACCCCTCTGGACATAACAGCATGTTCTCGCCTATCGGACCCATCGCTTGATACCTCTGATACTAATCATACTAGCATATGGAACAGTGGCTCAATCAATCGCGATCCGAGGAAATAGGGAAGGTGAAAATTCCCACGAGACCATGCGTTGATCATTGCGGTGATACAGCTCAGCACTGGTATCTCGGTTATTATTGCCAATCTTGCGCTCAAAACAGGAGAGAGAATAAATGGCCGAAGCCCTGGCGAATGCCCTAGTTTTACGGTTAACTCGCCTAGTCTGAGACCTCGAGCCTCGAGTTGCCACCAGCCCATAGTTCCCATACCTGCTGCTGTCCATCCTACATGAATGTATGATGGTGGAGCACCACGTCCCACCTTTCCGATCACTATTCCGGGAGAAATAAATGCCCGCCAGCCAGCCCTGCCGACGCCGGTTACCAGTGAGCGGATCAATAGCACGTCGCTTGCAGACATAAGCGTATATGCTATTGCCCAGCCATACTCTCCCCTTGAAAGGTGATACTCTGCTTGGTTTGCTGCGCCATATATCGGTATGAGGCTTACCCCAAAACTTGGTGGCTCTGAACGAACTGATGGGCCTGCCCACGCCTCAACCCATGAGGTAGGAGCATTGTTGACAATTCGATCAGCAAGCCAATCATAGAAAATCAACCCACTCGGGTCAAGCCGCCCCGTCGGTCCATTACCCACGGAGCGGTAGAGGTTCACATCTCCGGCGGCGTAGGAGAGGGGGTCGCGGCTCGTCCAGCAGCCGAGGGTGGGGGAATAGTCGCGGAAACGGAAGTGATACAGACCACTGGTGACATCGTATCGTCCACCCTGATGCAGGTAGAACCAATCGTATGCACTGCCACCGGACCGAACATTCCACTCCGCATCCAGCACCGTCACCTGGCCGAAGGGATCGTAGACGTATCGCTCCACCACCTCCCCACTGTCATCCACCACCGCCGTCACGTTGAAATTCGCATCCTGCACCACCCACAAACGCTGGTCCAGTGTCCCATCACCGTCACTGTCCCGATCCCGGAGAATGAGGGCATCAACGTACACCGGACTCCACACGTACTGCACCGTGGTCTGCCCGCCGACCCGCTCCTCCAACACCTGCCACTGGTCGGAGTAGTAGAAGTCCGTGATTACTCCACCCGCCGTCTCGCTAATCCGCCGATGCAGGCCGTCGTAGGCATACCGCTTCACCGTCTCACCGCTGTCATCCCGCACCTCCACCAACCGATTCCAGGCATCGTAGACAAACTGCCGCCCAGTCTCATCTCGCGTCAGGTTGCCGTTGGCATCATAGGTCGGTAGCACCGCACCACTGATACCCGTGATCTCATTCTGCGCATTGTGCGTCCGCGTCTGCACATTCCCATCGGTGACCACGCTCTGCCAGTTCCCCTGAGCATCATAGTCCTACAACCGGCTGTGCTCACCCCGCGTGAAACCGGTCAACTGGTTCAGGCTCTCGTAACTGTAGCTTTCGCTGAAGGCGGCGTCGATCAGGTTGGTCCGACTCAGGCGGTTGCCATTCCGGTCGTAGATGTATTGTTGGATTGATTGGGTCCCGACCACGTTGTGGAAGTTGGCATTCAAGCTGCTGGTAAGGTAGGGACGCTAGTCCTGTTCTTGCGTTTACTCTTCTGGCGTATCCACCATGTCACGATGAGAGACAACATTACACCACAAAATAGGCAACCTGCTACAATACTATAACGGACGTAGATATCAGCAGGATGATGTTTGATATCACTCATCGCCTTGTGTCCTGTAGCCCATTGGCGAATTGACATGAACGGATAACCCTCTAATGCAGAGGAAATATTTTGGATAACGACATAAAGCAGATATCCGATTACCAGTCCAACAAGAATTGAATTTCTGTATCGCATATTATATCCTCACGTGTTTAATGGATGACTACCAAGTTGATAAGGGCATTAGTCCATCAAGTAGTGGAGGCAAATTAGGTATAGGAATAGGAATAGGCCTATTGTTCCTATCGTAAGCCCTAGGAATTTGGAGCCACTTGGTTCGTGGTATATCGTGCAACAAGCCAGGAGTATACTGGTAGATACCATGTGCTGGCCTCTTGTCGTGGATGTAACTGCCGTTCATGAAACCATCATCAACGAAAATGCTCATCCCCGTCTCGAGCGAGTCGATCCGCAGCCAAAAATGCACCACATCACCTTTACCTGCCGCCCCTTCAATCGTTGCTTTGAAATATTTGCCTGAGGACTCATACTTGAAGGCATCCTCAAAAGCGTAAGCCCACTCGTAGCACCAATAGCCTTTGTTCTGCTCCGTAAATAGCCGAAGAGATATACGAGAGTTACGATTAAATGTATTTGCAATCGCCAAGCCGATTGCTGCTGCCTTAGTTTTTGTGGCATCGCTCTTAGCAATCGCTGGAAGGACGACGGGCAAGTTATTGAGATGTAGCCCTTCTAGGCCATATGCCGAAAGTGGCATAAGTCGGTAACTACCGAGTCGGCCGCCATTCTCAAGGGGGCAATCGAGAACCCGATCCATATGAGAGCGGTAAGCTGGGCTAGGTTCCCGAACACCTCCATCGAACAGACTGGTCAAGGCTTGAGCTACGACGTCGCCTTCTCCAACAATGTTTAATGACTGGAGATAGTTTGTTACCTCGTTGTAGAATTTATTCGTTGCACGACCTGCTGCCGTAACGTCAGCTCTGTACAAGCCATTGCGGACTTGAACCAAGTTGATATACGATCCAAACTTTTCCTTCCAGATTCCCACATCTCGAGCAGAAATAAAGAGTGTCTGACCCGTCGGGTCAGTGGCATTGATCGGCATGTTCCCGACCAAACGGTACAAGTTGACATCCCCTCCCTGAAATCCGATCCAGTCGTGGACCGTGAACCGACCTAGGTTCGGAGAGTAGGGTCGTGTGTGTGTAAAGCTCAACCCCGTAGTCGAATCATATCGTAACCCTTGGAACCCGTAGTGAAAATCGTAGCTGCTTCCGCTGGATTGAACGATATAGCTGAAGTCCAGCACCGTCGCCTGGCCGAACGGGTCGTAGACGTAACGCTCGACGACGTTACCCGCGTTGTCAAAGAGCGCCGTCACATTATAGTTGGCATCCTGCACCACCCACAAGCGCTGGTCCGGTGTCCCATCGCCGTCACTGTCCCGATCGCGCAAAATCAACGCATCGACGTACACCGGACTTCACACATACTGCACCGTGGTCTCACCGCCGACCCGCTCCTCCAACACCTGCCAGGAAGAGCACAAACAATAGCTAATTTGATATATGGAAATTTTTGCTATTCATAATTTATAAATAGTTATCTATATCAATATATTATGAACTTTCCAATATATTTTTTACAAATTCTTCATCAAATAATATCGGAAGTCTTATATACTTGACGCTGAATATATAACTTTCTTCTCTAAATATATAAAATCGCAGTTTAAAATATATCATATTTCGTAGCATGACATCATCTGAATTCAGGGCTATTTCAGCTAAGGATCGACATAAATCATCATCATATTCTGGCACGTAATTTAGTATATGACCAAGTGCAGTCAGCTGAACTTCTCGATCCGGATCAGTGAGCGCCAACCTCCGCACGATCGGTGCCGCTTGACGTGGTGAATTCCAAACCTCTCCTAGCGTATGAAGCGCCGCAAGACGCACCCACGCATCCGGATGTATCAAACCCTCTAGAGCCGATGATATATCTGATTTCATACGACAAACTAAAGGATTATCTCCAACTACTTCAAATGGATCAGGTCGTTTGCACCAGTATTCATCAAGTTTCTCAGCTAACTGCTCTGTTAGATTTATTGATTTTAATAACTTATCATTAATTTCCCAATATCTATTATCTAATGGCATAAGTCTTCCCTCACTAATCAAAATTATCGTTTATATTGATTAAGACGTTTCTGCAGATCATTATACCACGCACGGTAATCAGCAGCACGTGGATGTTTCGGTTGTTGCTGTAGAATTCGTTCTATTTCACGCATTTATCGTTGTATTTCTTGGATCGCTCTTTCACGTGTTATTTGATTACCAGCGTAGCCGGCCGCCTGACCAGCGGCTCGGCTAGCAGCAGACTGTGTAGCAACCCTAGCTGCCCCGCCGCCACCAAATATACCTCCAACGAAACCGTAAGCAAAGGCCTCCGTGGGGTCCTTAGCAAACGCTGCCGCAATCAGCCCACTCGCCGCTCCTCCCAGAGCACCAGGCAAAGCACCACCACCTACACCACACAACGCCCCGATCCCTGCACCGGACAATCCCCCTCCATATGCACCCGCATCCGCCACTGGCAACATTCTTCCTATGTGTTTGAGGGGGTGTAACTAGATTCTCTGGGGGTGGGGGCTGAACCCGCGAGGTGTTTCCCCAGACTAGCAGAGCTGGCCGGCAGGGACCCCCCAGAAAATCTGGTTACACCCGTCGCCGGTGACCAGATACGTCTTTCTCTAGAAACAGCTCTCCCAGACGACTATAATAGAAGTTCTCCAGCGCTGACAATCTTCCCGCTTTGTTGACAAATTACGATCCACGGCGAGGGTCTCACTCCACCCTTTGTGAAAACATGCCAAGTCCGTAGATCCTCGACAATGGTGGGTTGCTCAAACGGCCAGCCTCGTTGCTCAGCCTCTTGTCTGGCAATTTCTAAGACCTGGCTTCGTGAAATACGAGGTTGAGGAACAAACAACACCACTCTCAGTGATCACCAAAACCAACTCATGAAGTTTCCCCTTCCTATCTGTTTCATCTTGCATTTCCATAATCCCTGATGATGACAGATGAATTTATCTCTCCATATGCGATCATTTGCTTGATGGTCTATCCATTGGCACGAATCGCCCACGGCATTACAGCAGAACCCATTAGACTTTGAAACATTTGGACCATTGGGTCCAAAGCAGCCTGTTATTCGCTACGGCTCATGGCCTCTGAAACCGCTGCTACAATCTCCTCTTGACTCGCGTCCGGTGGGAGATTAATCTTTTGTTCATACATCGGCTCAAATGCGCTTTTGTATCGTTTCATCTTACGGTAAGGAATTATAACAATTTGGTCGTTCGTGATTTCTAGTGCAACGTATTTAGCCCCTTTGGCAAACTCCGACTACGATCTTACCTTAGCCATACGAAATAACGGTTTAAGTTCTTCAAGTCTGCTAGACGGTACTGGCAAACCACTTTTGGATTCCTGTGAGGCCTTCATGATAGCTTGGTACTTATTTTCTACGGAATCTCGCCTGTCGACTTCGAGAAAAGGTGGGCTAGCCATCCATAGCTCTGTTATTGTTTGGCAATCGGGGTGGATATACCATTTGTCATTACGTTCGAAAATCACAATATGCTTCATTATTACATCTCCACAATTTTGACTGTGACAGGCGGGTTTTGAATCCTCCCATACTCGACGAACTGTTGCAGCGCCTGGCGTTGCGCTGGGGTGGCCCAAGGGGGCACAACAAGCTCCAAAACCCTTCGACTGATTTGGCTGCTTGTGATTTCACGGCCGCAACGTACATATTGGAAGTTGGATAGAGCTCGATAAGCCTGTTCGACCACTCCACCGACGAGTTGCGGGCCTTTGAGCGGGGGATGGTTGAAAGACTTCCACAGGTCTGCGGTGTTGAAATTCACCAAAGGCAAAAGTGGTAGGGCGACACCTCCATTAGCAGATGCACTTCGGCGTTTTTGGAGCAGACTACATGTTGTAGTGGGTCGGACTCGACCCTCCCTGTGTGTGTCCTGTTTCTGCATCTACAACGAACTCTACCTCTCTGTTGGCTGGTGAATCCCAACCCAAGCCCCGAATGGAAGCACTTGATACCTCAACCAACCTTATCCCATCCCAAGACACATCCGGCGACTGCCAAAGCAAACCCGCAGGACCAATCGCAGTGAGTCGAACATAGTCAACGAACACCAGAATGTCCTTGCCAGGAACTCTCACCACATCTTTGACTGGGATCGCTGGGATAAACTCGTAACCCTCTGGTGTGAGGGTTGGTACTCGGTAAGCATATCCTGCGTTGACAACGCAAAGATCATCGGGGCATGGTGTGGCGAAAATACCAGTTAGTCCGCCCGGCCCAGGTTCAAATTCCCCTACCCATACCTCTCCCTGTCCGGTTATCACCTTGACACGCATCTTTGGGCCAGATGCGGTTTCCAAGACCAATCCCTCTTGGGCAGTCTGTGTCTTTGGGCTGTGGAAGCTGATCGACGGTCGAGAATACGGCTGCTCTTCTGCAACATAGGTCGTTGGAAATCCGAAGGTTACAAGTGTCATCAGTTCACCTCCTTGGGTCAGGGCGGAAGAAGCGATGCACAATGACTTCGATTCTACCGGAGGCAGATGGGCGAACTCCGAGCTCGTAGGTTCCTTCCACACCGTTGATCGAACCATGCTGCATGTAGAGTATGTAGTTCTCGCTGATCACTTGCCGGTTCCCTTGGAAGATTACGACGTTGAAGGACTCTGGGAAGTTGTGGTATGGTCCCGCCTCTTCAGCACGACGAATCAGTTCCCTTGCGGAATAAATGCGGTGCGGCTCTCTTGCTGCTGGAACACTCCCCCGCAGCCGTCGCCAGGTGGTGTAGTTGCCGCCTAGACCGAGCAGGCCGGCGCTGACTTGCAGGCCGTTCGCCCAAGTCGGGCCGTTTTCGTGGAGGTCCCAGCCGCCACGCCCCACCTGCACGGCGTTCTCATCAAGGAAGTTTCAAAGGCTTGATAGTCAGAACGAGTTTGAAACAACTTGAGAACGCAAGGAGCAAGACGAGCCCCCCCGTAACAGATGCACTTCGCTTTGCTTCAGCCCTTCAACTCTGGGAAATGACGTACTAACTCCCTCAAAGCGACTAGGATACCGACGGCCTGCATTCGTAGCGTGTCACTGGCTTCAGGCGAACCAAGTTCCTCGTGTTCCTCAGCCATCTGAACGATATAGTTCTCAAGGGTCCTGAGGAGTAAACGTGCTCTCTCAATCGGATCGGTCGCTGCACAACAAGAATCTTCATCCCATTCATCGGGTTCCGCTCGATCGACTCCCAGAGCACCATAAGCAACAGAAGGATCGTCAAATAACGACTCGATCGCACTCTGAAGTACATCTGACATAGGATATGACTTCATCGACCTTGCTCCATAATGGCCCGTTCTCAGTTCCACTTGTTGATTGGCTCGACGATGAGCTTCCCAATAATCTAGACCGTACCGCTGACGGAGGAACATCTCCGCTGTCTCGTGTTTGAGCAACAGTCTATCCAAGTTGGTTCCTCGCCCTGTACGAAGGCGGTGCCATGCTGCCGCAATTTCGGCATCAGCAGCTGTCCATTCTGGGTTGTTGAAAAGGTAATCCTTGATTCGCCGGATGCGGTCTGGCTTATATCCGGTGTAACGAGCACTGGCGGCAACGTCCGTAGTAGACTCACGAATTGCTTGGTATGCAGCAGCTGCCTCTGTATCAGGAATGGCATTGTAACCCCAACGCCACCGCCCCCCACTGGTTACTAGATGACTCCCCGCCACTCGTCGCCCAACGGAGACAACTCCATTGGCCAGCCATTTGGCGAGGACTACATCCACGATCGCCGAGCCACCGTAGAACAACGCCCGATCATACCGCTCCGCTTGAATCGCCGCCACTGTCTCCCGCGCCGGACCAATCACCGGCGTCATCGTCCCCACCGTCGAACTAGGACTACCGGGCAATGGCGCAAACGGATAATCCGCCCAGAGGCTAAAGGCTGTCCCGAGCACTTCGCCGCTGCCGCCTAAGCGTGCTTGCTCGGCCAGGGGACCGGAGGGCAACAACGGGTCGAAGTTGGCTTGGAAGCGGTGATCGAGGGCGGCCTAGTTGATGTCAGCTAAGGTATACCGTTGGTCGGGCGGGGCGTATTGGATCGGTTCGGGGAAGGTGGCAAGTGGGAGTCATTGGCCATCGGCCGTGCCGTGGCAGACGGCGCAGCGCAGGATCAGGGTACGTTGGTAAGGGGTTGGGCTTGGTCTGTTGTAGCTGCTGGGACTGGGCACTGGGGGAACATGATGAGGCGGGGGCAAAGGTGGTGTCATGGACACCGTTTTGACATCGTGCAGGTCGCTCGGATTGAGATATACAACAGATAAACTAAACATCAAATATGAGCATTTCATCGAGTGGCATGAAGCCAGACCGCAAGAGTGTCTGAATGATTTTCTCATGTATATCAAGCTTATGTAACTTATTATAAAAAGTCTCCGTGTCATTAGGTGAACCATATCCCCAGAATGAAACCGAAGCTGAGGCACTGTAATCGAGTTCTCGTCCAGGAAAAATGATCTGATATGCAGGTACTTTATGCGGACCGAAACGCAATATGCACTGTGAAGGACAAAAATCACCGCGGATCGATTCCGGTATCTGATCTCTCACGGTCGTAAACAGTTCTTCGGATATTTTATTGTTGCTTGAGAAAATTTCTATGAGTATTTTGGATGCAACAATGTTGTGTAAATCATTGATAAAGTCATATATTTTAATATCATATTTTTTATAAATATATTCAATATCATCATCAATATATGATCCATCTGTTGGGACATTGTATACAGATACAATTTCAGCTATTCCTATTATATCCAGATTATTCATGATATTCAGAAAATTAGGAAACCTCTCTACATCTTCATTCGTAGTACCAAAAAAAAGCTCACCTGTTCTGGACATTCTCGTCTCCTTATGGATTTATTTTTCTCAGTAATTCGTAAGTCAGATATCCTTTCAACAAATTCTTGTCAAGAGGCAGACCATCGGTGTAGAATACTAAATAATCCAATGTTGCATTTACCGCATCTTGCATGGCCAAGAAACGATCTGCCGGATCAGCATTTTTTGATTCACAGCGAATTTATATTTTTCAATAGCTTTATCCAGGAATGGTTCACTTTCTTCCGATCGTATCATTGCAAACGCTGTACTGTTGAGTGCAATAAGTGCACCAATAGCCGAGAAAAACTTTACAGCCCTAGTTAAGTAGGGGTTTTCTACAATTATCCCATTTTGTTGCCTGTGCTTGGCATGAATAACTTTGATTCTTCGATTGCCATTAACATCTCCATTATTAATTAGCTTCTTCAAGGCATCCCTTTGTCTTCTACTCAAATTTCCATCACGATTAGCTTTAATATCATAAATATCTTCTAAATGATCATGATTTAAAGTTTGACCTATTTTTAATTCATATCCTGGTTTCATTCTTACAATGTCAATCTGAACATGATTTTTAGTATTACGAACTCCTCCAATGCCATCTAATTCAATGATTTTCAATGTATTTATTTCAACTGTTATATTAGTATACCATGACCTGTACTTCCTTCTAAGAATACCAGACCTTACAGTTTCATTTTTCAGCCGCTCATAAACCCTACATTCGAGTTCTTTGCCGTAAGACCCCGGATCTTTAGGGTCAGGTCTCCACTTGTTTGCCATTATATCTGATTTTATTTGCTCCTCTGCTTCTGCAACAATCTTTACCAATTCTAAATCGTGCTTGCCTATGAATTCCTTATCTGCTAGTCCATAGGGATCTGTAACCGTAGTTACCCTGCCACTCACGTACCGATATAGGTTCACGTCCCCCGCGGCGTAGGAGAGGGGGTCGAGGCTCGTCCAGCGGCCCAGAGTCAGCGAATAGTCGCGGTTCCGGAAGTGATACAGACCACTGGTGACATCGTACCGTCCACCCTGGTGCAGGTAGACCCAGGCGAAGGCGCTGGCCGCCAGGACGTTCCAGTTGGCGTCGAGCACCGTCGCCTGGCCGAACGGGTCGTAGACGTAACGCTCGACGACGTTACCCGCGTTGTCAAAGAACGCCGTCACATTATAGTTGGCATCCTGCACCACCCACAAGCGCTCGTCCAGCGTGCCGTCGCCGTCGGTGTCGCGGTCACGGAGGATGAGGGCATCGACGTAGACCGGCGACCAGACGCCTCCCACCCACCACCTGTCCACCCTTCCGTGGAGTTGGCAATACTGCCCTCAATGGGCCAAAACCAAAACAAACATCCAGAAGCGGAACACAAACAGCGGAGATGAAACCTATCTCCGCCTCACTCTCCCTCGGTATCTCTGCGACAATAGGCTCAAAATGGAACCTGAAACCTCGGCCATTCACTTGCTGTCCTTCTCCGTCACTCTCCAGAATCGAATTTCAAACATTTCCCAAAATACTGAGTATAGCGAAACAATAGAAGGAGAAACTTTCCCATTGACCACTAGTATTCTTCTGGCCCCCAGTATCGTTCCCTCCGGACTGAAACCAAGAGCTGCCACCATAACCTCCATCTTCCCAACCTCCATCTTCCCCAAAAAATTCATCCTCCCAAAGTCCATCGTCCCTTTGATGGTGGCAAGCGGCTTGCCTGTGCGAGGGTCCCGCAAGAGGATATCCCGCCCATCACTCGTCGCCAAGAGCGTCCCTCGCGGATGGAAGGCCGCCACCCTAAAACCAGGAGACTGCTCGATCGCAATAACTTGAGCTTTTCCACTGGCCACCTCCCACCGCCGAATCGTTTGATCCAGCCCGCAAGACAATAACTCTTTCCCATCCTCACTAAATACGAGGGAAGCTACAGCTTTCGTGTGACCCTTCAGGGTGGCAATGGGCTTCCCGCTCTTGGCCTCCCAGAGGTAAATGTTTCCGCCTTCCATGCCGACCGCCAGCAGGCGACTATCCCGACTAAAGGCAATCGACCAAACCCTGTCTTTGAAACCCGTCAGGTCCGGCAGCCGCTTCCAGCTATCGGTGTCCCAGCGTTTCAGCTTCTCCGCAGAAGGGAAACCTTCGGCCACTAGTATCTTCCCGTCCGGGCTGAACACAAGCCGTATCGAGCCTTCCTTGTCTTCCAGTTTTCGAATACATTCCCCCGTCTTAGGGTCCGACAAGTAGATGAGATACTCATTTACCTTACCACACGAGGCGATCAACTTTCCATCCGGGCTGAACACCACATCATATGCCCAGGAGGGACCGCTTATGGAAGAAACTGCCTTTCCTGTGGTCAAGTCCCAAACCTTGACAGCAAAAAGTGTGAAATTATCCACGCTGAATGCACTAACAACGAGCCGATTTCCATGCAGACCGAACGCTGGACCTAGTTGAGCCAAATCGCATGTGGCAAAGGCTCGGAAAGGGAGTTCCTGGATTTCCAGATCAGCTCCACTTGCCACAGCGGGGGCACAGAACAGCGCTATGCTCGGAGCGAGTAGTCTCAGGGCCATGCGTTTCATGATCGTTTACCTCTGAAAAAGCGGTCGAGGAGTCGGTGTGACATAAGCAGTGACTGGCATAGTATGCAGGAGGCTGCCAGCGGGAATACGCTGGGGCCCATATGGTATTTTAATCAGCACTTCTTTTGTGTTGTAGAATGCAATGATGTCGCCAGGGCGAATCTCGTTAAGGTTTTTAACCTGCTCGAAGAGTTTGGTGTTGTTAAGGAGGGTATTGGTAGTTTCGGGAGGAATTAGCAAGGCGGAGTATAATCCATAGATCTTTGCAGCTTGGACGATTTGGGTGGGGAAAGGGTAATGCTGAGGAGGAATAATGCCGATGAGAAAACCTCGCCACTTCCCCTCGTCGTTATCACCAAAGTGAAGGTGTCCCCACCCACCCCCTACACCGAAGGTGACAGAGTGGCAAACAGTCAAGGCGGCTGGCGCCACCTGCATTGGATCGAGCCGATAGATCCGGACTGGTCCAGCTAACGGAACCTCAATTGTGAAATATCTGCAATTGAGGGGAGTTGAGCCGATCATCCTATCAAATAAGAGTTGAGGATTCCACTTGTCTTCTTTCAGCTTGGTCAAATCAAATAATGGGCCACGATGAAGGGGGCGAAAGACCCGAACTTCGATCTGACCTGTTGGTGCCCGCTTTTGCAGTTGTTCCTGAAATTCCTTATAGACCATAAAAGCGTTGGCTCCGTATTGGGTGGGACGAAAAGTGTCTTTGGAATTGACGACGGTCCCCTGCAGTACCTCCTCGATCTTACTAACGTCAGTAACACCAATCGGTTTGTATTCTTCAAGTCCACTCGGATCGAGGCGGTTGATCGGGTCGTTGCCGACGGTGCGGTAGAGGTTGACATCCCCGGCGGCGTAGCGCAGCGGGTCAAGGCTCGTCCAGCGGCCGCTTCGATTTACGATTCTCGATGAGGTTCTTCAGGACGAGGAAGGCCGAAGGAATGGTTTCAACTTGTACGGAATTGCGGTCATCGGCTAAGATCGAAACGAGGGCAAGCATTCAAGAGCGCGGCAGGTGGCATCCTGACGACCCAAAAGCAGCAGGTGGGTGAGGGTCAAGACTAATAGGCAGGGACCGTGATCGAGTATCGCCGTTTTCGGAACACAGATCCCCCCGCGTTGGCAGACGTGTGGAACGAGTCGCACGCGTCACGCAGCTCCTATCCCGTGCGGACGCCGGCGTTGCTGGAACGTTGGCTCTTTTCCAAGCCGTATTTCGATCCGGAGGGTTTGATCGTCGCTGTGGACACGCAGGCGGAGGGGCGGGTCGTCGGTTACATCTTGGCAGGTTTTGGGCCGAATGCCGAGTTGAACGCCTTAGATTACTCGCAAGGAGTGATTTGCCTCCTAGCTGTGCGCCCGGCTTATCGGCGCCGGGGCATCGCACGGGAACTGGTGGGGCGGGCGGAGGAGTATCTGCTGCGGCACGGTGCGAAGGTATTGCGGGCCGGTCCGCGGTGGCCGTACTGTCCCTTCGGTTTCGGCCTCTACGGTGGAACGAATTGTCCCGGTTTTCTGGCTTCGGATCCGGGCGCGGATCCCTTGTTTCGCAAGCTAGGCTATGTACCGGCCGGCACAACTATTGTCTTCCATAAGCGTCTGGACAGTCCGTTGGCTGTGGCCGATGCCCGCTTTCAGATTTTGCGACGACGTTATGATACCATGGTTATCCGTTCGGCGATCCCGCCGTCCTGGTGGCATGAGTGCGTCTGGGGGACGCTCGAGCCGGTGGAGTTCCGTTTGACAGATAAGCTGGCGAACCACTTCATCGCAGGCCGAGCGTTGGTGTGGGAACTGGAAGGATACGGCTGGCGCTGGGGTTTGCCGGCGGCGGGAGTGCTGGACATCCAAGTGCGTGAAGACCTGCGGGGTCAAGGGCTGGGCAAGTTCCTCATGGTGCAGGTGCTCCGCTTTTTGCAGGAGCAGTACTTCGGGCTGTGCGAGGTGCAGGCCGCCGACACTCAACCGGAATTGACGGGTTTGTGCCGCGCACTGGGCATGGAACAGGTGGATTACGGTACGACTTACATCAAAGGCAGTGGGTCCACTTCTCCAGTCAATGAGGGAAGTGCCGGCGTGATGCTACCGGCGGCGGAGTCCGTGCCGTCTCCATCAGGATTAACCGAAGAGGCGGTGGAACCAGGTGCGGCGGGGAGGGCGGGGCGGGGGGATGTGCAGCGGTAACCCTTGCAAGACCGCGATTCCCCAGAAGGAAGCGATACGCTCTGCCGCTCGGCGACCCACCCACTGTACGAGCCGTTGGTACCCTTCGCGGAACAGGGGTCGGCGGCGGTCGATGCCGTGGCCATCCGAGCCGAGCAGATGGATAAACCCTCCGACCGCCCAATCCTTGAGGGCGTGCTCCGTGGTGCCATCCCACGGTTCGGCCAGAGCCTGCGCGGTGACCTGGAAAAGGCAACCGGCGGCGATCCACCGCTGGGCTAAGTCCGGATCGTAGAGCAACTCCGGATAGCGTTCGGCATGAGCCACGATGAGGCGGATGCCGAGGGGGCGGAAGTAATCGGCCAGGGGCAACAGGTCGAGGAACTGGCCGTGGGGCATTTCTACCAACAAGGTTTGTCCGCCATCGCCGAGAGTCAAGTATCGGCCGGCTTTCCACTGATCGAGAAACTCCGGACCGAGCATGATTTCGCCCGCGGGATAGAGAGTCAGGGGGATTTGCCGGGCTTGGAGCAATGGCTGCAATTCGGCAACGGCGGCGCGCAAGGCGGCAGCATCATTGTCCGGATAGCTGGGGTTCTGGTGGGCTAAGGCGGCGGCATGACGCACCCCTTCGCTGACGAGCATCCGACACATGGCGAGGGCTTCATCCACCGTCAGCGGGCCGTCATCGCGTCCGGGCAGTAAGTGGACGTGCGTATCAGCAAACGGGACCATGGGCGGCCCCCTTTCGGCATGGCTTACGGAGCATCACGGTAGGAATCCTGATACAGATAGCCAGAATGGTAGTAGGAATATCTGTACGGATGGTCACGCAGGGGCAAGGCATTGACCACGACACCCAGGATGCGCCCTCCCACCGCCTGAATATCCTGTTTGGTCCGCTCCAGGGCCGAACGGACATCCCGGCGCATGCGGAAGACCAGAACAACTTCGTCCACACGGGCCGCTACTGCTACGGGATCCGAAACGGACAAGACGGGCGGCGTATCCAGAAGCACATAGTCGTATTGCTGCTGCAACTGGGCCAGCACTTCCGGGAAATGCTTGCAGGTCAGCAACTCGGCGGGGTTGTCCGGCCGCGTTCCGCAAGGATAGATCGTCAGGTTTTCGACCCCGGCAGGCCGTGCCACCGCTGCCAACTCTGCCTGACCCGCGAGCACGGCGGCTATTCCCTGCTCCGGATTGCCGAGGGCGAAGAGGCGATGCTGCCGCGGCTTGCGGAAGTCGCAATCGACCAGGGCCACGCGCTTGCCGGACAGTGCCAGACTCACGGCCAGGTTGGCGGTCAGTACGCTTTTGCCATCTCCTGGATGTGGACTAGTGATCTGGACGCATACGTGGTCTCGCCCGGTGGTGCTGAAGAGAACCTGGTTGCGCAAAGCACGGACCGCTTCCGCCTCGGCAGAACTAGGGCGCCAGAGGGTGACCAAAACCGCATCGAGCGGTTGAGTCAATTCCTGCTCCACTTCTTCTTCGATGCGGATCTGCGGAATATGGCCCAACACCGACAGCCCCAGGTGACGGCGAATGTCTGCGGGCGAGCGGAATGAACGATCCGCCCACTCCCACCCCAAGGCCAGGCCGCCTCCCAAAACCAATCCCAGCATCAGTCCGACTGCCAGTGACTGGAACCACAGCGGCGAGACCAGTACGCCCAAGGTGGGGGTAGTCACTTCTTTGACTTCAAAGACGCCTCCCCGTTCCGTCCGGCGGATTTGGTCGCGCAACTGGTGCAGTTCCCTCAGCCGGGTTTCTTCCCGTTGCAATTCCTCATTTGCCTTCTGGATGCTGTTATGGATCGGTGTCAATTCCTGCAACTTGCGTTCGTCTTGGGCGATTTCCTGGGCTAGGATTTGCAGTTTCTTGTCCAGGGCGTTCCGTTCGTTCATCAAGCGTTGGCGATAGGCGAGCAATTCTTCCGCCCCCACACCGCGGCTTTGCACCTCCCGTTCCAATTCGCTGAGTTGGCGATCGAGGGCAACAATTTCGGGATGGCCTACTCCATAGCCGTAACGGGCCATCAGCTCGCTGCGGCGGAATTGGAGATGCCGTAGCAGCGACTCCGGGCTGCGGGCATCCGGCTGGAGGATCGAGGAGCGTTCTTGAGAGACACCCAGGCGCTGGAGAAGCATCAAGCGAACCGGACGGGACTGTTCAGCCAATTGCAACTCCTCCCATTCGGCCTGCAACTCCTGCTGGCGCAAGCGCAAGGTGATTTGGGTGGCATGATTGGCCGAGAGGCGGGAGCGCAACAGAGTCAGGTCCTCCGGCATGCGCAGGCGGCCTGTCCGGGGGTCTTCCACGAGGAGCGAGCGTTCCGCCTCAGCCCGGCGTGCCGCAATCTCTCGGATTGACTTCTCCACCGCTGCGATTTCTTCCTCCAGTTGCCGTAGTTGGCGGGCGGAGGCATCCTCGAACACTTCCGCCAGCTCTTCCCGATAAGCGTCGATGATCGCCCGCAGATACTTCGGGGCATCCAAGGCATGGGAAGCTTTAAAGGTCAGTGCCAGAACATTACTCCCGATGTTCGATCCCGGTTCTTTTTCCCGCATGACCGAGAATCCCGCGCTCAAGAGGGCCAAGCGAGCGTGTTCCTGACTCGGCAAGGGACGCTCGAAGGGACCGAGGCGTGGCAGATGTTTGTCTGCAGCCCGGCGCAAAATCCGTTCGGAGCGTAACAGGATCACCTGTCCTGCCACGTAATCCTCGACGAACTGCACCCGCACGTCGCTGGCGCCCCCTGACACCAACTCCGGTCGGTTCTTCAACACCATCAATTGAGCTGTGGATTGATACACCAGCGGGCGCTGGAAGTGGTAGATGATGCCGACCACAACACCGATCAGGACGCCGAGCACCAGCCAGGGCCAGCGCCGCAGCAGTCCGGCCACGAGGGACATCGTCGCGGAGTTTTCCAGGCCGCCGGTGCTCTCAGCCGTCCCTCTGGCCGCCGGTGGGGGGTCCAACAAGGGGTGTGCCTCTGCCACGGCTGCTACCTCCCCTCTTCTCTTTTTGTCTATCCCGTGACTACTGCCGGACGCGCCTCACTTCCCATTGTGACTGTCTCAGGCCGCTTGCCAAGTCATCTTGCACGCTCCCCGGTCCCGAAAAGACCTGCTCAGCCGATCCGTCCGGCTGTTCCTGGGTGTTTTCCGGTTGATCTTTGGGCTTTATGGTAGAAATCCTGCAAGCCGAGCGTCAGGGCACCGAGGGTAGAAGTCCCGCACGCCGAGCGTTGGGGCACCAAAAGGGGGCAGGTGCCAGGTGTGAGGGAAGGGCGGAAATGAGGCGGCAGATATTTCGATCCACTTGGGTAGGATCAGGCTGATTCCTCTGCGGAAGCGGCCTGGCGCATCGCCTGCCATTGTTCGTAACTGATCAACACCTGGCGGGCATTGCTGCCGTTGTAGGGACCAACAATGCCATCTTCAGCCATGTAATCGATGAAGCGGGCGGCTTTGCCGTAACCGATGCCCAAGGCCCGTTGCAATAGCGACGTGCTGCCACGTTGTTCGCGCAGGACGATCTCCACGGCTTGTTCATAGAGCGGATCGCGTTCGCGAGCGCGGAGTCCACCCTCTGCCCCCTCAGCATTTTCGCGGCTTTCCCGCGTCCGCAAGTTGAGCAATTCACTGTCGTAATTCGGCGTATCCGTGGCAATATACTGCACCACCCGTTCGATCTCTTGATCCTCGATGAGCGCTCCTTGGGCGCGAAGTATGGTGCTAGTGCCGGGTTGCAGGAAGAGCATATCCCCCTGCCCCAAGAGACGTTCGGCTCCCTTCTCATCCAGGACGACAGCGCTGTCGGAGCGGCTCGCGACCTGGAAGCAGATGCGGGCCGGCAGGTTGGATTTGATCAGGCCCGTGACAACATCCACCGTAGGCTTTTGCGTAGCGAGGATCAGGTGAATCCCCGCTGCGCGGGACTTCTGAGCTAGCAGGATGATATTTCCTTCGATCTCCTTTTTCATTCGCAGGATCAGGTCGGCCACTTCGTCGATGACGATGACGATATAGGGCATGCGGCGGGGTACGGCGCGCCGCTCCTCCTCATCCGCGGGCTGCACTCGCCGGAGGATTTCCTCTTCTCCCAGTTCATTGAAAGCAGCGATATTGCGGACGCGTGCCCGGTGTAGCCATTCGTACCGTTCCTCCATTTTCTCGACCGCCCAGGCTAGAATTGCCTCGGCTTTCTTCTCGTCAGTGACCACCGGCGTCATCAGGTGCGGAATGCGGGCATAATCGCTCAACTCCACTTTCTTGGGGTCGATCAGGATCATGCGGCAATCTTGGGGCGAGCGGGTCAAAAGCAGGCTGACGATGAGGGTGTTGAGGCACACGGACTTGCCCGTTCCCGTTCGACCCGCGATGAGCAGATGGGGCATGGCTGCCAGATCGTAGGCCAAGGGACGGCCTTCGACATCCTTGCCTAAAAAGATGGGGAGCTTGTACCGGGCCACCTTAGGCGTTCCCGCCAGAGCCGCCACCACTTCCTTGAGCCGAACGGTCTGCCGTACTTCGTTCGGCACCTCGATTCCGACGGTATTGCGGCCCGGCAAAGGAGCTACCACCCGGACTGACGGTACCTTCAGGTTCAAAGCCAGGTCATCCGCCAAGGCTGTTACTTTGCTCAAGCGTAGACCTGTTTCCAGCGCCACTTCGTACTGGGTGATGACCGGTCCGGTATGAATGCCGACCACTTTCACCGTGATGCCGAAATCTTGGCAGGTTTTCTCCAGCAAAGCGGCCATTTCTCGCAGCTTCTGCTCCTGCTCTTCCACCGAAAACGGTTCCGGATCACGCAGCAAACTCAACGGGGGAAAGGAATATCCCTCGGCATCCGCCACGGGGGAAGTGAGGGGAGGCACTGGAGAAGGCATTGCGGAATCGTTGGCCAAAGCCGGGGGGGAAGCTGCAATGGGGATGGTGTGGTCTGCGGTCGCATCAGCCGCGGGTGCTGGATGGCTGCGAGGTGCAGCCGAGTTGCTGCCAGAGGAGGTCGGAGGAGTGGCCGCAGACCGACGTCCAAACAATTGCACGAGCCACCGGCCCAGGGAAAGAAGGGCCAGGAGCAGCTTTTCGTTAATGTCAGCGAAGCGTTCGTTGAGCCACAGCAGCGCCCGGACCACCGTGCAGATCATCCACCAGATGGTGCGAGCTAGACGGCGAAGCCAGCGGTCCGCCGCCAGGAGTAGGCCCAGGAAGGCCGTAGCGAAGGCCGCCAGATGCAGGGGCAGCCACTCCCCGTGGCCAACATCTTCTGCGATAAAGCGGAGGTATGCTCCCACGCTTCCGCCTGGCCCGGCAAGACTGGTATGCGGGAGAAAGTCCAGGTGAACATCGATGAGCAGAGCCGCGACCACGGTCAACAGCGTCCAACCGAGAAGGGCGCCCAGCACGCGCGGCCAGCAGCGCCGCATCACCAACCGGATGCCCACCACCGCCCACCCCCACCACAACAGCAGAGCGGCCCAACCCAGGGTTTCGACCGCTCCGCAATCCCTAGCCCACCATGGCTTGCTACCTCCCGACCCACTGGCCAGCCGCAAGACCGTCCCGGCGGTTCCTATTCCGCCGGCCAGCCACCACATCCAGGCCAGAACATCCAGGGAAAAACGGCGTTCCCGCGTTTCTTTCCGTCTGGTCATTCTCGTGATCCGTATTCCGTTCCCCTCCAGTAGCCGATCCGTCTTGATGTGTGCTATTTGCCATCGTGCGTGGCAAAGCGAGGCACGGCTTCCAGCTCTCCAAATCCTCTATGGGACCATTTTCTCATTCCGGGACCATTTCCCATAGAAGTGAAGGCGGGAAGGGGTTCGTTGTATCCCAGGCAGCGCTGGCAAGATCGCTACAATGGATACGAATGTTGCCCACGGAAAGGTTTATGCTCCACGTAGCCCTATATGAACCGGAGATTCCGCCGAATACCGGCAACATCGCTCGCCTCTGTGCCGCCACGGGCAGCCGCCTCCATTTGATCGGCCGGCTCGGCTTCCGCTTGCACGACCGAGCATTGAAGCGCGCCGGACTGGATTACTGGCCGGCTGTGGATTGGGTGCACCATTTGCATTTTGCCGACTTCGAGGCCGCCTGGCGCCATACGGCTTCCCCTTCTTCCTGGCGTCCGCCCCGCCTTTGGGTCGTGGAAACTCCCGCTCCGCGACTCTACACCCAGGCCGAATTTGCCGACGGCGATTGCCTGCTCTTCGGGAATGAATCCCAAGGACTGCCGGCGTCCCTGCGACAACGCTTCGCCGACTCTCTCATCGGGATTCCCATGCCCTCCGGCCGGGTCCGCAGTTTGAATCTGGCCACCGCCGTCGCCATCGTCTTGTATGACGCCCTTCGCCGCATCCACCGCTGGTAGCCCGGCCAGTTCCGAGATCGGCGCGGCCTGCCATCACTCAAACCATTCCTCACATTCGTCACGATCGGAATCGCCCGGAGCACGAATCGTTCCTTTCCAAGCCTGACATGCGGCGCGGCTGTTCCCACTTGCCGAAAATCAAGCATGCCCTGCTGCCGCTCTGGGATGGCGTGCATCTGCCGTCCCAAGGGGTAGAGGATCGGATACCCGCTGTAGCAATCTGCCCGTATGAACCAAGAGACCATTCCCTGTCCGACATCCGAGCAGCTTTGGTCCCTGGTCCATCAATTCCTCTGCCAGCAGGCAATCCTCGAACCGGCCCAAGCCCCCCTGCAGGCGGAATTGCTCTATCGGCGGGGCCGTCCCTGCGGCGTTCTGTTTCACATTGACGGACCGAGGCAGATCCGGCCCAGTGCTATCTGGGTCGCTGGAGAACAGCGGCTCATTCTGTATGATTCTCACGGCCACCGCACACGGGAAGTGCGTCTACAACCAGCGCCTCCCGAAGCGGTCCTTGCGGCTTTGGCGGAGCAACCCCTATTGGCTTCCCCTGCAAATCGGCGTGCCGCTTGAGCAAGTTCTTGTGGGAATAGAAGGCATTCTGCGACACACGGGCTATTACCCGCTCGGCAGATGGCGCCCAGACCTAGGGCGGATGGCGCCCGCTCCTAGGATCACGGCCGGCCTTTGAGAAAGACCGCTCCTAGAGGCGGCAGGTTCAAGGCGACGGAATAAGGCCGGCCATGCATGGGGACAAACTCGGCGTACACGCCGCCCCGATTACCGACATTGCTCCCGCCGTAACAAGCCGCATCCGTATTGAGCAGTTCCGTCCAAAATCCGGGACCGGGAACGCCAATGCGATAACCCCAGCGAGGCACGGGAGTCCAGTTGAAGACCGCAACGATAATATCCTCGCAACTCTTCCCCCGGCGTAAGAAGCTGATCACACTCGCAGCGGCATCCGCACAGTCGATCCATTCGAAGCCGTTGGGGTGATTATCCCATTCGTGGAGTGCTGGCTCCGTGCGGTACAAGCGGTTCAAGTCCCGCACCAGGTCTTGCACCCCTCGATGTGGAGCGTATTGCAACAAATGCCAGTCGATGCTCTCATCCACACGCCATTCGCGCCGTTGGGCAATCTCCCCTCCCATAAACAACAGCTTTTTTCCTGTCATTGCCCACTGGTAGGCAAACAGCAGGCGTAAGCCCGCGAATTTCTGCCACTCATCCCCGAAGCACTTGTCCCACAGAGGCCCTTTCCCGTGGACCACTTCGTCATGGGACAACGGCAGGACGAAGTTCTCGTGATAGGCATACAACATGCGGAAGGTCAAATCATTCTGGTGATACTTGCGGTAGATCGGATCGCGGCTGACATAGCGCAAGGTGTCATGCATCCAACCCATGTCCCACTTGAAGCCGAAACCCAGTCCTCCCACGTAGGTCGGACGAGACACCATAGGCCAGGCCGTGGACTCTTCCGCATAGGTCTGGACGTCCGGATAGTGGCGATAAACCTCCTCATTGAAGCGGCGCAGAAAATCGATCGCTTCGATGTTCTCTTTGCCGCCGTAGCGATTGGGCACCCACTCCCCTTCACGGCGGGAATAGTCCAGGTACAGCATGGAGGCGACCGCATCCACCCGCAGGCCATCGACATGGTACTTGTCCAGCCAGAACAGGGCGCTGGAGAGTAGGAAACTGCGCACCTCGTGCCGCCCGTAGTTGAAAATGTAGCTCCCCCAGTCGGGATGGTAGCCCTGCCGCGGATCGACATGTTCGTACAAGGCCGTCCCATCAAAACGGCCCAAAGCCCAGTCATCCGTGGCAAAGTGTGAAGGAACCCAATCCAGGATCACGCCGATTTCATGTTGATGGAGCACATCGACCAGATACATGAAGTCCTGGGGCGTACCGTAGCGGCTGGTCGGGGCAAAGTAACCCGTCACCTGATAGCCCCAAGAAGCGAAAAACGGATGCTCCGTTACCGGCAGGAACTCGACATGGGTAAAGCCTAGATCGCGGCAGTAACGGGCCAGTTTTTCCCCCAACTCCCGATAGTTCAGGGAGTGATACGGCGGATCCGCTTGCCGCATCCAGGACCCCAGATGCACCTCGTAGATGCTGATGGGCGCATCGTGGGCATTGCGAGCACGGCGGTTCTTCATCCAAGACTCGTCGTGCCATTGATAGTGCAAATCCCAGGTGACGGAGGCAGTTTTCGGAGGCACCTCACAGGTGAAGGCAAACGGGTCGGCTTTGTCTGCCGCGAAACCACCCGGTGCAGCCACGTGGTACTTGTAACACTGTCCTGCCACGACGCCGGGGACAAATCCCGCCCAGATGCCACTCGAGCCGACTGGACGCAAGGGGTCACGGCCCCGATCCCAACCGTTGAAATCCCCAATCACGGAAACATAATCCGCATTCGGCGCCCAAACCGCAAAATGATACCCCGGCACTCCTCCCTGCACTGCCGGATGTGCTCCCATCTTCTCGTACAAACGCAGATGGCTCCCCTCATTGAACAGATATAAGTCCTGCGGTCCAAACCACTCCATCCCACTCGCCACCGTGTTGGTGGGATGTGCTTCCGTACCGAAAGGGGCATATCGACCATGCGGCACTGCTTTGTCACTCAACGGTATTGGCCCTCGATGGAAATTGCGCTATGGACCCTTTCCGCCGGCAACGATCCGGCAAACTCTTCCACTTTTACCATTAGGGAACAGCAGAAGCTGTGGAAGAGAAAGACCAAAAGCACCGCGGTTCTACCAGCGGCGCCTGCCGGCACCATCGCTACCACCGGCGGCAAGCGACCACCTCGAACTCCAGAGGGAATCTTCCCGGCAGGGAGCAAAGGTACATCGCCCGAATTTCTGCTAGAAACAATCACCTGATTGGACATCCGCCCACAGGACACATATCAGAATGACGCCGTATTCCTCGGTCCTGCTCTGCGGTCCTTGCTGGGAAGGCAGACTTCCGTCTGCTCTGGGAGGATCAAAGGTGCGAGGCCTGCTCTTTTCGGGAATGGAATGGGTGGGGAAAACGGCTCAGGCAGTCGCTTGAGCCTCCGGGGCGGGAAGAAGACTCAGAACCTCCCACACCTGGCGAAGGATGGCGTGCACTTGGCGAAGGGGGAGCGGCTGATCGCCATAGACAACCTGGGCATGCAAGGCTGCAAATTGCCGCAATACTTCGGCGGCTTCAGGCACCTGCTGCTCGAGTTGGGTGAGGAACTCCCAGGCCGTCTGGCTCTCCGCACGGGGACATCCTTGCTCATAGGCCCAGGCTTCCCAGGCCAGTAAGGTGTAATCGACGAGTTCTCGCACATCCTGCTCATTCGCCGAGCCATCCTCGTAGGGGTTGGAGAAACTCGTCCAGGGAGGCGGGCGGCGAAGAAGCAGCGGTGCCATTGTCCTCTCGTCCTGGCCGGAACGTTGGCGGTCCGATCCCCACCTTGACCACCAGCGCGCCCACCACTGCTGCAAGGCCGCCAGCAACCGATTGGCCCAGGCGGTGAATGGAGCTAGGCCGCGCAGTACGCCCAGTAGGACCACCCCAATCACCACCACGGCCACGACTGCAAAAACTAGCCACCGGGCGATCCCTGCCAGGCGAACCAGAGGAGCCGAGAAACTTGAGACCGCATCGGGAGTCGAGGCCGCCCCTTTCTCTGCATACCCATCGGCTTCCCTTTGCTGTTCGCCAGAAACAGGAATGCCCTCCCGCTTGCTGGAAGGGCGGGGCCGTTCGCCCTGGCTTTCCTCCCGTTTCGACTCGCCGGTGGTATCCGAGGTCCTCCTGCCGGACGATGGCCTCTGATCCGAACCCGGCTGGGTGGAAGACGAATGACTGGTACTGGACGATTTCCCTGCCGATGGGGAACCTTTCTCTGAGTTTCCCGGTGCGGTCCCTTGGCCGGAGTTGGGAGAGGAAACTTGCCCTTCCCCGTACTTGATCTGGCGGCCGGCTGCCCCTTCCCCGCGACCGGCCGAGTCCCTGAGCACAGCATAGCGTGAAGCCTCACGGTTGGGGCTGCCCACCCGTTGCCAGCCGAACCAAGGGGTCTCCGAATGAGGGCGTGGCAAGAAGGCACCGACGACCAGAAAGACAAGGATCAATCCTCCCGCGAGCAAAAGCCAGCCGCTGGACAGGGCCAAAGGAATCCGGGCATGGCGTTGACGCAGATAACGGCGTAAACCCAGCAAACTCGTCGTGGCCAGCAAGCTCAAGGCGCTGCCGGTAAAGACGGCCATCTGCCAGAAGGTGGCCCGGCGCCGGTCGTGATCCGCCGGATCGATCAGAGACTGCCCCAAGGCAAAAATCGGCAAAGCTACCAGAAAACAGTAAAGCACCCATACCCCCGGCGTATGGGGGCGCTTCTGCTGTTGCTCGCGGTGTTTTTGGTACGCCTCGATCCAAGCCCAGAGGCGGGAGTCGCCTGCCACTGGACGACGGCGGCGTTTTGGTGGGGCAGACAGCCGATTCCCTGCGGTCCAAGCCGGGTCACTCTCCTGCGCGGCCAGCTTCGCTTGCTGGATGGGTGTTCCTGCCGAAGCGGCAGCAACAGGGGAAGAAGGAGTCTCTGAGCCGTCGGCTCCCCAACCGGCAGCGGCCAAAATCCCGCGCCCCGAACCGCGCTGCCGCTCGTCCAGATACGTGCAATCCCAAGTCAGCTTGTGAGCACACCACCAAATCAGCAGCAGTAATCCGAAATGGATCAATCCCCGTCCCACCCCTGAAGAAACTTGGGAGGACTGCACATAGGCCTGTAGGGCCAGCCACGTGACCACCCCCAAAGCCAACGCATAAAGACCCGCCCGTCCGGCACCGAATTCAATGGAGATACGGGCGATCAACACAGCCGCTACTACGAAGAAAAACAGGGTATACAGCAACCGTTCCGTGTATTCCCCCTCATACAGTACTTCGACCAGAAAAAAAACGAAGCTGCCGACCATGAGCATGATCAACACCGGACTCAGGGCCGTGATGAGATAATCCGTCGCTGTAGGTTCCTGGCGCTTAGAAGCCATACCGGAACGACCCGCTAGGCAAGAGGGAAGGACCACATCCCGAAATCAGAATAGCGGTTAAACTTCGCCCGCCGATCTCCTGACCCGAACATCCATACCCCTGCGCAGTGCCGCGAAACACTTGCAACCGAGCTGGTGCCGTAGTACCCTCACTATAGCTAAAGCTCGCTGAAAGAGCAGCAGGAACACGCCCGCACCCACCGGCCTACCCTAACTCATTCCTTGCACCCAGCCGTCCTGGTTGTGATCTACCGCAGATTACCGTTGGCAGGTGTCCCATGAGTAGTGCTCCTCGCTTGTCCAACCGCCGATCTCACGGGAAGAATCCCTCCTGGACGAGGCCGTCCTGGCCAATCCGCTTGGGGATAGGCATCCTCGCTAGCCTGTGTCTGCTCGGCGGAAGCCTGACCGAGGTGAAGCGGGGAGACAGCGTTCAAGCTGCGGATGAACCACGACCCCCTGCCGCCAACCCAGCAACTTCTCCCAATGCTCCGCTTCCGTCCCAAGGACTAGTGAACGAGGAGTATTTTGAAAAGAAGGTGCGCCCCATCCTCGTCGAGCGCTGCCAGAAATGCCACAACAGCCAGAAGGCCAAGGGAGGATTGCAACTCGACAGCCGTGCCGGTTTCCTGCGCGGGGGCGACAGCGGCCCCGCCCTTAACCTCCTGCCCCAAGTGTTGCAACATAACGGCGACATCCGCATGCCTCCGCAGGGGAAGCTGCCCCAGAGCGAGCTGGACATCTTGTTGCGCTGGTTAGCCGCAGGCGCCCCTTGGCCCCAGGACAGAAGTCCTTCCGCCACTCCCTCCCCCTCGACTCCTCACACTCAAACCCCCGCTCGGACACACTGGGCCTTTCAGCCGTTCCAACGTTCGTCTGTACCGCCCATCCCGTCAGGGACGCCAATCCAGAATCCCATCGACGCCTTTGTGCTAGCTCGCCTGCAAGCGGTTGGGTTGAATCTGGCCCCGGAAGCGGATAAAGCCACCTTGCTCCGCCGCGTGTATTTCGACTTGATCGGCTTGCCTCCCTCCCCCGAAGAATTGGACGCCTTTTTGAAGGATTCGCACCCCGATGCTTATGATCGTGTCGTGGACCGCCTCCTGGCTAGCCCGCATTACGGGGAACGCTGGGCCAGACACTGGCTGGACCTCGTCCGTTATGCCGAAACCTATGGCCATGAGTTTGACTTCGACATTCCCGATGCCTGGCGCTACCGGGATTATGTCATCCGGGCCTTCAACGCCGACCTGCCCTATGACCGCTTTCTGCGGGAACAGATCGCCGGTGATCTGCTGGACGACCCGCGTTATGACCCGCAAACCGGAAGCAACGAATCTCTTCTCGCCACAGCTTTCTGGTGGCTAGGGGATGCCGTCCATTCGCCAGTCGATTCCCGTATGGACTTCGCGGATCGAATTGACAATCAAATCGACGTGTTCGGCAAGGCCATCCTCGGCCTGACACTCGGTTGCGCTCGCTGCCACGACCACAAATTCGATCCCATTCCCAGCCGCGATTACTACGCTCT
>Ga0209479_1000997_pt1 | contig 33544 bp, 36 predicted proteins | sample DewCreD2012metaG_2_FD_184112 | JGI IMG/M metagenome (GOLD analysis project Ga0209479, IMG submission 184112) | Hot spring sediment bacterial and archeal communities from British Columbia, Canada, to study Microbial Dark Matter (Phase II) - Dewar... ...
GGGAGGTGCAAGTTTTGAGTTGGGCAGCATGAGGTCCAGGATGACGAGATCGGCCCGGGGAAAAAGCTCCAGGGCCTTTTCCCCATCCTGTGCCTCCAGCACCTCAAACCCAGCCCCCCTCAGGTAGGCCCCTAGGACCTCGAGGAGGGCCGGGTCGTCGTCCACCAGGAGAACCCTCATGCGAGCTCACGCTTCATGCGCTCAAAGGTTTCCTTGTCGATCTCCCCCCGGGCGTACCGCTCCTTGAGGATCTCTAGGGCCCGGTCCCGGCGTTCCGGCACCAGGCTCCGAACCAGCCAATAGACGAAGAGGCCCAGGAGGACGAACCAGAGAAGCCCGAAGAGGGGCCCCCACCAACCCATGTACCCCCAGTTGCCGCACCACCACATACCCATCACCTCCGGTTTCACCTTAGCCGGGGCCGGTTAAGCCCCGGTTAAGCTCTTCGGTTGGAATCCCCTCAGCCTCAAGGAGTTGGTGAGCACGAAGAGGCTGGAGAGGCTCATGGCCCCGGCCGCCAGCATGGGGTTCAGAAGAAGCCCGGTGAAGGGGTAAAGAGCCCCGGCCGCCACCGGAATGAGGAGGATGTTGTAGGCATAAGCCCAGAAGAAGTTGAGGTAAATGGTCCTTAGGGTGCGCCGGGATAGGAGGATGGCGTGCACCAACCCTTCCAGGCTTGGCGAAAGCAGGATCACATCCCCGGCCTCCACCGCGATGTCCGTGCCCGTGGCCAGGGCGATGCCCGCATCGGCCTGGGCCAAGGCGGCGGCGTCGTTGATGCCGTCCCCCACGAAGATCACCTTCCGCCCCTGGGTCTGGAGGTGCCGTATGGCCTCCACCTTACCCTCAGGGCGCACCCCGGCCAGCACCTCCTCTATGCCCAAGGCCTCGGCCACCCGCCTGGCCGGGACGGGATGGTCCCCGGTGAGGAGGACGGGCTTGAGGCCCAGGGCCTTTAAAGCGGCCACCACCCTTCGCGCCTCGGGCTTGGGGGGGTCAAAGACCCCGAAGGCGGCCAAAAGCCTCTCCCCATCCGCCAGGTAAAGGGGAGTGTAGCCCTTCTGGGAAAGCTCCTGGGCCTCCTGGGGAAGGGCCACCTTGAGCCGCTCCATGAGGGCTGGACCCCCCAGGTAAAGCCTTCTTCCCTCCACCACTCCCTCGATGCCCTCCCCGGGTAGGGCCCGCACCCCTTCGGCCTCGGGCAGGTTGAGATCCTTGGCTGCCTCCAGAACCGCCTTGGCGATGGGGTGTTCGCTTCCCCGCTCCAAGGCGGCGGCGAGGCGCAAGGCCTCCTCAGGGCTTAGGGCGAACCCCAGGCGTTCCGTTAGGGTGGGCTTCCCTTGGGTCAGGGTCCCGGTTTTGTCCAGGACCACGGTATCCGCCCGGGCAAGGCCTTCGATGGCCTGGCCCTTGCGGAAAAGGAGGCCCATTCCCGCCGCCCTGCCCGTGGCCACGGCGATGGCCGCTGGGGTGGCGAGGCCCATGGCGCAGGGGCAGGCGATAAGGAGCACGGAAAGAAGGGCCACGAAGGCGTAGGAGAGGCCGGGCCCCAAAAGAAGCCAGAGGGCGAAGGTGATAAGGCCGATGAAGAGCACGATGGGCACGAAGACGCTGGCAATGCGGTCCGCCACCTCCTGGACCCGGGGCTTGTAGGCCTGGGCTTCCTCCACCAGGCGGGCCATCTGGGCCAGGACCGTGGCCTCCCCCACCCGGCTTACCCGGATGAGGAGGGGACCTTCCCCGTTCACCGTTCCCCCCACCACCTCATCCCCGGGCTTCTTGGCCTTGGGGATGGGCTCCCCGGTGAGCATGGCCTCGTCCACATGGCTGAACCCCTCCACCACCACCCCATCTGCGGGGATGCGCTCCCCGGGAAGCACCCGCACCAGATCCCCGGGGATGAGGGCCTCGGCGGGGATTTCCCTTTCCTCCCCTTCCTGAACCACCCGGGCGGTTTTGGGCCTCAAGGCCAGGAGCTTGCGGATGGCCTCCGAGGCCTTCCCCTTGGCCTTTTCCTCCAGGTGCTTGCCCAAAAGGATCAGGGCCAGGATCACCGCCCCCGCCTCGAGGTAGAGATGGCGGGCCTCCTCCGGGAAAAGGGTGGGAAAGAGCAGGACCAGAAAGGAGTAGAGGTAGGCGCTTCCTGCCCCCAGGGCCACCAGGGTGCTCATGCCCAGGGAACGGTGCCGGATCTCCGCCAGGGCCTGGCGGAAGAAGCGCCGGCCGGCGTAGAGGACGGGGAGGGCGGTGAGGGCTTGGAAAAGAGGAGGGAGGTGGGGAAGGGGAAGGAGCAGGGGCCCCATGGCTAGGAGAAGGGTGAGGAAGGCAAAGGGCAAGGCGATGAGGAGATCCAAGGGGTAAGCGGGGGCCGGTTTTTCCTCCTGGGTTACCTCTAGGGGCTCGTACCCTGCATCCCGGATGGCCTGGCGCAGGCGGGGAAGGGTCACGGTGTCCGGGAGGTACTCCACAAAGGCCTTCTCCGTGGCCAGGTTCACGTGGGCGGAAAGCACCCCGGGTAGCTTCTTCAAGGCCCTTTCCACCCGGGCCACGCAGGCGGCGCAGGTCATGCCCCGGATGGGGATCTCCACCCGGGCCACCACTGGCTCGTAGCCGGCCTCCTCCACCTGCTTCAGGACCTCCTTGAGGTCTATCCCTTCCTGAAGGCGCAAAAAGGCTTCCTCGGTGGTGAGGTTGACCCGGGCCTCCTCCACCCCGGGGGCGCGCTTGAGCGCCCTTTCCACCCGCGCCACGCACGAGGCACAGGTCATGCCCTTTACCCCTACCTTCACTTCCAGTGCCATAGCCTCATACCCCCTGGCGGAAACCCTTTGCTTTCCACGGGCTGGTGTGTCCTTGGGCCTCTATCCCACCCTGGACCGGGTGGGATCAACGGTACTTGAGGGCCTCCATCAGTTCCTCCACGATTTCCTCCACGTCCCCCCGCTCGTGGGCGGTGGCCACGTGGTCCCTGAGGTGGGCCCTTAGGACCATCTCCCCCACCCGGTCCAGGGCACCCTCCACCGCCTTGAGTTGCTTCAGCACGTCCACGCAGTAGACGTGGGGATCCTCCAGCATGCGCAGGATGCCCTCGAGGTGGCCCTTGGCGGAGAGGAGGCGCCTTTTGGCCTCTTCCCGCACCTTGGGGTCCAGGTGGAGGGGGTGGCGGGGCACAGGGCCTCCTTAGCCCGCCAGGACAGCCCGGTACCCTTCCTCTTCCACCGCCCGGATCAGGGCCTCGGGGTCCGCCTTGCCCTCCACCAGGGCCTCGGCCCGTTCCAGGCTCACCTCGGCCTTCTCCACCCCAGGCACCTTCATGAGGGCCTTCTTGACCGCCATCACGCAGTGGTTGCAGGTCATGCCTTCTACCTTGAGCTTCAGCATCCTCGCACCTCCCCCCACCCCAGGTGGGGTGGGTACTCTCACCCTAGCGCTTCTTCCACCTACCGTCAAGGACAAAGGCCCCAAGGAAGACTTGGGGCCTTGCGGACGGGATGAGCGTTTAGAGGTCCAGGAGGATGGTATCCCCCTCCAGCTTGGCGGGGAAGACCTTGACGGGCCTGGGGGCGGGAAGGGTCTGCCGGCCTGTTTTCAGATCGAAGCGGGCCCCGTGCCGGGGGCAGACGATCTGGCCGTCTTCCACATCCCCCTCGTGGAGGGGGCCGTCGTCGTGGGTGCAGATGTCCTCCAGGGCGAAGACCTCCTCCCCGGTGTAGAGGAGGAGGATGGGCTTCCGGTGCTCAGGCCTTTTGACCACCAGCCTGCCGTTTTCCAGATCGCCCAGCTTGGCCACCGGGGTCCACATGGCCTTCAGATTCTAACCTTTTCCTCGATCACCGCCTCGAGGTGAGCCCTTAAGGCCTTGAGGGGAATGCGGTTAAGAACGTCCGCCAGGTGGGCCTTGACCAAGAGCTCCTGGGCAAGGCTACGGGGCAGGCCCCGGGACTGCAGGTAGAAGAGTTGCATCTCGTCCACAGGGGCGGTGGTGCTGCCGTGGGTGCAACGCACGTCGTTGGCCCCGATCTCCAGCTGGGGGATGGAGTCCACCCGGGCGGTGGGGGAGAGGATGAGGTTGCGGTTGGCCTGGTAGGCGTCGGTCTTCTGGGCTCCCCGCTCCAGCTTGATGAGGCCGGAAAAGACCGCCCGGGCCTCGTCCTTCACCGCCCCCTTGTAGAGGAGGTCGCTTCGGGTGTGGTGCTCCACGTGGTGCTGCAGGGTGTAGTGGTCGAAGTGTTGGAGGCCGTGGCCGAAGTAAAGCCCCAGCATCTCGCTTTCCGCTCCTGGGCCCAATAGCTCCGAGGCCACCTCGCTCCTGGCGTAGCGCCCGCCCAGGTTCACCACCAGGTCGTTTAAGGCGGCATCCCGCTCCAGCAGGGCCCTTTGCCGGTGGAAGTGCCAGACCCCGTCGCCCAGGGTTTGCACGTGGGCGTGGCGCAGCCGGGCTCCAGGCCTCAAGACCATCTCCGTGGCGGAGAGGTGCAGGGTGGGGGGGAGGTCCAAGGAGAGGTACTCCTCGATGTAGGCGGCCTTGGCGTTGTCCTCCAGGAAGATAAGGCTCCGGCCCGCCGAGGCCTTGCCCCCTTCCAGCACCTTGAAGACCCCGAGGGGCTTTTCCACCTCGAGCCCCGCGGGCACGTAGAGGAAGGCCCCGTGGGTGAAGAAGGCGGAGTTTTCCGCGGCGAACTTGTCCTCCACGTAGACCCCCCGGAAGAGGGTAGCCTCCACCTTACCGGGGTGGGTCTTCAAGGCCTCGGCCAGGCTGGTGAAGACCAGGCCCTTGGCGGAAAGCTCCTCCGGCACCTCGGCGTAAACCAAATCCGGGCCCACGAAGACCAGAAAGCCCGAAACATCGGTCTTCTCCAGGCGGCGCTTCACCAGTTCGGGAAGCCCGTCCCGGGAAAGCCTGCGCCCCTTGGGGGTTTCCACCTCTTGTTCCAAGGGGGCTTCGGAGAGATCCGTGTAGCGCCAGGCCTCCTCCTTCTTGCTGGGGTAGGGGAGGCGGGCGAAGGCCTCGAGGGCCTTTAGCCTTTTCTCCAGCACCCAGCCCGGCTCCTTTAGGGCCCGGGAGATGGCTTCCACCTGCGTTTTGTCCAGTACCTGCATGAATCCTCCTAGCGCAAAGGTTAAGACCCTTGACGGAAGCCCTTAGCCTACGGAGCCCTCCATCTCCAGCTCGATGAGCCGGTTCAGCTCCACCGCGTATTCCAGCGGCAGCTCCTTGGCGATGGGCTCGATGAAGCCCCGCACGATGAGGGCTGCGGCCTCATCCTCCTTGAGGCCCCGGGTCTGCAGGTAGAAGATCTGCTCGTCGTTGATCTTGGACACCGTGGCCTCGTGGCCCACGTGGGCGGTGTCCTCCTCGATCTCGATGTAGGGGTAGGTGTCGGTGCGGCTCTCCGGGTCGATGAGAAGGGCGTCGCACTCCACATTGGCCTTGGCACCCCTAGCCCCTTCCAGCACCTTCACCAGGCCCCGGTAGCTGGCCCGGCCCTCCCCCTTGGAGATGCTCTTGGAGACGATGGTGCCCGAGGTGTGGGGGGCTGCCAGGATGATCTTGGCCCCGGTGTCCTGGTGCTGGCCGGTCTTGGCAAAGGCGATGGAGAGGATTTCCGTGCGGGCCCCGGGCTCCAGGAGGTAGCTGGAGGGGTACTTCATGGTGACCTTGGAGCCCAGGTTGCCGTCCAGCCACTCGTGGAAGGCATCCCCGTAGACCAGGGCCCGTTGGGTCACCAGGTTGTACATGTTGGTGGACCAGTTCTGGATGGTGGTGTAGCGGCTCCTGGCCCCCCGCTTCACCACGATCTCGATGACCCCGGTGTGGAGGCTTTCCGTGGAGTACATGGGGGCGGTGCAGCCCTCGATGTAATGCACCTCGGCCCCCTCGTCCACGATGATCAGGGTCCGCTCAAACTGGCCGAACTCGGGGGTGTTGACCCGGAAGTAGGCCTGCAGGGGAAGCTCCACCTTTACCCCGGGGGGAATGTAGACGAAGGAGCCCCCGGACCAGGCGGCGGAGTTCAGGGCGGCGAACTTGTTGTCCTCCGGGGGGACCACCTTGGCGAAGTACTCCTTGAAGAGGTCCTCGTACTTCTTCATCCCCTCCTCGATGGCCACGAAGATGACCCCCTGCCGCTCCAGCTCCTCCCTGACCCGGTGGTAGACCATCTCCGAGTCGTACTGGGCTCCCACCCCGGCGAGCACCTTGCGCTCGGCCTCGGGGATGCCCAGGCGCTCGTAGGTCCGGCGGATCTCCTCCGGGATCTCCTCCCAGCTCTTGGCGTCCCTCACCTCTGCGGGCTTCACGTAGTAGACCAGGTTGTCCAGGTCCAGGCCCGAGAGGTCCGGGCCCCAGGTGGGCATGGGCTTTTTCTGGAAGATTTCCAAAGCCCGCAGGCGGAACTTCAGCATCCACTCGGGCTCCCCCTTGTGGTAGCTGATGGCCTCGATCACCCTCCGGGTGAGGCCCCGCTCGGCCACGAAGACCGGCTTGACCTCGTCCACGAAGTGGTATTTGTACTCTTCGCCCAGCGCTCTAAGATCTACCTCGCTCATGCTCCCTCCTTCACCCTTTCCCGGAGCCACTCGTAGCCCTTAGCCTCCAGCTCCAGGGCCAGCTCGGGGCCGCCCTCCGCCACGATGCGCCCGTCCATCATCACGTGCACCCGGTCAGGGACGATGTAGTTCAGTAGGCGCTGGTAGTGGGTGATGACCAGGGCGCCGAAGCTGGGCCCCCGCATGGCGTTCACTCCCCGGGCCACCACCTTTAGGGCGTCGATGTCCAGCCCGGAGTCGGTCTCGTCCAAGACGGCGTAGGTGGGTTCCAGGACCAAAAGCTGCAGGATCTCGTTCCGCTTCTTCTCCCCGCCGGAAAAGCCCTCGTTGAGGTAGCGGGAGAGGTAGCCCTCGTCCCAGTCCAGAAGCTCCAGGGCCCGCTTCACCTTGGCCCAGAACTCCGCCACCCCCACCTCCCGGCCCAGTTTGGCCTGCAGGGCCAGGCGCAGGAAGTTGGCGATGGTGACCCCCGGCACCTCCACGGGGTACTGGAAAGCCAGGAAGAGGCCCTTCCTCGCCCGCTCGTCCGGGGATAGATCCAGGATGCTTTCCCCGTCCAAAAGGATATCCCCCCGTTCCACCGTGTACTCGGGGTCCCCGGCCAGGATCTTGCCCAGGGTGCTCTTCCCGGCCCCGTTGGGGCCCATGAGGGCGTGCACCTGGCCCTTGGGAACCACCAGGTTCACGCCCTTTAGGATGGTCTCGCCGTCAATGGAAGCCCAGAGGTCGCGGATTTCCAGCTGGTTCATCGTTCTGCCTCCTGATGCCGGGTCGGGTTCTTACTGCGACCCATTCGCAGTAAGAGTATAACCCCTCCACCCCCTAAAGTATAGTGATTTAGTCGGGATTTGCCAGGTAGAAGCCCAGGGCCTCAGGAAGGGCCAGAGGGGTGGGAGGAAGGCGCCTTTGGAGCTCGGGGCAGAAGCGGCCCAAAGCCCGGCCCAGCTGGAAGCGGAAGGGTTCGGGGAGAAGGCTTTTCCTCACCTCTGAAAGCTTTTGCCAGGCGGCCTCCTTCTCTCCCAGGCCTAGAAGAGCCAGCACCTCCACCGCCCGGGCTTGGACTAAAAGGCCAGGGTCTTCCAGGGGAGGCAGGGCCACCACCTGGGCCAGGGCCTCCCCCAGGTTGCCCTCGCGGACCAGGGCCTCGGCGTAACTCAGGCGGGCCTGGGCCCTGAGGTAGGGGTTTTCCACATCCAAAAGGGGTTTTAGAAGGACCTTCCCCTCGGCGGGGGGAAGAAGGAGGGCCAGGAGGCTTGCGGTGTCCAGCCGCAAGGCGGTGTAGCGATCCGTGGCTTCCCAGGGGATTTGCTCCAGAAGGTCCTCGAGGAGGCGCTGAGCCGTGGGGGCGTGGAGCCCTCCCAGGAAGGGGGCCCGGTAGGGCTGCCCTGCCTCCAAAAGCAGGTAGGTGGCTCCCAGGCGGAAGAGGGTGCGCAGATGGCGGTAGCGGGCTTCCTTGGGCCTCTCCTCCGTGGTGCGGAAGTAGGCCTCGGCGGGGACCAAAAGGCTTAGGGCGGCAAAGGGGCGGCCGCGGGCCGCCTCGAGGATCCCGGCCTCGCTTTTCACCCGGGCCCGGGTAAAGGGGTCCTCTGCTTCGGCCAGGGCCTTCTCCATGGCTTTTCCTGCTTCCTCGTACAGGCCTAGGCGCCGGAGGAGGGTGGCGTAGCGGGCCCGCACCCGGGCCACCTCGTCCTTGGGGGCTCCTGCTTCCTCCAGGGCCTTTAGGCCCTCCTCCATGCGGAGCTTGGCCTCCAGGCTTCCTAAGCGCATGAGGAGGTCCCCCATCTGGTAGCGGGCCCTCCCCAGGAGGAGGGGGTCATGGCCCACCCGGGAGAGGGCCTCCAGGGCCTCCTGGTAGCGGCCTAGGTCCTTGGCCACCAGGCCCCGCCACAGGTATACCCGGTCTTGCAGGAAGGGGGCCACGGGAAGCCCTTGCGCCTCCTCCACAAAGTGGGCTGCCTTCTCGTAATCCCCTTTCCAGCGCTCCACCGCCGCCATGACCAAAAGCCCCTCCGCCTGGGCGGTATCGTCCAGGAGCTTGAGGTCCTCCTTGGGGGGCAGAAGCTCCTCCGCCTCCTTGTAAAGGGCGGCGTCCGCCTTGGCCTCCGCCGCCTTGATGCGGGCCCAGGTGCGCAAGGAGGGGTTTTGGGCTTCCGAGAGCACCCTGAGGGCTTCCTCCGCCTCGGGGTGGGCGTACTGGCCCAAGACGGCCCGGTAGCGCACCACCACCGCGGCCAGGGCCTCGAGGTCCTCCCGGGGCCAGGCCTGGGCTTCCTGCCAAAGCCCGGGAAGGAGGGCCAGCCGGGCGGGATCCTCCTGGAGAAGATCCAGCAGTATCTGGGTTTCCCCCGCCTTGTAGGCGTGGTGGAGCTTGCGGAAGAGGTTTTCCTTGGGGAAGAAGGAGAGGGCCAGGCGGTGGAGTTCCCTGGGGGCTTCCTGGGGAAGGAGGCTTCTTAGGGCGGGGCGCACCAAGCCTTCCCCCACCCAGTCCAAAAGAGCCCTCTCCGCCTGGGAAAGGCGTTCCAGAGGCTTGCCCAGGGCTTTTTCTAAAAGCTCTGCGGGAAACGCGGGATCGGCCTCGGGGCTGAAGGCGGAAAGGGCCAGGAGCAGGGGCTTTAGGGCCGGGTCGTCCTGGAGGGGGGTCTTGGGGTCGTGCTTGGCGGCCTCGAGAAGGACCAGGCGGGAAAGCTCGCCGAAGTTGCGCCCCGCCTGGTTCACCAGGGCCTCCAGCCTCTCCGGGGGCAGATGGGGAAGCCGTTCCCGCACGAAGCGCCTGGCCTCCTCCCGGCTCGGAGGGGAAAGGGGCTGATGGGGCAGGGTAGGGGGTGGCTCGCTTAGGGCCGCCACGTAGGGGATGGTCAGAGCTTTTAGGAAAGGTTCCAGCCAGATGGCGAGCTTTCGTTGGGTGCCGTCTGGGCCCCGCAGGGGGAGGCCTTCCAGGGTTCCCTCCGCCTCAGCCCTGAGGAGGAGGGGGCGGCCTTCCCGGTTCAGGCCCCGGGCCAAAAGGGCCAGCACTTCCTGTTCCAAGGCTCCCTGCAGGATGTAGGGCTGGGTGGGGGAGAGCTGGGCCAAAAGGGCCCGCACCTCCTCCCCTATTCCCAGGCCCTCGGCTAAGGGGACCAAAGCCTGGGCCAGCTCCCCCCCCAGGTTGAGGAGGAAGGGTTCCTTGCCCGGCAAAGCGGAAAGGGCACGGTTCAAGGCGGCTAGGAGGACTCCCTTGCCCGTGGCCGGCCCCCCCACCACCACCATCTGGGGCTTCCCCCCGGCTTCCAGCTCCTTCAGAAAGCGTCGGAAGATGCGGCGCTTGTCCCGGCCCAGGGTCTTGCGGGCGCTTTCCAGGAAAAGCTCCGCCGGGGGAGGGGGGGGTGGGAGGCCCGCCTCCTGGTACAGGTCGGCGATGACCCCGTAAAGCCTTTCCTTCTCCTCGGGGCTTCCCAGGTCCTTGTAGAGGATGTTGCGCACGGTCCCCGCCTTCCCGCCCCGCTCGGCCATGAGGGCCTCGAGCCACCTTAAGGAGCCCCGCTTGCCCCGATGGTCCCGGCCCTTAAGGTGGGGACGGAGGTCTTCCAGGTAGCGCAGCCAGGGTGTATTGGCCTCTGGCATGGTGATTACACTATATCAGCTTTGGTGTGCCTTCGGTCTACCACAGAAAAGGAGTCTGCCGCCCCCGGGTTTGGAGGGCGGCGGTCAGCGGACTTTCTGCCGAGCCTAGCGCACGAGTTCGTTGAACTGGGCCTCCTCGGTGGAGCCCTTGAGGGCCAGGGTGGAGGCCTCCCCTTGGGTGAGGGCCAGGAGCACCTCGTCGAAGTAGCCCGCCCCCACCTCCCGTTGGTGCTTCACGGCGGTGAAGCCCTGGGCCTGGGCCAGGAACTCCTTCTGCTGGAGTTCCACGAAGGCGGGCATGCCTCGGGCCTTGTACTCCTTGGCCAGCTCCCAGGTGTAGTAGTTCACGGTGTGCCAGCCCGCCAGGGTGATGAACTGGAACTTGTACCCCATCTCCCCCAGCTCCCGGTTGAACTTGGCGATGGTTTCGTCGTCCAGGAACTTCTTCCAGTTGAAGGAGGGGGAGAGGTTGTAGGCGAGGAGCTTATCCGGGAACTCCTTCTTCACCGCCTCGGCGAACTTGCGGGCCTCCTCCAGGTCGGGCTTGGAGGTCTCCATCCAGATGACGTCGGCGTAGGGGGCGTAGGCCAGGGCCCGGGCGATCCCTGCCTCGAGGCCGTTTTTCACCCGGTAGAAGCCCTCGGGGGTGCGCTCCCCAGGCAGGATAAAGGGCCGATCCCGCTCGTCGATGTCGCTGGTGATGAGGGTGGCGGCCTCGGCGTCCGTGCGGGCGATGATCACCGTGGGCACCCCCATGACGTCCGCTGCCAGGCGGGCAGCCTGCAGGGTGCGGATGTGTTGGGAGGTGGGCACCAGGACCTTGCCTCCCAGGTGGCCGCACTTCTTCTCCGAGGCCAGCTGGTCCTCGTAGTGGATGCCGGCGGCCCCGGCCTCGATCATGGCCTTGGTGAGCTCGAAGACGTTCAAAGCCCCGCCGAAGCCCGCCTCGGCGTCGGCCACGATGGGCACGTACCAGTCCCGGGTCACCTTGCCCTCGGAGCGCTCGATCACATCGGCTCGCATCAGGGCGTTGTTGATGCGCTTCACGATCTGGGGCACCGAGTTATAGGGGTAGAGGGACTGGTCGGGATAGGTCTGCCAGGCCAGGTTGGCGTCCGCGGCCACCTGCCAACCGGAAACGTAGATGGCCTCCAAGCCGGCCCGCACCATCTCCACCGCCATGGCCCCGGTGTAGGCCCCGAAGGTGTGCACGTAGGGTCGCTCGTGCAGAAGCCGCCAGAGCTTCTCCGCTCCTCGCTTGGCCAGGGTGTACTCCACCTTCACGCTGGGGCGAAGCCGGACCACGTCCTCAGGCCGGTAGTCCCGCTTCACTCCCTTCCACCGGGGGTTGGTCGCCCAATCCCGCCGAAGTTCCTCCGCTTCCTGCCGCATCTCTGGGGTCAGCACGCTCAGAGGGTCCATGAGCCACCTCCAAGGGTCAGTCTGGAGGTGGGAGAGGTTACAGTGTAGGGTGTAAGGTCAGGGACTTGACACCCGGTGGTGGTGTGTCCTCCTATTAGCTACACCGGTTAGTACCGTTAGTTTAGTTGGGTTGTTTTATTTCACCTGCTGGGCGGCGATGAGGAGGGGGTCCCAGACGGGGCTGTAGGGTGGGGCGTAGGCTAGGTCTAGGCTCAGGAGGTCCTCCACCGTGCCCCCCTGGTGCAGGAGGGCGGCCAGGGCGTCGATGCGCAAGGCCCCGTGCCCATGGGCCACCACCGCCCCGCCCAGGAGTTTTCCCGTGCCCTCCTCGTAGATAAGCTCCACCCATAGGGGCTGGCTTCCCGGGTAGTAGTGGGCCCCGTCCCGGCTTTGGATGAAGACCTTCCTGGCCTGGAAGCCTTCCTTTAGGGCGGCTTCCTGGGAAAGCCCGGTGGTGGCCACCGCCAGACCGAAGGCCTTGAAGATGGCGGTGCCCACCACCCCGGCGAAGCGGGCCTCCTTGCCGGCGATCACCGTCCCGGCGGTGCGGCCGTGCTTGTTGGCCACGTCCCCCAAGGGAAGCCAGTAGGGGCGCTTGAGCACCTGGTGGAAGCTTTCCGCCACATCCCCGGCGGCATACACTCCCTCCAGGTTGGTGCGCATCCTCTCGTCGGTGGCGATGGCTCCCGTGGAACCCAGGGCCACCCCCATGGCCTGGGCCAAAAGGGTGTTGGGCTTGATCCCCGTGGCCACCAGCACCAGGTCGGCGGGCACCACGCCTTCCGAGGTCTCCACCGCCTCCACCCGGCCCTGGCCCCTTAGGGCCTTCACCTCCACCCCGGTCCAGACCTCCACCCCGTGCCGCTCCAGCTCCTCCTTAAGGAGGTTCCCCACCTCCTGGTCCCAGTGGGGTAGGGGACGGTCCTTGAGCTCCAGGAGGGTCACCTCGAGGCCCCGTTTGCGGAAGGCCTCGGCCACCTCGAGGCCAATGTACCCAGCTCCCAGGATGGCAGCTCGTTGGGCTCCCTCCAGGGCCTTGAGGAGGCTTTCCCCATCCTCCATGCTCCTTAAGGTGTAGACCCCTTCCTGCTCCGTGCCCGGGATGGGGGGAAGGCTCGGCCTGGCCCCGGTGGCCAGGACCAGGTAGTCGTACCGGTCCTGGAAGGTACGTCCCTCCTGGTGGTCGAAGACGGTGAGGGTCTTAAGCTCCGGGTCCACGTCCACCACCTCGTGATGGATGCGGATGTGGATCCCCTGCTTCCGGAACTCCTCCGGGGTCCTGGCCACCAGCTTTTCCAGACGGGGGATCTCCCCGGAAAGCACGTAAGGCAGGCCGCAGGCCCCGTAGGAAACCCACCCCGATTTCTCGTAGACCACCACCTCCAGGTCCGGGTTCTCCCGCTTGGCCTTAAAGGCGGCGGAGGCCCCGCCCGCCACCCCCCCGATCACCACCAGCCGCTTGCCCATAGGGGGTATTGTGCCACAGGCGGGGTGGGCGGGATGTCCCGGGGAAAGGGCAGGGGGTGGCTACCGCGGGGGCCCAGGCACCTCCTGCCGCACCAGGCGCCCTCCCTTGAGGTAGAGGATCCGTTCCGCCTGGGCGGCCAGCTCCAGGTCGTGGGTGACCAGGATCAGGGTGCGCTTTTTCCCGGCTTCAAAGAGCAGGGATGCCACCTGCTCCCGGGAGGCGGCGTCCAGGTTGCCGGTGGGCTCGTCGGCAAAGAGGATAGGGGGGTCCAGGGCCAGGGCCCGGGCCAAGGCCACCCGTTGCTGTTCCCCGCCGGAAAGGCGGCTTGGCAGGTGGTGGGCCCTTTCCAGAAGCCCCACCCTTTCCAGGAGCCCTAAGGCCCGTTCCTTGCGGGCTTTAGGGGGAAGGCCCGCCAGGAGGAGGGGAAAGGCCACGTTTTCCCAGGCGGTGAGGGTGGGGATGAGGTTCCACTGCTGGAAGACGAAGCCCATGTGCTGAAGGCGCACCTCGGCCCTTTGGTCCTCGGAAAGCCGGTGCAGGGCCAGCTCCCCCAGGTACACCCCTCCTTCCGTGGGCAGGTCAAAGCCCGCAAGGAGGTTTAGCAGGGTGGTTTTGCCGCTACCCGAGGGTCCCACCACCGCGGTGCTTCCTTGGGGGAAGGCGAAGGTAAACCCTTCCAGGGCCACCACTTCCTTCTCCCCTTGCCGGTAGCGCTTGCCCAGGTTTTCCGCCCGCAGGACGCTCGTCATATCCTTTCTCCTGGCTGCTCCGGAACAGCCCCCGAGAAGGGGGTTTACTCCTGGGAAAGCCAAGGTGGTCTCAAACCCTCCCCAAAGCCTCCACCACGGGAATCCGGCTGGCGTGGTAGGCGGGGAGGATCCCCGCGGAAAGCCCAAGCCCCAGGGCCACGAGAAGGGCGAAAAGGGAAAGCCTAAAGGTGACGGCGGAAAGGGCCAGGCCCACCTGCTCCAGGGTGTAGAGGTTGATGGCCTGGGAAACCGCGCTTCCCAGGAGGAGGCCCAGCAGCCCCCCCAAGGAGGAGAGGAGGAGGGCCTCCAGCACCACCAGCCGGAAGATGAAGCCCCGCTTGGCCCCGAGGGCGCGCATGACCCCGAACTCCCGGGTGCGCTCGTACACGGACATCATCACCGTGTTGGCCACCAGAAGCCCCCCCACCGCCAGGGCCACCAAGCTGATGCCGAAGCGCACCAGGTCGCTGATGCGCAAGGCCCTTTCCGCAAAGCGCATCACGTCCCCCGTGGTCTGGGCCTTGAGGCCGGGGAGGCTGGCCTCGAGGGCCCGGGCCACCTCCTCCGCCTTCTGCCCGGGGTTCAGGGCCACGAGAAGCGCGGTGTAGTTTTGCGTGCCCAAGACCTCCTGCAAGGGCTTTAGCGGAACGAAGATGAGGTTGTCGGCAAGCCCCCCGCCTTCCTCCAGGATGCCCTCCACCCGTAGCTCCACCCGGGGGGAGAGCCTGAGGGGGCTTCCTAAGGAAAGCTGGCTCCGCTTGGCCACCTTGGCCCCCACGACGGCTCCCTTGGCCGAGGGGAGAAGCCCGCCCTCCTGGACCCTCACCCCGGGGTAGAGGAGGTCGGGGGCCACGCCTTGCGGGAGGCCCTGGAAAAAGAAGCTCGTTTGGGGGTCAAACCCTCCCCGGGCCAGGAAGAGGGTGGGGATGATGCTCCTCACCCCCAGCTCCTTCCCCGCTGCCACCGCCCGCCGGTACTCCTCGGGGGTGATCTCGGGGTAGCCGGAAAACCCCAGGCCCTCCATGCCCTCGGGGACCAGCTGGATGGCGGGGCCCACCCGGGTGAGCTCCTGGGCCAGGGAGCGCCTTAAGCCTTCCCCGAAGGAGAGGAAGAGGACCATGCTGGTGGTGGCGATGAGCACCCCCAGGAGGGTGAGGAGGCTGCGCACGGGGCGGGCCAGGAGGTTGCGAAGGGCCATGGAAAGGATTTCCATCTTCTTCTTCAAGCTTATTCCTGGTGCGGAAAGCGGACGCGGCTAGGCCCAGGGAAGGCCAAACCCGAGGGGGAACGTTCTAGATGACCCTCTCCACGAAGTGGGTCTCTATCTCCTCCAGGAACTGGCGGGGGTCCACCTTCTGGCGTTCAGGGTGCTGGTAGTAGGCCTTTTCCGCCTCCTGAAAGTTCTCGTGGCCCACGAACCACAAAAACTCCCTTTCCCCAGTCCAGTAGGCCCCCAGGACCTGGAAGCCCGTGGCCTGGCGCAAGGGGACGATGACCTCCAAGAACACCTTCTGAAAAGCCTCCCTGGTCCCTTCCTTGATCCGGTAGCGGCGCATCTGGACCGTCATGGTCCAAGCTTACCCTTAAGGATCCAAGGATTCCAGCAGCTCCAAGAAGGCCCTAGGCGACAGCACCGGGGGTTCCGGGTGGGCAAGCCCGAGCAGGTGTCGGTCCCCCGATACCAAGACCCTGGCCCTCGAGGCCCGGGCCAAGGCCACCAGGTAATCGTCCCCGGGATCCGGCGAGAGGCCGGGGGTTTCTGGGGGGTCGGGGACCACCTCCCCCCAGCGGACCAGGAAGGCCAGGTAGTCCTGGACCTCCTCGAGGCTCACGTAGTCCCGGAACTTGGGTCTTTTTAGGACCCGCTCGGCTTCCTCAAGAAGCTTGGGGGAGAGGACGAGCTGGAAGCGCCCTTTCACCAAGAGGCGCAAAAACTGCGCCGGGGCCCCCTGGGAGGAAAGGAGAGCCGCCACCAGCACCCCTGGGTCAAGGACCGCGCGGATCATCCCCGGGAGGCGTGGAGCTCCTGGTAGGCCAGCCTCAGGGCCTCTTCCTCGGAGAGGGGGCCTTTAGCCAGAAGGGCCTCGAGGCGTTCCAGGCCCAGGTAGTGGCGCAAGGCCCGCTCCACCAGCTCCGACTCCCTTAGACCCAGGCTTGCCGCCCGCACCTTGGCGGCCCGGAGCACCTCTTCCTCCAGGTACAGGGTGGTCTTGCGCCTGGCCATGCCGCCATTTTGACGGCATGAGGGTTTGACGTCAAAGGGGTGAAGGCCAGCGCGTTGAGCCCCTATAATCAAAGGCATGCGCACGGCGGAGATCCGGGAGAAGTACCTGTCTTTTTTTGAGGGCAAAGGGCATCTGCGCCTTCCCTCCTTCAGCCTCATCCCCGAGAACGACCCTTCGCTCCTCTTCACCTCGGCGGGCATGGCTCCCCTAAAGCCCTACTTCCTGGGGGCCAAGCCCATCTTCGGGGGCAAGGAGTGGCGAAGGATCACCACCTGCCAGAAGTGCCTCAGGGTGGGGGACATAGAAAACGTGGGGCGGACGGGGCGGCACAACACCTTCTTCGAGATGCTGGGCAACTTCTCCTTTGGGGACTACTTCAAGAAGGAGGCCATCCTCTGGGCCTGGGAGTTCCTCACCGACCCCAAGTGGCTGGGCCTGGACCCGGATCGGCTCTGGGTCACGGTCTACGAGGACGACGACGAGGCCTACGCCATCTGGCGGGACCTGGTGGGGGTGCCCGAGGAAAAGATCGGCCGCTTCGGGGAGGACGAGAACTACTGGCCGGGAGGGGCCATCACCCACGGGCCCAATGGGCCCTCGGGCCCTTGCTCGGAGATCTTCTACGACCGGGGCCCGGCCTTCGGCACCCCGGACGAAACCGGCCCCAACACGGGAAGCGGGGACCGGTTCGTGGAGATCTGGAACCTGGTCTTCACCCAGTACGACCGCCAAGGCCCCATCCCCGGCCCCGGGATTCTCAAGCCCCTGCCCCAGAAGAACATCGACACCGGCATGGGCCTGTACCGGGTGGCGGCCATCCTGCAGGACGTGGAGGACTTCTACCGCACGGACACCTTCTACCCCATCATCGAAAGGGTGGCCCTCTTTAGCGGTAAGCCCTACGAGGGGAAGGCCTCGGTGAGCCACCGGGTCATCGCCGACCACATCCGGGCGGTGGTGGCGGCCTTGGCCGACGGGGTGACCTTCTCCAACACCGGCCGGGGCTACGTGATCCGCAGGTTGCTTCGCCGGGCCCTCCGCCACGGTTACCTTTTAGGCCTGGAGGAACCCTTCCTTCACCGCCTGGCCCCGGTGGTGGCGGAGCTTCTTGGGGACTTCTACCCGGAGATGCGGGAGAACCTTCCCGCGGTGGAGAAGCAGATCCGCCTCGAGGAGGAGCGCTTCCTGGAAACCCTGGAAGGGGGCTTGAAGCGGCTGGACACCCTGCTTTCGGGCCTTAGGCCCGGCGAGGTGCTTCCGGGGGCGGAGGCCTTCCGCCTCTACGACACCTACGGCTTCCCCCTGGACCTCACGGTGGAGATCGCCGCGGAAAGGGGCTTCGGGGTAGACACCGAGGGCTTCAAAAGGGCCATGGAGGAGCAGCAGGAGCGTTCCCGGGCGGCCATGGCCTTTGAGCGGGAGATCTTCAAGAAGAGCGCCCAGGTGCTGGAGGAACTCTACGCGGAACGGGGGGCCACGGAGTTCTTGGGCTACGGGACCCTGGAGGCGGAGGGCACGGTCTTGGCCCTTCTGGCGGGGGACCAAAGCCTGGAGGAGGCGGGCCCCGGGACCGAGGTCCAGGTGGTCTTGGACCGGACTCCCTTCTACGCGGAAGGGGGGGGACAGATTGGGGACTTCGGCCACCTGGAATGGCCCTCGGGCCGGGCCAGGGTGGAAACCACCCTCAAGACGGAAAGGGGGATCTTCCTGCACCGGGCCAAGGTGGAGGAGGGCACCCTCCGGGTGGGAGAAAGGGTGCGGGCGGTGGTGGACCCCGCCCGCCGGGACACGGAGCGCCACCACACCGCCACCCACCTCCTCCACGCCGCTTTGAGGGCGGTGCTGGGCCCCCATGTGCGCCAGGCGGGGAGCCTGGTGGCCCCGGACCGCCTGCGCTTTGACTTCACCCACCCCGAGCCCCTGACCCAGGAGGAGCTGGAGCGGATTGAGCTTTTGGTGAACCGCTGGATCCAGGCGGACTTCCCCGTCACCTGGCGCTACCTGCCCCTGGAGGAGGCCAAGCGGGAAGGGGCCATGGCCCTCTTCGGGGAGAAGTACGGGGAGGTGGTGCGGGTGGTGCGGGTGGAGGGAAGCCCCCTGCCTGGGGTGGAGTCCAAGGAGCTTTGCGGGGGCACCCACGTGCGGCGCACGGGGGAGATCGGGGCCTTCCTCATCCAGAAGGAGGAGGCGGTTTCCGCCGGGGTGAGGCGCCTCGAGGCGGTGGCCGGGGAATGGGCGGTGCGCTTCGCCCGCAGGGCTTTGAACCGCATGAGGGCTTTGGCCGAGAGGCTTTCCGTGGGGGAGGCCAACCTGGAGGAGCGGCTGGAGAGGCTCTTGCAGGAGCTCAAGGCCAAGGAAAAGGAGGTGGAAAGCCTTAAGGCGCGCCTGGTGCAGGCGGAGCTTAAGAAGGAGGTCGCCTTTTCGGAGAAGGGGGGCCTGCGCTACGGGGTGCTGGAGCTTTCCGGGGTGGATATGGCCACCTTGCGCCAGGCGGCGGACGATCTGGTGCAGAGGGGAGCGGATGTGGCCCTGGTCCTGAGCGGGGGGCAGGCGGTGCTGAAGCTTTCCCCAAAGGCCCAGGAAAGGGGCCTCGAGGCAGGGGCCCTTTTCCGGGCCCTTGCGGAGCGGGCGGGAGGCCGGGGGGGCGGGAAGGGAGCCCTAGCCCAGGGGGCAGGGCTTTCCCCGGAAAAGGCCCGGGCGGCCCTTCCCGACCTGCTTCCTTGAGGGAGGCCCCTAGCCTCGCCGGGGTGCCTGGCAGGGGACACCCTCCCCCGGTAAAATGAGCCCATGGCCATGTTGCTGAACCTGGTGGCGGTGGCCCTTTCCTGGGCCTTTTTCGGCCCCACCTTTGGGCGGTACCGGGGGCGTCCCTCCCTTCACAACGCCCTCTACTCCCTGGGCCTTCTTCTCTTCGCCCTGGCGGTTTCCGCCGAGTTTCTGTCCAAGCTCCTGGGTGCCTGGAACCCCTTCCTCTATCGGCTTTGGTACCTCACCGGGGCCATGCACGGGGTGACCTTTTTGGGCCTGGGAAGCCTGGCCCTTTTGAACCCCAAGGCGGCCCGGGGGCTTCTTTGGGTGCTCCTGCCCTTTATCCTCTATGGGTTTTATCTGGTGGTCTCGGCCCCTCTGGACTTTTCCCAGCTCCCTGCGCCCTATGCCCCCTCGGGCAAAGCCTTCCCCGAGCCGAGCCTCACCTCGCCCAGGCTTTGGACCATTCCCTTTAACCTCCTGGGCACGGTGCTGCTGGCCGGGGTGGCCCTTTACACCACCCTCCTCTTCTGGAGAAAGAACCCCCTTAGGGCCCAGGGCACGGCCCTCATCTTCCTGGCGGCTTTGGTGTTGGCCTCCACCAGCACCTTAAACCGCTTTGGGGTGGTGGGCCTCGAGGAGGCGGGAAGGGCCATGGGGGTTGCGCTGCTCTACCTGGGGGTGGTCTTGGCGGATCGCAGCGTACAGTATGCGTCTGGGCGCGCTTGACGTGGGGGAGGCCAGGATCGGCCTGGCGGTGGGGGAGGAAGGAAGCCCCTTCGCCTACGGCCGGGGTTATCTGGTGCGGCGGAGCCTGGAAGAGGACGTGGCCGCCCTCCTGGACTTCGTGCGCCGGGAGGGGTTGGGAAAGCTTCTGGTGGGCCTTCCCTTGCGCACCGACCTCAAGGAAAGCGCCCAGGCCCAGAGGGTCCTTCCCCTGGTGGAGGCGCTTAGGGCCAAGGGGGTGGAGGTGGAGCTTGTGGACGAGCGCTACACCACCCAGGCGGCAGCCCGGCGCCTGAAACACGCCCCCAAACGGATCCGCCGGGAGAAGGGCCGGTTGGACGAGATGAGCGCGGTGATCCTCTTGGAGGGCTATCTTGCGGGAAGGCTCTAGGCGCTGGCTGTGGCGGGGGGTGGTGGCCCTTTTCGTCACCTTCGCCCTTCTCCTCTTCTACGCCCTCTGGCTTTTGGGCCCCACGGGAAAAGAGGCCACCGTGCGCATTCCCCGGGGGGCCACGGGGCAGGAGGTGGCCAGGATCCTGGAGGAGGCCGGGCTTTTGCGCTCCGGGTACCTCTTTTCCGCCTACCTGCGCTTCTCCGGCCAGGCCAGGAAGCTGGTCCCCGGGGTCTACCGCCTAAAGGGGGATGGGGCCTTCCGCCTGGCCAGGGCCCTCACGGGAGGAGAGAAGCCCCTCACGGTCACCCTCACCTTCCTCGAGGGGGAAAGGGCGGTGGACTACGCCAAAAGGCTTTCCCAGGCGGGCTTGGATGGGGATGGTTTTCTAAGGATTGTCCAGGAGCCTGGGGCCCTGCGCCCCCCGTACGTGGAGGGCAGGTCCCTGGAGGGCTACCTCTTCCCCGCCACCTATACCTTTGACCTCCTGGTTGCCCCCGAGGAGGTGGTGCGGGCCCTCCTACGCCGCTTCGAGGCCGAGCTCACGCCCCCGGTGAGGCGCCTTTTGGAGGAGCGGGGGCTTTCCGTTCACGCCTGGGTGACCCTGGCCTCCATCGTCCAGGTGGAGGCGGGGAGTCAGAAGGAGATGCCCTACATCGCCGGGGTTTTCCTGAACCGGCTGGAAAGGGGCATGCCCCTCCAGGCGGATCCCACCGTGGCCTACGCCCTGGGCAAAAGGCTTCCCGAGCTTTCCCGGAAGGCGGGGGACTTCGCCCATGATTCCCCCTACAACACCTACCGCTACGCCGGGCTTCCCCCGGGGCCCATCGGCAACCCGGGGCGGGAGGCCCTCCTTGCCGTGCTCAATCCCGTGCGCACCGACCCCAAGGGGCGCCCTTACCTCTACTTCTTCCACGCCAAGGGGGAGCTTTTCCTCAACACCAGCTTCGAGGCCCACCTCGAGGACCTCCGCCTACACCGCTATTCCTCCCCGTGACGCAGAAGCCTGAGCTGGGCATAGGCGAAGAGGAGGGTGAGGAGGAGGATGACCACGGTGACCGCGGCGGCGTAGCCCAGCCGGAAGTTCTCGAACCCCGACTCGTAGAGGTAGTAGCCCAAGACCCGGGTGGCCCCGTAGGGCCCGCCCCGGGTGAGGAGGAAGACCGCCGAGTAGGACTGCAAGGAGAGGATGGTGCCCACCACCACCAAAAAGGCCACCGCCGGGCGCATGAGGGGAAGAACTATGTAGCGGAAGGCTTCCAAGGGCCCTGCCCCGTCCACATAGGCGGCCTCCAGAAGGGATTTGGGGATGGCCTTAAGCCGGGCCGAGGCCACCAGGACCCCATACCCCAGGTGCCGCCACAGGGTGAAGAGGACCACCATGACCAAGGCCCAGAACCCCTCCCGGTCCCAAGGGGGGATGGTCAGGAACTGGGCTAAGGCCCCGTACTCGGGGGTGAAGAGGGTGTACCAGCTCAGGGTGGCCCCACCCAGGGTGACGAGCCCGGGCAGGAAGAGAAGGCTTTTGGCAAAGCGCTCGTAGGGTGCCCCTTCCAAAGCCACCGCCAAGGCGATGGAAAGCCCCACGAAAAGGGGCAGGGCCAGGAGCATGAACTTCAGGGTCACCCAGAGGCTTCCCCAGAAGGCGGGGTCTTGGAAAAGATCCCGGTAGTTCTTGAGCCCCACCGGCTTGGGCTCGGAAAGCCCCGACCAGTCCCAGGTGGAGAAGCGGATGACGTCCAAAAAGGGATAGAGGACGAAAACCCCCAGGGTGAGGAGGGCGGGAAGGGAGAAGAGGAAAAGGGGAAGGCGCCGCACGGGTTACCAGAGGTAAAGAAAGCTCAGCAGGAAGGGATACCGGTCGGAGGCGGAAACCTCCAGGGCCAGGGGTTCCAGGTAGAGCCTGAACCCGGCTCCCCAGGCCAGGTGGAACCCGCTTTGGTAGCCGAGTCCCCCGTAGGCGGAAAGGGCTCCTCCCGGCACCTCGAGGCTCACCACCGGTCCCAGGTGCGCTCCAAAGGGATACCGCAGGTCCAGGCCCAGGCCCACGGAGGTGTAGAGGTCCAAAAGGACCAGGCCCGGGAAGAGGTTGGCCTTGAAGAAGGCGAAGACCTCAGGGTTCTGGGAGACGAGGGCCTGCAGGTCCAGCCCCGTGTCGATTCCCAAGGGGCTAAGGGGCAAAAGGGCGCTTCCCTGCAGGTAGATGCCCTTATCGGGGGCGTACCCGATCCCCAGGGTGTTCTCCGGGTAAGCGGGCATCTGGGCCAGGGCCAGGCTGAGGGCCAGGAGGGAAAGGGCAACTAGGCGCTTCATATCCCCTCTATCTTAGCAGGCGGAGTTCCGCTGGCCTTTTCCCTGGGATTTAGGTTCCACCCCCTAGAAGCCGTACAATCTCCTCATGGCGGCGGTTGCTTTCGCCCTCGAGGCCCGTCCCAACCTAGTTCCCGTAAAGGACCACCCCCTCCTCATCCTGGTGGGCCTCACCGGGGTGGGGAAGAGCACCTTGGTGGAGGCCTTGGGCTTTCCCCGGCTTCCTGACCGCAGGGAGCTGGTGGACCTTTACGTCCTTCCCCGCTACGGGGTCAACCTCCCCATTCCCCGGGAGGAGCGCTTTCGCCTGACCCGGCGCTTCCGGGAGGAGTTCCCGGGAGGGGTGGCGGAGGTCCTGGCCCGGGGGTTTGTGGAGCCCCGCTTCCCCCTTCTCTTCGACGGACTTAGGGGGGAGGCGGAGGTGGCCTACGCGTTGGAGCATCTGCCCAAGGCGCTTTTCGTGGTCCTTCACGCCCGGGAGGCCACCCGGCTCAAAAGGCTTCTTTCCCGCCAGGATGCCTTTGACCGGGTGGAGCTTCGCCCGGAGGAGAAGGCGGAGCTCAAGGCCCTGGCCGAAGGGGTTTTGTCCCCAGAGGAGCTGGAGGAGGCCCTGGCCCTGGCCCCTTGGGAAGAGGTCTTGGCCAAGCTCAAAATCGTGGCCGAGGAGAAGAGAAACTACGATCCCTTGGGCCCCTTGCGCCTCCTTGAGGACCACCCCCGGGCCCTCATCCTGGACACGGAGAGGCTTTCCCTCGAGGAGGAGGTGGAGGCGGTTAGGGGCTTCCTCAGGCGGCTTGGCCTCTAAAATGGCCTCATGGCAACCATCCGCGACCTCAGGCTGGTTCCTTTCCGCATCCCCTTAAGGGCGCCTTTGCGCTGGGGTAAGGCCTCGGAGATGGCGGCCCTGGAGCATGCCCTTTTGCAGGTGGAGCTCAGCGATGGCTCCCTGGGCCAGGCGGAGGTGGCCATCCGCCCCACCATCTACGGGGAAACCCTGGGAAGCGTGCGGGCGGGGCTGGAGTATCTGAAGCCCCGGCTTTTGGGCCTCGAGGCGGACGACCAGGAGGCTATCCGGGCTGTCCTGGAGTCTTTTCCCTGCAACCTGGGCCTTAAGGGAGCTTTGGACCTCGCCCTTTGGGAGGCTTGGGCGAGAAGCGAGGGGGAGGAGCTTTATCAGGTATTGAAGCCCGCCAAGCACCGGGTGCGGGTTTCCTATATTCTGGGCATGGCCTCGGAGGAGGAGCTGCTTTTAGATGCCCGCATGGCCTACGAGGCGGGGGTGCGGGTCTTCAAGGTGAAGGTGGGCCGGGACCTGGAGGAGGATGGCCGGAAGATCGGTCGCCTTAAGGAAGCCTTCCCCGACGCCGAGCTTTACGCCGACGCCAACGAAACCCTTTCCCCCAAGGAGGCCGAGCGCTACCTCCTTGCCTGGAAGGAAATGGGCCTTCTCTACGTGGAAGAGCCCCTGCCCGTTGAGGAGGTGGAGGCCAGGAGGAAGCTAAGGGAGAAGAAAATCCTTCCCCTCATCGCCGACGACTCGGCCATGACCCCCAAGGACCTCCGCCGGGAGCTTCTTCTGGACACCTTTGACATCCTGAACCTGAAGCCCGCCCGCACCGGGGTGACCTGGACCCTGGAGATGCTGGCCTTAGCCCGGGAAAAGGGCAAAAGGGCCATGGTGGGAAGCCAGGCGCAGAGCTCCTTTGGCGCCTACCAGTCGGCGCTTCTCGCCTTCCAACAGGGGGTTACCGAACCCAACGAGCTGGCCTTCCACCTCAAGGCGGAAGGGGGGTTCCTGGACTTCCCCACCTTCCGCCAGGGGTGGCTTTACTGGGAGGACCTGGTGGAGGCGCGGTTTGACGAGGGGGCCTTTCGGCGGTATGCCCTAGAGTAGCTCCATGGCCTTCCTGAAGTCCTGGAGGACCCCCCAGGCTCCCGCCTCGAGGAGGGCTTCCTCCTTGTGCCCCGTGAGCAGGGCGTAGGTGGGTATCCCCGCCCCCACGGCGCTCCTCACCCCGGAGGGCGAGTCCTCAAAGGCCAGGGCTTCCCGGGGGGTGAGGCCCAGGTGCCTTAGGGCCACCCGGTAGGGCAAGGGGTCGGGCTTGCCCCGGCCCACCTCCTCCGCCAGGACCAGAAGGGGCGGGTTCAAACCCAGGGCCTTCAACACATGGCGGGCGTTCTCCCGGGGAGCGTTGGTGACCACCCCCCAGGTGAGGCCCCTGGCCCGGGCCTTTTCCAGAAGCTCCTTAAGGCCGGGCATGGGCTTGAGGTTCAGGGCCAGTTCTCGGAAGCGGGCTTCCTTGGCCTCGATGAGCCTTCGGGCTTCCTCTCCCTCTAGCCCCAAAAGGTCCTTGACGATCTCGGGGTTAAGGCGGCCAGAGATGCGCTTTCGGTAGAAGTCCTCGTTCACCTCGAGGCCATAGGGCGCCAAGACCTCTCGCCAGGCCAGAAGGTGCAGGGGGTCGGTGTCGGCCAAGGTGCCGTCCAGGTCAAAGAGAAGGGCCTTAAGCATGGACGGCCCTCCGTTCCAAGCTGGAAACCATCAGGAAAAGGCCCAGGGCCAGGCCGAGAAGCCCATAGGGGATGCCAGGTGTGGGCAAAAGGGCAAAGAGGGCCGGGATCAAGGTGCTCCCCGTGGCGCCCGCATAAAGCAGACCCCCCAGGGCCCGGTGGCCGAAGCGGGCCTGCACCAGGGCAAAAAGGGTGGAAAAGAGGGGACCCAGGAGAAAGCCAGCCAAGGGAAAAAGGAGGGCGGTGGGGGGTAGGAGGTTGAGGAAAAGGAGGGCGAGGACTCCAAGAAGGAGGCTCCTCAGGGCAGCCAGGGGCTTTTGCGCCACCGGTTTGGCCAGGAAAAGGCGGCCCAGGGCCAGAAAGAGCCAGTACAAGGAGAGAAGCACCCCTCCCGTAGGGGTGGGGTGGCCGAGGTGTTCCAGCCAGACCCGGTTCCAGGTGGCCAGGGCTCCCTCCAGACCGGTGTAGATGGCCACGGCCAGGAGGAAGGGCCAAAGCCCCCGCCCCTGTTCCTTGGGCACCTGGGTTACCTGAGGGGCTCCCCAGAGGAGAAGGGCCCCTATCCAGGCCAGGAGGCCCGCCAGAAACAACACGGCGCCGTAGGGCAAAAGGGTGAGGGCGAAGGGGGCGAAGACCGCCCCTAGGCCGAAGGCCACGTTTACCCGGTTCAGGAGTTCCACCCGTTTCCTGGGGTAAAGCTCCCCCACCAGGCTGTTGCCGTGCACGTTCATCAACCCTTCCCCGAGCCCGAGGAGGAAGGCCAGGGCCACCACCAAGGGGAAGGAAGGGGCCAGGGCCACCCCCCATAGAGCCAAGCCCACAAGCCCCATGGCGGCGGGAAAAAGGGGGTGGCGTTTATTCCCTTGGGCCAGGCGCACCCCAAAAAGGAGGCCCAGGAGGAGGACGGTGAAGAACCAGGAAACCTCCTCTCCCACCCCGTAACGCCCCCGCCAAACGGGCAGGGCTGCCCCGGGCAGGGCCACGATCACCCCCACGAGAAAAAGCGCCAGGAAGGAGCCCCAGAAAAAGCGCACGTCCGTTATTCTTCTCCTACCTGACCCTTTGGTCAATAATGGAGGGGATGGAGGAGGCCCTGGAAAAGGCTTTGGCGGGCGAGGGGTACTTTGCCTTTCCTGGCCTTTTGCTGGTGCGGGGGCCCGACGCCCTTTCCTTCCTTCAAGGCCAGGCTACCCGGGACCTCAGAAGGCTTTCCGGGCCCGTGGGGGCCCTGTTCCTCAACCACCGGGGGCAGATAGAGGAGGCGGCCACGGTGTTCGTGCACGAGGAAGGCTTTCTTCTGGCTCCCTGGGGCACCTTGGAGGGCTTAAGGGCCCGGCTGAAGCGCTACATCGTCTTTGACCAGGTGGAGCTTCTGGAACTTCCCCTTTACCGGCGCCTCCATGCCGATGGGCGGGAGGAAGTGGCGGAAAGCGGGGAGGGGGCCCATCCCGCTGGGGTTTACCCCCTTTACACCCTGCTTAAGGGCCTTCCGCTCCTTTCCGATATTCGTGGGGAGCTTCCCCAGAGCGTGGGGCTTCTCCACCTGGTGGACTACGGCAAGGGGTGTTATGTGGGCCAGGAGATCATGGCCCGCCTCGAGGGGAAGGAGGTGCACCATCGCCTGGTGGGCCTAAGGGGGCTTTCCCCTGCCCAAGAAGCCCCCTTTGACCTCCTGCTGGAGGGGCGCAAGGTAGGGGAGGCCAAGCGGGTGATGGAAACGCCCTTCGGGGTTTTGGGCCTTGCCGTGGTGCGCAAGGAGGTGCCCCTAGGGGCGGTGGTGGAAGGGGGTGGGGGACGCTTTCGGGTGGAGCCCCTGCCCTTTGAGGAGGCGGCATGGAGCGGGCGGAGATCATCGGGGTAGGTACGGAGCTCATCTACGGGGAGACCCTGGACACCAACACGGCGGAGATCGCGAGGAGCCTCGAGGCCTACGCCCTCAAGGTGGAAAGGACCCTCAGGGTGGTGGACGAGCCCCTCCCCTTGGCCCGGGAGGTGGGCCAGGCCTGGGAGCGGGCGAGGCTTTTGGTGCTTTCCGGGGGCCTAGGCCCCACCCCCGACGACGTGACCCGGGAGGCGGTGGCCGAGGCCTTGGGGGAGCCCTTGGTGTTGGACGAGGAGATGCTTTCGGAAATTGAGGCCGTCTTCCGGGCCCGGGGTCGGAGCATGCCCGAGGCCAACCGCAAGCAAGCCTTGAGGATCCCTTCGGCCACCTGGCTTAAAAACCCCAGGGGCACCGCCCCCGGCTGGTGGGTGCGGAAGGAAGGAAAAGACCTGATCCTCCTGCCCGGGCCTCCTCCTGAGTGGCGGCCCATGTGGGAGGAGGTGTTGCCCAAGTTGAACCTCCCCCGCCGTCCCTACGCCAAGCGGGTCCTGAAGACCTGGGGCATCGGGGAGTCGGAGATCGTGGAAAGGCTCGGGGAGCTCTTCAAACGGGAGGCGGAGGTGGAGGTGGGCACCTATCCCAAGCTTCAGGGGGTGGAGGTGGTGATCCGGGGCCGGGAGGATCTGGTGGCCGACCTTACGGAAAGGATCAGGAAGCGGCTTTTTAAGGAGATCTGGGGCGAGGGGGACCTCACCCTGGCCGAGGCGGTGAAGCGCCGCCTGGAGCTGGAAGGGGCCACCCTCTCCACCATGGAGAGCCTCACTGGTGGGCTTCTGGGAGCGGAGATCACCCGGGTGCCGGGGGCAAGCCGCTTCTATTTGGGGGGCGTGGTATCCTATTCCGTAGGGGCCAAGGCCCGCTTCGGTGTGCCGGAGGGACTCCTCGCCAAGACGGTTTCCGCCGAAACGGCCAAGGCCATGGCGGAGGCCGCCCGGGTGCTTTTCGGTTCCACCTATGCCCTTTCCACCACGGGGGTGGCGGGGCCGGACCCCTTGGAGGGCGAGCCTGTGGGCACGGTCTTCGTGGCCCTGGCGGGGCCTAAGGGGACGGAGGTGCGCCGCTACCGCTTCCCAGGGGACCGCGAGGTGGTGCGGCTCCGAAGCGTTTATGCCGCCTTGGCCTTGCTCCTAACATGAGGCTCTTCTACGCGATCTTTCTTCCTGAAGAGGTGAAGCGGGTCTTGGTGGAGGCTCAGGAGCGGGTGGCCCGCTACAAGGGGTGGAAGGAGGTGGTGCCCCACCATCTCCACCTTACCCTTCTTTTCCTGGGGGAAAGGCCGGAGGAGGACCTGGAGGACCTTTTGGCCCTGGGCCACCGGATGGGTCGGCTCCATCCTCCCTTCACCGCTCGCATCCGCGGTACGGGTTACTTCCCCAACGAGGGCACCCCGAGGGTTTGGTTCGCTAAGGCGGAAGGGGAGGGATTCCTTCCTTTGGCCGAAGGGCTTCGGGAAGGGGTGCGGGAGATCCTGGGAGAGGAGGCGCTTTTGGCGGGCGGTAACAAGCCCTTCAAACCCCACATCACCCTGGCCCGGCGCAAGGCCCCTGCTCCCCGGGTACCCCCGGTGGTCTTCGGCGTGGAGTGGCCGGTGAAGGAGTTCGCCCTGGTACGCTCGGAGCTTAAGCCCAAGGGGCCCGTCTATACCATTTTGGGAAAGTTCCCTTTGCGAGGTGACCATGGACGAGAACAAGAGGAAAGCGCTAGAAAACGCTCTCAAGACCATTGAAAGGGAGTTCGGCAAGGGTGCGGTCATGCGCCTGGGGGAGATGCCTAAGCTCCAGGTGGATGTGATCCCCACGGGCTCCTTGGGCCTGGACCTGGCCTTGGGAATCGGGGGTATTCCCCGGGGAAGGGTGATCGAGATCTACGGCCCTGAGTCCGGGGGGAAGACCACTTTGGCCCTCACCATCATCGCCCAGGCCCAGAAGCAGGGGGGTGTGGCGGCCTTCGTGGACGCGGAGCACGCCCTGGACCCCCTTTACGCCCAGAAACTGGGGGTCAAGGTGGAGGACCTCCTGGTTTCCCAGCCCGACACCGGGGAGCAGGCCCTGGAGATCGTGGAGCTTCTGGCCCGCTCGGGGGCGGTGGATGTCATCGTGGTGGACTCGGTGGCCGCCTTGGTGCCCAAGGCGGAGATCGAGGGGGAAATGGGGGATCAGCACGTGGGTTTGCAGGCCAGGCTCATGAGCCAGGCCCTGCGCAAGCTCACCGCGGTCCTTTCCAAGAGCAACACCGCCGCCATCTTCATCAACCAGGTGCGGGAGAAGGTGGGGGTGATGTACGGCAACCCCGAGACCACCCCCGGCGGCCGGGCCCTTAAGTTCTACTCCAGCGTGCGCCTGGATGTGCGCAAAAGCGGCCAGCCCATCAAGGTGGGGAACGAGGCGGTGGGGATCAAGGTCAAGGTGAAGGTGGTGAAGAACAAGCTGGCCCCACCCTTCCGCGAAGCGGAGCTGGAGATCTACTTCGGCAGGGGCCTTGACCCGGTCATGGACCTGGTGAACGTGGCCGTGGCGGCCAACGTGATCGAGAAGGCGGGAAGCTGGTTCTCCTACGGGGAGATCCGCCTGGGCCAGGGGAAGGAGAAGGCGGCGGACTACCTCCGGGAGCGGCCTGAGCTTCTGGAGGAGATCCGGGCCAAGGTGCTGGAGAGAGCTCACGAGGTGGTGCTCGTAGGGAGCGAGGAAGGGGAGGAGTAGATGACCCTGACCCTTTTGGACCTGGGGCTTCTCCTCCTGGTCTTGCTCCTTTCGGGGGCTTTGCTCCTTAGGCGCAGAGGGGAGGACCGAACCGGGGAAGCCAAACGGCTCCTGGATGCGGCCAAGGGGGAGGCAAGGGAGGTCCTCGAGGCGGCCCGCAAGGAAGCCAGGGAGATCCTGGAGGCGGCCCGGGCCGAGGCCAGGACCCTGCGCCAGGAGGCCGAGGAGCGGGCCAAGGCCTTGCGGCAGGAGGTGGAGGCGGAGCTTAAGCGCCGGTCGGAGGCCTTGGAGGCCGAGGCCAAAAAGCGCTTGCAAGAGGCGGAAGAGCGCCTAAGGAGCGAGCGGGAGGAGCTTAAGGCCGAGCGGGAGAGGCTTAAGGTCTTGCAGGAGGAGCTTAAGGCGGAGAGGGAGCGCCTTAAGGGGGAACGGGAGGAACTGCGGCGGGAGGCCGAAAGGCTTTCCAAGAGGGGCGAGGCCTTGGACGCCCGGGCCCTCAAGCTGGATGCCCTAGAGGAGGCCCTTTCCAAGCGGGAGGAGGCGCTTAAGGCCCAGGAGGCCCTTCTGCAGGAGAAGGAACGCGAGGTGGAACGGAGGCTTCACGAGGTGGCGGGCCTCTCCCCGGAGGAAGCCCGGCGCCTCATTCTGGAGAGGCTGGACCGCGAGCTGGAGGAGGAGAAGGCCCAGAGGGTGCGGGCGGCCTTGGAGAGGGCGCGCCTCGAGGCCCGCAAGGAAGCCCAGAAGATCCTGGCCCAGGCCATGCAGCGCCAGGCCTCGGAAACCGCCGCCCAGCTGGCGGTTTCCGTGGTGCCCATTCCCTCCGATGCCATGAAGGGCAGGATCATCGGACGGGAGGGGCGGAATATCCGCACCTTTGAGGCCTTGACGGGGGTGGACCTCATCATCGACGACACCCCGGAGGCGGTGCTCCTTTCCTCCTTCAACCCCATCCGCCGGGAAATCGCCCGCATGGCCCTGGAGGAACTCCTCAAGGATGGGCGTATCCATCCAAGCCGGATCGAGGAGGTGGTGGAGAAGGCCAAGCAGGAGATGAAAACCTTCATCTACGAACGGGGCGAGGAAGCTGCCCTCGAGGCTGGGGTGGTGGGGTTAAAGCCTGGCCTCATCCAGCTTCTCGGCCGGCTCCACTTCCGCTCCAGCTACGGGCAGAACGTCCTCAAGCACTCGGTGCAGGTGGCCCACCTCTCTGGGATCATGGCCGCGGAGCTGGGCCTGGATGCCGCCTTGGCCCGGCGGGCGGGGCTCCTTCACGACATCGGCAAGAGCGTGGACCGGGAGGTGGAGGGAAGCCATGTGGAGATCGGCATCGCCCTGGCCCGCCGCTTCGGGGAACCCGCGGAGGTCATAGACGGCATCGCCCACCACCACGACCCGGAGAACGCGGAGACCGTGTATGCGGTTTTGGTGGCGGCCGCCGACGCCCTTTCCGCCGCCCGGCCCGGGGCCAGGCGGGAGAGCCTGGAGGAGTACCTGCAGCGCCTCGAGGCCCTGGAGCGCATCGCCCTTTCCTTCCCCGGGGTGGAAACCGCCTTTGCCGTGCAGGCGGGGAGGGAGGTGAGGGTCATCGTCAAGCCCGACAAGATCACGGACGCCAAGGCAACCCTTCTGGCCCGGGAAATCGCTAACCGCATCGAGCGGGAGATGAACTATCCGGGCCAGGTGCAGGTGACCGTGGTGCGGGAGACCCGGGCGGTGGAGTACGCTAAGTGACATGGACTGGCGTGAGCGCATCACCGTGGACCCGGAGGTCATGGGGGGGCGGCCCTGCATCCGGGGTATGCGCTTTCCCGTGGCCACGCTCCTGCAACTCCTAAAGCACCAGACGCCCGAGGAAATACTTCAGGAGTTTCCTTACCTGGAACGGGAGGACCTGGAAGCCGCTTTGGATTTCGCCGCTTATCTCGCTGAGGGGCGAGAGGTGGTCCTTTGAAAGTGGTGGTGGATGTGTGCTTGAGCCCTAGGTGGGTTCCTTACCTAAGGAAGAAGGGTCTGGAGGCCTTTCACTGGAGTGAGCTGGGTGATTTACGAGCAAAGGATCAGGAGATCCTTGCCTACCGCAAAAGGAACGGGTATGTCCTCCTCACCCAGGACCTGGATTTTGCCGCCTTGCTTTTTTCGGGTGGCGAGGTTCCGGCAAGGGTGGTGCTCCTCCGGGTTTCGGACCTGCGGGTAGAGGTAGCCGGGCCCAGGGTTGCCGCGGTGCTGGCGGGTGTGGAGGAGTACTTGAAGAAGGGAGGAGTGGCGGTGGTAGAGGACCACAGGGTCCGCTACCGGGTTCTTCCTGAGTAGAATGGGGCGATTATGCTGAGGGGCGAGGACATCGGGATTGACCTGGGGACGGCAAGCGTTCTCATTTACGTGCGGGGGAAAGGGATCGTCTTGCGCGAACCCTCCGTGATCGCGGTGGTCCAGGGGAAGCGGGAAGTGAAGGCGGTGGGGGCCGAGGCCTACCGCATGCTGGGGCGCACCCCGGGAAACATCGTGGCGGTACGGCCCCTTAAGGATGGGGTTATCGCCGACTATGCCTTAACGGAGCGCATGCTCCTCCTCTTTCTGCAGAAGGTGCTCTCCCCCATGAGCCGCTTCTTCCGGCCGCGGGTCATGGTGGGGGTGCCCTCCGGGGTCACGGACGTGGAGCGGCGGGCGGTGGTGCAGGCGGTGTCCGCCATGGCCCACAAGGTCTACCTCATCGAGGAACCCCTGGCGGCGGCCATCGGGGCGGGGATCAACGTGGCCGAGCCCACGGGCAGCATGGTGGTGGACATCGGGGGAGGCTCCACGGACATCGCCGTCATCTCCCTGGGGGGCATCGTGCGCTCCGAGAGCCTTAGGATCGCTGGCAACGAGATGGATCAGGCCATCATCCGTTACGTGCGGCAAAAGTACAACCTCCTCATCGGGGAGCGCACCGCCGAGGAGCTCAAGATCCAGCTGGGGCGGGCCAAGGTCCTTCCCGGGGAGGAGAAGGAGGTGGCCGAGGTGCGGGGCCGGGACCTCATCACCGGCCTTCCCCGCACGGCGGAGATCCCCGCCGAGGACGTGGCCGAGGCCTTGAAGGAGCCGTTGGACAAGATCTTCCAGGGGGTGAAGGCGGTTTTGGAAACCACGCCCCCCGAGCTGGCCTCGGATATTTACGAGAGGGGCATTCTTCTAACCGGCGGCGGGGCCCTTCTAAAGAACCTGGATGTGGCCTTGCAGGAGGCCACGGGGGTGCCCGTGGTGGTGGCGGAAAACCCCATTGAGGCGGTGGCCTTGGGCACGGGTAAGGCCTTGGAGATGCTCCACGTGCTGGAGGACACCATCCTGTCTTCGGACGATGTGCTGAAGAGGTGAGCCGTGGAGATCGGGGAGATCCTTGCCCTCCTGCCCCATCGCTACCCTTTTTTGCTCATCGACCGGGTCCTTCACGCCGACGAGAAGACCTTCCGGGCCCTGAAGAACGTGACCTTTAACGAACCCCACTTCCAGGGGCATTTTCCCGGCTACCCCATCATGCCGGGGGTGTTGATCCTCGAGGCCATGGCCCAGGCGGCGGTGGGCACCATCGCCAAGCAGCCGGGTTTCAAGCCCGGAGGCCTAGTCTTTTTGGTGGGGGTGGAGGAGGCCCGCTTCAAAAAGCCCGTGGTGCCGGGGGATACCCTGATCCTGGAGGGGGAGCTCCTCCTCTTCCGCCGGGGCCTGGGCAAGGTGGCGGTCAGGGCCTTGGTGGAGGGGGAGGAGAGGGCCAGCGCCCGTTTAAGCTTCGTGGTTCGGGAGGGTGCGGAGTAGGGTGGCGCTGAACTCCAGGAAGTCGGGAAGCCGTTCCTCCAGGATCTGGCGCAGGATGGGGAGGGAAAGGGCTTGGTAGTCATGCACCGCCACATTGCGAAAGCCCACCATGGCCTGCATCCGCTGGGAGAGGCTTGGGGAAATCAGCCCGGCTTTTTCCACCAAAACAAAGGCTTCCCGTGAGGTTTGCGGTAAACCCAGGCGCCTAAGCCGCACCACGTGCATGGCCATGTCTATGGCGGCTTCGCAGGCTCGGAGCAGGTTGAGAACGATGGCGTCCTGACGGGAGTAGTTGGTTTCCAGCTCCGTTTCGTGCCCGCGGTATTCCTCCTCGATGCGCCTTAAACAACGCTCGATGGTGGCGGCCTTTTGTAGGAGGACCTCATCCATAGACTTTTCCCCGTTTCTGAATATCCCCGAGGATTTCCGCTCTTTCCTCGTTGAGGCGGGCGTAGGCCTTAAGGGCGAGGTCCAGGAA
>Ga0209479_1001001_pt1 | contig 33392 bp, 36 predicted proteins | sample DewCreD2012metaG_2_FD_184112 | JGI IMG/M metagenome (GOLD analysis project Ga0209479, IMG submission 184112) | Hot spring sediment bacterial and archeal communities from British Columbia, Canada, to study Microbial Dark Matter (Phase II) - Dewar... ...
ATGGATGTAAAGAGCTTGGTTTTCTTCTCTCCCTCTGGTTAAGATACTCCCCGGCCTCGCCGCTGGCACTTCCAGCATATCACACTTCAAGCCGCCTGTCACCTGTGGAAATTACCAGTTTTTTCCTACACATCCCCCCAGGACACCCCCACACTCCCACCCTCACTTCTCCAGGCGATGCCCCCGCACCCAGACCCCGCCTCCATGCCGCCCGGACAATACGCTTGGCGAACGTGGGGGATGGTCACCTCGGAGACGCCCAACGCCGCACAGATGTGTGGAGAGCTCCAGTTGGGCCCCTCGGGACTGCTGTCGGATTGGAGCAAGAGATAAGCCCGACAAATTCGCCGGGCTGGTGCCGTGCCGGAAGAGATGCTTTGCCGAAGTTGGGCGCGCTCTTCCTCGTTCAAGCACACAACGTACTTGCGGTTCATGGCTTTCACTTCCTACCCATGGGAACATCGGGAGGAGAAAAAGGATTGGGCAAACTCATCCGCGGGGGACAGATGGAGAAGTTTGCCCAACCAGGAGATTTCTGTCCCAATGAAGCCTGCCCAGACCACGGTAAGCTTCAGACCGCTCAGCCGCAGAACCTTGAAAAATTCGGCAAGACCCGCACAGGGGTGCAGCGTTACCGCTGCCAAGCCTGCCGCAAGACCCTTACCGCAACGTTCGGAACCATCTTCTACGGCAAGCCTACCCCAGAACACGAATTGCTGGAAACGCTGGCCTTACTCGCCCAAGGCCACCGGATCAGCGCCTTATCGCGCGTGAAAGGGCCCAAGGAAGATACGATCTGGCAGTGGCTGCGCCAAGCCGCCCGGCAGGCCGAGCAGCTTGAAGGTGTGCTGATGCCAAAGTTCAAGGTCAAGCGCGCTCAGTTGGAGGCACTCTGGGATTATGTCCGTAACAAGGGAGAAAAAAGCTATCCCGAGACGGATGAAAGCGGGCAGTTCTGGCGCTCGCCCCCGCTGGATAGCGACAGCCGGCTGCGCGTAGCGCGCGGGATGGGCCAAGATGAGACCCAGGCCAGCAACGTGGCCAATTGCTTTTGATGCTGTAACCCGCTGGATGCCTTCCTTCAGATGGCGGCGGAAGGTGCTGAAGGGCACGTCGGCCTGCTCGGCGGCCAGTTCCTGGCTGGGCGCCGGGCGGCAGACCCCGCCTCCAGCCCATCGTGCTGACGGTGAGGGAACAGCGGGTGTTGCAACTCATGGCAGAAGGGAGGACGGCCCGAGAGGTTGCCGCTGCGCTCGGATTAGCAGTGTCTATCATTCGCAACCCCTCCCAGCGCATCCTGAAGAAGCTTGGCGTCCACAGCCGGGCCGAGGCGGTGCGACGGGCGCGCCGCCGGGGGTGGATATAGTCCCCTGGACTAAGCAGAATTAGTGCATGATCCTATTGACAATGACCCTGCAAGGGGTGTATAACCCAGTTAGACGGATAGCATCCAAATTGTCAGGTTTATCTCATACAGACCGGCAACCAAATGGCTTGCTGGATTATAGGCCAATGTATCTATCCCCTTCTCTGAGCGCTTCCCTGGCCACGTTGGGCCGTTTCCTGCTCGGCCTCGTTCTCCTTGTCGCCGCTATCGGCAAATGGCTGGATCGCGACCAGTTTGCCAGGGCAGTGATTCATTATCCGATCTTGCCTCAGTCTCTGGCTCGTGCAGTCGCCGGGGCTCTTCCATGGGGCGAGTTCATCCTCGCACTTCTGCTTATCCTCAACTGGTTCACCCTGTTAACAGCCTCACTGACAATCGGTTTGCTCATGCTTTTCACGGCAGCCCAGTGCGTGACCCTGGCGCGCGGACAGCAGGTGGATTGCCATTGTTTCGGTGGTTTTGACCAGGAGAAGATCGGCCCGCATACCCTCCTAAGGAACGCGATTCTGATGCTCATCGCACTGTGGGTTCTGGTGTTCAACTGGAGGTACTCAGCACCTGCGAGTTAGAAATTTGACTGTTGAGATGAGAGGAGCAGATTGCTATGGGAAAAGTTAGCAGGCGTCTCTTGGTCATCACAGTTATGGTAGGGTCTCTGGCCGCTACAGTGATCATCCTTATGGGGTGTGAATCAATGGCCCTAACACCGGCAACTTTGCCTATCCCTACCCTTACCCCCACACGTCAGCCGATTCGCTCAGCTACACTGCCTGCTCTCTCTCCCACACCTGCTCCGTCTGATACCCCTCCGGCAACCACCGAGCTCAGCAGCCCAAGTCCGACTAACCCCCACTATCCTTTTATCCCTGTTTCCATGAGCCACCTAGGGGATTATGAGGGAGAAAAATACTTTGAGTATTACTACTTCCATGTTGATTCAAATTGGGAGACATACTTGGGTGAAGGATATAAAAGGGTAGAACCAGAAACCATTGAGGTCATTGATCCGATCACGAAAAAAGTGGTAGCAGGGCCCTTTCCTCTCACCGAAAAAGATTCCGAGCTTTGTCTGAGCCGAGTGTTTGAGACCCAACCGCTTGATGTATTTTTATTTCCCGGTAATTATAGCTTTTTTAAACGAACGGCTACTGAACCCTATTACATCTATCGCATAAGATTTAGGAAAAGTACGGGTGAAGGGGATACGATTGACTTTGTCGGATTACCAGGAGTTTGTGAATCAGCGTTACCTTAAATGTAGCTTAAGCCCTTAGGGCCTCACTCATTAAGTGACTTAGCCTGTCGTCGTTGTGCCGTCAACTCTGTTTAATCCGCTAATATGCAGAAGTGTCCTCTTAATCGGGGAAAGCAGGGGGGTATTCCCTTTGTCAAAATCGTCTTCATGACTTTACTTTAGGAGGGTGCCATGAAAGGGGCAATAAGGCGGTTTCTGTATGTACTTGGTGGAGTACTTCTAAGCCTGCTCGTCGCAGTATTCCTCCTTTCAAGGATGGGCGACCCTGGGATGATTAATACCTGTGCCTCCGGTGGATCACCCAGTGTCAGGACGGATAAACCCGATTACGGTGCCGGAGAGATCGTGCACATTGCTGGCTCCGGGTTCCCCTGTGAGGCATTGCTGACCGTGGTGATAAGTGCGCCGGATAATAGCATCACTGCACGCACCATCGCCACAGATAAATCCGGTAACTTCACGCACATATACCAAATTGGTACGGAAAACGTACAGGGCCAGTTCCAGGTGAGGGCGCTGGATGCCGACGGAAATCTCCTGGCGAGTACAGTCTTCTATGATACCCATTTCCGATTTGGACACATCACATGGAAACGGGACAGTTCAGATCCTGCCAATGTCATCCGTATCACTTTTATAGCTGGTTTCCGGCGAAATGGCTATGTGTGTCGCAATCCAATTACAGGAGCTACTGCGCCCTGTACTGGGCCAGATGGACCCCCTGGCATGGGTGACGTCTTCCTGGAGACAATAGGCGCAACCCGGATTAATGACTTTGGTGACAACATCTCTACAGGTACGCTCTACTTCAAAGTCTTCGCTTGGGATACAAGGGGCGTCACTTTAGGGCCGCCTGGATACCATACACTCTATTCTACCCAAGTCGTTATTGAAGATCTGGATGCAAGCAACAACCCTATCAGTAAGTCCGTTCTCGACCCCTTTATTAGAATTGTTGAACTCCCGGGCCAAGTTGAAGGTCTCATCAGGATTCCTGTTAGATGGTGTGGGCTCGCGGGCAGTCCCTCCGGCGAAGACCCCGGGATCCTCAACAGGACGAGCACCGATGAAATCCTCTTGGAACGCCTGAGGGTCATGAATGCCAATATTTACACCCCCCAAGCGAACGTTGAGTTTATCTCTGGCGCTCGCACAGGCAGCTTTCCCGTAATCCAGGGCCCGAGGCCGGATGGCCATATTCCCAATAGCACACGTATACAGGACTTTCACCGTTCAGTGAATAGATGCCGACTTGCCTGGCGAGACCTGGATCCTGCTGTGACCGGTATCATTGCACTGAACATCAACCGGTTTGCAGATATAGACTCAAGTGGTAATGCAACTTCGACAACTTATCCACTTGGCTGGGCAGGGCCGACACGGCCAGGTGATCTGGGACAACAACTGCTCAATGGGGTAGCCTCAGTCATTGATGCCGCCTATTTTGTGCCGACCCCGGACCCCCGCCTGCCGACACCTCCTCCATTCGCCTGGCAATCCAGTGAGTTCTACGTTTTCTTGGACGCCCACAGCCGGTCAGTTGGGCAATTACGTCGTGCTCTTTACCGCAAGTGATAATTCAGGGTTATCTGCCCCTCCGCACTCGGTGATAATCAATGTGCGGTCAACGGCCGATTTAGCTCTTGCCAAGGTAGAGGACCCCGACCCCATGACCGTCGGCCAGAATCTGACCTAACGCTGATCGGCCAGGCCGACGCCGGCAGCTTCTTCGTGGGCAAAGGCGGCCGGATCGGGCTGTGGTTCATCAACGCAGCCAACGCGGTGCTTGACGATTTCGGTGGGGGCAGCATAGCCCCCTAATGTGGGGGAGGGGCATTGAACGCAGGGGGCGGACAGCCGGTCCGCCCCCTGAAGGCCAGATGAGAAGGCGACCGCGGCGCCTGACATGCGTGCAACGGTGGAGCCCAAGGGTGAGCCCCTGCACGGGAGGGTGGGGGATAGGGGCCTCATGAGTGAATGCCCAGGGCGGCGGCGATCAGTGCGGCGTAAAGTTGGGCGCCCTCAGGCCGCAGGTGGATGCCATCCTTCCAGAAGAGATCGGGCTGATCCGCGCTGGCGGCGTGCCAGTCCACCAGCACCGCGTTCGCATACCGCGCCACCCCTTCGGCCAGGACGGTGTTGTTCGGCTCTCCCCAGCGGTGGGGCACCTTGACGTTCACAAACACCACCCGGCGCACGCCGGCGAGCACGCCCATGATCTCGTCAAACTGCTTGGCGCTGAACACGCCGTTGTTGCCCACGTGGATGATCACCGCGTCGCCGAGTTGACCGGCGTCGTGGAGTTGCTTTAACAGGCGGATAGCGGCAGACACCTGGCGGCCAATAGCAGCATCTATCTGCACGCCGGGGATGGCGCGCTCCAGTTCATCCGCTGCGCTGACCATCACCGAGTCGCCGATGGCGATGATCGGGCCTGCCGGCGGTTCGCTGGGAGGGGCCAGACGAAAAGACTCGGAAGGGATCGCAATCGGGGAGGGACTGGGCGGCGGCGTGGGCCGGGGCTGGCTCAGGCCGCTCAGTTCCTCTGCGGTGGTCAGCGCTTGGAGCACGTCAACGCTGGCCTGCGCGGTCATCGCCGGGGTGGGCGTTGGGGCTGCGTCGGCCTGGACCAACGGGAGCACCACAGAGGCCCGGCTGGCCGGGAGAGCCGCAGGCGCAGGTGTGGTCACCGTGTTCACAGTGTGAATGGCCTCCACTGCCAGGTAAGACGGGGGCGGGGGTGGCTGGGCGGCCACAACCGACTCGCCCAGGATGCCGAAGGCCAGGAGCGTTCCCAGGGCACCGGCCCAGCGGGCGCACACCCGCCAGAGCGGGACGCCCTGCGTGGTCCGCCACGTCTCCCACAGGCGTCCTAGCGCGCCATTGCGGATCGGCATCTCTACATAACGATAAGAGAACTCTGCGCATAGGAGCGTCGCTACCAGCCGCAGGGCCAGGAGCGGCCAGCCCTCCAGGGCGACGTCAAGCTGCGGGCGGGTGATCATGAAGATGGGCCAGTGCCACAGATAGATGCCGTAGGAGCGCAGCCCGATCCAGCGCAACAGCCGCCTCCCCAGCCAGCCCGCGGCCAGATGCGCAGCGGGGTCTACGGCGGCGGCGATGGTGGCGGCGGTGGCGAGGGCCACAACCGCGAAGCCGCCCTGGTAAAGGAAGGGCTGGAATTCGTCCAGGTGGAGAAAGAGGCCCAAGAGGGTGGCCAGCCCACTCAGGCCCAGGAGGTCCAGCAGCACGGCCCGCGCCCGGCCCGGCTGCGGGGGGCGCCGCCAGGGCGCCCAGGCCAGGGCCAGCGCCCCGCCGATAAGCAACCCACTGGCGCGGGTGTCGGTCCCGTAGTAAATGCGCGAGGGATCGGCCTCCGGCTGATACAGCGCCGCCATGAGCAGCCCCGATGCCAGTGCGCCTGCCAGCGCAGCCACCAGTGTGCCCCTGCGCCGCAGGGTGCGCATTCCCACGGTGAACAGCAGCGGCCAGAGGACGTAGAACTGCTCTTCCACAGCCAGCGACCACAGGTGACGCAACAACGACGGCCTGCCCGCCATCTCAAAGTAGGATGTGCGGCTGAAGATCAGATACCAATTGGTCACGTAGCCGATGGCGGCAACTGCGTCCCCGCGCAGCCCGGCGGTCTCCTCGGGCAGGAAGGCGACAGCGAAGGCCAGCGTCGCTGCGAGCATCAGGAACAGCGCCGGGAGAAGGCGGCGTGCCCGCCGCAGCCAGAATGCCTTGAGGTTCAGGCGCGCGTGTTCATCCCACTCAGCCAGCAGAAGCGAGGTGATCAGGTAGCCGCTGATGACGAAGAAGACCTCCACGCCCAGGAAGCCGCCCGGCATCCAGGGCATCTCGGCGTGATAGAGGAGCACAGCGAGGACGGCAATGGCGCGCAGCCCGTCCAGGCCGGGCAGGTAGGGCAGGCGCGCACCGCGCACTGCTGTGGCTTGGGGGGATGCGCTCGCCATTTCGCAGTGTCCTCAGCCTCAGATGATCCGTTGGGTCCCTTTTCTAGATGTAGACCCACCGTGTAAATCTGGCGCCCCCTTCCGAATCACAGAGAAGGGGGCGCCTTACGCGCTCTAGGGGTATAGCCCGCGCGTCATGTGGGCATCGGCGACGCGGCCGATGGCCAGGACCTGCGCGGCCGTGCGCATGTCAATCTTCAGCCGCTGCGCCTCCCGATGGACATCGTGGAAGGCATTGACGATAAAGCGTTCCATGCGCTCGGTGACTTCGGCCTCTTCCCAGAAGAAGGCTTGCAGGCCCTGCACCCATTCAAAGTACGAGACGATCACCCCGCCAGCGTTGCACAGGATGTCGGGGATGATGAAGACGCCCTTGTCCAGCAGGATCTCGTCGGCCTCCGGCGTGGTAGGGCCGTTGGCGCCCTCGGCCAGGACCTTGCACTGGACGGCGGCGGCGTTATGGCGGGTGATCTGGTGCTCCATGGCGGCCGGGATGAGCACGTCGCAGGGCAGGGCAAGCAACTCGGCGTTGGTCAGGCCATCGCTGCCGGGGAAGCCGACCACCGAGCGCGTCTCCCTGGCGTGGCGCATGACGGCGGGGATATCCAGGCCCTTGGGGTTGTAGATGCCGCCGCGCACATCGCTGACAGCGATGACCTTGCACCCCAGTTCGTAGGCGGTGAGCGCGGCGATGGAGCCCACGTTGCCGAAGCCCTGGACGACCACAGTCGCCCCGGCCAGGGGCCTGCCCAGCAGTTTGAGCGCCTCGCGCGTGGTGAAGATCACCCCGCGACCGGTGGCCTCGTTGCGCCCCTTTGAGCCGCCAATGTTGATCGGCTTGCCCGTGACTACAGCGGGGACCGAATAGCCGCGGTGCATGGAGTAGGTGTCCATGATCCAGGCCATCACCTGGGGGTTGGTGCCCAGGTCGGGCGCCGGGATGTCCCCCTCCGGGCTCATCAGGACAGCGATCTCGGTGGCGTAGCGGCGGGTTAATCCCTCCAGCTCGCGCAACGAGAGTTGATGGGGGTCGCAGACAACGCCGCCTTTGGCCCCGCCGTAGGGGATGTTGACCAGGGCGCACTTCCAGGTCATCCACATAGCCAGGGCGCGCACCTCATCCAGGGTGACGCTGGGATGATAACGGATGCCGCCCTTCGTCGGCCCACGTGCCAGGTTATGGTGGACGCGGTAGCCGACGAAGCGGCGGATGCTGCCGTCGTCCATCTTGACCGGGAAGCTCACGGTCAGCTCGCGCCGTGGCCAGCGCAACAGATCGGCCAGGCCAGGGTCCAGATTGAGGTACTGCACCGCCCGGTCAAATTGCGCCTGGGCGGTAGCCAAGGCACTCCCCTCTATCTGCTCTGCCTGATGGTTGTGGGCTTTGTCCATAGATGGATGCTCTCTAACCTCCTTGATCCCTATCGCTGAAAGCGACATTAAATAATCCGTGTGATAGACTCCCCGATTGCGATTAGCCCTTAGTGTACATGAGGGCTGCCATTTTCACAACTTTGGGAGGCTGCTCGTTGTACCGAAATCGGCTATAATGGGTCAGAATCGCAGGAACTCTAGGAACTCGGGGGGTGCTGGAACTCCCCTGAGTTCCTGGGGTCAATTGGGGAGGCTGGATAGTTTAGATGCGGATCGCTTACTTTGATTGCATTGGTGGCGCCAGCGGCGATATGATCCTGGGGGCGTTGCTGGATGCTGGCCTGCCCCTGCGGGTGTTGCAGGACGCCATCGTTGCGCTGGACCTCCCCGGCTGCACGGTGGAGGCGCACAAGGTCGTGCGGGGCGGGCTGGCCGCAACTCAGGCCGAGGTCCTGGTGAGCGACCCGGCTGGCGAGCGCGCCTGGCCGGAGGTGGAACGGCTGGTGTTGGCCAGCCACCTGGACCCCCCTGTCAAGGAGACCGCCCATCGCATTCTGCGGCGCATCGCTGAAGTGGAGGCCCGACTGCATCAGACTGCCCTGGACCAGGTGCACCTTCACGAACTCGGCAGCCTGGATACCATCGTGGATGTGGTGGGCGCTGTCGCCGGACTTCAGGCGTTGGGGGTAGAGGCCGTCGTTGTTTCACCTTTGCCCTTAGGCCGGGGGCAGGCGCATTCGCTCCATGGCCCCTTGCCGCTGCCCGCGCCCGCCACGCTGGAACTGATCAAAGGTGCGCCTGTCCAGGGCGTGGATGGGGAGGGGGAGCGGGTGACGCCCACCGGTGCGGCGATCTTAAGCACGCTGGCGCGGGAATATGGGCCGCTACCGGCGATGCGGGTGCAGGCCATTGGCTACGGCGCGGGCCAACGCGATCTTCCTGCTATTCCTAATGTGCTGCGGCTGGTGATCGGCGAGGCTGAGATGGGTGCAGGGGATACGCTGGAAACGCTGACCGTGCTGGAGACAAATATAGATGATATGAACCCGCAGGGGTATGACCATATCATGGCCCGCCTGTTCGCCGCCGGTGCCCTGGATGTCTATCTCACGCCTATCCACATGAAGAAGAACCGGCCCGGCATCCTCCTCACCGTCCTCTGCCGCCCTGCTGATGCTGCGGCGCTGACAGACCTGCTGTTTGCCGAGACGACCACATTGGGCGTGCGCCAGCAGACCCTGCTGCGCCGCTGCCTGCCCCGTGAGATCGTCACGGTGGCCACGCGCTTTGGCCCGGTGCATGTAAAGGTGACCAGGACGAAAGACGGTCGGATGCGCGCCGTGCCGGAGTATGACGATTGCCACCGGATTGCGCTGGAGCGGGGCGTGCCCTGGCAGGAGGTGGTGGCGGCGGCGCAGATGGCCTGGGAGCGGTCGCAATCAGCGTCACCCAGTCCTTGATCTGGCGTTGTTCGCTTAAAGTCAGGCCGGCGCGTCTGAGGGCGGCGATGACCTCCGGGGCTTGCTCGGCGATGAGGCCAGCGGCCACCAGGATGCCCCCTGCCCGAACCCGTGCCCCCAGCCCGGCGTCCAGCAGCCGGACGATCACTGGCGCCAGGATGTTGACCAGAACCAAGTCCCAGGCGCTGTTACCCACAACCTCCAGCGAGCCGTGTTCAACGCGGACGACTCCCTCCACCTGATTCAGGCGGACGTTGGCGCGGGCTGCGGCGACGGCGATTGTGTCGGTATCTACAGCCAGCACCTGGGCCGCGCCCAGTTTGGCGGCAGCCAGGGCCAGGATGCCGGAACCGGTGCCTATGTCCAGGACGGACATACCGGGTTGGAGCAGGGCCTCCAGGGCGGTCAGGCACATCTGCGTGGTGGGGTGCAGGCCGGTGCCGAAGGCCATGCCGGGGTCCAGGGCGATGACGATGTCCTCCGGCCGGGGGGTGTACGATTGCCAGGCGGGGACGATGACCAGGCGCCGCCCCACGCGGGTGACGGTGAAGTGGGTCTTCCAGGCCTCGGCCCAGTCCTCCTCGGCCAGGCGCTGCACCTGGGGCGCGGGAATGGGGTAAAGTTGCCCCAGGTGCCACAGCGCCTCCTGGGCGCGACGCAATGTCATGGGTGCGGCCTGGTCCTCCGGGATGTAGATGCGCACGGCGTAACGGGCCTCGCCTGCCTCTTGCGGCGCCCACTCGTCCTGGAGCGCGGGCAACGGGCCGCCGATCTGCTCAATGGCCACGCCACCATAGGCATAGGGTCGCAACGCCTCGGCGACGGCTTCGGCAGCCTCGCCGTCTACTTCAACGCTCAGCTCCAGCCAGATCATCGCATTCTGCTGTTTCTGCGGGCGATGAGCACGCACCACTCTAGCCTCGTTTCTGAGACCGGGAGGGCGTCTATGCCGATGCCCTCCAGTATCGCGCCGGTTGGCGTGGGCTGTGCGATGCTTGTGCAGACATTGGCGATCTTCACCTGCCAGTGCGCTGCTCTAAAGTGCGCCAGGGCCGAGTCGCGGAACAGGAACGGGGCTAACCCGGCCTGGCGGATGGCCGCCGCGTTCACCTGGTCCTCTGCCGGGAAGAAGAATGAGATCGCCAGGAACTCTCCGGACACGATCCGGTGTAGCTCAAAGAGCAGGCGATCGGGTTGTTCAATGTTGGCCAGGCCCAAGTTGGTCGTCAGCGTTTTGATCGCACCGTCCTTGAATGGTGTGCGCCGGGCATCACCGGCAAGCAGGCTGACCCGTTCGTACAGGCCAAGGAACTCCAGCCAGCGGCGGTCGCGGCGGAGCACGCGTGGACTGAAATCGGTGGCGACAATGGGCTGGCTGAGGTGTTGGGCCAGCACTTCAACCAGTTCCCCACGTCCAGAGGCCAGGTCAACAATGGGGTCTGTTGTTGTAGCCAGGTATTCAACGACATAGTGGACCTGACTGGCGTGGCAGGCTAGGTATTCCGGCGTGTAGAGCCTGGCACGTGCCGCCTCGGCAGCGGTCTGCGCCTGAGCGTAGTCCCCCTGCTCTTCCAGGATCAGGGCCCGAAAGAATTGGTCGGCAGGCGATAGCATCTCCAGTGGCGCGTCCATCAGTGGGCGCTCAACGTCGGGATGCGCCCGCAGGAACTGCATCAGCCCGCTTTCCGTCTGCTCCCACAGGTCGTTACGCGGCAGGTCAGGTGTAAGGAACAGGCCGATACCCTCCCGAATCGGGTAAGTCGTGCCACAGGCTGCGCAATCGGCGTGCCCCTCTTCTATGTGAGCGCCGCGCCGTTCAAGGGCTGTCCAGGTTAGCCCGCCATGGCAGGCGGGGCACGCCAGCATCTCGGTGAGAAAGTCGTGCATGAAGGTGATTATAGCGCTGCCGAATAGATCGGGCCATTTGGCTTATTGCGGATTGCGCTTAATTCTGCTAAAGTAAGGGTATGGTAGGGGCGAGGCATGCCTCGCCCCTACATGGCCCTCTGAGCGGGTGGAATATGGAAACCGTTGCCGTCCGTCCCAGGAACAGGGAAGCTGCCATCCGCGCTAATCGGGTGGTGTTGAGCCTGAGCCGCCACTGGCTGTGGGCCTTCCTGTTTGTCTGGGGGGTATACGTCTGGCTGCCCTGGCTGGCGCCGATCTTCAAACAGGCTGGGCTGGAGACGCCGGCCCGCGTGATCTACGCGATCTACAGCACGCAATGCCACCAATTGCCACAGCGCTCGTTCTTCCTCTTCGGACCGCAGCCCATGTGGAGCCTGGAGCAGATTCGCGCGGTCTGGCCGGCGGGCAATGACCCCCTGCGGCTGCGTGAGTTCGTGGGCAACGCCGAGATGGGCTACAAGGTCGCCTGGAGTGACCGGATGGTGTCGTTGTACACGTCCATCTGGTTTGGCGCGGTGGTGTTCGGGCTGCTGCGCGGGCGCGTCCGGCCGCTGCGCTGGCCCTGGTTCGTGCTCCTGGTGCTGCCGCTGGCCCTGGATGGTACCAGCCACTTCATCAGCGACCTGGCAGGTATCGGCCAGGGCTTCCGCGACAGCAACGCCTGGCTGGCCGCGCTGACGAACCATGCACTCCCGGCTTGGTTTTACGCCGGCGACGCGCTTGGCTCGTTTAACTCGTGGATGCGGCTGATCAGCGGTGTGCTCACGGGGTTGGGGGTCGTCTGGTTCGCTTTCCCCTACGCGGACCAGTATTTCCAGGAAGTTGCGACAACGATTGAGGCCAAGTTCCAGCGGGCCGGGGTCGCCGTCTGACGATGGACGATAGATAACAGACGGCGGTCTGAGGGTGTGCAGACGCGTTTTCAATTGCCGCTGGCGGCTGGGGCGGTCAGGCGCTGGAGTTCGGCCAGCGTAGTGACGCCTGAGACCGTCTCCAGAAACTCGCGTAGAGAGGCGCTCTGTTGGCGCAGGCGCACCACCGCCGGGCCGATAGGGTCTTCGCCGCGTTCGCCTGGCCGGTCGGCGTAAGCGCCGTAGAAGGCGAAGTAGGCCTGATTGAGCTTGCGGATGCGGTAGCCATTCCGAACGAATAGCTCGCGGCGCTGCTCCATATAGGCTTCCGCTTCGGCGATCTTCCCCTCTGCCAGGAGTTGGTCCACCGTGACGCGCGTGATGTGCATTTCGGCGCGGAAGTCAAAGGCGGGAGGGGAGGCCCTTTCTGGGGTGCCTTCCCCTGAGGAGGGTGATGGGGCAGGCGAGGGGGCGAATTCCGGGTAAAACCGGGCCAGGACCGCCTCTCCCAATTCGTTGCCAGCGATGTTGGCTACCGTCTCATTGATCGTGCGCGTTTCCGGGCTGCTCTCGTAGTTCCAGCCCAGGGGGCGAAACAGCAGCCAGTGATGCGTCCACTCGTGGGCGGCGTCCTTGAGGGTCCATTCCAGGGAGGCGTTTTCCAGGAGCATGGCCGGATACATGGCCAGCCCGCCCAGGGGAACGACCAGCGATGAGACATGGAGTTCACGGTCAATCTGGTTCTCCAGCGCCACCTGCCGTTCAACAGGCAGGTCAGAGTTCAGGCTGGCCTGCGCTTTGAGGGTGATCGCCTCGCGGGGAGAGATGACCAGTTGCATGGGCAGAGGGGTGAAGCGCAGGGCGACCGGCGGGAAGACCAGGCCTCCCCAGCCGAGGCCCTCGTCGGCGAGGACTGCCGCGAGCTGCTCTTGCAGGATGCTCTCCACCAGGGGTTGGCGGCGTTGCTTGTCCGCTTGAAGCTCGGCCAGTTCCCGGCGCAGGGCGGCGGATGTGGCCTCTGGCCGATGTTCCTGGGGGTCGGCGTAGATCGCTTCAATTTGCGCGTTGAAATCGTTGATGCGCCCGATCAGATCAAGGTAATCCAGGACGAATTGCTTGCGCTGTGCTTCGGTCAGATAAGCCTGCGCGCCCAGGGCCGATTCCCAGCTTTTGCTGGCGATGGATTGGAGCGCCCAGGTGATGAAGTCAAAGCGCTGGCCGCGCAGGAGGGCCTCCAGCCGGGCGTCAAAGCCCTGCAGGGGGGCCATATCCTGGTGCAAGATCAGCGCGGTGAAGGCCAGCAGCAAGCCACGCCGCGCCCACCAGGTGAAGCGTTGCCACCATGTCATCGTCAACTCTCCGCTTTCAGCGGTCCGCGTTCAGCTTTCAATGATAGCGGCTTGCCCAGGGCCTGTCAACGCTATGAACCTGGCTCAAGCCTAAAACCGATGTGCTCGCCCTCCCTTTGCCCTCTGTCACCCAGGCAGCCAGCGTGTGTGTGAACAAGTCAAATGCGTGCTACAATTCCCCCTATGGATGTAGAGGCGATCCTGACGCTGATCTTGCATGCGAACCGCCTGAAGCGGATGCCGCGCACGGGCTGGGTCATTCGCGGGCTTACGGGGGCGGAGAGCGTCGCCGACCATATCTTCGGCACGGCCTTCATTGCCCTGGTCCTGGCTGAACTCGTGGCCGAGCCGGTGGACCGGGGTAAGCTCCTGGCGATGATCCTGCTGCACGACCTGCCTGAAAGCCTGACGACTGACCTGCCTCAGCCGGTCGTCCGCTTCTTTCCGCCCGACGCCAAGCCCCAGGCCGAATTGAATGCGCTCATGGAACTACTCCAGGGTGTGGAGTTCGGCGAACGCTTCCGCGCCTGGTGGCAGGCAGCCAAGGATGAAGAGTCCATTGAAGCGCGCATCCTGCGCGACGCCGACCGGCTGGAATTGCTCGTCCAGGCGTATGTCTACGGCCGGATGATGTCCGGCACGGTTCTGGATGAGTTCTGGGAAGGGCAGGAGGAACGCCCCTTCAAGCTGGAGGTCTCGCAGCGCCTCTTTGCCGCGCTGTTAGAACGCCGGCGTCAGGAACAGCGGGGGCGCCGCAAGGGGCGCAGGCCGACCCGAGGCGGCCCATCATCTACGGGGCGCTGAGGCCAAACGCCTGCATCGGCGAACACGGCTTTGATTTCCTGCAAATTGTTAAAGTCCAACGGGCCTGCCCCGCTGGAGTGCGCCGCCAGCTTATGCTATACTCTGTTAAGAGGAGCGCGGCCTTCAAGCCATGATCCGTCCGTCGTCTGCTGCCCGTCGTCCTTGGGTTGCGGTTCGCCGCCTGCCTGAAGGCGAGGTTCTTGTGCCGCGGGCGCGGTGGTGCGATGCGCACCTGTGCAAACTGCGCGGTCTGACCTTCCGCCGCGCCCTGCCCCCTGAGGAGGGGCTGGTCCTGGTTGAGGCGCGCGATTCCCGTCTGGGGGCGGGGATCCATATGCTGTGCGTGTTTTTCCCTATTGCGGTCATCTGGATGGATAGCCAGGGAGACGTGGTGGATGTCCGGCTGGCCCGACCTTTTGTGCCGGCGTATCTCCCCCGCCGGCCCGCCCGCTATATCCTGGAGGGTGTCCCGGCGCTCCTTGAGCGCGTCCAGGTGGGTGACCGATTGGAGTTTATGCCCCTATGAAACATCAAACGCATCTGTTGAGGGCCATTGTGCTTATATTGCTGGTGGTGACAGGGCTTCAGGTATCGCCACTGTTGGCGCAGGAGCCCACGCCCACGCCGGAAACGCAGGCGACCACGATCCACGTTATCCAGCCGGGTGAGACGCTCTTCGCTATCGCCAAACGCTATGGCACGACCGTTGAAGCTCTCGTCCGGGCGAACCAGATCGCCGACCCGTCACTGATCTTCGCCGGTCAACGCCTGGTCATCCCCGGCGGTCAGACGCCGGCCCCCCAGCCTCAGACGACAGAGTATCTGGTTCAGGTGGGCGACACGCTGCGGGGTATCGCTGCCCGCTTCGGCGTGCAGCCTGAGGCCATCGCCCGACTCAATGGCATCACCCACCCCGACCTGATCATCGCTGGCCAGCCCCTCCTTATCCCGACCGGCGGGAATAGCGGTAGCGAGCGCATCTACACGGTCGTGCGCGGCGATACCCTGACGCGCATCGCGGCCCGCTTCGGGCGCAGCGCCTGGGAGATCGCCCTGGCGAATGGCCTGTCGCTGGCCCAGCCGATTTACCCCGGCCAGCGGCTCGTCATCCCCGGTGAAGGGCCGCCCTTACCGGCTTTGCCGCCGCCCTTCGTCGCAGTCCATGCGCATCCCCTGCCCGCCGTGCAGGGTCGCGCCTTCGCCGTGCGCGTCACCGTCACCCAGGGCGTGACAGTAACCTTAAGCGGTTCTTTCGCCGACCAGCGGTTGCGCTTTGTAGAGGAGGCCTCGGGGAGCTGGGCTATAGCCGGGTTGAATGCCTTCACGCCGCCCGGCCTGTATCCGCTGATCATCACGGCCACCCTGCCCACAGGCGAGGCCAGCGTCTTTCAGCAGCGGGTTCAGGTGGTGGAGCCTGGTTATGCCAGGGAGCAACTCATCCTCGATCCCCAGACCAGCCAGCTCCTTGACCCCCAGTTGCTGGCTGAGGAGCGGGCCATCGTCATGGGCGTGTATACGCAATTCACGCCGAAGCGGTTGTGGGAGGGCCTGTTCCAACTGCCCGCCTCCGGCGAGATCACCTCACACTTCGGTACACGGCGGTCCTACAATGGTGGCCCGTATTCCAGCTACCATGAGGGCACCGATCTGAATGGCTTTGTCGGCGATCCGGTGGTTGCGCCAGCCGCCGGGCGCGTGGCCCTGGCGCAAAAGCTCACCGTGCGCGGCAACGCCATTATCCTGGATCACGGCGGTGGCGTGTTCAGCGGCTACTGGCATCTCTCCAAGATATGGGTGAAGGTGGGGGATGAGGTCAGGCCGGGGCAGAAGATCGCCGAGATCGGGGCCACCGGCTTGGTGACCGGATCGCACCTGCATTGGGAGATGCGCATCAATGGTGTGCCGGTGGACCCCATGCAGTGGACGCGGGAGGCTATGCCTTAGGTGGACGGAGGACGGAGGCGCATCCGTCTTCCGTCAGGAGCGAAGCGACTATGCTGGCAGAGATTGGGTTAAGTTTGGCGCAGGTGGTCATCGCGGCGCTGTTGGCTGCGCTGGCGGCATATGCCGGGCTGTATGTTGTGAATCGGGCCACGCGCGATGTAGATGAATGGGCCGAGCTACGGCGGGGCAATCCGGCGATTGGGCTGGTCATGGGCGCGGCCATTGTGGGCCTGGCGCTCCTGTTGCGCCCGACGCTGGTCCTGCCTGGGGTGCAGCCCGATGTGGCCCCGGTCTTGCGCCCGCTTGTCAGCCTGGGTCTCCTGGCGCTCCACTTTCTCCTGGCGTTGCTCATCGGTCTGGCGGCGATGGCCTTTACCGTATGGCTGTTCAATCGGTTGACGCGCGATGTGGATGAAGTGGCCGAACTGGCCAAAGGGAACATGGCCGTCGCCGCGCTACTGGCGGGTCTCCTCCTGGCCGTTGCCCTGCTGATCGCCCCGGCAGTTGAGGCGCTGGGGCGCACGCTGATCGCTGCGCTGAGTTGAGTAAATACGCGCTGCCGTTCGCTACGACAAGGCGCGCGTTATTCGCCGCCTGTGCCTGGCCGTGCTATAATCTCAGCTATGCTTCCTGAGGGGTTGCGCTGGATCGCGTTCGGTGCCGGGGCAGCGTTGGCATTGGCCCTGGCCGATTTCTCGGTTAAACTGGCAGCCAGCCGGATCAGCACCGGCCTGGGGGCAGTGATCTACGGCGTGTGCACGCTGATGATTGGGCTGCTCTGGCTGATTATCGGGCGGGCGAACGGCCAGCCCATGTTCGCCACCCGCGAGGGCCTGGCTGCCGCTGTCGGCGTCGGCGTAGCCTTCAGCTTTGTGACCATCTTCCTGTATCTGACCTTCGCCACCGGCGTGGACATCTCCCGCGCGGTCCCGGCGATCCGCATTACGGGGATCCTGCTGGCCAGCCTGCTGGGCATTGCGCTCTTGCGCGAGGGCCTGAGCCTGCGCTACCTGGTGGGCTTTGGCCTGGCGCTGGTGGGGATTTATCTGCTGGTGACATCTGCGTGAGATAACAGACGACGGAGAGCCTGGATGGCGTGGGAACGCGCAATAGACGAACGAGAGATGAGCCATGCGCCCCGATGGTCGCCGCCCGGATGAACTTCGGCCTGTCCGCTTCACACTCAATTACACCGATTACGCCGAAGGCTCGGTCCTGATTGAAATGGGGCGGACGCGGGTGCTGTGCAATGCCTCTGTGGATGAGGTTGTGCCGGCCTGGCTCAAGGGCCAGGGGCGCGGCTGGATCACGGCGGAGTACAGCTTGTTGCCCCGCTCCACGCACAAGCGCAGCCCGCGTGAGTTGATGGGGCCGCGCGGGCGCACCTATGAGATTCAACGCCTGATCGGGCGTTCGTTGCGTGCGGCGGTGGACCTGGAACGGCTGGGCGAGCGCCAGATCATCGTGGACTGCGATGTGATCCAGGCCGACGGCGGCACGCGCACGGCGGCCATCACCGGCGGCTACATCGCCGTCGCCCTGGCGCTCAAGCGGCTGGTGCGCAACGGCGTGCTGGCAGCCAGCGGGCTGCGTATGCCCGTCGCGGCGGTCAGCGTGGGCATCGTGGAGGGGGAACCCCGCCTTGACCTGACCTACGATGAGGATGCCAACGCGGATGTGGATTTCAATGTGGTGATGACGGCCAGCGGCGAGTTTATTGAGATTCAGGGGACCGCCGAGCGGCGCACCTTCTCGCGGGATATGCTCTATGCGTTGCTCTCCCTGGCTGAGAGCGGCATCCGCACGCTCGTGGCGCAGCAACAGGCGGCGTTGCGTGCTGTTGATGAGGGGTAACGGACGAGGGACGGCATGGGCGCTTCGTCCTTCGGGGCAGTATGTTTCACCGGGCCTGGGTCCAGCTTTCTCTCCTGCTGATCCTCATTGGGCTGATCGCGCGCCTCACCGCTACCGCTCTGGCCCCGGATGGATCGGCGGAGGCCGGGTTTCAGCCCCCTACGTGGAGTACGGCGTTTTTGGCGCTGGGGTCATTCCTGGCCGCCGTCATCCTGGTGTCATGGGCCTGGGACCGGCGCGTGCTGCGCCAGGTGCGCTATGAGCGTCGGGTCAGCCATCCGCGCAACTTCCCCGGCCAGACGTTTGACCTGACGCTTGTGGTGGAGAACCGCAAGCTCCTGCCTGTGGGCTGGCTGCGGGTTGAGGAGTGCTGGCCCGTCGCTCTTACCCCGCTGCAGCCCGGCATTATCGGCCCGTCCTCGTTGCCCGATCAGGGCCTGTTGGCGCACAGCTTCAGCCTGCGCTGGTACGAGCGCGCCCGCCGCCAGTACACGTTTCGCTGTGAGCAGCGCGGCATCTACATGCTGGGGCCGGTGCGGTTGGAGTCGGGGGACCCCTTTGGCCTGTTCAGCCATACCGAGGAGCGTGCGCCCCGCACCCACATCGTGGTTTACCCGCGCTTGCTGCCTTTACCCGCTCTGGGCCTGCCACCCAAAGACCCCTTGGGCGACCTGCGCACGCGGCGGCGGCTGTTTGAGGACCCCAACCGCATTATGGGGGCACGTGATATGCGGCCCGGCGACAGCTTCCGCCAGATCCACTGGAAGGCCACCGCGCGCCAGGGCAAGCCCCAGGTCAAGGTGTACGAGCCGACCACCAGCCAGAATGTGGTGCTATGCCTGAACGTGGCCACCTTCGCCCAATATTGGGAGGGGACGCAACCGGAGAAGCTGGAGCAGGTGATCAGCGTGGCAGCGTCGCTGGCGCAATGGGCCATTGAGCACAAATACGCGGTGGGGCTGATCGCCAACGGCGCCCTGGCCCACTCTGATCAGCCCTTCCGCATCCTGCCAGGGCGGTCGCCCGCGCAATTGATGCGCCTCCTGGAGGCGCTGGCGGGCGTCAGCCCGTTCGTCACCTCCACGCTGGAGAGCCTGCTGCTGCGCGAAAGCCCGCGCCTGCCCTGGGGGGCGACGTTTGTGGTGATCAGCGCTGTGGTGACGCCTGAATTGCTGGCGGCTCTGCGACGGCTGCACGAAGCCGGGCGTCGCCTGGTGCTTGTCTCGCTCGCCGATGAACCGGTGGACGACGTGCCGGGTGTCCGTGTATATAATCTAGGAACTTATAGGGTCCCGATGAGTTCCTAGAGTTCCTGCGAGTTCCTATGAATCTGAGACGTGAAGCCGCTTTTCTGGCGGGGGCCTGCGCCGAGGTGTGTTGGTTCACGCCCTGGTTTATCGCCCTCACGCCCGTCACGGTGGGGCTGCCGGATGCGGTGGCCCTCGCCTGGGTGGCTGGCCTGATCCTGGCGCCGCTGGCCCTGACGCGGCTGCTCCATGCCTTGCGTCTCAAGCTGCGCCTCCAGCGCTGGGCGCATGCCCTCGCGCTGGTGCTGGCCGGGGGGGTCGCGCTGCGTGGCCTCGTCTATGTTGAGGGGCCGCTGCCGCCCCTTGAACTGCTCAGGCGACCACTGGCCTCGTTCACTCAGCCGCTTAATCTTTTGCCTCACGAACTCCTCATTCTGCTGGTGGTGTTGCTCCTGTGGTGGCGCGGGCTGCGGCTGGGGCAGGCTGCGCCTTCGGTGGCCCTGGCCGGGTTGCGCTTTCGCGCTGGCGTGGTCATCTTTGTGGTTTTCCTGTTCTTCTTCAACCTGTACATTATCCGCGACATCACGCCTTATATCGTGGCCTTTTTCTTCTTTAGCTTAATGGCGGTGGCGATGGCTCGCGTGGAGGAGGTCAGCCGGTTGCGCGGGGGGCAGGCCATGCCCTTGGGCCGCGCCTGGCTGGGTATCCTGGCGCTGGCGTCGGCGGCGGTGATCGGGGTGGGCGCGGCAGTGACGGGGCTATTGGCCGGGCCACTCCCCGGCCAGGTCCTGGGCTGGCTCAGCCCGGTGTGGCTCCTCCTGATCGCGCTGATCGCCCTGGTCCTGTCCCTGTTCATCGCGGCGCTAGCGATGCTGGTGGAGTTTGTGGCCAGCTTCATCCCCACCGTTGACCTGCGCTTTATGGCGCAGCTTGAGGAGAGGCTCCAGCAGATACGGGAGGGCATCTCGCGGATGGGGGCGTCGTTCGCGCCGGAGGTCATGCGCGTCGTGGGCGTTCTACAGGGCCTGGCCTTTCTGGTCATCCTGGCGCTGGTCCTGGTCGGCGTCCTCCGGGCCGTGCGGCGGCTGCAGGGCGTTCCCTCGCAGCGGGGCCAGGGCACCGAGACGCTGCTCAGCGGCGGCCTTCTGGCCTCGGCCTGGCGTGGCCTCCTGGATGAAAGCGCGGGCGGCCTGGCCCGGCTGGTGCAACGCTTCGGCCCGGGGCGGGGGTTGTGGACGGCGCTCTCCATCCGGCGCATCTACGCCCAGATGGCCCGGCTGGCCGCAGCGCGGGGCTACCCTCGTGCTCCCTCTGAGACCCCTTACCAGTATCTTTCCAGCCTGGCGCGGGCCTTCCCCAACGCGACCGACCAGGTGCGCCTGATCACCGAAGCCTATGTGAATGTGCACTACGGCGAGTTGCCGGAAACGCCGGAGGACCTGGCTACCATTCGTGCAGCCTGGGCGGACTTGCGGGCTTCGCAGCCGCAGCTAGCGGCTGATGGCTGACATCAGAACTCGGTGGCGCCGGTGAACAGGAAACTGCGCAGCTTCAGCGCCGGGACACAGGTGGAGCCTGCCCAGTCACCCATCAGGCGGGTCTCGCGCCCGATCATCTCCACCCCAGCCAGGGCCTGGACATAGGATTGGGTGAAACGCAGGTTCTTGATCGGGTAGGCCAACTCGCCGTTTTCAATGAAGAACGTGCCGTCGCGGGTCATGCCGGTGACGATGGCGTCACGCGGGTGGACCATGCGCGTGTACCAGTGGCGCGTGACGTAGATGCCGCGCTCGGTGGAGGCGATCATCTCATCCACTGTGGCCTCGCCAGGGGCCAGGAACAGGTGCTGAGGCAGGGGGCCTGCCCCCAGGAGCATAGGGTTGAAGGGGAACAGCGCGTGGCCGGTGGTGCGCTTCCCCGGCTCACGGGCTGCCGTGAGCCTGTCGTACACCGGCCCCAGGGCCACGCCCTCCCGCACGATCTCCACGCGTTGGCGGGGCATCCCCTCGCCGTCGAAAGGCAAGGGCAGCCCACGCACATCGCTCCCGTCGTCCCAGATGGACACGGATGGGCTCATCAGTGGCTGGCCGAGACGACCGCTCAGCCAGCTTCGGCCCTCCTGGACGGCGGTGGCGCCCATGCCATGATAGGCCAGCATCTCCAGCAGGTCGGAGACAGCGTAGGTATCCAGGACGACCGGGTATTCGCCGGGGGGCAGTTGGCGCGGCTGGCGGCTGTTCAGCGCCTTGGTGAGGGCTTCAGCGCCCAGCGCCTCGGTGTCCAGTTCGCCCACGCGCCAGGCGCTCTGCTGCGCCCAGCCGGAACTGTCCTCGCTCATCACCACGATTTGCAGGTCGGCATAGGTGGTGGGGAAGTAGGCGAACAGGCCCAGTGAATTGGCCACGCTGATCTCGTGGATGGCGGTCTGAAAGGCGCCGAAGGCGAGCAGGCCGTTCTCCGCCGTGCGGCGGCAGATCGCTTCAACCGCTCGCGCTCGCGCTTCTGGTGTGAAGGCTGCGGTGGCCTCGTCAAAGGCTTCCACAGCGGGGATGGGCTGCGGCTGAGGCAGACCGGGGAAATCGGGGTTCTCCGGTTGCAGCCGGGCCAGCGCTAGCGCGTTGGCGGCAGCCGCGGCCAGGCCCGCCTCGCCCAGGTCATTGGTCACGCTCGCGCCCACCCGCTTGCCCACGACGGCTCGCAGGCTGAGCAGCGTGTTGTGCTCGTTGACGTTCTGATGGATGCTGTTGTTGGCGAAGCGCGTCAGGTAAGTATCGTGGACGAACAGGACGGCTTCGGTCTGCTCGGCCTGAGAAAGCGCCAGGGCACGCTGGAGGATGGCTTGTATCTGGGTTGGGCCTAACATCCGGGCTCCTTCCGTCTGACTACTGACGACTGACGATTGAGGACTGATCTGGCGGGGCGCCTGTGCTCTGCTTGCCTTCTGCTGTGGCCGGTTCCCAGTCAATCACCGCGTGGCGCTGCACCACCAGCAGTTCCCCTTCGTCCGGTTGCAGGCCAGCGGCGCCCAGGTCCCACCACATCACTTTGCCGGTCAGGGTTTCGCCAGAGCGCAGGTGCAGGTGCACGCGCTTCCCGTGTTGCAGGGCCTCTTCCAGGAAGCGGCTGAGCGCCTTGCGATAGCGCGCCCGATGCCACTTGAGTTCTTCAACGGAGACCTGGAAATAAGCGGCGAGCTTTTCCAGCAGGGCGTCGTCGCCGACCTCGCGGTAACGTTGCTCAATCTCGCGCAAGGGGGTGGTGCGCTCCAGGCCAATCGCCTGGGCGATCTCGCGCGTGGAGGGGCCCCCCTTCATGGCGCGTAGAAAGCGCAGGTGGTCACCCAGACTCATGGCGTCTCTCCTGTAGGCGTTGTGGTTTCGGTGCTTCCGTCCCCTTCATCTAGGGGTTCTGCTGCGCGTTCGGGCGCGCCCACGCTGCGGTAGTAGGCAATCGCCAGCTTCTGCAGGTTGACCTCCGTCCCGTCGTCCTGACGGATGACGATGTTATATGGACCGAAGCCAATGAGGCGACCCTCAAAGGTTTCGCCGTTGAACAGCTTGAACCACAGGCGCGTGCCGGCCTGCTGGTGTCGGGTCAGGTAGGCGGCCTCAAAGCCATCCACGCTCTCCGGCAGGTGGGCGCGGTGGCGCGTCTCGCCGGAAGGTGCGGGAGGCGGGGCGGCCCCAGCCAGCGCGGCCCGACGTTCGCGCAGGCGGCGCTGGTATTCGCCCAACCAACGCCGGGCCTCCTGGAAGTTCAGTTGGTCCACCGGCTTACCGATCTCGGCTTCCAGCACGGCCCGGTCCTGGCCCAGCTTGCCCGCCAGCCCCAGGAGATGGGTGATCTGGGTGGGGCGCGCCGGTGCGGGCTGGGCGGGCGGTTTGCGGGCTTTGGTCGGGCGCTCTGCTGGCGCGGGCTGTTCTGCGGGTGGGCGCGCCACTGGCGCCGCTGGTCGCGCCGGTGCGGGTGCGGGGCGCTCGGCTGACGGCGGTGCGGGCGGGGGCTGTTCCGGCGCCCGCTCAACGGCGGGGGCCGGGCGAGTGGGCGGGGCTGCCGGGCGGGCCGGCGGCGCGGTTTCGGCGGGCGGTCGGGGCGGCTCCGCAGGGCGCGGGGGCGGCGGTGGCTCGGACAGGTCTTTGATGTCCCACTCTTCCACAAACAGCGCGCGGGCCAGCTTGGGCAGGTCCGCGCTGCGGATAGGGCGCTTGCCCGCCTCGTATTCCTGGATGACGGCCACCGGGATGCCGCTCTTGGCCGCCAGTTGCTGCACAGTCATCCCTTTACGTTGGCGAAGTTTCCACAAATCCTCTGCCATAAGTCCCCCTTGGTTACCTCTGAATCACACCCACCTGCACATGGCGGAAGCGCGCTGGCGCTGCGCCATGGCCGGTGTGGGCAATCTGGGTGGGCTGGCCCTTGCCACAGTTGGGTGTGCCCCACATGACCCAGTGATCGGCGTTGCACACGGCGTCGCACGCGGCCCAGAATTGGGGCGTGATGCCCGTGTAGGTGGCGTTCTTGATCAGGCGACCCAGCTTGCCCTTCTTGATCTCATAGGCGATCTCGGTGCCGAACTGGAAATTTAGCCGCTTGTCGTCAATGCTCCAGGAGCGGTTGGTTTCCATGTACAGGCCCTCATCGGTATCGGCGATCAGGTCGTCAAAGGTCCATGTGCCTGGCTCCAGGCTGACGTTGGTCATGCGGACGAGGGGGATGCGGTTCCAACCGGAGGCGCGCATACACCCATTGGAGACCAGCCCCAGCCGTGCCGCCGTCTCCCGCGACATGAGATAGCCCACAAACAGGCCATCGCGCACAATGGGGGTGGATGAGGCAGGCACGCCTTCGTCATCCCAGCCAAACGTGCCCAGGCCATAGGGGCGGATGGCGTCGGCGGTCAGGTTAACCACCGCCGAGCCGTAGCGGAACGTGCCCAGCTTCTCCGGGGTGAGGAAGCTGGTGCCGGCGTAAGCTGCCTCGCTGCCGAACACGCGGTCCAGTTCAATCGGGTGGCCGCAGGACTCGTGAATCTGGAGGGCCAATTGGGCGCTGCCCAGGATCACGGTGGTCACGGTGCTGGGGCAGGGGGCTGCCGACAGCAGGGCAACGGCCTCAGCGCCGATGCGCTCGGCATTACCCGGCAGGTCCACCTCCTCCACCATCTCCCAGCCAGCGGTGACCTGATGGCGGCCAATGGAGTTGGGGTAAGAGCGGGTCTGGACCTCGTTGCCATCCACGGCTGTGGCGGTGATGCCGCAACCGGTCTCAATCAGCTCCTGTTCAACGTAGGCCCCCTCACTATTGGCGAAGGTTTTGCGAGTGCGTTGTGCCACCAGGCTGCCGCGGGCGACCGTGACGTTGGGATGGCGGCGCATGGCTGTCGTCGCCGCCAACAGCGTCTCCACTTTCTTTTCTACAGGCACGCTGAAGGGGTCAATTTTGATCGGGGTGCGATAGCTGCCCCGGCTGGTCACCGGCGGGCCTAAGTCCACCGGGTCGCCGCTGAGGACCGCGCTGGCCTGGGCGATCTCCAGCGCCAAGCGGGTGACGCGATCCACCTCGTCGGGCGTGATCGTGGCGCTGGAGGCGAAGCCCCAGCCGTTCTTGACCAGGACGCGCACCCCGAAGCCCAGGCTTTCGCTGGTCATCAGCACCTCAACGTGCTGGTCGCGCACGGCGACGGTCTCGGTGACCTCGTGGATCAGGCGCACGTCTGCGTAGGTGGCGCCACCTAATTGCGCCAGGTTCAATACCCGGTCAGTGAGATCGTTCAACGTCGGTTCTCCTCTCCTCGCGCTATCTATACATTACATTCTTAGCCCCGGTCTGGTTTGACCTTTGCTTGTCATCTGGATACAATTGATTTATAGTGATGCTGCCTGTTGAGGTGACACGCCATGCCTTTATACGAGTATTACTGCTCTGATTGTAACACCAAATTTGACGCTTTGCGACCGATGGCCAAGGCCGACGATCCTATCCCGTGCCCGAATTGCGAGAGCCTGCACACGGCGCGGGCGATCTCGCTGTTCGCCGCGTTTAGCAGCGGTGCTGCCATTGCGGGCACAGGCGGCGGTTGCGCCACCTGCGGCACGCACGCCTGTAGTACCTGTGGAAGCCATTGAGCTGGCTGAGACCTGAGATAGCGGGGTCATTGAGCATATTCACATGCAAAAGAGCGGTCATCCATTGTGAGGATGACCGCTCTTTATTTTAGCGAAATATGAGGAGAGCGCAATTCTGCAGGCCGTCACACGGCCAATCGCAGCGGCTGCTCCAAGATGCGCTTGAAGGCCTGCAGGAAGCGGGCCGCTTCCGCGCCATCGCTCACCCGGTGGTCCACCGAGATCGTGGCCTTCATGCGTGTGCCCACGCGCACCTCGCCATCCACCACCACCGGCACCTCCTTCACCGCGCCGGTAGCCAAGATGGCGGCGTTGGGCGGGTTGATGATGGCGATGAAGCTGTCCACATCATACATCCCCAGGTTGCTGGTGGTGAAGGTGATGCCTTCAAAGTCCTCTGGCCGGTTCTTGCCCTCGCGGGTGCGGGCGATGATCTCCTTGGATTCCGCCGCGATCTGCGACAGGGACTTCTGGTCGGCGTTGCGGATCACGACGGTGGTCAGCCCATCCTCCAGGGCCACGGCGATGCCGATATTGATCTCCGGGTGGATGATGATCTTGTCGCCAGCAAAGGAGGCGTTCAGGCGGGGGAACTCGCGCAAGGCCAACGCTGCCGCCTTGACGATCAGGTCGTTCACGGAGAGCTTGTGCGCATCATCCAACAGCGCATTGGCGTCCTGACGGAGTTTCATCGCCCCGGCCATGTCCACCTCCATGGTGACGTAGAAGTGCGGTGCCTGCTTGGCCTCCACCATCCGCCGGGCGATAAGCTGGCGGATGCGGCTGAGCGGGCGCTCCTCGCCGAATGCAGGCGGCCTGACCACTTCGGGTACGGGCGCAGGTGCAGGCGCGGGAGGAGGAGCGGGCGCCGGGCGCGGTTGCGCCAGATAGGCTTCAATATCGCGGCGGGTAATGCGCCCGCCGGGGCCTGTGCCAGTCACCTGGCGGAGGTCCACCCCGTGTTCCGAGGCCAGCCGCCGGGCGACCGGCGAGGCTTTGATCTCCGTTGGGAGCGCTTCGGCCGGGGGCGCTTCTGGCAGCGCCCGGCCATCGGGGCGCGTTGCGCCGGGAGCAGTAGGCGCGGCCACCGCAGCCGCCTGGGCAGGCGCCTGGGCTTCTTCGCCTTTTGCTGAGCGCTTGAGCGCCTCCAGGTCCACCTTCTCATCGGGGGCACCGATCACGGCGATAGGCTCGCCGATGGGCAGCACGTCGCCCTCTCTGGCGAAGAGGCCCTTGATCACGCCACTGGCATAGGCCTCTACCTCTACCGTGGCCTTGTCGGTCTCAATCTCGGCGATCACCTCGCCTTTGTTTACCGCCTCGCCTTCGCGCTTGAGCCACTTGACCAGCGTGCCCTCGCGCATGTCAAAGCCCAGTTTGGGCATGGTCACAACTTCAGCCATCGTTCCTCCACGCGTTTACCACCCCATGTCCTTGACCGCCTTGACGATGTCGGCGACCTTGGGCAGGGCCATCTGCTCCAATTCGCGGTTGTAGGGCAGGGGCACCTCGGCCTGGGCGACGCGGGCAATCGGCGCGTCCAGGTAGTCAAAGGCTTCCTCGTAGATGCGGGCCGCCACTTCCGCGCCCACGCCATAGGAGCGCCAGTCCTCCTCGGCGATCACCGCCCGGTTGGTCTTCTTGAACGATTCCAGGACCGGCTCCAGGTCCAGCGGGCGCAACGTGCGCAGGTCAATGACCTCGGCCTCAATGCCCTCTTTGGCGAGTTCCTGGGCGGCTTCCAACGCCAGCAGCACCATCTTGGAGTAGGCGATGATGGTGACATCGCGCCCCCGGCGCTTGACCTCAGATTTGCCGATGGGCACAGTGTAGTCGCCTTCAGGCACCTCGCCCCGCGTCGGGTAGAGCGTGGCGTGCTCAATGAAGAGCAGGGGGTCCTCCTGGCGCAGCGCGGCCTTGAGCAGGCCCTTGGCGTCGTAAGGCGTCGCCGGGGCGACGACCTTCAGGCCGGGGAAGTGGGCGAACAGGACCTCCAGGTTCTGCGAGTGGGTGGCGGCCAACTGCCGCCCGGCCCCGCCGACAGTGCGGATGACCACCGGGCAGGTGATCTGCCCGCCGAACATGGCATGGAGCTTGGCGGCGTGGTTGGCGATCTGGTCCATGGCCAGCAGAGCGAAGTTGATCGTCATGAGTTCGGCCACAGGGCGCAGGCCGGCCATGGCCGCGCCCGCTGCCGCACCGACGATCACGCCCTCGGCAATCGGGGTGTCGCGGACGCGCTTTTCGCCAAAGTGGTCCAGGAAGCCGCGCGTTACGGCATAGGTGCCGCCCCACACGCCCACTTCCTCGCCCATGATGAAGATGCGCTCATCGCGCTCCATCTCCTCCCAAAGGGCCTGGCTGACAGCTTCACGATAGGTTATCGTAGGCATGAGGTCCCTCTCTCCCGGTCATGGATTGACATAAACGTGCTGCTGGATCATCTCCCAGGTGGGGTCGGGGCTTTCTTCAGCGAAGCGCACCGCCTCGGCCACTTCCATCTCCACGGCGGCGTCAATCTGCTCAAAATCCTTTTGCCTGGCGACACCCCGGTCCAGAGCCAGTTTCTGCAGGCGGCCAATGGGGTCGTCTTCGCGCCAACGGGCGACCTCTTCCGGCTCACGGTAGCGTTCGGGATCGCCCATGGAGTGGCCGCGGAAGCGATAGGTGAAGAACTCCAGCAGCATGGGCCCCTGGCCGGAGCGGACGTACTCCAATGCCTCCGCCGTCTTGGCCTTGACCTCCAGCACGTTCATGCCGTCGCCCTGCATGGCGGGCATGTTGTAGGCGGGGGCACGCTTGGCCACCTGGTCCACCGCTGAGGCGCGCTCAATGGCCGTGCCCATGCCGTACCTGTTGTTCTCGCAGATCCACAGGACGGGCAATCTCCACACAGACGCGAGGTTGAGGGCCTCATGGAAATAGCCGATGTTGGTGGCGCCTTCGCCGAAGTAGCACAGGACGCACCAGTCTTCTTCGCGATATTTGGCCGCCAGTGCCAGCCCCACCGCCAGCGGCAGATGGCCGCCGACGATGGCGTAGCCGCCCCAGAAGTGCTTGCTGACATCGGCCATGTGCATGGACCCGCCCACGCCCTTGCTGACGCCGGTGGCCTTGCCCAACAGTTCGGCCATGACCGCGCCGGTGTCAATGCCCAGCGCCAGGGCGTGGCCGTGGTCGCGATAGGCTGTGATCACGTGATCGTCTTCGCGCTTGGCGGCCAGGGAGCCGACCGCGACAGCCTCCTGGCCGATGTACAGATGCAAGAAGCCCCCGATCTTGCCCTGAGCGTACAGTTCTGCCGCCTTCTCCTCAAAGCGGCGGATCAGGACCATCTTGCGGTACATATCCAGAATCTCGTTCTTGTCCAGCTTCTCCGCAGCTTTGCGCTGGTCCGATGGTCTGCGTACCCGCTGTTCTGCAGGCAAAGTTGCTTCAGTCATGCGTTCCCTTCATCCTTTCTAACCGGATAGATGATCAGACAGGGTTCCGCTCTATCCTTTGGCCGCGTCGCCCCATGAGGGACTATATCAAGTATAGCAAAACTCCCCCCAGGATGATAGCCGGGCGCAGGATGCGCTACTCGGATTAAACACGGTAGCGCGCTAAAGGTCACGGATAAACGGTTACACCCCTCAACGGGCGCGAGATAGCCTGGGGTAAACAGGCATCACCCGCCTCGCCCGATGGCTTCGGCGGCGGGAATGCCTCTTGCTCCGCTTCGCTGCCACCGGATCGATCCGGCGGCTTCGGCTCTCAAACCGGCCTGGGTGTTCGGATACCGCACCGTAACCGGCGTGGCCGACTTCAGGCCGCACCGGTTACGGTGTGGGCTTCCAAATATTTAGCCGCTACTTGATCTCTATCACTGCGCCTGCGGCTTCTAGCTTGCTTTTGGCGTCGGCAGCGACATCCTTGCTGACGGCATGGAGCACGGGCTGAGGCGCCGCTTCAACCAGGTCCTTGGCTTCCTTCAGGCCCAGGTTGGTGAGTTGACGCACGACCTTGATGACCTCAATCTTCTTCGGGCCGATTTCCTTCAGGATCACGTCAAACTCTGTCTTCTCCTCCACCGCGGCCTCCTCTACTGCCGCCGCGGCGGCCGCGCCGGTGGCGACGGCTGGCCCGGCAGCGACGGCGACCGGCGCGGCGGCGGAGACCCCCCAGCGCTCCTGCAGTAGCTTGGAAAGCTCAGCGGCCTCCAGCAGGGTCAGGCTGTTAAGCTGCTCAATGATCTGTTCCAGTTTCTCGGATGCCATAGGTGCAATTCCTCCTTTACTCTGTTTCAGTGTCCCGGCAGGGGATCACTGCTTATCCGGCAGCGGGCGCTTCCTGGGCCTGGGCGCCGCGCTGCTGCAAGATGTACACCAGTTCGCGCAAGGGTGCGTTCAGCAGGCCCACCAGCATCGCCAGTGGTCCCTGGAGGCTGCCCAACACCTGTGCCAGGACGACCTCACGCGAGGGCAACTCGGCCAGGGCCTGGACCTGCTCCGGGGTCAACACGCGGCCCTGCATCAGGCCCCCCTTGATGACCAGAGGCTCCAATTCGCGCTTCAGGCCCAGCAGCGCTTTGGCTGTGGCTGTGGGGTCGCCAAAGCTGAACCCCACTGCTGTCGGCCCGGCAAAAAGATCATCGGGCGCGGGGTAGCCCGCTTGCTTCAGCGCGATCTGGAAGAGCGTGTTTTTAGTGATATGGTATTCCCCCCCGGCCTGGCGCATGCGCTCACGCAACTGGTTCAGGTCGGCTGTCTTCAAGCTGCGATATTCCGTCAAGATCAGTGCCTGGCTGCGCCGGATCAGGTCGGTATATTGGGCGACCAGTTCCTGTTTGCGCTCCTTTGTAATCGCCAAACTCAATCACCTCCTTAATTGTAGAGATTCTTCGGCGCTTCGCGCCTCAGAATACCATTACCCGCGATCCGCGGGCGCCTTCTGCCCTAATGAAAAGGTCCTGGCCCCATGACCGAGGCCAAGACCTTTTCTCTCGTGGCGAGAGCCAGGATGGGGCGCACCAGCTCAGGCCGGTGGCGGCCATCCAGATAAAGCGTCTTGCGTTCACCTCGGCAGGTGGGGCGCCCCGTTATGTGCCCTGTGGGCACGCCTGCTGTCTACGGTGCTTCGCTGCCGGCTGACGGATCATCGTCCGTCAGCCGTTGTCTGTCATGCTAACGACAACTGCTGCGCGGCGACCGGGTCCACCTTAATGCCGGGGCCCATAGTGGTCGCCAGCGTGATTTTCTTGATATAGGTGCCCTTGGCGCCGGCGGGCCGGGCTTTTTTCACCGCCTCCATCAGCGCGGCGAAGTTGGCCAGAAGCTGCTCACGGGTGAAGCTGGTCTTGCCAATCGGGACATGCAGATTGGCGGTCTTATCCACGCGGAATTCCACACGGCCCGCCTTGGCCTCTTTAATCACACGCGGCAGATCGGCTGCCGGGACGACCGTGCCGGCCTTAGGATTGGGCATAAGGCCGCGTCGCCCCAGGATCTTGCCCAGGCGGCCTACCTTGCTCATCATCTCCGGGACGGCGATGGCGACATCAAACTCCAGCCAGCCGTCCTGGATTTTCTGGATGATCTCGTCGTCGCCGATGTAGTCGGCGCCGGCCTCCTGGGCGATGCGGGCGGCCTCCCCCTGGGCGAAGACCAGAACGCGCACCGGCTTGCCCAGGCCGTGCGGGAGCACCACGACATCGCGCACCTGCTGGTCGGCATGGCGCGGGTCTACGCCAAGGCGCATGTGCACCTCCACGGTGCCATCAAATTTAGTGAAGCTGGTCTGCTTGGCCAGCTCAATCGCTTCCTCAGGCGAATACAGCTTTTGGCGGTCAACCTTTTGCAGGGCTTCCAGGTATTTCTTTCCGTGCTTCGGCATCGTCAACTCCTTGGGGTGCTGCCGGGCGTTCGGCCCTCCCCCGTCGTCTGGCCCTCAGATTAATCTACGATCTCAATCCCCATGCTCCGCGCCGTGCCCGCGATTTGCCGCTCTGCGGCCTCAATGTCCAGCGCGTTCAGGTCGCGCATCTTCTGCTCGGCGATCTCGCGGAGCTGCTTGCGCGTGATCCGGCCGACCTTGGTGCGGTGCGGTTCCGCAGAGCCTTTAGGCACGCCTGCGGCCTTGCGCAGCAGGTCGGCGGTGGGCGGCGTCTTCAAGATAAAGGTGAAGGATTGATCCGTGTAAATCGTGATCTGGGCCGGGATGATGTTCCCCACCATGCTGGCGGTACGAGCGTTGTACTCCTTGCAGAAGGCCATCAGGTTGATGCCGTGCTGAGCCAGCGCTGGCCCGACCGGCGGCGCCGGATTGGCCTTCCCGGCCTCCAATTGCAACGTCACGACTGCTTTAACTTTCTTCGCCATACGTCCTCACATCTTCTCCACTTGGAGGAAGTCCAATTCCACCGGGGTCTCGCGGCCAAAGAACGACACCAGCACGCGCACCTTGTTCCGGTCCATGTCGATCTCAGAGACGGTGCCCATGAAGTCGCGGAAGGGGCCATCTATGATGCGCACCCGCTGGCCGGGCTTGAAGGTCACTTTGACCTTGGGGGCCTCGGCTTCCATGCGCTTCATGATGGCGGCGACTTCCTCCGGGCGCAGTGGCGTCGGCTCGTTGCCCATGCCGACGAAGCCGGTCACGCCGGGCGTATTGCGCACGACGTACCAGGAGTCGTCGTCCATGATCATCTGGACCAGGATATAGCCGGGGAAGATGTGCCGCTCAATGGTGCGGCGCTTGCCTTCCTTGACCTCAATCTCCTCTTCCGTAGGGACGACGACGTCAAAGATCTTGTGCTTCATGCCCATAGACTCAATGCGCTGCTCCAGGTTGTGTTGGACCTTTTTCTCGTACCCGGAGTAGCAGTGCACGATATACCAGGCGCGACCGTCGTCCGTCTTGGTTTCTTCACCGGCCTGGGAGGAGGGCGCAGGTTCAGCCTGGGCGTGCGGCTGATCCCGCTCTTCGTCCTCCTCTTTTTTGTCCTCCTCATCCAGGTCAATCAGGTCTTCTTCATCAAATGCCTCAGGCTGGGTCTTTCGTCGCGGCATGTTGGTACTATACCCTCTACTGAATGAACAGGCCGAAGAGGCGCGAGAAGAGAAAGTCGGCCAGACCCAGCACGAACGCCATGAAGAAGGTCGTCAACAGGACGATCCAGGTCAGGTTGATGGCCTCTTCGCGGGTCGGCCAGGTCACCTTGCGCAACTCTTCACGGGTCTCGCGCAGGTAACGGACAATGCCATCAAACAGTCTTTTCATGACGTTCGCTCGCTCCCGCTGTTGTGCTGTAGTGGCCACGGCTGCGTTCCTTCTCCTTGACCTCTCGGTCTGTTCAACCGGCAAACCAATACCCTCTATCCATTCACTTTACTTTACAGTACGTGCCCAGCCCCCGGCGTCACGACCGGGGGCTGGCAGAGAACTCAGGCAGGCCAGCCAGGACTTGAACCTGGAACCCCCGCTTTTGGAGAGCGGTGCTCTGCCTTGTTGAGCTACTGGCCTACTTCAATCGGTCCGCAGGGGTCAGCGGGCCGCTAGCGGCCCGCTGACCTCCGCTCCCTGCTACTTCGTCTCCCGGTGCAAGGTATGCTTCCGGCAGCGGTTGCAGTACTTCCGCAACTCCAGCCGGCCTGGGTCGTTGCGCCGGTTCTTCTCGGTGGTGTAATTCCGGCTCTTGCACTCGGTGCAGGCCAACTGAATGACTGGCCGGATGTCTTTCTTTGCCATCTTACTCCAACACCTTAGTGATGACGCCGGCGCCCACGGTCAAGCCCCCCTCCCGAATGGCAAAGCGGCTGCCCGCCTCCAACGCCACCGGCTCTATCAACTTCACCCGCATGTTCACATTGTCCCCAG
>Ga0209479_1001019_pt1 | contig 32583 bp, 34 predicted proteins | sample DewCreD2012metaG_2_FD_184112 | JGI IMG/M metagenome (GOLD analysis project Ga0209479, IMG submission 184112) | Hot spring sediment bacterial and archeal communities from British Columbia, Canada, to study Microbial Dark Matter (Phase II) - Dewar... ...
CGGCCTGCGGCAGTACTTCGACAAGGCCCCCCGGCCCTGGATAGACGGCGGCTACTACCTCAAGACCCAGGAAAACCGCCCCCTGATTGGCCCGCTGCCGGTCAAGGGGGCCTATCTGGTGGGGGCTTTGTCGGGCTTTGGGGTTATGGCCGCCTGCGCGGCGGGGGAGCTGCTGGCCGCCCATCTGACCGGCGCGGCCCTGCCCAGCTATGCCCCGGCCTTTTTGCTGTCGCGCTACCAAGACCCGGTCTACCAGCAACGGCTGAGGGGCTGGGGCGATACCGGCCAGCTTTGACCTAAAGCTCTTTACATGCCGTCAAAACCGGCTAAAAGCCGCTCGAGCTCGGCGCCAATCACCCTGGGGCCGCCATCACTCGAGAACTCCTTAGCCAGCTCGCGGTAATACCACAGGGTCAGGCGGCGTTTTTCCTCGATGCTCTCCGTCTCGCTCACAAAGCGCTGCCACAGCGCCTCGCCATGGGTGCGGTAGTCGGCCACAATGGCCCGCAGGTTGTGCAGCTTATCGGCTGCCGAGACCAGTCGGGCAGGGGGTGACGCCTCGGTGAGGTGGCGCAGGTAGGCCTGTTTGCGTTCCAGATAGGGCGGCTTGGGTTCCGTCTCGGTATCACTGCACTCCCGGACAATTTGCGCCACCGCCTCGCCGAAGCGCTGCCGGATGTGCTCGAGCACCCGTACCCCCGCTTCGCTCTGGGAGATGCTCGAATCCCCAGCACCGCCCGCACGCTCTGCAGCACCTTACCGGCGTCCTCCACCGCATCGTGCAGCAGCGCCGCGATGGCCTCGTCCTCACCGTCCCCATGTTCCATCACCAGGGCGCTCACCGCCAACAGGTGGGAGAGGTAGGGAATCTCGGTGCCCTTGCGGTACTGGTGCTTGTGCAGCTCGTAGGCGAGCTCGAGGGCCTCTGCGTAACAGTTCGTGAGTTCCATGGTCTCTACACCACCCGTTGGCTGCTCTACAACCGGTTTTTTGGTGTGCCGTTGGACGCTTCAGTGCTTGACCATAATATGCCGCGCCACGGTGTAGTCCTCGAGCGCGTACAGGCTCATATCCTTGCCGTAGCCCGACTGCTTGAGCCCCCCGTGGGGCATCTCGTTGACCAGCATAAAGTGGGTGTTGATCCAGGTGCAGCCGTACTGCAAGCGGCTGGCAATGCGCATGGCCTTGCCCACATCCTGCGTCCAGACCGAGCTGGCCAGGCCGTAGTCGGAGTCGTTGGCCCAGGCGATGGCCTCCTCGGGGTTGGAGAAGCGGGTGACCGAGACCACCGGCCCAAACACCTCGCGCCGCACAATTTCGTCGGACTGCAAGGCCCCGGCCACCACCGTGGGCTGGTAGAAGAAGCCCCGGCCCTCCACGGGGTGTCCACCGGCGGTAATCTCGATGTGCTTCTGCATCTTGGCCCGCTCCACGAAGCTGGCCACCCGCGCCCGCTGCCGCTCGGTAATCAGGGGGCCCATCTCCACCCCTTCGTCGGTCTGGGCCCCCACCTTGATGGACTTGACCGCATCGGACAGCTCGGCCACGAATTTGTCGTAGATTTTCTTGCCGGCGTACACCCGGCAGGCTGCGGTGCAGTCCTGGCCGGCGTTGTAGTAGCCAAAGATTCTGATCCCCTGCACGGCGGCCTCGAGGTCGGCGTCGTCCATCACGATCACCGGGGCCTTGCCGCCGAGCTCGAGGTGGGTGCGCTTGAGGCTGCCGGCGGCGGCCTCGAGCACCCGCTTACCGGTGGCCACATCGCCGGTCAGCGAGATCATCCGCACCGCCGGTTGGTGGATGAGCGTAGAACCCACACTCTCCCCAACCCCGGTGATCACATTAACCACCCCCGGCGGGAAAATTTCCGCCATAAACTCGGCCAGCTTGAGGGTGGTCAGGGGGGTCTGCTCGCTGGGTTTGAGCACCACCGTGTTGCCCGCCGCCAGGGCCGGGGCCAGCTTCCAGGCCGCCATCATCAGGGGGTAGTTCCAGGGGGCAATGCTCGCCACCACCCCAATGGGGTCGCGCCGAATCATGCTGGTGTGGCCGGCCAGGTACTCGCCCGCCAGCGCCCCGGTCATCGAGCGCACCGCCCCGGCAAAAAAGCGGAAGCAGTCCGAGATGGCCGGGATTTCGTCGTTCAGCGCCGCCAGGTAGGGTTTGCCGCAGTTGAGCGATTCCAGCCGGGCCAGCTCCTCGGCGTGCTCATCAATTTTGTCGGCCAGCTTGAGCAGCATCATGGAGCGGTCTTTGGGGGTGGTCTGTGACCAGGCCTCAAAGGCCTTTTCTGCGGCGGCTACGGCTTGCTTAACCTGCTCCACCGAGGCCTCCGGCAGCTTCAAGAGCACCTCGCCGGTGGCCGGGTTAAGGATCTCCAGCGGGGTGCTCTCCCCGGCTACAAACTCGCCACCAATCAGCATCTTGTCCTGTGTTATGCGGGTTTTTACCATATGGGATTTCCTCTCTTTCGTCCGAAGATGTGGGAATGGTTTTGCTGCCTCAGCCCGTTTTACCGCCGCCGTGCAGGTCGTCGGTGTCGCGGGTCAGCCACTGGGCCAGCACGATGGGCAGAAAGGTTATGAGCATCACGAAGACCGCCACCACGTTGGTGATGGGGCGCTCGCGGGGCCTGAAGAGCTCGTTCAGGAACCAGATGGGCAGGGTCTTCTGGTCGGCAGCGGTAAAGGTGGTGACGATCACCTCGTCAAAGGACAGCGCAAACGAGAGCATCCCGCCGGCCAGCAAAGCCGTGGCGATGCTGGGCAGCACCACCATCCGCCAGGTGGTAAACCAGTCGGCCCCCAGGTCCATCGAGGCCTCGATCTGGGAGTAGCCGGTGCGGCGGAAGCGGGCCACCACGTTGTTGTAAACCGTGACGATACAAAAAGTGGCGTGGCCTATCACAATCGTCCAGAAGCCGGGCTCGAGGGCCAGCCGCTTGAAGGTGGTGAGGAGGGCGATACCGGTCAGGATGCCCGGCAGGGCGATGGGCAGAATGAGCAGCACGGTGATAAAGTCCTTGCCCCAGAACTGAAAGCGGTACATGGCCGCCGCCACCATGGTTCCCAGCACCAGCGCGATGGCGGTCGCCATGGCCGCCACCTGCAGCGATAACCACAAGGCCGCCCACATATCCTGCCGCTGGAAAGCCTCGCCAAACCAGCGCAGGGTCAGGCCGGGGGGCGGGAACTGGTAGGTGCGGTCTTCGGTAGTCAGGGCATACAGAACGATGATCAGGATGGGGAAGTGCAAAAAGAGCATCCCCAGGTAAAAGGCCAGCCGCAGGCCCAGCGATGGCTTACCCGGCATACCCGTCCCTCCTGGCTACCGGCGTGGAGCGTTTACAGCGCATTGAAAGCCCCCAGCCGCCGCACGATGAGCAGGTAGATGGCGATGATCACCACCGGCACCACCGAGAAGGCCGCCGCCAGCGGCAAATTGCCCGCGGTACCCTGCTGCACATAGACCATCTGTCCGATAAAAAAGCCCGGCTGCCCTACCACCTGCGGAATGATGTAATCGCCCAGGGTCAGCGAGAAGGTGAAGATGGAGCCCGCCGCCACCCCCGGTATCACCAGCGGCCAGATCACCTTGCGAAAGGTCTGGCCGGGCCGGGCCCCCAGGTCGGCCGAGGCCTGGATGAGCGAGCGGGGGACGCGCTCGAGGGCCGCGATGATGGGCAGAATCATGTAGGGAAGCCAGATGTAGGTAAAGACCAGAAACATACCCAGGTAACTGTTGGACAGGCTCGAGCCGCCGATCACCGGCAGGCCCAGGATGCCTTGCAAAAGCCAGCCCAGCCCCAGCAGGTTGAAAAACCAGCTCACCACCCCCTCGCCCGCCAGAATCAGGCGCCAGGCATACACCTTGACCAGGTAGCTCGACCACAGCGGCAGCAGCACCATCAGATACCAGAAGGTTCGGGCTGTGCCCTGGGTATAAAAGGCGATGTAGTAGGCAATGGGAAAGCCAATAGCCGCGCAGGCCAGCGTGACCGCCAGGGCCATCAGGGTGGTGCGTAGCACGATGTCTACGTTGGCCGGGGAGCTAAACAATTGCCGAAAAGCCGAGAGTGAAAACTTATATTCCACCTGCCCGGTAAAGTCGTTGAGGGAGTAAAAGCTGTAGAGCATCAGGTTAAAAAGCGAACCCAGGTAGATGATGCCCAGCCATAGCAAAGGTGGTATCAGCAGCAGCAGCAACAGCAGCAGCGGGCGCACATACAGCGCGTCGGAAAGGCGACGGCGCAGGGTCATACCGCTCATGAGGCCTCCTGCAGGGGCCGCAGTGCACTGTGCTCCCAGCGCAGGGTAACGGCGCCGCCCACCTGCAAGCCCTGCTCTTCCGATGGGGTGAGCACCGTGAGCCGCTCGTTGCCAACCTGAACCTCGTACCGGGTCTGTGCACCCAGGTAGTGAATGTCCAGCAAGGTGCCGCAGAGGCTGTTGGGCCCATTGTGGCTTCCCGCCTGGATGGCGATGCGCTCCGGGCGCAGGGCGTACTTGCCGGTTCCAAGCCCCAGCAGGCGGCCCTCGAGCACGTTGGCACTCCCCACAAAGCGGGCCACAAACTCGGTTTTGGGGTACTCGTAGAGGGTCTTGGGGTTGTCGAGCTGCTCGATTTTGCCGTGATTAAACACCGCGACCCGATCCGACATCGAGAGGGCTTCGCCCTGGTCGTGGGTCACGTAGATGAAGGTGATACCGAGCTGGCGCTGCAGGGCCTTGAGTTCGATCTGCATCTCCTCGCGCAGCTTCAGGTCCAGGGCCCCCAGGGGCTCGTCCAGGAGCAGGAGCCTGGGCCGGTTGATGAGGGCTCGAGCCAGCGCCACCCGCTGCCGCTGCCCACCCGAAAGCTGCCCAGGCCGCCGATCCCCCAGCCCCGCGAGCTTCACCAGTTCCAGCATCTCCTCGGCCCGCCGGTGACGCTCAGGTTTGGGAACCCCCCGCACCATCAGCGCATAGGCCACGTTGTCGCGCACGTTCATATGGGGAAAGAGCGCGTAGTCCTGAAAGACCGTGTTGACGTCGCGGGCATAGGGCGGCAGCTTGGAAGCGTCCTGCCCAAACAGCACAATCTGCCCCGCGGTGGGTTGCTCGAAGCCGCCGATCAGGCGCAGGCAGGTGGTTTTGCCCGAGCCCGAGGGCCCCAGCATGGAGAAGAACTCGCCGGGCAAGATTTCCAAGTCCACCCCGTCCACCGCCTTCACCGGGCCGAAGTAACACGACACCCCGCGTAGCTCCACAGCAGCCTGAACGGATTGGGTTTCGGGTTCTTTATACATCTGTACCATCGTAGCGAGGTTGTCGTCCGTTGCCGTGGGTGGGGGCTGGGCGCTATGCCAGACTCTGCCGCGCCCAACCCTACCCACGAAGTGCTTCGCTCTTTTAGGTGGTGCGCTTCCTGGCTATAGTCTTACCCTTTGTGCCGGGACACCGAGCATCGTTTTAGCGGCCTCCCTGGATGGCGATGTAATCGCTCACCCAGCGGCTATAGGGCACGCACTGGTTGTTCTGGGTGCGGCACTGGGTGGTGGGGGTGCGCCAGAAGAAAATCTTGTCGAAGTCGTTGAAGCCCTGGTTCTTGCAGCCATCGGCAGGCAGCAGGGAACCGGGGGTGTTGCAGGCCGCCGGCACCACCGGGTTGGAACCAAACCAGCCCGCGATATCGGCCTGCACCTTGTTGGTGAGCTGCCAGTTAAGCCAGCGGTAGGCGCAGTTGGAGTTCTTGGAGTTGGCTGCCAGCATGGTGGTATCGGCCCAGCCGGTGGCGCCCTCCTTGGGAACCACCCAGTCAACGGGGCGCTTGTTGGCCTTGAGGGTGTTTACCTGGAAAATCCAGGAGGTCGAGGCCACCACCCCTTCGTTGGTGAAGTCCTGCACCTGGGCGTTGGCATCGTTCCAGTAGCGCTGGAGCAAAGCCCGCTGCTGGCGCAGCAGCTTGAGCACCTCCTGGTACTGCCGCTCGTTGAGTTCGTAGGGGTCTTTGATACCCAGTTCGGGCCGGGTACGCATCAGGTAGAGTGCGGCGTCGGCTACGTAGATGGGCCCATAGTAGGCCTGAATACGGCCTTTATTGCTCTTGCCATCGGGCAGAATCATCTCCTCGAACACCACTTTCCAGCTATCCGGCGGGGTCTTGAAGACGTTGGTGTTGTAGGCCAGCACGTTCACGCCAAACTGGTAGGGCACCCCGTAGCGCACCCCGTTCACCACGTACCAGGGGGCGTTGAGCAGGCGACGATCAATGTTGCGGGTGTTGGGGATCAGGTTCCAGTTGATGGGGGCCACCACATTACCGGCAATCAGGCGCTGGGTGGCATCGCCGGAGGCGGTCACCAGGTCGTAGCCCCCCTGGTTCATCAGGCGCACCGCTTCGTCGGAGCTGCCAAACACCTTGACCGTAACCTTGCAGCCGGTCTCTTTTTCGAAGCCCGTAACCCAGTCGGCGCTCTTATCGGTAGAGCCGTTTTCCACATAGCCCGGCCAGGCCAGGATGTTGAGCTGGCCCTCGCTGGGCCCCAACGACTGCTTGGCCCGGCTGGCCGGGAGCTGCGCCACCGCCAAGCCCGCCACTGCTGCTAAACCCACCACGGCCAAGAACCACTGCGTTCTCATACCCCCTCCTCAATCAAATACGACAGCCCCAAAGGCCTAGCCACGCCAACGAGACGACTCGAGCTGTCGAACTGCCCCCTACGATAAAGCCCCCCAGGCCCTCCAACAAGAAACCTGGGGATATAGGAGGTATCGGAAAAATAGATTGATAGCCGGGCCTACTCCGCCGGGCTCAGCAAGTCGCTGTAGCTCATCCCGTAGGTCTGCACCCGGCTGTGCTCCCCCACCACCACCAAAAACTGCCGGGCGGCCTCGCTCAGCGCACTACCCCGCCGCCAGGCCACCCCAATCTCCAGGCGGGGCAGATCCTCGAGCAAGGGCCGCGACTCCAGGCGGTCGCCCTCCAGGCTCCAGGGCCGGTACATCAGGTTGGGCAGAACCGCCACGCCAATGCCCAGGGCCACCAGGCTGCGCATGGCCTCGATGGAATCGGTGCGCACGGCCACTCGAGGAAACCCGCTCAGGCGGTAGATCTGCTGGGTGACCTCCTCGAGCTCGTCGTTTTTCAGGTACAAGAACCGCTCCTCCCGCAAATTCTCCAGCGAGACCGCCTCCTGCTGTACCAAGGGGTGGTTGGTGGGCAGCCAGACCCGCCAGGGCGCGCGCAGCAGGGTGCGGGTCTCCAAGGCCTGCTTATCCACCATCGAAACGTTCATCACCGCCACATCCAGCTCACCATTAATCAGCAGGTGCTCGATGTAGCCCCGCCGGTCTTCCACCACGGCCACCTGAACACCCGGAAACACCCGCTCGAAGCGGTCGAGCAGGTAGGGCAGATAGTAAGCCGTTACCAGGCTGGTCACGCCCAGGTTGAGCTGCCCCGTGGTGGCATCGGGGCGCTCGCGGATGGCCTGCTCAGCGTTGCGCAGCGCGGCCAGCACCTCGTGAGCGTGGCGCAAAAACTGGTGTCCGGCATGGGTCAGAATCATGCCTCGAGCGTGCCGGGTAAAAAGCTCGGCCCCCAGGGTCTCTTCCAGCTTTTTGATGGCCTCCGTGACCACCGACTGGGTCACGTTGAGCGAGGTGAGGGCTTTGGAAATCGAGCCCGACTCGGCCACCGCGATGAAGTACACCAACTGTTTGAGCGATATCTGCACCGAGGCCTCCCATCGGTAGAACCGATAAATAGAGTCTAGCTGTCCCGGCCTGCCCTGACCAGCTCTCTTTTAAAACTAATCTTGTGGTCGCAAACTAAACCTATGTTGGTTCGACAGGTGGGTTTTTCTGCGCTGCTGTGTGTGCTCCTGTGGGGCAGCGAGAGCCTGGCCCAAAACCGGAGCGGCGAACCCGATAGCGAGCCCGGGCGGGTGTGCACCCCGGCCAGCTCGAGCCGGCCCGAGCCTCGCACCGAAGCTGAGCGACGTGAGCGGGAACGCTGGGCGGCCTACCGGGAAAAGCTACAGAGCTATCTGGCCCTGCTGCCCAAAGAGCCCGACCGCCAGCTGGCCATGCCGGTACAGGGGGTACGGGTGCGCCAGGTAGCCAACACCTTCGGCGCCCCCCGCGGCGGCTGGCGCACCCACGAAGGGCAGGACATCTTCGCCCCCAGGGGAACCCCTGTCTACTCAGCTACCAGCGGGTTTGTCTGGCGTATCGGGCAGGGGCAGTTGGGCGGGTTGTACGTGTTTGTGGTTGGGCCGGGTGGGCGGCGCTACTACTACGCCCATCTCGACCGCTACGCCCCAGGCCTCCGGGAGGGCCAGCGGGTAACCCCCCAGACCCTGCTGGGGTACGTGGGCAACACCGGCAACGCCCGCACCACCCCACCCCATCTGCACTTTGGGGTGTATGCCGGCAGCCGGCGCACCTGCGACTATCAGGTAATTGACCCCTTGCCCCTGCTGGTGGATCGCGACTGGCGCAATATGCTCAATCCGGCGCGCAACCGCTAGCAGGCCTCAGGGCCCTACTGATTTTCTGAGGCCCCGCGGGAAGCGGTGCTTTGGACATAATTGCAAGCCTCCCCCTACCAACCGCGCGCAGGCCGGGCGTATGCTAGGCCTTGCTATGGTCAAAGACTTCGATTTTCCAAGCCTAGCCTATGTGGGCGGCCGGTGGCAGCCAACCTCCAAAACCTTTGCGGTCAAGAGCCCTTACAGCGGCGAGCTGGTGGCCGAGGTGGCCGACTGCGGCGAGGCCGAGGCCCGCCTGGCCGCCGATGCTGCGGTGGCGGCCTTCAAGGAGTGGAAAAAGCTGACCGGCTTTGAGCGGGGCAAGATTCTGCGCAAGTGGAACGACCTGCTCGTCGCCCATCAGGAAGAGCTGGGGCGGCTGACCGCGTTGGAGATGGGCAAGCCCATCACCGAGGCCAAGGGGGAGGTGCTGTATGCCGCCAGCTTTGTGGAGTGGTGCGCCGAGGAAGCCCCCCGGGTGAATGGGGAACTCATCCACTCGCGCTTCCCCAACAAACGCCAGATGGCCGTGTACGAGCCGGTGGGGCCGGTGTACGCCGTCACCCCCTGGAACTTCCCCACCAGCATGATCACCCGCAAGGCCGCCCCGGCGCTGGCCGCGGGCTGCACCATCATCATCAAACCGGCCGAGCAAACCCCCTTGTGCGCGCTCTATCTGGCCAAGCTCTGGGAAGAGGCCGGGGGGCCCGCCGGAACCCTGCAGGTGCTGCCGGCCTCCGACCCGGTGCCGGTCTCCAGGGTCTTGATGGAGGACATGCGCATCCGCAAGATCACCTTTACCGGCTCCACGCCGGTGGGCAAAATCCTCTACCGCCAGGGGGCCGATACCCTCAAGCGGGTCTCGTTGGAGCTCGGCGGCAACGCCCCGTTTATCGTCTTCGAGGACGCCGACATCGAAAAGGCCGTGCAGTTTACCCTGCTCTCCAAGTACCGCAACAGCGGCCAGACCTGCGTGACCACCAACCGCATTTATGTGCACAGGAAGCTCGAGGCCGACTACGCCAGCGCCCTGGCCGAGGCCGTTGGCAAGCTGAAGGTGGGCGACCCCCTGGATCCCAGCACCAACGTGGGGCCCCTGGTGGAGCAGCAGGGGCTGGATAAGGTGGTCTCGCACGTGGAAGATGCCCTCGCCAAAGGGGCCAAGGTGGTTACCGGTGGCAAGGCCCTGGGCGGGCTTTTGTACGCCCCCACGGTGCTCACCGGCATCCAGCCCGGGATGCGCATCCTCGAGGAGGAGACCTTTGGGCCGGTCGCCCCCCTGATGCCCTTCGAGGACGAGGAGCAGGCCATCGCCTGGGCCAACAACACCGACTACGGGCTGGCCGCCTACATCTGGACCAAAGACCTCTCCCGCGCCTTCCGGGTGGCCGAAGCCCTGGAGTATGGCATCGTGGGCGTAAACGACCCCGTCCCCAGCGCCATGGGCTCCAACCTGCCCTTTGGTGGTTACAAAAACTCGGGGCTGGGCCGCGAGGGTGGGCACTGGGGCATGGAGGAGTTCCTCGAGACCAAGCTTATCTCGTTCCTGCTGCCCTAGTGCGGCCACAAAAACCCAGCACAGTCCAAGTCACTGTGCTGGGTTTTTTTGATAGGGCGATTCAGGCTCGAGCCCCCCGGCCGCGCAGTTCTTCGTTGGGCAAGGGCAGGATAAAGGCCATTGAAAGCAGGACGAACAGGGCCGCGTAGAGGAAAATGTTTTTCTCCGCGTTGGTGATGCCGTTGCTGAGGGCCTGGTGCAGCTTGAGTTTGGTTTCCTCGAGCTGCGCTACTACCTTATGGGGCACCTCCTCGAGGGCCTGCTGCTCGGCTTTGACCAGGTTCTCGTGGGTGGCCTGCACGGCCTGCTCCAGCGCCTGGGCCTGGGCTTTGCGCAGGTTTTCCCGGACTGCCGCGATGGCCGCTGCCTGGGCTTTGGCCTGGGCCTGGGCCAGACCCGCCTTGACCCCGGCAATGGCCTGGGCAAGCGCCTGGGCCTGGGCTTGCTCTAGCCCCGCTTGGAGCTGGGCTGTCGCCTGCTGCAAAGCGGCTGCTTTGAGCTGAGGCGCCTGGGCCCGCACCTGGGCCAGCACCCCTGCCCGGGCCTCCACGGGCGGCGGGTTGTCGAGCAGGCTCCGCAGGCGGGGGTCGAGCCTGGGGTTCTGGCGCAAGGCTTGTTGTGCGCTTTCATCTCCCTGCCAGGCCGCCTCGAGCAGGCGCGCGGTTGCTTGTAGCTGGGCCTCGACCTGGGCAGCCAGGCCGCCCTGCGGAATCTGGCTTTTGAAGGCAGGGGGGATCTGCGGGTTCTGCTGCACCGCTTGATAGGCCTGAGCATCCCCGTTCAGGGCCGCCAAAAGCAGCTTCTCTAGCTGGGCAAACTGGGCCGGGATGCCGCCTTTCACCAGCCGGGCCTTCAGGTCGGCTGGAACCTGCGGGTTGTGGATGAGCTGGTTGTAGGCAGCCACATCCCCCTCGAGGGCCGCAATCACCAGATCCTGCAACTGGGCAAACTGGGCCGGGATACCGCCTTTCACCAGCTTGGCTTTGAACTCCGCCGGCAGGTTGGGGTCTTGCATCAGGGCCTCGTAGGCTTTGGTATCCCCCTCAAGCGCCGACACCATCAGACCCTCCATCCGCTCAAACTGCGCCGGAATACCCCCTCTGGTCAGCTTCGATTTGAACTCCGCTGGCAGGTTGGGGTCTTGCATCAGGGCCTCGTAGGCCTGGGCATCGCCTCTGAGGGCTGCCACCACCCGGCCCTCAAGCTGCTGGAACTGCGCCGGGATGCCGCCTTTGATCAGGCCTTCCTTAACCTGGGTGGGCACCTGGGCATCCTGCAGCAGGGTTGCGTAGGCCTGGGTGTCTCCCTTAAGCGCGGCCACGATCTGGGCCTCGAGCTTGGCAAACTGTTCATCGAGGTTAAAACCCACCCCCGCCTCGTTGCTCCGCTGCACCAAGGCGCCCGGACGGCAGGCCGCATTGTCGGGAAACACCTTGCAGGTCTCGGCAGTAAGGTTCTTGGCTAAAAGCGTGCCCATCAGGGCGATGCCCACGGTCGAGCCAATCTGCCGCATCAACTGGGTAAAAGCCGTGGCCGAGCCCAACCGCTGGGGCGGTACGTTGTTCTGGGCAGCAATCTGTAGGAGCGACTGGGCAGGCCCCAGCCCCAGGCCCAGCAGGAAGAAAAACAGCACCGCCAGCCAGAGGGGGGTATCTACCTTAATCAGGAAGTGCAGGGTAAGGAAGATCGCCAGCAGCCAGCCGGTTCCCAGCAGCAAAAGGGGCTTGAAGCGGCCCAGCCGCCCCGAGAGCAGCCCGCTGCCGGTGGCCCCCAAGACCACCCCCAGCGTAAGGGGCAGCACCGTCACCCCCGAAGCCGAGGCCGAGACCCCCTTAACCACCTGCAAGTACAGGGGCAAGAAGGCCACCGCCCCCAGAAAAGCAGGGCCATAGAAGAAGGTCGCCGCCGAGGCCAGGCTAAAGCTGCGCACGCGCAGAATCGAGAGGTCAAAAAGCGGGTGCTGCACACGGTTCTGTGACCAGACCCACAACACCAGGGCCAGCGCGCTCAACCCCAAAAGGCCCAGGATCTGAGCGCTCAGCCAGGGGTAGGTGCTGCCCCCCCAGGAGAAGGCCAGCATCAGCGGCACCGTCCAGGCCACCAGCAAGACGGCCCCCAGGTAGTCGAAGCGCTCGCGGTGTTCCGGGCTCAGGCGGGGCATATAGCGCAGGATGAACCATAAGGCCACCGCTCCCACGGGCATGTTGATGTAAAAAACCCAGTGCCAGGAGAAGTGGTCGGTCAGGAGACCTCCCAGCCACGGCCCCACCGCACTGCTCACCCCAAAGATGGCCCCAAAGAATCCGCCTACCCGTCCACGCTCGCGCGGGGGAAAGAGCACCGCAATGGTGGTCAGGGCAAGAGCGAACAGGGCCCCACCGCCAATCCCCTGAAGCCCACGGAAGGCGATTAATTCGGGCATGTTCTGCGACAAACCCGCGAGCGCCGAGCCCAGCAGGAAGATGCTAATCGCCACCAGCAAAATGGTCTTACGGCTGAAAAGCTCGGTCAGGCGGCCAAAGATGGGGGCCGAGACGGTGGAGGCCAGCAGGTAAGCAGTGGTCACCCAGGCGTACAGCTCGGCACCGTTAAGGTCGGCGATAATTTTAGGCAACGCCGTCGAGACAATGGTCTGGTCGAGCGCGGCCAGGAAAAGCCCCAGCAGAATCCCAATGAAGGTGAGCTGGGTTTCCCGGGAAGTGCTCTGGGAGGGGGTTTGGGTTGAGGGGTTCACAGTGAATTACTCCTTTGAAACGGGGGCTTCTTCTCGCGCCAGAATCTCCAACCATTCGGCAAACTGCCGGCGCTGCTGGGGGTTCAGCCGTTCCAGGCGACGCTCCAGGGCCTTTAGGATGTGCTGGCGGCTTTCCTCCAGCACTGCCCGGCCAGCCTCGGTCAGCTCAAAGCGGTAGCGGCGCAGGTCGGCTGGGTCGAGCGAGCGCACCACCAGTCCGGCCTGCTCGAGCCGCTTCAGCATCTGGCTGATGGTAGGGGCCGGCATCTGCATGGCCCGCACCGCCTCGGTGGGGTAGTGGTGGCGCTCAATTTCGGCCAGAAGCCAGGGGTCGGTTGGGGCCAGGCCGAGGTGCTCGAGGTGGGGCACCACCTCCTCTCGCAAACCACGGGAAAGTCGCCATAGGTTGGTAAGTAAGCCCCAGGCCATACTTCCGTCAATATACTTTCAAAATAAAGTATTGTCAAATGAAATATTTGTGAAGCCACTTTTCACACACAAAACACCGGGGCCACAAAGAGGGCTATAAAATGGTGGCTATGGAAATTGTTGGCCTTCGCGGCGCGCCCCAAGAAACCCTTCGAGCCCTCAAGGAAGCCCTGAAGGGCGTTAGTTTCCCCGAGGCCCTGGCGATCTATATCACCGACTGGCAGGATCAGCGAGCCCAGGCCCGCTTTGCCCTCTTTGTGCGGCAGGGCAAGCACCGCGTCTTGAGCCGGGATGCCTTCGGCCCGCGGTTTGGCCTCGAGGGCGACGCAGCGCTCAAAGACCTCACCCTCTGGCTGATCGAACGGGGAGTAACCGACTTCAAGGAAGCCGTGGTAGCCCCCTCCGAGTTCGCAGCGTTGTTTGAGCTCGAGGCGGAAGAAGCCCAAAAGCTGATTATGGCCAGCGCCAACCCCACCGACCCCATGCTCTACATCAAACGGGAATTCACCAGCCGGATGTAATACCGTTTTTGCTTGAATCCTTCACGGCCCTGCGCAGTCAGAGGTGAAGGATTTAAGCCGACCGAAGGGAGTAGAAAAGCCTTTCGGTAGTATCGTTTAGGCTTGCCACAGTGAACGATACTACCGAAATGCGTATAACTCCGGCCTGGCCTTTGGAAAGCCGGCTGAACTACCCTGCGAGGCCCACGTAGCTGGCGGCAGGGCCGTTGGCTCCAAAATCGCAGTTGGGTGAGCGGTCGCCTGGGTACAACCCACCCAGACCTGCCATCAAACGTTAAAGCCAAACATCCGCATCTGGCGCTTGCCGTCCTCGGTCATACGGGCCGGCGTCCAGGGCGGTGTCCAGACAAACTCCACATTCACGGCATTAACCCCCGCCAGGCGCATAACCGCTATCTCGGCATCGGCTTTGACGATATCCTGCGCGGGGCAGCCGATAGAGGTAAGGGTCATGGTGATGTCCACAATGCCCCCTTCCTTGACCTCGGCCTCGTAGACCAGCCCCAGATCCACTACGTTCACCGGAATCTCCGGGTCGCGCACAACCTTGAGGGCCTCCAGAACCTGTTCTTTGGTAGGCAGCGTGGTCTCGCTCATGGCCCCATGGTACTTTAGACCGGAGCCACACAAGCTGAGCTGCATTCCAAAAAAAAGAGCGAGCTTGCGCTCGCCCCTTCCCCTCACATAAAGCGCTTGCGCCGGCGGTAGCTTTTGACGTCCTTGAAGCTCTTGCGCCCGCCCGACTTGGCTACACCCAAGTAGAACTCCTTTACATCAGGGTTGGTTTCCAGGTATTCCCTGGTGCCCTCGAGGGCAATCCGGCCCGACTCCATGATGTAGCCATAATGGGCCACCGAAAGGGCTACTCGAGCGTTTTGTTCCACCACCAACACCGTCACGCCCTCCTCGGCGTTGATCTGGGCCACAATGTCAAAAATTTCCCGTACCAGCAGGGGGGCCAGACCCAAACTTGGCTCGTCCAGCAGCAAGAGCTTGGGGTTGGCCAGCAGGGCCCGCCCAATGGCCAGCATCTGCTGCTCCCCCCCCGAGCAGTAGCCAGCCAGGCGGGTTCTGATCAGCGCCAGCTTGGGGAAGTAGTGGTAGATGCGCTCGAGATCCTCCTTCACCCTGGCCCCATCCCGCCGGGTCACCGCACCCACCCGCAGGTTCTCCTCTACCGTCAGGTGCTTGAACACCCGCCGCCCCTCCGGCACCTGCACAATGCCCTTCAGCACAATCTGCTCGGGCGGCTTGTTGGCGATGTTTTCACCCCGGTACAGAATGGAGCCCGAGACCACCTTGCCGTCCTCGGGCACCAGCAACCCCGAGATGGCCCGCAAGGTGGTGGTTTTCCCAGCTCCGTTGGGGCCCAGCAAGGCGGTGATCTGCCCTTCGGGCACCTTCAGCGATACCCCGCGCAGCACCTGGATGATGTCCTTGTACACCACCTCAATGTTGTTGACTTCCAGCAGGATGTTCCCAAGGTCTTCGGGGCGCATATCACCTCACAGGAAATTGCAGGCCAAAAGCATTCGGCATGGGTCTTTTGGCCTGCAGCTTTCTGCCTCCTTTAGGGGTTCCGCACCTGCCGGAAGAGCGCCGAAGTGAAGGGCTCGGTTACCGGCACAAATTTACCGCCCCTGGCCTCCAGCACCCGCAGGCCCTCGGCGCCGGTTTGCTCGCTGCGGGTAAAGTCAATCTCGATACCGGCCTTGGTGGAAACTGCAAAACCAGGCTTAAAGGCGTTGGGGCCGTTCATACCAATCAGGGCCTGGTAGACGGTCTCGTTGTCAATGCGCCCATTAAAACGCTGCCCGGCCCGGCGCATGGCCTCCACCGCGATGGCTGCCGCCAGCATCCCGGCGGTGTAGTTGGTGGAGTTGAGGATGTCGGCGCTGCGGTTGTATTTCTGGGCCAGTTGTTTTTGCAGGTTGATGCCCGGGGCGTTCTCGTCCAGGGTATAGTAGCTGCTGGCCCACAAGAAACCCTCAGCGGCCTCCCCCGCCAGGCGGATCAGATCCGAGCCACCGGTGTACACCGCCCCCATCTGACGAATCTTGCGGTTCAAACCCAGGCGCTGGGCGTCTTTGAGGATATTGGCCACCGGCCCGGCTACGTTCTGGTGGATGATAAACTGCGCCCCTGCCGCATCCAGGGCCCGCAGCAGCGCGGTGTTGTCCAGGTTGCCACTCCCCACTTCCCGCACATCCACGATGGTCTGCCCCAGCCGCTGAGCAGCCCGGCGGGCATGATCCACCACCGCCCGCCCAAAGGGGCTGGGGTTAATCACCAGGGCAATCTTGGCGTTCTTGGTGGTGCGGTTGATGTACTCCATCAAAGCCACCACCTGCTCGGAGTAGCTGCTCACCGGCAGGAACATGTACTGGTTGTTGGGTGGGTCAATCAGCCCGATGTGGGCCGAGGCCGGAATGGTGGGCATCTTCACCTCGTTGATGAGGGGCTTGAGTTGCAGCATGGCCCCGGTGGAGTAGCCCAGGTAAATAGCTGGCTTGGCCCGATCCAGGGCTTCCTCAAAGATGCGCTGGGTGTTGGGGTTCTGGTACTGGTCGTCGCGCACCGTGCAGTTCAGGGTTACGTTGGGGATCAGCTTTTGCTCGTTGGCGTACCTGCAGTAGTCCTCCACACCCGCCCCGTAAGGCCCTCCCACATCTGAGGTCGGGCCGGTCACGGCCCCCGACCACAGCAGGTTTACCGTGCGCCCCTGGGCCATAGCCAGCCCCAGGAAGGCCATTGTCGCCAAAATCATCGCTCGCTTCATGGTGCCTCCTCTATCTCGCCTATTGCAACGCGCTTTTCGCGGTGTTGCCCAGCTTGCGTGCCCCGCTAGTATCTGAACGGCCACGTTCGGAAATAACTTCGTAAAAGCCGCCACCAGTTGTAGAGGCCCCTCGGCTCAAAAATCAAAAACAGCACAATCACCAAGCCGAAAGAAAGGGGCAGCAGGGCCGAGGCCACATCCACACCGGCCGGGGTGATGCTCTGGATGAAGGCGTTGGACTTCATCCACTCAGAGAGGCGCTCCATGTAGAGCCGCAAGAACTCGATAAAGGCCGGGCCCAGTAGGCTGCCCACCACCGTGCCCAGCCCGCCCACGATGGCCATAGCCAAGAGGGCCACCGAGCGGCTCAGGGTAAACTCCTCCACCACCACCGCCCGCTGCATATAGGCCAGCAAGCCCCCAGCCACCCCGCCATAAAAGGCCCCCAGGGCAAAGGCCATCAGCTTGGTACGGCCCGGATCCATGCCCATGGCATCCGCCGCGCGGTCGTTGTCGCGCACGGCGATAAGGGCGCGGCCATACTTGCCCCGCAAGAGGTTGCGCCAGGCCATCACCATCAGCACCAGCACAAACAGGATGACGTAATACCAGAAGTAGTTATGGTTGCGGAATCCGATCTCCAGGCCCAAAAAATTGCGCATCTCCACCGGAATGGCCGCCCCCTGGGCCAGGGCCGGGCTACGCCCCACCACCCAGACAAAAATCTCCTGAAAAGCCAGCGTAGCCAGCGCCAGATAGAGGTGTTTGACCCGGAGGCTGGGAATCCCCACAATGAACCCGATGATGGCCGCCGTAAAGCCCCCCAGGGGAATGGTCAGCCAGAAGGGTAGGCTGGGTGCGCTTAAGGCCACCGTATAAGCCCCCACCCCCATAAAGGCCGCCTGCCCCACGCTGATCAGGCCCGCGTATCCGGTGGTGATGTTAAGCCCCAGCACTGCAATGGCATAAATCAGGATAAAGTTGAGCACCAGCACCTGCGAGCGCTCGAGAAACAGCGGCAGAATGCACAGCCCCACCAAAAGCAGCACCACCGAGACAATCTCGCGGTAATTGGCAAAGATGGTGGTGTCCTGCACGTAGGAGGTGCGGTAGTTGCCGGTCTGGGCCCAGGGGTTACGCATGGACACCCTCCCTGCAACAGTCAAGCTGAATGGGTGTGCTCATACCCGCTCGATCTCCTCGGTACCAAACAGCCCGTGCGGCTTGAACCACAGCATAACCAGCAGCACCACAAAGGGCATCACGTACTGCGAACCACCCCCCACCAGGCCAATCTGGCTGAAAAGCCCGTCCAGGTAGGCGGTGGAAAAAGACTGCAGAACACCGATGATAATTCCTCCCACCACCGCCCCTGGCACCGAGTCCAGTCCACCCAGAATCACCGCCGGAAACACCGCCAGGCCGATGGCGATCAGACCATCCTGGTTCAGGCCCGAGACCATCCCCACCACGATGCCCGCAGCGGCGGCAGTAAGCCCGGCCACGGCCCAGGCCAGCGCAAACACCCGCTGCACCGAGACCCCCACACTCATCGCGGCCATCTGATCGTCGGCCACAGCCCGCATGGAGACCCCCAGCACCGAGCGCTGGAAGAACCAGCCAAACAGCACCAAGAAAATAGCGGTAAAGCCAATCGCTAAAAGCTGCGGATACGAAACACTAACGCCGCCCAGGCTAAGGCCACCCTGTGGCAGGAATTGCGGAAAGGTGAAGTTGCCCGAGCCAAAAGGGGTCAGGTACATCAGCCCGTCCAGCACGCTGGCCAGCCCGATGGTCACCATGATGACCGAGATAATCGGCTGGCCTACCAGCCTGCGCAGAAAAACCCGCTCGACCAAAAAGCCCAGCCCTGCGGTAAGCAGCATAGCCAGCAACGCAGCCAGTAGAACCGGCAGCTTGCCCCACACCGCCAGGGCATAGGCCATAAAAGCCCCGATGGCAATAAACTGGCCGTTGGCAAAGTTGATAACCCGGCTGGATTTGTAAATCAACACAAATCCCAGCGCCGCCAGGGCGTAGATGCAGCCCACGGCCACGCCGGAAATGAGGTTTTGCACAAAGTCAACCACACTACACCCCCACTATTTCAGGCTTTCCGTCGGCCTCGAGCACCCGTACCTCCACCGAGACTTTTTGCACCGTGCCGTCTTGGTATTTGAACTCGGTATCCACCTGTACCTTGTCGGTGCCGCTATACAAAGCATCCACAATGGGCTGGTAGCGCTGCATGATGAACTTCCGGCGCACCTTGCCGGTGCGGGTTAGCTCGTCATCGTCGGCATCGAGCAGCTTGTAAAGCAGCACGAAGCGCTGAATGCGCAGGTGCTCGGGCAGTCCCTCATTGACACGCTGGACTTCCTTGCGGATGAGTTCGGCCACCTGCGGCTTTTGCGAGAGATCAATGTAGGTAGTGTAGGCAATCCGGTTGTCCTCGGCCCATTTACCCACGGTCTGGGGGTCTACGTTGATGAAAGCAGTCAGAAAGGGCTTCTGGTCGCCAAAGACCACCGCTTCTTTGATGTAGGGGCTAAACTTGAGTTTGTTCTCGATAAACTGCGGGCTGAACATCTGCTGGGTACTGGTGTGCATCACATCCGATACCCGGTCGATCACCACCAGGTGCCCTTCGGGCGTGAGGTAACCGGCATCGCCGGTGTGCAGCCAGCCATCGGCGAAGGTCTCGGCGGTGGCCTCTGGATTCTGCCAGTAGCCCGCCACCACTGCATCCGACCGGCACAGAATTTCGCCGCGCTCACTGATTTTTACCTCACCGCCGGGGATCGGAAGCCCCACCGTGTCGGCCCGCACATCGCCGTCGCGGTGCACAAAGGCAATCCCGATAATCTCGGTCTGGCCGTAGATTTGCTTGAGGTTGACCCCAATGGCGTGATAAAAACGGAAGACATCCGGGCCCAGCGCCGCCCCCCCGGTATAGGCCCTGCGCAGCCGCAAAAAGCCGAGCTGGTCGCGCAAGGGCTTGAACATAATCTGATCGGCGAACCAGTAGGCCAGGCGCAATCCTAGAGGCATGGGTCTGCCGCGCATGCGATAGTCGGCGGCGCGGTAGCCAATTTTGAGCATCTGCTGGTAGACCCAGCGGTTGAAGGCGTAGGTCTCGGAGATGCGCACCCAGATCTGGCTCTGTGTACCCTCCCAGACCCTGGGCGGGCTGAACATCACGTGCGGCCCGATCTCCTTGAGGTCGCTCATGGCGGTCTCCACCGACTCGGGCATGTTGACGGCAAACCCACCGGCCAGGGCCATCCCCACCGACATCATCTGCTCGCCAATCCAGGCGAAGGGCAAGAACGACAGGTAGTCGTCGGTGGGCTTTAGGGGATCAATCTCCTGCAGGGCCACCCCCATGTGCAGCAGGTTGCGGTGCCGCAGCATGGCGGCCTTGGGGCGGCCCGTGGTGCCGGAGGTGAGCGAGAGGTGGCAAACGTCCTCGGGATGGCCCTGAGCGATGCGCTCCTCGACGGCCTGGGGGTGCTTCTGCAGGTATTCCTCGCCCAGCCGCTCCACCTCGTCGAAGCCGATGATCCAGGGGTCGTCGCGGTAGGCCCGCATCCCCCTGGGGTCTTCGTAGATGACCTTGCGCACGCTGGGAATTTCGCTGCGGATTTCCAGGAGTTTGTCTACTTGCTCCTGGTCTTCGGCCACCACGAAGGCCGCCCCGGTGTAGGAGAGCACATAGGCGATCTCGGGGGGCAACGAGGACTGGTACACACCAACCGAGATGCCCCCTAGAGCCTGTGTGGCCAGTTCGGCGTAGAGCCACTCAGGGATGTTGTCGGCGATTACCGCCAGCCGCTCCCCTTTTTCGAAGCCCAGGGCCAAAAGACCCGCAGCGAAACGGGTCACGTGGCGGTAGTAGTCAGCAAAGGTGATCTCGTTCCAGATGCCCAGATCCTTCTCGCGGATGGCTACCTGCTTAGGCATCGCTTTAGCCCGCATTTGCAGCACCTGCGGGAGGGTGTATTTCTTGAGTTCGTAGCCCGAAGGCATCATGGGCGGCCTCCCGCAGGCTTGCAATCCAAAAGCCGAAGGCCTGGGCCACCGGCCTCTGACAATTCACACCGCATGATCCACCCCCACATAGGCCTCCTGTACCCGCGGGTTCTGGCTGACTTCCTCGGGCAGGCCGGAAGCGATGACCTGGCCGAAGTCCAGCACATAGACCCGGTCGGAGATATCCATCACCACGCCCAGGTCGTGCTCGATGAGGATGATGGTGGTGCCCCGCTCAGCCCGGATATCCAGAATGAAGCGCACCATGTCCTCTTTTTCTTCCAGGGTCATGCCAGCCATGGGCTCGTCCAGCAGCAAGAGCCTGGGTGAGAGGGCCAGCGCGCGGGCCACCTCCACCCGCTTGCGCACCCCGTAGGGTAGGTCGCCCACCAGGGCTTTGCGGTAGGGCTCGAGCTCCATGAAGTCTATGATCTCCTCGCAAAAGCGGCGGTTCTCCACGCCCACCCGCATGGCCCGGCCATAGATCAGGATGTTGTCCAGCAGGTTGTAATGACCAAAGGTGTGGCGGGCCATCAGGAGGTTCTCCAGCACCGACATGCCGGTGAACAATTCGATATTTTGGAAAGCCCGGGCGATACCAAATTTAGTGACCTGGTGGGGCGAGGCGTGGGTCAGATCGTGGCCCTCGAAGGTAATCTTGCCCGCGCTAGGGTGGTAGAAGCCGGAGATGCAGTTAAGCAGGCTGGTCTTGCCCGCCCCGTTGGGGCCGATCACCGAGACCAGCTCACCCTGGGCGACCTCGAGGGAAACCTCGCTCAGCGCCTTGACCCCGCCGAAGTTTAGAGAAACACGTTCTACCTTGAGCTGCACCAAGCCTCCTAAAACTTTCTACGAACACCGCAAAGGCGCGTCGCTGATAGCTAACAAACGAGCGTTTGGTTGGGGCTGAGTATACCGATGGCCCCTACGGTATGTCAACGTTTTACGGTTCATTATGCAAAAAAGCGTTATGTTGCAGGTATTGCAAAAAACACAGATTTTTTGTCATGTGAGAGGCCCCTGCTCGCCCCCACCCACCCCCGCTTCCCGCCTTTGGGCAAATATGCTAAACTCTTAGGGTTGCCTGGCTCGACCCGGCAGGATATTTATCTGGCCCCTTAGGCCAGTTCTCTGGAGGAAGCGATGAAACGCACTTGGCAACCCAACAAGCGCAAACGGGCCAAAACCCACGGTTTTCGCGCCCGCATGAAGACCGCCAATGGCCGCAAGGTGCTGGCCCGCCGGCGTGCCAAAGGCCGTGTGAAGCTTACCGTCAGCAGCGAGCCCCAGCTCCGCCGCTAGGCCCAGCCCATTGGCCCAGCTCCCCTCTGCCGGGGAGTTTTTTTCCTGTCTAATCTGTCCATGCCGTTCTCTTCCCTCAAGGGTGAAAAAGCCTTCCAGCGCCTTCGGGGGGGGCGTGTGGGGCGTGGGAAGTATCTGACGGTGCGCTGGTTTCCGCTGCGGCCCACCGCCTTCAACCCGGTGCGGGTGGGTATTGTGGTCTCGAATAAGGTCTCTAAAAAGGCCACCGTGCGGAACAAAATTCGGCGTCGCCTGCGAGAAATTCTGCGAAAAATGCACCTTCCGCCGTGTGAGATGGTGGTCGTGGCCCAGCCCGAGGCGGTAGAGGCGTCGTACTGGGACTTGCTCAAAGATTTAACCCATGCCCTAAAAAAGAGCGGGCTGGTACAATGACACAGGTTGGTTTGCTCTATGGTAGAGGCTTGGAGCATCGGGTGATGATCAATCTGTTTCTAAAAGGGAGCGTGCGTTTCTATCGGCGCTTTATATCCCCTTTGAAGCCGCCCACCTGCCGCTTTTACCCCACCTGTAGCCATTACGCGCTGGAAGCGCTCGAGCGTCACGGGCCTTTTTGGGGCCTGTACCTGAGCGTCAAGCGCATTCTCAAGTGCCACCCCCTGCATCCGGGTGGGCTGGACTATGTACCCACAGAAAGGCCTCGAGTCCGCTGGAACCCCCTGGACTCGCTGAAATAGAAGGAGCAACTGGATGAAACGTTGGTTCTGGATAAGTTTGGCTGTGTTTGCCCTGGCCCCCGCCCTGGCCCTATCCCCCGAATGGCGCGATGTGGACGTAAACAAAGACGGCAAGCCCGAAAAGGTGGCCGTCACCAACCTGGCCGACATCGCCTTCAACGAGCAGGGGCAGATTGTGGGCTGGTACATCAAAACCGTGCGCGCCACCGACTTCAAGGGCAACTACGAGCGCGCCCCCAACCTGGTACGGGCCGGACAGACCCCGCCCGGAACCCTCGAGGGCTTCACCCCCACCAGCCGCGAGTTTACCCGCCGGGAGCCGGGCAGCCCCGACGCCGACTTCATCGCCCGCTTTAGCGACGGCAGCACCACCCTGACCTACACCATCCACCCCCGCTTCCTGACCATAGACGTAGACGTGCAAAGCCCCACCCCGCGCAAGCTGGTCTGGACGGGCATCGGCGGCACCGACACCCCCATCACCAAGTGGCTGGGGCAGGGCAACAACCAGCCCCTCAATGCGGGGCAGGGCCCGGCGGTGTATGTGGGCTGGCAGACCCATAAGGCTTCGGGCTTCGCCATGTTTATTCGCCCGCAAACCCCCACCCCCATCACCCTCACCCAACTCAACGGGGCTGGGATTGCCGAAATTAGCGTTCCAGCAGGCAGCCTCAACCTTAAGGTGTACGGCGGGGCCAACGAGCTGGTGCGCCTGAGCGTGGAGAACTTCTACGAGCTGCCGGGGGTTTTCCAGCCCAACATCTGGGGCCAAATTTCGCTGGGCCTGCTGTGGCTGCTGGAGGAAGCCCACCGCCTGGTAGGGGGTAGCTGGGTGCTGGCCATTGTGTTGGTGACCATCCTGATCCGGCTCTTGATGTGGCCCCTGATGCACCAGCAGTACAAGAGCATGGCCGAAATGCAAAAAATCCAGCCCCTGCTCAAGAAAATTCAGGAAAAGTACAAAGACAACAAAGAAAAGCAGCAGGAAGAGATGATGAAGCTCTACCAGGAGCACAAGATAAACCCCCTGGGCGGCTGCTTTCCCTTGCTGCTCCAGATGCCCATTTTGTTCCTGATGTACAGGATTATGGTGGGCTACGAGTTCGGGCAGGGCTTTTTGTGGATTCCTGACTTGGCCCTACCCGATCCGATTTATGTTTTGCCGCTAATTTACATAGCGGTTATCTTCATCTCAACCTTGCTGACATCTGCTGGAAACAAAGACGCTATTAGGCAAGGTATCATCATCAATCTAGTATTTGCTTTCATCCTCTTTAGCTTTCCTGCAGGAGTAAACCTGTACTACACTTTTTTTACTATATTAGGTATTGGTCAACAGTTTTATATCAATAAACAGCTTGGCATCAGCAAGCCATCCACGCTCGCCAAATAATTCGCAATTGACCTTAGAAAATGCGTGGGCCAGCCGATGTCAATCGGCTGGCCCATCAAGGTATCTTTTTCTTCGAAAGGAGGTGAGCTCATTCATGGAGTGGCTGCTCGATTTGTTTGGTTTCTTTATAACCTTAAGAGCCAATGGAGTAATAACTTGGTAGGTCTATCAGCATCCAAATCTTTGCAAGATACACCACCTAAGAGATAAAGCCTGAACTATTGCTGCTCTAGGCCTGCCCATGCACCCAGCTAAAAGCTAGGGCCTGTTCGGCGGTCACCGGTACAGCAAACCCGCTGTACCGGTGCGTTTTTTGGGAAGCCCCTGACACCCGTCAGGTTACGGTACTTCTTATGCCTGGTAAGCTATAATCGGACGATTAGTTATGGATGACAAAAAGCGCGGACTCGACGATCTGTTATCCGACCTGGGGATTGGGGAAAACGAAACCGCCCCCGAGGTCGTGCTTAAGGAGGAGGCAGCCCCCATCGTGACCCAGCCCACCCCAGCACAAGACCCCAAGAGTGTCCTCGAGCACTTCATGGTGGGGCTCTTGTTGCGCCTCGACCCGGCCTACTCGGTGGATATTGTTCAGGAGGAGAACCTGCTTCGCGTCGAGATTCTGGGCGGCGACTCGGGGCGGGTGATCGGGCGCGAGGGCAAAACCTTGCAAAGCCTCGAGTTTATCGCCAACGTAGCCATGGCTAAACACTTCGGCTCGGCCTACCGGGTGGTGCTGGACGCGGCCGGTTACCGCCGCCGCAACGAGGAGCGCATCCGGCGGATGGCCGCGGACGCGGTGTTGCAGGTGGAGGTGAGCGGCCAGCCCATCGAACTCCCCCCCATGCGCCCCAGCGAACGGCGCTTGATTCACGTGATGCTCAAACAGCACCCCAAGGTGACCACCACCTCCGTTGGCGAAGGGGAGGAGCGCCACGTGGTGGTTCTGCCCCGCACCGCCGCCCCTCCTACCTCCCCCGAGAATGACCTCGAGTAAAAGCCACCTGGCGCTTTTACAAGCCTTGCAGCAAAAGCTGGTGGCCGCCGGAAAGCCCGCTGTCGAGTCTCGCTGGATTCTAACCCATGCTGCCCGGCTGAACGATGCGCAATTGGCTGCCCGTCTGACACAGCCGGTTCCACCGGACGTAGAAGAGGCGGCCTGGGCCATGCTTGATTTGCGCCTGAGCGGCCACCCCCTGCAACTGCTGCTGGGCGAGAGCGAGTTTTATGGGCTCCGGCTCAAAGTGGCGCGGGGGGTTCTGATCCCCAGACCCGAGACCGAAGGGCTGGTCGAGCGGGCCCTGACTCATCTGCCACTGGATGCGCCGGCGCGGGTTCTGGATGTTGGCACGGGCAGTGGGGCCATCGCGCTGGCCATCAAGGCCATGCGGCCCCAGGCCACAGTCTGGGCCACCGATATTAACCCCAAAGCCCTTCAGCTCGCCAAGGAAAATGCCCTGCACCTGGGCCTCGAGGTCACCTTCCTGGAGGCCCCCTTTACCGCCAACCTGACGGGGCTCGACCTGGTAATCTCCAACCCGCCCTACCTACCCGAAAGCTACCGCGAGGAGGCCCCGCCCGAGCTGGCCTACGAGGATGAGCGTGCCCTCTATGCCGGCCCGGAGGGGCTCGACGTGGCTCGAGCGCTCCTGCCCCAGGCCTGGGAGGCCCTCCAACCCGGCGGCTGGCTGTGGCTGGAGCTGGCGCCGGAAAACATCTACACCCTGCTCGAGGAAGCCATCGCGCAGGGCTGGCACGAAGCCAGGGTATTCCACGATCTGGCCCAGCATCCCCGTTACCTGGGTGCTCAGAAGCCTGCCCAGGCCGCTGCCAAACCCGTAGAGGAGGAAAGCAGCTTGCTGGTCTGGGACAACAACCAACTCAGCAGCATCAGCAAAAACCACGATAGAATCTGACCCATGGACTTGCGTGCCTACCTGCAAACCGCCCTCGACGCCGCCTATTTAGCCAAAGGTATCCACCAGTACTACCAGGAAAAAGGCTTTACCCAGAGCACCAAGTCCACCCCCACCGATCTGGTCACCCAGGCCGATCACGAGTCGGAGGCGGCCATCCGAGAACTCATTGCTTCGCGCCACCCCGACCACGTGGTGCTGGGCGAGGAACAGGGCCAGGACAAGGAGGGGGCCTTCCGCTGGATTGTAGACCCCCTGGACGGCACCGTGAACTACGCCCACGGTTTTCCTTTTTATGCGGTGAGCATCGGCCTGGAAGCCCACGGCGAGGTAGTGCTGGGGGTGGTTCTGGATACCGCCCGGGGCGAGCTGTTCACCGCTACCAAGGGGGGCGGGGCCTACCTGAATGGTCGTCCCATTCGGGTATCCACCCGTTCAACCCTGGTGGGCAGCCTTCTGGCCACCGGATTCCCCTACGACGTGAACAAGGACACCGAAAACCTGACCTACTTCCAGCGGGCCTTGACCAAGGGGCTCATGGTGCGGCGGCCCGGCGCAGCCGCCCTCGACCTGGCCTATGTGGCCGCCGGGCGCCTGGATGGCTTCTGGGAGGTGAAGCTCAACCCCTGGGATGTGGCCGCGGGCTGGCTTATCGTCAGCGAGGCCGGGGGGCGGGTAACCGGCCTCCAGGGCGAGGAGTACCGGCTGGGCAACCGCTACCTGGTGGCCTCCAACGGCCTAATTCATCAGCCCTTGCTGGACACCATCCACGGGCGATAGGCAGAAGCAGGGGGTCGGTAGGTGATACCGTTTCCGCTTGAATCCTTCACCTCTGACTACGTCCAACGGTGAAGGATTCAAGCCGACCGGGGGAAGCTCGAGGGTACACAGTACCCGCTGCCGATGCAGAGGTGTTCCTCGACCCAAACCGGCGGGTCTGCCTGGCCTGCGGGATGGAACTGCCCAAGGATTTTGTGGCCGCTTGTGGTTTACAGCGGCGCTGCCCCTACTGTGCGCACAAATACCCGCTGGGCGACTACGCGGATTGATACCGGCCAGCCGTTCAGATTACCTTCCGACCAATATCCCGCCGATACAGGGCGTGCTCAAAGCGAACCGCCCCCACCCCGGCGTAGGCCCGCTCGAGGGCCTCGCGCAAGTCGCGCCCCAAACCCACCACGCTCAGCACCCGGCCCCCGTTGGTAACCAGCCCCTGCGGGCCCCGGCGGGTTCCGGCCTGGAAGTAGAGCACCTGCTCCGGAGGTAGTTGGGGCAGCGACAGCGGCAGGCCTTTGTGGGGATCGTCGGGGTAGCCGGGCGCGGCCATCACCACACAGGCCGAGGCCTGGGCCCGCCAGCGGATTTCCAGCTCGTGCAGGCGGCCGTCTACTACTGCTAAAGCCAGCTCCGCCAGGTCGGTCTCCAGGAGGGGCAGGATGGCCTGGCACTCCGGGTCACCAAAGCGGGCGTTGAACTCCAGCACCTTGGGCCCATCGTCGGTGAGCATCAGGCCGGCATAGATGACCCCCTTGTAGACAATCCCCTCGGCCCGTAGGCCGTCTACCAGGGGCTTGAGCACCCGTTCGACGATCTCGGTCATCAGGCCCGGCGCCAGGGGGTAGGGACAGATGGCCCCCATACCCCCGGTCATGGGGCCGGTATCGCCGTCCAGCAGACGCTTGTGATCCTGGGAGGGCAGCAGGGGCTTGATGGTCACGCCGTCGGTCACGGCCAGCACGGTGACCTCGGAGCCGCTCAAAAACTCCTCGATGACAATCTCGGCCCGCTCGGGCCCCGAGAGGATGTTGGTCACGGCCTGCTTGGCCTGTTGCAGGCTGGTTGCTACCGTGACCCCTTTACCGGCGGCCAGGCCCGAGTCCTTGACCACGATGGGCGCTCCTACGGCCTCGAGGTAGGACAGGGCATCAATGACATCGCTAAAACTGCGGTATTTGGCGGTGGGGATACCGAAACGCTCCATCAGCCCCTTGGCAAAGGCCTTGGAGCCTTCAATCATGGCGGCTCGCTGGGTCGGCCCAAAAATTTTGAGCCCCCTGGACATAAAGGCATCGGCAATCCCTTCCACCAGCGGCCCCTCCGGCCCCACCAGGGTCAGCTCAATGCCCTCTCGAAGGGCCCAGTCGGCCAACCACTGCACATCGCCATCCCAGGGAACACACTCGGCCAGCTCGGCCATGCCGGGGTTGCCCGGCGCAGCGTATAGCTCGCTCACCAGCGGCGACTGTGCCACCTTCCAGCAGATCGCGTGTTCCCGCCCACCCGAACCCACAACCAAAACTTTCACGGAGCTAAGAATAACAGGGGGCGGGGTCTAAAGGGATAGGGGGTGAAGGAGCAATAGAGCTTCCCGCTCCTTAAATCTCCCCCTTCAACACCCGCCGCACAGCCTCGGGGTAGGCCAGGTGTTCCTGTTCCAGGATACGAGCGGCCAGGGTTTCTTCGGTATCGCCCGGTAAAACCGGCACCCGGCGTTGCAGCACGATGGGGCCGGTGTCCATCCCGGCATCCACAAAGTGCACCGTGCAGCCCGTCTCGCTTACCCCGGCCTCGAGGGCCTGGCGCTGGGCGTGTAGGCCCGGAAACTGCGGTAAAAGCGAGGGGTGAATGTTGAGAATGCGCCCCTCCCAGGCCTGCACAAACCCCGGCGATAGCAAGCGCATAAAGCCCGCCAGTAACACCAGATCGATGTGTTGATCGCGCAAAAGCTGGCCCGCTACCCGTTCAAACTGTTCGCGCCCACGTTCTTTGGGCCAGGGCACATACTCGGCTTCTACCTGCGCCTCGACGGCTTTTTGCAAGGCCAGGGCCTCGCGTCTGTCGGAGATCACCAGCACAATGCGGCCCAGGGGGTTGTCGTGGGGAAAGGCCTTGAGCAGGGCCTCGAGGTTGCTCCCGCGCCCCGAGGCCATCACGGCCATGCGGGCCGGCCGTCCCAAAGGAAAGTAGCTCATCCGATTACCCTCCAGTTACGCTCTACGGCCAGTGCGCGCAGCTTCGGTTCGGGGTATACCACCACCGGCTCTTCGGCCAGCTCGAGCATCGGTACGTCGGGCAGGCTGTCGCCATAGGCCGCATAGAGCACCTCACCGCGCAAGAGTTTGCGCAGGTGCTCGGCTTTATGCGCCCCCGAGCGCACCGGCCCCCGCAGCCGACCGGTAAAAACCCCGCCCTCGACCTCGAGGGGTGTACCCAGGGCCACCACCCCCTCCCCCATCCGCCGCGCAAACGCCTCCAGAATGGGCTGGTAGGTGGCCGAACACAGCACCAGCCGCCGCCCGTCCTGCCGCAGCCTGAAGAGTTCGTCCAGCACGTCCTGGCGCCGCTTGGGCCAGAGCTCGTTGGTCACCACCCACTCGCTCACCGCGGCCAGCTCGGCCTGCCCCAACCCCGCCAGCAAGCCCGCTGCTCCTTCCATAAAGCGATCCTGAAAAGTCCGCTTGTCTTGCAGGCCCAGCCGTGCGGCCACAGCGCCCGGCAGGTTCCGGTAGAAAAACCACTGGTATTGCGCGGCCCGCCCGTGCGCCTGCATCCAGGCGGCCATACCCCGCCAGGTCTCGCCGGTGGTAAGGGTACCCTCGAGGTCTGCTGCAATGGTGTTCATAGCCTTCTCTTGTTTGATCAGACTACTGCTTCAACAACCATAGAACACGGTCATAGGAAGCGATGTAGTGTAAAACTACCAGAGCGCCGAAAATCCAAGCAAGTGTTACCGCTTGATTGGTATACAGCACCCATGTGGCTATCGCAAACAAGCCCAGCTCAAGCGCCAGTCGAAGTAAGCCGGGCACCGCAACTGGGGCCGCTCCGGGATCACCTGGTACACGAAAGGTAGCCCATAAAGCGGCTGCAAGCGCCGGGAGGCCAAACACCAAAACGAATCGCATCCAACCTTCGCTCTTTTGCCAGCCCCACACCCCCAAGGCCAGCAAAGCCCCTATCTCGAGTAAAAAACGCAGCGCAAGATTAATCGGATGCGAGCCCATAAAACTACCTTTATTGCTGCTCAGATTGAGCTTTGAGCACCCGTAAAGAACTCTCCAGGGATTTATCCAGAAAACTCGAGTCGAACAATTTCATGGTTCGCACCAGCCAACCTGCAAGGGACTCCTCCGAAGCAACATGCACACCATTCCCCAGAGGCTCGAGAGTCCAAACGTGAACTGCCCGCATCCCCAGAGAGTGGCCCGTCCATCCAATGCACCTTCCAGGCTCCAGGACTTGAATAGTTGACGTGATACTCAAACCTTTAGCCTTCCATCTAAAAACGGTTCCGATTGCAAGCGGGCCTTCGAGCTTAGCAAAGGAGATATCGGGTTGCCACCCTGGCCAACGCTCGATGCCAGTGAGCAGAGCCCACACCGTTTCAATGGGTGCATTAATGACTACTTCCTTGCGCGCTTTTAGTGGGGCTCTGTGATCAACGTCCATAAGTAGCTCCGCTCCATAACATTACACCCAGTATCTTGGAACAGAAGATGATTGGCCCATAAGCCCCACCCCTTATCCCCTTTGGCGCTAATGAAACTCTTGATCTGTTTGGCGCCGACTAGCGCGGCTCATAGGTGGCAATAACTACACCCATGGTCGAAACCACGCTACTCACCAGCTTCAGACCAACGGGCGGCGTACCCTCACCCAAAAGCCGCTTGCCCCGGCCCAGTATCACCGGATAGGTCTGCACGATGAGTTTATCCAGAAGGCCCGCTTGCAGCAGTTGGGGGTTCCCTGCACCAGCAGGTCGGGGCCTTGGGTGGCCTTGAGCTCCCGCACCGCCTCGAGGCCGGGCAGGCGGTGGCTGTTGTGCCAGTGGGGGGTAAGCTCGTGGCTCGAGAGCACGTACTTGGCCGCAGGATTGAACCGGGCCGCAATGGGGTGTTCGGGGGCATCTGGGGCCAGTATGGGGCGAAAATCTCGTAGGCTTTGCGCCCCAACAGGAGCATATAGGGTGCGCTCAGAAGATAATCCTGCACGGCCTCGCGGGTAATTTCGTCTGAATACACCCATATCCAGCCGTCCAGCGCAAATCCCCCACTGGGGGTCTTCCTCCGGCCCACCCGGGGCTTGCATCACACCGTCCTGTGAGACAAACACAGCACCGGTAATCTTTCGCATGGGCGTATGGTACTTCAAAAAATACGGCGCGCAGTGCATCGTTTTATGGTTTGGCACAAAGGAATCTTTTCTAGCGTAGCGTAAATGAGTAATAGGTACACCTGCCAGTCCAGACCGTGATGGGCCCCTTGCTGCGGCTGGGATCGGGGGCGTTGACTTTCACAGTCACGCGGCAATCATCCGTTCCGAGCCCGCTGTTGTGGACGTTATAGAGCTCGAAGATGTAGCTAGTGGAGGCGGTTTCGGAGAGGAGAGGGTAATCAAACCCTGGAGGGCCCACGTGTAGCTTCCAGTCGTAGGTCAGGGCCTCGTCGTTTGGGTTTTCCACAGTGATCCGGCCGTAGTAGCGGTGGGGGGTGGGGCAACCTCTATCGCTCAAGTTGATAGTACTGCCAGACGCCACCCTCACCGACCCACAGTGGATCGGCCCTCCGGTGTATTCAGCCGAGTACACCCCATAATCAGTGATCCTGGGATAGGGGTTCGCAGGTGGGGGCAGCACATCCAGGGTGAGGGTTCTGGTGGTGGTAGCTCCCTCGCTATCTCGGGCGGTCACCCTGATCTGGCGGGCACCGGTAGTGCCAAAGGTAACCGAGACCGAGCAACCGGTAGTGGCCGATAGCGTGTCGGGTGCCTCCACCGACCACTGAGTACTGCCGCATAGCCGGGTGGTGTCGGGTTCGTTGGGGTCGGTGATAAGCACGGTGATGGGATATATCTGGCCCTGGCGGGGGTCTCCCCCGTATTGCAGGTTCAGGGTGGGCGGGGTGTTCACCACGTCGAGCACCAGGCTGCTGCTGGTCTGGCTGTTGACATACCTGGCAATGAGCGTCAGCGTTCGGCTGCCCACCGTGTTGAAGGTGCGCTTGAGTTCGGGGCCAAACAGGCTATTGGGGTCGGTGCTCCAGCTCCCGCTGTAGAGGGTGCCGTCCAGATTGGAGGTTACGGTCAGGTCGACGTTCCCGAGGGGGTGGGCAACCCTGAAGAACTGAGCCAGGTCGGTCTCGACCCGGAGCTGTACGGTAGCAGGGCTGGTTCTGATGGTGATCGTGGGTGGGGGGGCCGGGGAGCGCCCAAACTCCCTGCCAATTTCATAAAGGGTGCCGCTATGCTCTGCTACCCTTCCGATAACGGGTATATCAACGATGAAGCTGTAGTAGGCCCTGAGGCTCCCGCGCAAAATCCAGAAGGGGTCGCGCGGTACAGCGACGTCGAGTTCGATGGACATTTGTGCGCCAATTGTCGGCCCTGCAATGCCATAGAGCATGAGGGCTCCTTCGGCTTTGGTGTACGCCCTTGTCTTGAGCCCGGCGTTGATATCAAAGTTTTGGTCAAACGAGGTGTTGAATGCCGGTGTGGGCTCAATTTCTTCCCAGCCCCTGCTATCTGTCCATCTCGCGCCCATCTTTGCCTGAGCGGTTTGCACGGCATTGTAGCTAAATCTTAGGTTAACTCAAAACTTGCACCTCCTGCATAGCCTGCATAAACCTGCTTTTCCTCTCACTTCATCCGGCGGTGGGTGCCAGAGGCCTAGGGCATGAAGTTCCCCCAGTGCCGCCTGAGCTACAAGTCCGGGCAA
>Ga0209479_1001023_pt1 | contig 32410 bp, 29 predicted proteins | sample DewCreD2012metaG_2_FD_184112 | JGI IMG/M metagenome (GOLD analysis project Ga0209479, IMG submission 184112) | Hot spring sediment bacterial and archeal communities from British Columbia, Canada, to study Microbial Dark Matter (Phase II) - Dewar... ...
CTGCTGCCACTTATACATAGTTATCATCCCCCTTTACCTCCTTCCTGTTTTTAGAAGGAGATTATATCCTTATTAGGGGGTCAATTTTAAATGACGATGGGGGGTCAATTCTATTTTACGATCTACATCTCTAATTCCTTCAGGTTAATGCGTTTGCGTGGAAATCTTAAGATATCCTGAGCTGCACCAGGATAACTTTCTATTACCTGATAAGCATGTTCTTCAAAAATATGAGATAACCTTATACCTCTCATAGTTAGTTTCTGCATGCTTTTAATTAAACCAGGATAAACATTAATACCTCTCTTCCTTAGAATCCTTTCACATTCTCTAATAATTCCATATTTTCTGCATTCGCATGAATCATTGGGACAACACCTCCCTTTAGGCAGGCTAAGCGGAGAATCAATTGATATTACAAGAGGTTTAACATCTATTGTTTTAGAAATGATCTCTTCATCAGTCTTTGCCCTACTTAGATATGCCTCTTTCCCTTGAAGTATACAAATGCCAGAAGCCCTGTTTTCAGAGCCAGATAAATCTATCCCAACCGCTAATGGTTTACATCCTCTATGCTCTATCTTTTGTATCAGACTATTTATTTTTTCTATAGTCTTTATTTTGCTTCTGTCAGCTTTAAGCAATGTTTTACTGTCTGCTTGAATTTCTAATAGATTATTGTCAAATGGTCGCTCACCTATTTTATTGTCCTCATAGCCTCTGCAAGGGGCTTATTTTTTAAGATTTTTCTTCCCATCTTCTAACCTCCATCATTTAGTAGGCTCCATTTCATATAACGACTCTGTAGAAAAAGTCCACGATGATTCAAACCACTCAAATTTTGGGGGGTCTTACCCATTTGACGATCAGAGATCGTTCAATACAGCGCATCCTACGCATTCGTTTTTTCTTGACCTGTCAAAAATATTTTATCAAGTGGCTTTTTATAGCCTCAACGTTTGAACTGTACTATTAGCCATCCGCAGGAGTGATTTGTTATGTGTGTTCTTCTACTTGAATTTTGAAAAATACTTATCCATCTCAGGTCTTAATTCTATGCCTGCCCTCTCAAAGCAATTCAATAATTCTGGATATGCTCCTTTGCCTCCGAGAAAGTCCCAGAATTCCTCTGCGACTTTTAATTCATTATCCAGATCCAGCATTCCCTTTAGCGTCCATCTTTCATAGGGTTTTGGTTCATAAGGATTGTATGGGGTAGCAATATAGGAGTGCACATTTGCAGTCGGATGAGTTGATAAATAAATCGCTACCCATTCTAATAATGTCCTTTTAAAATCTTTGAAATTGCTGATATTAGGCTTGGCTGTTTTTAAATCGAATAAATGAATAGTTCCGTCATTACCTTTAACAAACAAATCAACCTTTACAGTTTTTAATTTATTCATTGTGCCCTTGTTGCAAACTTTTCTAATCCTTGCGATTTCTTCTGCTTTATGGGGGTCCTTTCCAATAGTCAGTTCATTCATAATGCGTTGAATCTCTGTCTGTGCTTGTTCACTTATTGTATCGCCTACTACAAACTGCTTTTGTGCTACAGAAAAGTTTAGACTTGCAAGCGTTTCAGCTACAGGTTCAAAAATAGAAGTGCCAAAAGTAGTATTTAAAGAATGGATAAAAGAAAATAATGCCATTCTATCCTGTCCAAGCAGACGATAATGAAATGGCATATTATTTGTCTCTGGTTTATATGATAGGAATTTATTCCTTAGGTTTTCCTTAATAGTGTTTTCAATTTTTTCTATTTGTCCCCTTGTAAGAGCCATCTTATTTTTCCTTCAAATGGAAAATTGTCTCTGCATAAGCAGTATCTCTATCTTTTTCTACCCTGTTAAGAACAGGGCGTTTAAATTGATTAACAATTTTCATTTCAGACAGTTCTGCAATCTTGGGATAAAGGCTGAATTTGTCATTAGCTACTAAAAAAATATCATAATCATCTTGAAGATACCTTCTGCAGTTTTTTAAAACTTCTGCTATGCCCTGAGTGTAGGAGTCTCTTGCTTCTTTCCCCTGCCCCTTAGCTAAAGGGCCTATTTCCAATTCGTCTTTCCGTTCAAATCCAAAAATCTCATATGCATAAGCATGCTGTTCATGATAATCAATAAGACCGACATAAGGCGGACTTGAAAAAATTCCTCTTATCTTTTTTCTTGATAATATTTCTGCAAAATTCGGATTTACCTTTTTTGTCTCTCTATAAATGTCAATTCTCCTGCTATCTCCTGTCAGGCAGATTTGCAGAGTTTCAGTCCTTAATTTGTTAAACTCTTTAAGCCTATTTAAAGTATCTACAGTATAGGTCTGCCACCACCTACTAATAGAGAATATTGGTTTGCAGATTTTTCCGTGCTTTTTACAATAATATGTAGTTGTAACAGGCTCTTTTAAGGTTGCTAAATCGGCATGTGTAGTGGCTCTACATGAACGAACTGTTCTGCTTAAGACAACAGCTAAAACCCTCTTAATATCTTTATTGTTTATGGTTTTTAATTCTTCAAATAAAAAATCAATTTCTTCTCTTACAGGGAATAAAAACCATCTATCCAGAAAAGTATTATTTCTATCCTGCTTAATTTTAATCCGATATTTTTTTACTAAAGCATAATAGATGTCCAGAAATTCTTTTTCTTTTTCCCTGGCGTATTTAGCCTCATTGATTTCACCTTTTGCAACCTTTCTCTTATATTCTGGTGAAGGGAAATATTTAGCGTTGAATTTTGCAAGTTCTGACAGTAGATCTTCTTCAAAAATAATATTGTTTCTGGTTTTCTGAAAGTCTTTTAGTCGTGATGTTAGTTTATGCATTGCTCCTGTAATTAAAAGTAGGTTATGCTTTTCTACTTTGATATTGGTAATCATAGCATTGAAAGAAGAGACATCTATTCCAATGGCGTGCATGCCAAGTTCATTTGCTTGGACTAATGTCGTCCCACTTCCGCAAAAAGGATCTAATACTATATCGCCCTCATGGAAATAAACCTCTCTTTTAAATTCATCTGTATGAGAATCGAGAAAATATTCTACCAGTTGAGGAATAAACTTTCCCTTGTAGGGATGCAGCCTATGAACATGTTTCGTCCTTTCCGCTTCTGTGTATTCTACAAAGGACAAATGCCAATTAAGATCTTCTCCTAATATTTTTTTCAACCTCTTCTCTTTATTAAGCGAGTCATAATAATCTTTTAATTCTTCTGCATTTAACAGCGGGTTGCCATTGTTGCCATATTTGTTTATTCTGCCATACTGAAGCAAATATGATATGTTTGAAATGGTGATATTACGATTCAGATATTGAGATGCCCATTCGCTGGCTTCCTTTAAATTAAGCAGTTTTTTATCTTTTTTTTCGAGGAATGTTAATTGACTCATCACAGAATTATTATATTCAATCTTGACGGATATTTGTATTATTTTTTACGCATATCGCTGTTATTAAGCGACAAAACGAGTGTAGTAGAAATAGGCTTTTTTGTAAAATAAAATTGACATAACCCACTAGATCGTTCTCCAATAAAAAGTTCTCAAAATTACAGATAACTCGTTCATAGGTAAATAGTTCGCTTTTTATACCAAATTTGCAGTGATATTTGATTATTGACTAAAAGCCTTTGAGATGTCAGGAATTCTTTAGTGCCTTATCCCCGATATCCTTTCTGTAGTGCATACCATCAAAATGGATCTTGCCTATTGCCCTGTATGCCTTGTCTTTTGCATCTTTAATATTCTTGCCTGATGCAGTTACCCCTAAGACCCTTCCACCTGATGTAATGAGTTCTCCATCACTTAGGCTTGTTCCTGCATGAAAGACAAATAAATCATCTCTGCCCTTTAAGGTATCCAGTCCCCTGATTATCTTCCCCTTCTCATAAGCGTTAGGATATCCTTTTGATGAGATAACTACACACACCGATGCATCCTTTCTCCAGGAGAGTTTTACATCCCTGAGTCTTCCATCTACAGTAGCCTTCATTGCATCAAAAAGGTCACCTTTGAGTCTCATGAGGACAGGCTGAGCCTCAGGGTCACCAAACCTGCAGTTGAACTCAAGCACATAGGGCCTTCCATTACATATCATAAGACCTGCATAAATAATACCCCTGTAGTCTATACCCTCTCTTTTCAAGCCTTTTAGAAGGGGCTTCATAATACCTAACATAATCTCTGAATGGAGCCTCTTTGTTATCAGAGGGGCAGGGCTATAGGCTCCCATTCCGCCTGTGTTTGGACCTCTATCATTATCATATATCCTTTTGTAATCCTGGGATGTGGCAAGTGGAAGGATTGTTTTACCATCTGTCAGAGCCATAAAGGATACCTCTTCTCCCTTGAGACATTGCTCCACTACAACCCTCCTGCCTGCATCACCAAAGAGCTTTTCCTTCATTATCTTTTTTAAGGCATCTATTGCCTCATCAACAGACTCTGCTACAAAGACACCCTTGCCTCCTGCAAGCCCATCTGCCTTTATAACAATGGGCGCACCCTTAAGCCTTACATACTCTTCCGCATGTAAGTATGAGGTAAATGTTTTATACTCAGCCGTTGGGATTCCATATTTAAGCATGAGGTCTTTTGCAAACGCCTTGCTTCCCTCAAGTCGTGCACCAGAGGCAGGAGGACCAAAAATCCTTAGCCCCTCCTTCCTGAATGCATCAACAATACCCATTACAAGTGGTGCCTCGGGTCCAACAACAGTCAGGTCAATCCATTCATATCTGGCAAAGTTCAATAATGACTCTATGTCCTCTGTCTTGATATCAAGGCATTCTGCCAGTTCAGAGATGCCTGCATTACCGGGGGCGCAGAATATTTTATCTACCTTCCGGCTCTGGCTTAGCTTCCACACAAGGGTGTGTTCCCGTCCTCCACCACCGATTACCAAAACCTTCATAAAATAAAACTTATACCTTATGGGCTAATAGTGTCAATAGTTTTGTGCAGGGCTCATGCGTTTACATTTTTATTCAACCTATGATATGGTTATGAAGTCTCAGGATAAAGATGAAAATTAAAAAAATTATCCTTGCATATTCAGGAGGGCTTGATACATCTGTAGCCATAAAATGGCTCAGGGATACCTATGGCTCAGAGGTTATAGCCTTTTATGCAGACATTGGTCAGGAAGAGGATGTTAAATCCATACGGGAGAAGGCATTAAAGACAGGAGCCTCAAAGGTATATACCATAGATTTAAGAGAGGAGTTTGTGAGGGATTATGTGTTTCCAATGCTCAGGGCTAATGCGGTTTATGAAGGCACATATCTTATGGGCACCTCAATAGCAAGACCACTTATAGCAAGGAAGCAGATAGAGATAGCAGAGGAGGAAGGTGCTGATGCGGTTAGTCATGGTGCAACAGGTAAGGGCAATGACCAGTTGAGATTTGAGCTAACTTACTATGCCTTAAGGCCTGATATAAAGGTTATTGCACCATGGAGGCAGTGGGAATTTAATTCAAGGGAGTCTCTAATAAAATATGCAAAGGCACATGGCATTCCGGTCAGTGCCACAAGAGAAAGGCCATATAGTATTGATAGAAACCTCTTTCACATAAGCTATGAAGGTGGAATCCTTGAAGACCCCTGGTTTGAGCCTCCTGAGGATATGTATACAATAGCAGTTTCGCCTGAGAAGGCACCTGAGAGCCCTCAATATATAAATATCGGGTTTAAAGATGGAGACTCTGTCTCCATCAATGGAAAGACCCTTTCTCCTGTTAGGCTTCTAATGGAGTTAAATAATATTGCAGGCAGACACGGTATTGGCAGGGCAGATATTGTTGAAAACAGGGCAGTTGGTATGAAGTCAAGGGGTGTGTATGAGGCCCCTGGCGGCACAGTGCTTCATATTGCACACAGGGCTATTGAATCTATTACCATGGATAGAGAAGTAATGCACCTTAGAGATTCCCTGATACCTAAATATTCTGAGCTTATATATTATGGTTACTGGTTTTCACCTGAGAGAGAGGCATTGCAAGAGTTTATTGATAAGTCACAAAAGGGAGTTACAGGAACTGTAAGGGTGAAACTTTATAAAGGAAACTGCCTGGTGGTCGGCAGGAAATCGCCGAGGTCTCTTTACAGCCCTGAGCTTGCAACATTTGAGGCTGAAAGGGTATATAACCAGAAGGATGCAGAGGGTTTTATAAAACTGAATGCGTTGAGGCTGAAGATAAGTTCAAAAATCAAAGATAAAAAATAGCCTCATTTTACATCTTAGATTATGTCTGAGCCTAAATACTGGCTTGCTTTAAATCTTCTGCCTGACATAGGACCTGTGCTTGGAAGGAAACTTCTTTCTACATTTGGGGATCCTGAGGATATATTTCATGCCTCAATAAGTGAGCTTAAAAAGATTGGAGATATTGGTGAAGGGAGGGCTAAAAATATTGTTAGCTTTAGTGAGTGGGATATGGTTCAGAGGGAGATTGATTATGCTGAGAAAAATAATATAAGGCTCATCACCATAAAAGATAGCTCATATCCTGAAGGATTGAGGCGCCTTCCAAATGCCCCGCTTTTACTCTATGTAAGGGGTGAGATAAAAGATGATGATAAATATGCCATTGCAGTGGTTGGCTCAAGGATGCCAACCCGCTACGGACTTCAGGTTACAGAGGAGATAAGTTATAAGCTTGCCTCCTCAGGATTGACTGTTGTAAGCGGCATGGCAAGGGGTATAGACACTACAGCACATAAAGGTGCCTTAAATGCAGGAGGCAGGACAATAGCTGTGCTTGGCTCAGGCATTGATGTCCCCTATCCTCCTGAGAATAAAGGTCTTATGAATATTATTGCCTCCTCAGGCGCGGTAATAAGTGAGTTTCCTATAGGCACTAAACCCAACAGAGAAAATTTTCCAAGGAGGAACAGGCTGATAAGTGGTTTATCCCTTGGTGTGCTTGTTGTAGAGGCGACCGGCGACAGCGGCTCGCTGATTACAGCAGGTTATGCCCTTGAGCAAGGCAAAGAGGTTTTTGCTGTTCCAGGAAACATTACATCCAGAACATCCAAAGGGACAAACGACCTCATAAAGAAGGGCGCTAAACTCATTGAAAACGCAGATGGGATTATTGAGGAATTGATGCCTCAGATTAAAGGCATTCTTAAAGAGGAGAGGATGGCACAGAGACCTCTGCCTTCAATGACTGATAATGAAAAGAGGCTTTATGGTCTCCTCAGTAGAGAACCAAAACATATAGATGTCATTATGAGGGAGGCAAATATCTCCCCTCAAGAGGCGTTGTCCATACTCCTTAGCCTTGAACTTAAGGGTGTGGTAAGACAGATAGAAGGGAAGAATTTTCTTATTGTTAATTAGGCCGATGGCTTCTAGAGAGGGCACATTACTTAGATGAAATCACTCTTAATTGTTGAATCTCCTGCAAAGGTAAGGACACTCAGTAAATTTCTTGGAGGGAGTTTCTCCATAAAGGCATCTATCGGTCATGTAAAAGACCTTCCTGAGAAAGAGCTCGGTGTAGATGTTAAGAAAGATTTTAAGCCCACCTATGTAGTTATAGAAGGCAAGGCAAAGATCTTAAAGGAACTAAAAGAGGCAGCAAAGGAGTCCAAGAGTGTCTTTCTTGCCCTTGACCCTGACAGGGAAGGTGAGGCTATTGCATGGCACATAGCAGAAGAGATAAACGGTGATTCGGACAAGGTCTTCAGGGTAGTCTTTAATGAGATAACAGAAAAGGCAGTCAGAGAGGCTCTCAAAAACCCCAGAAGGATTGATATGAACCTCGTTGATGCCCAGCAGGCAAGAAGGATTCTTGATAGACTTGTTGGATATCAGGTCAGCCCAATACTCTGGGATAAGGTGAAAAGGGGATTAAGTGCTGGACGGGTTCAGTCAGTTGCAGTAAGGCTTATATGTGAAAGGGAAAGAGAAATAAGGGCATTTGTGCCAGAGGAATACTGGAGCATAACTGCAGAACTTGGCAGTAGGAGAGGTGCCTCGCCTGTCACCTTTAAGGCAAAACTTGCAAAAAAAGATGATAAAAAAATTGAGATAAAAAATGAACAAGATGTAAATAAAATATTAAAAGAGCTTGAGGGAAAAAATTTTGTAGTAAGGGATGTTGAAAAAAAGGAGCGAAAACGAAATCCATTGCCACCCTTTATAACAAGCACACTACAGCAGGATGCAGTAAGGAAGTTAGGTTTCACAGCAAAAAAGACAATGATGCTTGCACAGCAGTTGTATGAAGGCATTGAACTTGGCGAAAAAGGCCCAGTTGGGCTGATAACATATATGAGGACAGACTCAACAAGGGTTTCATCTGATGCAGTTCAGGATGCACGGATATATATTAAAGATAAGTTTGGCAAGGATTATCTGCCTGCAAGACCTAATTCATATCCAAGCAAAAAAGGTGCTCAGGATGCACATGAGGCAATAAGACCAACATATTTTCAATATCCGCCTGATTCAGTAAAAAAGTTCCTTTCAAAAGACCATTTTTCACTTTATCAACTTATATGGAATAGATTTGTTGCAAGTCAGATGATGCCTCAAATCCTTGAGCAGACCTTGGTTTTAATAGATGCAGGTAGATATCTATTTCAGGCAAATGGTTCGGTTGTTAAATTTCCCGGGTTCACAGCAGTATATACAGAGGCAAAAGATGAAGATGAAGAAGAGGCACTGCCATCTTTAAGGAAAGGGGATATTTTGGAATTATTAAGCCTATTGCCAAGGCAGCATTTTACTGAACCTCCGCCAAGGTTTACAGAGGCAACACTGATTAAAGAACTTGAAGAAAATGGCATAGGCAGACCATCAACATATGCCCTGATCCTTTCAACTATTCAAGAGAGAGGGTATGCCCGGAAAGAGAAAAACCAGCTTATTCCAACTGAACTTGGTTTTATGGTTACAGACCTTTTGATAAAGAGTTTCCCTGATATCCTAAATGTAGAGTTTACAGCACATATGGAGGAAGACCTTGATAAGATAGAGGATGGAAAACTCAAGTGGCTGGATGCAATGAAGGAGTTTTATACCCCTTTTAAAGAGAGCCTAGAAAGGGCAAAGGTTGAGATGGAGGATGTTAAGAAACAGGAGATTCCAACTGATATACAGTGTGATAAGTGCGGAAAAATGATGGTTATAAAATGGGGCAGAAACGGCAAATTCCTTGCCTGCCCTGCTTATCCTAAATGTAAAAACACGAAAGAATTCTCTACAGATGAAAACGGTGCAATAAAAATAGTTGAGGCTCTGGAGGAGACAGGAGAAAAATGCCCAAACTGCGGTAAGCCAATGCTTGTAAAGACAGGTAGGTTCGGGAGGTTTATAGCGTGTTCAGGGTATCCCGAATGCAGGAATACAAGACCCTTAGAAATACAGAATATAGAGGAACAACAAACAGATGAGAAATGTGAAAAATGTGGTTCACCAATGGTATTGAAATCAGGAAGATTTGGAAGGTTTTTAGCATGCAGTAACTACCCAGAATGCAAGAGAACAAAGTCATTAATCACAGGGATTAAATGCCCTGAGGATGGTGGAGATATAATTGAAAGAAGGGGTAAGGGGGGCAAGGTATTCTTCGGTTGCAGTAATTATCCTCGGTGCAGGTTTGTAACATGGTATAGACCAATCTCTAAAGATTGTCCTGAATGCAGAGCAGATTTTCTAATTGAGAAGAGGACAAAGGCAGGAGAATTCCTGGTCTGTCTTAAAAAAGGCTGTGGGTATAAAGAGGAAACACAAGCCTTCAACAGTGAGCACTTAGCAACGAGATCTTAGGTCTCCATCAGTTCTTCCATTGCCTTTTCCATATCCTTTGGCATCGGTGCGGTAAATTCTAATGACCTTCCATCTATGGGATGATTGAATTTTAGGCTGAAGGCATGAAGCATCTGTCTTGGGAAGTTTATGCTTTTCTGTGCCAACCTTATGGTGGTCTTTTTGCCGTATGTTTTATCTCCCAGCACAGGATGTCCTATGGAGGCAAAGTGCACCCTTATCTGATGCGTTCTTCCTGTAATGAGTCTGACATCTACAAGGGTTGCACACTTAAGCCTTCTAAGCACCCTAAAGGATGTGATTGCCTCCCTGCCTTTCCTTGTCTTTGTTGACATCCTTTTCCTGTCTGAGATTGACCTGCCAACAGGGGTTTTTATCTCACCGTGGTCTTTTCTAAGGATGCCATAAAGGAGGGCTATGTAATGTTTTTCAATAGACCTTTCTCTGAATTGCTTGCCAAGATTGATATATGCAGTATCATCCTTAGCCAGAATCATTATCCCTGAGGTATCCTTGTCAAGACGATGCACAACTCCAGGTCTCAGCGGACCGCCAAGCAAGGAAGGCCTCTCTAATCTTGATATTAATGCATTAAGGAGTGTCCCCCCAGGGTGCCCAGCAGAAGGATATACAACCATACCATGAGGTTTATTGACAACAATTATGTGGCTGTCCTCATGGATAACCTCAATTGGGATATCCTCAGGGATGAGTGCTGACTGGGGCTTATCAGGTATAGTGATTTCTATCAAATCACCTTCTCTTATCTTATAGCTTGCCTTTTCAGGATGGGAATTAATAAGAATCAGCCCCTCCCTTAAGAGTCGCTGGATATATGAGCGGCTGAGTCCGCTTCTTGAGGAGATATATGTATCAAGCCTTTGAGGTGTAATCCCAGCTGTAATTTTATAAGTGATTTTCCCCATTGGTGGTATTTTATCAGATGCAATTGGAAATCTTTGTAAGCCGATGGGATTAGCTTTGTAACACAGATTGAGAAAATCTATAAATTGAGTAGGTTAACTAACAAACCAGAAAAGGACTGAGGGGAATACACCTATCAGGAGCGTAGCCAGTCCGGTTACTGTGAGTGCAATGCTCAGCGCAGGAGATGTAGAAATCCTTACCTCTCTCTTTGGCTCCCTCATATACATATACATGACAATCCTCAGATAAAAATATGCAGACACCACGCTGAATATTACCGCTATCACAACAAGCCATGTGTAGCCTGCATCTATTGCACTCATGAATACATAGAATTTACCTATAAAGCCTGCGGTTGGAGGTATTCCTGTAAGTGAAAACATAAATATCAACATAAGGGCAGAAAGCAATGGATGTGTCTTTGCAAGCCCTTCATAGTCGGTTATGTCCTCTCCCCTCAGCCCTTCACTACGGAGCATAATCACAGTAGCAAAGGCACCTATGTTCATAAAGGCATATATCAACATGTAGTTCATCATACCCCTAAGGCCCTCATCCGTTCCAGCAATAACACCTAAGACTGCATATCCTGCATGTGCTATAGAGCTATAGGCAAGCATCCTCTTTATATTTGTCTGTGTTAGGGCAACAATATTTCCAACAGCCATTGTAAGGATACTGAGTGGGATAAGGATGCTTGACCACTCTAAATGCATGCCACCGAATGCATCAAAGAATACCCTGCCAAGGACTGCAAATCCTGCTGCCTTTGGACCAACAGACATAAAGGCTGTTATGGATGTTGGTGCTCCTTCATATGCGTCAGGTGCCCACATATGAAAAGGCACAAGGGCAATCTTAAAACTAAATGCCACTGCAAAAAGCACAATCCCGAGCAATAATATCCTGCTTTCTGAAAATCCCCCTTCACTTAGATATATTGCAATACCCCTTATCTCTGTGGTCCCTGTAAGACCATAAGTCATGGATATCCCGTAAAGCAGGAAGGCTGAAGAGAAACCTCCAAGCAGGAAGTATTTTATAGCCCCCTCATTAGACCTCAGGTCATGCCTTATAATACCTGCAAGCACATAAGTGCTCAGTGCCATAAGCTCAAGCCCTAAGTAAAGTGTAATGAGATCTCCAGCAGATGCCATAATCATCATACCAAGCGTAGAAAATAGTATGAGGCTATAGTATTCGCCGAGGTTCACATTCTCTATGGTTATGTATCTGACCGATATAAGGACAGTCAATATTGCATTAAGGAGGAATATGAGTTTAAAGAATATGCTATAGCCATCAGAGACAAACATGCCTCCAAAGGTTGTGCCGGAGGAGCCTCTAAGCATCAATAAAACCCCTGTTAGAGTCAGGATACTCATTAATGCAATGGTCTCCTTCCTCTTTATAAAGAGGTCTGCTATCAGGACAATCAATGCAGAGATGGTCAAGAGGATCTCCGGGATTATCGGACCTATGTGAGAAAGCTCAAGTTGCATCTAAAACCCTCCATTAACCCTTTCAAGGAGATGCTCAACAGATGAATGCATGAACTCAAGAAAGGGGACAGGATAAACACCTATCCAGAATACAAGGATGATAAGAGGCAGAAGCGCTACCATCTCCCGCATATCTATATCAGATAGCCCCTGAACCTTTTCATGCACCTCCATGAAGAATAGCCTCTGATAGAGCCAAAGCATATAGCCTGCGACTATGATTATTCCTGTTGCTGCAAGCACACCTCCTAGTTTATTTGCAGTAAAGGCGCCCAGTATTATGAGGAATTCACCGATGAATCCATTTGTCCCTGGAAGCCCTATTGCTGAAAGAGTAAATACCATGAAGAAGGCTGCATAAATAGGCATAGGGGTTGAAAGCCCCTGATGCTCTTTAATAAGCCTTGAATGTGTCCTGTCATAGATTATCCCCACGCATAAGAAGAGTGCGCCTGTTACAATCCCGTGATTTATCATCTGAAGTATTCCGCCTTCAACACCCTGTGTGTTAAGGCTAAAAATCCCGAGTGTGACAAAACCCATGTGGCTTACAGAACTATATGCAATAAGCCTTTTTAGGTCTGTCTGTGCAAGGCATACAATCCCGGCATATATAATGGCAATAACCGACAGGGTAAGCATCAAAGGTGTCATTGCCTTTGAGGCCTGAGGAAATAGTGGCAGGGAGAATCTCAAAAACCCATAAGCACCCATCTTGATGAGTATGGCTGCAAGGATGACACTGCCTGCCGTGGGTGCCTCTGTATGTGCATCCGGAAGCCATGTATGAACAGGGAACATCGGAACCTTTACTGCAAATGCTGCAAGGAATGCCAAGAAGAGATAAAGCTGTAGTTTGTAAGGATATGCTCCTGTCATTAACTCAAGGATGTCAAATGTCCTGCCTCCATAGAGATAGAGAAAGATTATCCCAACAAGCATGAGGACACTGCCAATGAGTGTATAGAGGATGAACTTCACCGTTGCATAGATTCTATTTGGACCACCCCAGACACCTATGATTAGATACATGGGTATGAGCATTGCCTCCCAAAAGATGTAAAACAGGAAGAGGTCCAGGGAAGAAAAGACACCTGCGATTGCACCTCCTGTGAGGAGTATGGCTATATAGAATTCCTTTACCTTTGTCTTTATAGAATGCCATGAGATGAGCACACAGGGGATTGCCGAGAGTGTGGTGAGTAGGACAAGAAGCACACTTATACCATCAACACCTAAATAATATTTTATGCCCCATTGAGGAATCCATTCATGCCTCTCAACAAACTGCATCTTATGGGTTGATTTGTTAAACTCTGTAAAAAGCGGTATGGAAAGGATGAATGTTATTACAGTTACTGTGAGGGCAGTCCACTTAATGAGGGATTCTTTTGACCTGCTTATGAAAAGAAGTAGGATGGCACCAAAAATAGGCAGGAATATGACGGTGCTGAGAATCGGATAACTTAATTTATTGATTATTACATCTTCCATGCCTTTCACTTAACTAAAACCATAACATCAATGCTATTATCAGGAATCCTAAAGCCATTATGATTGCATAGTGATGGAGAAGGCCTGTCTGTATCTTCCTCAGTCTCTCGCCGAATGCACCTATTGACCTCGGCACACCATTTACCATGCCTTCTATTATCTTTGCATCTGTGAAGCCCTCAATTACCCTATCGGCAATCCATATTGCAGGTCTCACAATAATGAGACTATAGAGCTCATCAACATAGTATTTGTTAAAGAGTATCCTATAGAGGCTGCTTAATTTCTTTGCCACCCTCATGGGTATGTCTGTCTTTATGAGGTACATCACTCCTGCAAGCCCTACCCCAGAAATTGCTATAACTGTAGAAATACACATTATCACCCATTCCTCTACATGTGTGCCATGAGCCTCAGGATAGCCAAGCACAGGTTTTAGAAAATTGATGAAATGTGCCCCTCCACCAAGTAATTTTGGAATCCCAACCCATCCCGAAGCAACTGCACCCAATGCCAGTAATATAAGTGGTATGGTCATAACCCTTGGGGACTCATGCAGGTTCCGTTCCTCTTCATGAGTTCCACGAAATTTACTATGAAATGTAAGAAATATCATCCTGAATAAATAAAATGGTGTAAGGAATGCTACTACAGTCCCAAGGACCCACACAAATTTCCCTGCAGGGTTATCAGAGGCATAGGCATACCATAATATCTCGTCCTTGCTGAAAAACCCTGCAAGCCCAGGGATACCTGCTGCGCTTAGTGCTGCAATGAAGAATGTGATATATGTAATCGGCATATATTTTTTTAGTCCTCCCATCCTCTGGATATCATTATGATGAAGTGCGTGTATGACACTTCCAGCACACAGAAATAGCAGTGCCTTAAAGAATGCATGGGTATAGAGGTGGAAGACCCCTGCACCATAGGCACCTACACCGCATGCAAGAAACATAAGCCCAAGATGACTTATAGTTGAGTATGCAATTATCCTCTTTATGTCATTCTGGACAATGGCGATTGTGGCTGCAAAGACTGCTGTTGTAGCTCCTGTAATGGCAACTACATGCATTGCAACCTCTGAGAGGTTAAAGAGGGGGCTACATCTTGCAACCATGAATACACCTGCTGTGACCATAGTTGCAGCATGGATAAGGGCACTTACAGGTGTTGGCCCCTCCATTGCATCAGGAAGCCAAACATGAAGTGGTATCTGGGCTGACTTCCCAACTGCACCGGCAAAAAGAAGCATCGCTATCAAGGTGATCAAACCAACCTCCAATCCGAGGATATTTACTGTCTGGGTGGCAAAGCCCTCTGCCTTATTAAATACGGGCACATAATGGAGTGTTCCAAATGTGAGGAATATCAGGATAACGCCAATGGCAAATCCAAAGTCACCGAATCTGCATGTGATAAATGCCTTCTTGCCTGCATCTGATGCGGACTTTTTTTCAAACCAGAATCCTATAAGAAGATAAGAACACAGTCCAACCGCCTCCCAGCCAAAATAAAGGAGGAGGAAATTATTTGCCATAACGAGCATGAGCATTGAGAATGTAAAGAGGCTAAGGTATGCAAAGAATCTGTAATAGCCTTTATCACCATGCATATAACCAATAGAATAGATGTGGATGATGGAGCCAACACCTGTGACAACTATGAGCATCACAGCAGTGAGCTGGTCAATGAGAAATCCGACAGAGACCCTGAAGTTACCGGAGACTACCCATGTGTATAGGTCTTCATTTATGGTCTTCCCTCCAATGACATCAAAGAGGATAGCCACCGATACAATGAATGAACCAATTACTGCGGTGCATGAGATGAGGTAAGCCTTATCCCTTATATACTTCCTGCCAAAGAGGATGTTAACTATAAATGCTAAAAGCGGCAAAAGTGGTATCAATAAATAATCTTCCATATTCACCCCTTCATGATATTTATCTCATCAATATTCACAGTTGGCTTATTTCTAAAGAGCGCAATCACAAGTGCAAGACCTATCACAGCCTCTGAAGCGGCAACCGCAATTACAAAAAATACCATTATCTGCCCCCTCATATCCTGCATATAATGAGCAAATGCTGCAAAACTTATGTTCACTGCATTAAGCATGAGCTCTATGCACATGAGCATGATTATTATGTTCCTTCTTATGAGGAAGCCAATTATGCCAATGCTAAATACTAAAGCACTAAGCACGATATACCAGCTTAATGGAACCACTTAGCCTCCGATCCTCCTCTTCTTCGCCAATACCACCGCACCTATAATAGCCACTAAGAGTATCACAGAGACTATCTCAAAAGGAAAGAGATACTCTGTGTATAAGAGCCTTCCAAGGGTCATGATGCTACCTTCACGCTGTATTGCCTCAATACTGTAAGGTCCGGGTGGCGGAAACACTGTGACCTTTCCCAATATTGATAAAAGGAGTGCTATAGAGAATGCCCCTATGAGTATGCTTAATGTCCACCCTCTCTGAAACCTCTTACCCAGCTCCTCTTTTTTCAGATTCAGTAGCATAATGACAAAAAGGAATAATACCAAGATAGCACCTGCGTATATGATAATCTGTATTACTGCCAAAAACTCTGCATTTAAAAATAGGTAAAGTGCCGCTATGTGGATAAAAAGCAGGAGCATCCAGAGGACACTGTGAACAGGGTTTTTCCTTGTTATCACAAGGACTGATGTTATTACAATCACCATTGCAAAATATGCAAAAAATAACTGAGGAACCATATATGCTATTTATTCTCAGGTATTCTGAAATCCTCTGATATGGGATGGAAGAACCATTTAAAATATTCTTTAGCTTTCTTCCCTGCCATATATTTATCCCAGTTCTCAAGAAGCCTCTCTTTTGTGTAATAAAGGGCATCCCTGTTGTAATCTGAATACTCATAGTGTCCTGTAAGGGCTACTGCTTTAAAAGGGCATGCCTCTACACAGAATGCACAGAAAACACATCTTAAGACATCTATCTCATATCTATCAACGACCTTTTTATGATCTTCTCCCTCACTTGTATAAATGTATATACACTGTGAAGGACACATTGCCGCACAGAGACCGCAGCCAACACACCTTTGCTTTCCTGTCTCCTCATCCCTTACAAGGGCATGAAGACCCCTTGAGCCAGGGAATGGCTCTCTCTTTTCTTTTGGATACTGCCTGGTAACTGCATGGGAAAAGAGGTGTTTCAGTGTAAGGGCAAGACCCTTAAGAATCTCTATGAAAAATATCTTCTTAGTAAATTCTTTAACCTTTTTGTTCATCTCTCATAGGAGCTTCACCACTCCTGTTATAACAATATTTGCTAATGCCAGTGGTATAAAGAGCCTCCAGCCAAGTCCCATAAGCTGGTCATACCTGTATCTTGGAAGCGTTGCCCTTATCCAGAAAAAGAAGAATATCAGGGCATAAACTTTTATTAAAAACCATGCTATCTTCGGGATATGTGAGAAGACCCCAAATTGTGGCCCATTCCATCCACCTAAAAAGCAAATAGTTGCCATAGCAGACATGATAAACATCGCAGTATACTCAGCCATAAAAAATAGAGCAAACCTTATTCCGCTATATTCAACAAAATATCCTGCCACAAGTTCACTCTCAGCCTCGGGCAGATCAAATGGTGCCCTGTTGGTCTCAGCAATTATTGCCATGAGAAACACAAAAAAGGCTATGGGCTGCTGAAGTATAAAGGGGTAATCTGACTGTGCCTTTACTAAGGTATGAAGATTTGCACTTTTGGCAAGCATCATCACACCAACAAGGCTCATACCCATTGCAATTTCATAACTTATAACCTGTGCTGATGACCTCAGCCCCCCTAAGAAGGAGTATTTTGAGTTTGATGCCCAACCTGAAAGAATCACCCCATAGGCACCAAGAGAAGAAAGGGCTAATATATAGAGGACTCCGATGTTGAGATTGGCAATGGAGAAACCCTCCCAGAGGGGAATGACGGCTAAGGAGCCAACTGCAGTAACCAGACAGATTAGAGGTGCAATATAAAATATCAATTTATCTGCCGCAGAGGGGATAATATCCTCCTTAAAAAATAGCTTTATGCCATCTGCAATAGGCTGAAGGATTCCATGAGGACCTACCCTCATTGGTCCAAGCCTTGCCTGCATGTGTCCTAAAACCTTGCGCTCAAAATATGATACATAGATAACATGAAGCATGGTTATCGTGACAACAATAATAATGTTAATAACTATGCTCATTGTAACTTTAGCCTTTTTATGGTTACTTCCATGCCCTCTATTGCAGGGGCCTTTGTTATTGGGTCAATGCTGTAATTTAAAAGGCTCAGCACTCCCCTTCCTTCAAAATTATTACTGAGGAGGACCTTATTGTCTTTTATGGTTTCCTCAATGGAGACCAAAACATTGATACTACCCTCCGTAGTGGAAACACTAACATAATCACCTTCTTTTAACCCGAGCCTCTCAGCGTGATGAACACCTATCTTGAGTATGGGCTCAGGGCATATCTTCCTCAGTGCTGAGGACCTCCTTGAGATTGTCCCTGAATGAAACAGAACCTTCTCAGGTGCAAGGTAAAGCTCACCCTTATATTCATGCACCCCTTCTACCACAAAAGGAATCTCACTTATCACTCCCCTTAATGGCTCTCCTTTATATGGCCAGAGGCAGTCTCCTTTTTCAATCTCATCATAACTTAGGTCCCTGTAAAGAGGTGAGAGCCTTGCAATCTCTTCCATTATATCCTGAGCACTTCTATAATCCATTCTATAACCCATCCTCCCTGAAATCTCTGAAATTATTCTCCAGTCCTCCATGCCCGAGGCTCTATTTACTGCCTTCCTTAGAAGCTGAATCCTTCGCTCAAGATTTGTATATGTCCCATCCTTCTCTGCCCAGCTCATGGCTGGCAGGACAACATCTGCAAGTTCCGCTGTCTCTGTAAGGAATATGTCCTGAACAACAAGAAAGTCAAGAGACCTCAAGGCATCCTTTATATAGGAGCCCTTGGGAAGATTAAAGAGAGGATTCTCACCCATGATATAAAGGGCTTTTATTTTCTTATTCCTTGCCATCTCAATTATCTCCATAAGTGTAAGCCCATCTTTTTCTGGTATAATGCCCTTCCAGGCATTCTCAAATCTTCTTCTGAAATCACCAATACCAAGGGGTCTTCCACCAGGGAGTACATCTGGTAAGCATCCCATATCAATAAGACCTTGCTCATTTGGTTTTTCACTGAGGAGATAAAGCCTTGCCTCAAGTAAATATGTAAGGGCAGCAATTGCAAAGAGTGCCCTGTGTCCATTTACACGCTGAACTATATCCATGCCCACAATAATAGAGATTGACCCTGCCTTAAGGAGTACATCTTTTAATTCATCAAGCCCTTGAGCTTCTGTTTTTAGAGGTTTCTCTAAAAGCTTACCAACCATCCTGTCCATAGCAGGCCTTTCACCTCTAAGACCCTTAACCTTAAATATCTCTAAGAGGAGAGACTCTAATACCTCCGCCTCTTTAAAGAGGGGTGGTATGATTTGAAGTGTCTTATCCTGAATCATCTGGGCAAGCCCTTTTGTATTGCCAATAACAGCAACCTTTGCTCCACTCCTTGCCCCAGCCCTTATAGAAAGCCCAAGTATTGGATTTATGGCTATGGGGTCACCACCTAAAATCAGGATGGCATCAGAATTTTTAAGCCCTGTTATTGTGTTTGCTGTGATTCCCTGACCAAGGAGGTCTTCAAAATAGCGCTCAGCAGGTGCAAATCCAAGCCTTGAGATTGAGTCTATATTATTTGTCTGACAGACAATCCGCATAAATTTCTGAAATACATAGTTATCCTCGTTTGTGCATCTTGGTGATGCAATACCGGCAACTGCATCGCCTCCGTATTTGTCCCTTATATCCTTTAATTTCTCTGCAATAATGTCTAATGCCTCGGTCCATGAAGCCTCCCTGAAGATTTCGGATAATCCCCCTTCACCCCCCTTTAGCAAAGGGGGGATGGGGGGATTTGACTTCTGACTTCTGACTTCTGACTTCTGACTGTTTTTAGGGGCTATTCTGATAAGTGGTTTTGTTAGCCTCTCAGCACACTCTCTAAACTCATAACCAAATCTTCCCCTTGAACACAGGAGTCCATTGTTTAACCCGAGACCAAAACGGGGAATCACACGCTTTATTGATTCATCTCTTACCTGCACAACAAAAGAGCATCCGACACCACAATAGGGACAGATGGTTTCTACTTCTCTATCAATCTGCCAGGCCCTAAGGCTATGCAGGTGCGGACGGCTGAGTATCGCACCTACAGGGCAGACTGTAAGACAGTTACCGCAATATTCACAATTAAAAGATGTCGGAGAGAAAGGCTCTATCCTTGACCTTCCCCCTCTACCCACAACAGAGATGGCTCCTGCACCCTGAACATCACTACACATCCTCACGCATCTTGTGCAGAGGATACACCTTTCCATGTTTCTCACAAAGACCCTGTCTTCATGGCTTTCTGGAACCTTTCTCTTTTCTTCCCTGTATCTACCTACAGTAGGACCATATTTACTGACAAGGTCCTGTAGCTCGCACTCTCCTGCCTTATCACAGTATGGGCAATCCAGAGGATGGTTTATAAGCAGGAGTTCCAGCATGTCCTGTCTGACCTTGGATATGACCTCTGATTCTGTCCTGATAACCATGCCATCTGCAGCCATCAAGGTGCAGGCATTCTGAAGTTTTGGCATCCTCTCCACCTCCACAACACAGAGCCTACATCCTCCATATGGCTCAAGCAATTCGTGATGACAGAGGGTAGGGATTTTTATACCTGCCACATCTGCAGCCTTAAGAATCGTCATTGGCTCATCCAATATGATGTCTTTACCGTTAATGGTTATGGTTATCATCTATTTTTAATGTGTTCCTCAAACTCATATCTGAAATGCTTTATCATGGCTAAAACCATGCAAGCCGCCCCATCTCCAAGAGGGCAGAATGTCCTGCCTGATATGGTTTCTGCGACCTGAGACAGGAGTTCTATATCTCCCTCTCTACCCTTTCCGTATTCTATCCTCTCCACGATTTTTCTCAGCCACTCTACACCTTCTCTACAGGGGACACATTTACCACAGGATTCATGCTCAAAAAACCTTAATGACCTCAATGCCACCTTCACCATGCATACCGACTCATCCATAACAATAACTGCACCAGAGCCGAGCATACTATCAAATTTTGGCATTGAGACAAAATCCATCGGACAATCTATCTTATCCCCTGGGAGCACAGGTGTAGAAATCCCTCCAGGAAACACTGCCTTAAGCCCTCTGCCTCCCTTAATACCGCCTGCATGTTTATAAATTATCTCCCTTAAGGATGTGCCCATCGGAAGTTCATATACCCCTGGTCTTTCTACACAACCGCTTACACAGTATAATTTTGGTCCCGGGCAATCCTTACTCCCTATTCTGGAATAGACCTCACCACCTACATCAATAATATATGGCACATTTGAAAGTGTCTCCACATTATTGACAATAGTTGGCATTCCCCATGCACCAACATTAACAGGAAAGGGAGGCTTGGACCTTGGCTGTCCCCTCTTACCTTCAAGGGATTCAATGAGTGCTGTCTCCTCACCGCATATATACGCCCCTGCACCCTGATACACTGTAATGTGGAATCTTACACCCTTCCCAAGGATATTGTCTCCAAGATAATTATTTTTGTATGCCTGCTTAATTGCGCGGCTTAAGACATCCTTCGCATGAGGGTATTCACCCCTGAGATATATAAATCCTTCCTGAGCACCGAGGGCATATCCTGATATGACAATGCCTTCAATCAATAGATGTGGATTTCTCTCAAGGAGAATCCTGTCCTTGAATGTCCCTGGCTCACCTTCATCGGCATTACAGATAAGATACTTTGGAGACCTTGGGTCAGCATCAGCAAAACTCCACTTCATGCCTGTTGGAAAGCCCGCACCTCCACGCCCCCTGAGACCTGATTTTTTTATCTCTTCAATTATATCCTTTGGCTGCAAAGCAAAAGCCTTTGAGAGGCTCTTATATCCCCCGATTTTCAAATATTCATTTATATCAGCAGAATTGGGGTTTTCTATGTTTTTTAATAATACCCTTTCCATAATTTACCCCTCACCTTAACCCCCTCCTCCTTGACAGAGGTCCTTCTGATGCTTCATTTATATTTCTCTAAAATTTCTCCTATCCTCTGTTCTGTAAGATTGCCATAAAAATCCGTATTTATTAGCATTGCTGGTGCGACATCACAGCCTCCGATGCATTCCATTATCATCAGGGAGAACCTTCCATCTGCTGTTGTGCTGTTAGGCTCAAGGGCATATCTATTTTTAAGAAAATCCACAAGCCTCTCCGCACCTAAGATCATGCACGATACATTGGTGCAGAGCTGTATAAGATGCCGCCCCATTGGCTTGTGTTTGAACATGGAATAAAAGGATGAGGTTCCGCGAACCATTGCCTCCGGTAAGTTTAAAGCCTTTGCAACAGATTCTATCGCCTCAGGACTGAGCCAACCAAACTCCCTCTGGGCAATATAAAGGGCTGGAAGCAAAGCACTCTTAGGGTCAGGATAGCTTTTCTTAATTTCTTCTAACTCTTTTATGGCTGTTTCGCTAAGCATAATTTTATCTATCACATTCCCCAAGAACTATATCTATACTTCCGATATTTGCAACCACATCTGCAACAAGATGACCTTCACAGAGCCTTGGCAGGACTGATACATGAACAAAAGACGGAGCCCTTATCCTCATGCGATAGGGCTTGCCACTACCATCACTTACAATATAAAAACCGAGTTCTCCCTTAGGTGTCTCTGTGGCAACATAGATTTCACCCGGTGGCACATGGGGACCCTTTGTTATAAGCACAAAATGATGTATGAGATGTTCCATATCGGTTAAGACCTTATCCTTTGGTGGCAATACGAATTTTGGTGCGTTAGCCATGATAGGACCTGAAGGGAGTTTCTCTATACACTGCCTTATAATTGAATTTGATTGCCTGAGCTCCTCCATCCTTACTCTATAACGGTCATACACATCTCCATTCTTACCTGTAGGGACCTCCCATTTAACCTTCTCATATGCAGCATAAGGCGTGAATTTTCTAACATCATAAGGAACACCTGAACCCCTGAGTGTTGGACCACTGAGTCCCCAGTTTATCGCCTCCTCTGCTGAGATGACACCAATCCCCTTGGTTCTACGAAGCCATATACGGTTCTTATCTATAAGTGTCTCATATTGTTTTATCCTCATGGGAAATTCTTCTGTAAAATTATAAAGGTCTTCCAGCCACTGGGTGCTCACATCGTTTCTTACGCCTCCAATCCTTGGATAACTTACAGTAAGCCTTGCACCGCAGAGCCTTTCAAATAGGTCTAAGAGCTTCTCCCTTTCTCTGAAACAATAAAGAAAAACCGTCATTGCACCGATATCAAGGGCATGGGTTGCAAGCCAGAGAAGATGACTCAGTATGCGGGACATCTCTGCAACAATAGTTCTTACAAATTGTGCCCTCTCAGGAGCCTCAATCCCAAAGAGCCTCTCCACAGCAATACAGTAGCCTATATTGTTGGCCATTGATGCTACATAGTCCAGGCGGTCAGTAAGAGGCATTATCTGAAAATAATTCCTTTGCTCTGAGAGTTTTTCAATCCCGCGGTGAAGATAACCAATATGAGGGGTGCATCTGACGATGGTTTCACCGTCAAGCTGAAGGACAAGCCTCAGCACCCCATGGGTGGCAGGATGTTGGGGACCCATATTTAGGGTGAGTTCTTCTGTCTCAAGTATCCTCTCTACCTTATCCATGTAAGTTTGTCATATTACAATTCAGGACTTCTTTTTCAAATACCTTAAAAAATCCACTGATTAAAGAAGCCACCACTGATGCTTTTTCATAAAGATCATCAATTGTTTTTTATCAATATAGGCTCTATCTACTGCTACATAAAGCTATCTTTTAAGTTCAGATACCGAAGATTTTGCATAATTAAGAAACCTGTATCTGTAATTTTATAAATCTTTTTTGTTAATCCTCTTGCCTCTTCCCATGCCTTTATATCCTCAAATCTCTTGATCTTCATTGACTTATGACTTTATTGACCACTCATCATCGTGTTTATGTAATTCCTTAAGCTCTTCAAAACCCTTCCATTCCCAGCCTTCAGGTCCTTTTAAAGGATAATCTTTTCTCAGGGGAAAGCCATCCCAGTCCTCTGGCATGAGGATACGCCTGAGGTCAGGGTGACCCTTAAAGACAATCCCATACATATCATAGGCTTCCCTTTCATGCCAGTTTGCACCTGCCCAGATGGATACCACGCTCTGGATTGATGGGTCATCCTCCGGGATGAGTGCCCTGAGCCTGATTCTATGGCGGTATTTTATAGAATAGAGGTTATACACAACCTCAAAACGAAGCCTTCTCCCGGGGTAATCAACACTGCATAAATCTGAAAGATAATCCATGCAGATCTGAGGCTCATCATGAAGATACCTGCAGATATCAACAATCCTATCTCTCTTAAGGATAACTGAGACCTGGTCCCTAAAGTGGGTTATATCCACAACCTCATCTGGGAACTTTTCTTTCAATCTGTTAGCTATTTCTATAGGCTCCAGCTGTCTCCTCCATAATCAATCACCATTGATAATTGCTTCATCTCAATGGGCTCCATCTGAAATATTCCCTTTGCATCTTCTCCTGAAGCTTTAATATTCCCTCCATTAATGCCTCGGGTCTTGGAGGGCATCCCGGCACATAAACATCAACAGGTAAAAACTCATCACACCCTTGAACAACAGAATATGTATTAAATATTCCACCTGATGATGCACAGCTTCCCATTGCCATCACATACCTTGGCTCAGGCATCTGGTCATAAACCCTCCTGACAATAGGAGCTATTTTTTTTGTTACTGTGCCTGCTACAATCAGAAGGTCTGCCTGTCTGGGGGAGGCACGAAATATAATCCCAAAACGGTCAAGGTCATAGTGACTTGCACCTGTAGCCATCATCTCAATGGCACAGCAGGCAAGACCAAAGGTCATTGGCCATATAGAGGACTTTCTACCCCAGTTTATGAGTTTATCCAGTGTCGTAATAATCGTATTCGCACCAGGAATTATCTTTATACCTTCATCTACTTTAACGATCTTTCTCATTCCCACTTTAGCGCCCCCTTCTTCCATGCATATATATATCCTACTAAAAGAATGAATATAAAAATCATCATCTCTATAAAACCGTATAATCCGAGTTTGTCATACGCCACAGCCCATGGATAGAGAAAAACCGCCTCAATATCAAACACCACAAAAAGCATGGCGATAATATAATACCTGACAGAAAACTTATATCTTGGTTCTCCCACAGGAATATTTCCTGATTCATAAGGAGAAAGCTTTATTGGATAAGGTCTTTTAGGTCTCAGGAGAATACCAAGAAGCAAAGGGGTTAACCCAACCAATAGGGCTATAATCAAAATTATCAATACAGGAAGATAATCCAATGGGATATATGTTCCAGGCATATCGTCTGTTTTTATACATAAAACCATTAATCTCTGTCAATCTTTATTTAACCTCCTTATTAACGCATGAGGGAAACCATGTTTCCCCCATGAACCACCTTTTCATAATGGGGATTATTGACTGAAAAACAATTATGGATTATTATTTTGATGAGATATTGAAAATTTTTTTATGCAAGGGAGATGCATTGGACAAGAAGAAATGTTTGCTCTCTAAGAAAATCAAACATATAGAGCTGACAAAAGGCAGAAGGATAAACCATATACTCAATTCCCTTCATAACACATCTTTCCAGAGTAGAAATCTTGCAAAGTGCTTCTCTGTCTTTAAATCAATGCTTGCAGACAGAGAGGCTACCATCTTTTTTGGGTTAGCAGGTGCCCTGATTCCTGGTGGAATGCGAAAGGTCATAAGGGATATGATTGCCTTTAATATGATAGATGTGCTGGTTTCAACAGGTGCCAACCTCTATCATGATTTCTTTGAGGCTGAGGGGCATAATCATTATGTGGCCACAGAATATTTACCTGATACGGAGCTCAGGGAGTTGCGTATTGACAGAATTTATGACACCCTTGCAGATGATACATTGTTTCAGGAGGCAGACCTCTTCTTCTCTGAGTTTCCAAAAAGCCTTGAGAAGAGACCCTATTGCACAAGGGAGTTTTTTGAAGAGCTTGGCAAAAGGATTAAAGACCCATCTTCAATAATAAGGACAGCATATAGAGAAGGGGTGCCTGTCTTCTGTCCTACACTTCATGACAGCGGGATAGGTATAGGGCTGTCCCTTTATTGGTCACGAAATAAAGGTAAGGGCTTCACTATAGACCCTTTAAGGGATAATCATGAGATTATGCAGATTGGCAGACATTCAAAGGCTACAGGTGTATTTTATGTAGGTGGTGGAGTTCCCAAAAATTATATTCAGCAGATAGAGCCCATGTTAGAGGTATATGGATATGAGCATTCCGGGCATAAATATGCAATACAGATAACAACTGATGACCCCAAGTGGGGAGGGCTTTCAGGCTGTACCATTGATGAGGGGAAATCATGGGGCAAGATAAGTAGTTCTGCAACTTCAGCAACAGTCTATATAGATGCAACCATAGGGCTCCCTTTACTCGTTGCAGGTGTGATGGAGGAGAAGGAACTTTTAAAGAACAGGGCAAAAAGGAAATTTATCTGGGATGGCGCAACATTAAAACAGATAAAGATGGTAAAGCCCTCCGGGCAAAGGGAGGAGCCTCCATCTAAGCTATAATCTTACTGACTGCATCTCGCTTGCAACTACAGTGATTCCTGATGGGTCTAAATGGGCTCGCCAGTATGGTTTTTCACTACCATGTCCAATATGGGCACCTTCTTCAATTACATTGAAGCAGTCAACAATAACCTTATTCAGGCGACAACCCTTTTTAAGCACAACCCGATCCATGATTATTGAGTCCTTGAGCTCTACCCCTTCTTCAATGATTACCCCGCGCCTTAAGGTGGAGTTCACTATCCTGGCGTTATTTATGACTGCCCCTGCCGAGATTATACTGTTTATAATCTCACCACGAATTATCTTTGCAGAAGGCATTGTGCTGTATGATGTGCGGATAGGCCATTGTTCGTTATTCACTTCAAACAGCGGTTTTTCACCGAGCATATCCTGATGTGCATCCCAGTAAGACTTAATCGTTCCTACATCCCTCCAGTATCCTTTTTCTTCATAAGGCTTTGTCCCAGGGATAATGTTTGTGGAGAAATCATAGGCAAAAAGTCTTTTAGTCTCTACAAGGGAAGGTATTACATGAGCTCCGAAATCATATTGTTTTTTTCTCTGGGACTCAACAAGTGCCTCAAACAGGACCTCTGTATTGAAGATGTAGTTACCCATTGAGGCGCAGGCATAGTGAGGGTTATCTGACATAGGGGTTGGCTCTGATGGTTTTTCTTCAAAACCTTTTATCCTGCCATCTGTATCAGCAACAATAATGCCGAATTCAGAGGCCTTGCTTATGGGTACAGGTCTTGAAGCTACCGTGGCATGGGCATTGTTTTTAATGTGAAAGTCAATCATCTGGCGGATGTCCATGCGGTATATATGGTCAGCACCAAATATAGCTACAAGATCAGGTCTGTGCTGACGGATGAGGGTTATGTTCTGAAACACTGCATCGGCTGTGCCCAGAAACCATTCAGGTCCTGTGCGCATCTGAGGCGGGACTACTGTAACAAAGTGGTCCTGCATAAGGGTAGAAAGTCTCCAATTCTCCCTTATATACTCTATTAGAGACTGTGACTTATACTGCACAAGGAGATAAATGGAGAATATCTGAGAGTTGATGAGGTTGCTCAGCACAAAGTCCACTATGCAGTAGCGCCCACCAAAAGGCACTGCCGGTTTTGACCGTTCAAATGTGAGAGGGAAAAGCCTTCTCCCTCTGCCACCAGCCAAAACCATTGCCAGGACTTTTTGAGGCACCATACCTTTTTACTCCTTAATTCGCATGGGAAATAGGTGAGGCATGCTCCCAAAAATTTTTCCCAAACTTCCCCTCTTTTTGCCTCCCTTGCAGCTGAGCCAGCGGATTTTTATGTCAGCAAAGCTGGCGCGGCGTCGTTATTGAAATTTTTCAAATTCTACCAAGAACACTGTTTAACCTTTCCTTTCCTGCTCACAGAAAATGTAAAGCAAAAGTTTTTTCGCCACCTACCAAAGAGCTCGGTTGATTGATAATAGATTGCTTTAGAAATTTTTCCAAAAGCGTTTTGTATAAATTATTTTTCAATTAAACCCTCAACTTTTTGTTTGGCTTCTTCTAAAAGTTGTTTTGCTTTTGAGCGGGCTTCGTGGGATTTTTGGACCAAATCGGCGATTTTTTGCTGGGTGAGTTTGGGAAGAATTGGGATTTTGAAATTTTTTATATCTTTCGGATAAATGTATTGTTGCGCAGTAGCAGATTGCCACTTCTCTGATTGTAACTGTCCAATAACGCTGTTAAGTACGACTGTTAGATAGACAGAATCTATTTCTTTGCTCGGCCTAATAATCGTAATAAAACTTGCGGCAGTTGCTTGCAAATTTTCAAAAACTATATTTGTTTTTCCAATATAAGCACCTACAGAGTAATAAAGAACATCGCCAAATTTCAGTTGATACTCCGGGTATCTTTTTAACCATTCTGCGCTTGTGAATTTAGTATCTGGCTCATTTATGGGCTCTAAATTCAGAAAAATATTACCTAAATGCTTTTGAGTAATAATCGAAATTTCTCCACCATCAATATATGGCGGTTGTTTCGCGTGATTAAGAAATTTTGTAATCTCCTCTAACTTTTTGATTGGCGATTTAATAAACTTAAAAATCTTCTCATATTTCGGCTGGAAGTATTCGGCATCGGCGCGATGTGCAGATTTTACTTCGGAGAGATCGACGACATAAGATAATTCTTCCTCAACTTTAAAATCCTTCAACCCCAACTCCTCCAAAAGCAAATTTTCGGCTTGGGAGTAAATTAGATTTGAGTTTTGAATCTGCTCATATGCTTTTTTAACTAATAATTCAACTTCTCTTTGTTGATTTTCCGGTAAAATCGGCACTAACACTGTTTTCAATGAAGGGTGATTTATTTCTGGCACAACTGCTCCATTATTCCTTTGGATAATTTGGCTTTTTCCAAATTTTGAATTTAAGAAAGTTACTAAAAAATAAGGATTGATACTTTTTACGGGGATTCTCATTAAATGTGAACTGATAACAGAATTTGCTAAATCAGGTGTTACAACTGCGGCTATCCCTAATGACCCAGATCTTGATAATAAAATGTCGCCCTCTATCAATTTAATGTTTTGTTTAATTTTTGAGTCTTTTGAAATATAAACAACAGACGATAAATCTATAAAAAATTCTTTGATATCGCTGACTCGTAAATAAGGGAGGCCATCATCATTTACATATTCTCTTATTTCATCCCCATTGATAATATTAGAAACTAAATCTCCTAAAAATTTTGATTTTTGAGATTTGATTTTTGATATTATTTCCAAATACTCCGGCTGATAATATTCTGCATCCAGCCGCAAAGCTCCTTCAAGTTGAGATTTTTGAATGAAAGAATAAACAGCCATAATGAAATTAACCCTCTATTTCCAAAAACTAAATTTTTGTTCTTTGGCGAATTTAACAAATGCTTCAGCGATTTCGTCTAAATCGTGGTCTAAAATTCTTCGGCCTTTCTCATCTAAAATAAAGTTTCCTTTATCGTCTTTTTTATAGACATATTCACCTGAATTGTCTTTGCCTGGTTTTTTGGAAACCGCCATAAAAATAGGATAATTATCTTTTGGCTCGCCGGCTTCGCCACCCCATTTTTGCAAGAACAAAACAGATGTTTTTGTGCCAGTATGAGGTTTGAAAGTGTTTACATGAAGTCCGATGACCGCAAGAATTCTCGCTTTATCCATTAACCATTTCCGAACATATTCGGTATTGGTATTATTTAGTTTTCCTTGAGGTAAAACTATTGCCATTCTACCGCCAGGCTTTATTAGCTGGAGTGCTCTTTCAATAAAAAGAAGGTCTCTTTCTACTTTTTTTGGGACCTTGCCCTTTTTCATTGCTAATTCATAGTTTCGCAATAAGGCTGTTTCTCTAATTTCTCCAGCAAAGGGAGGATTGGTTAATAAAATATCAAAGGCAAAAAGTTTAAAGTTTTCTTCGTTTTCACGGTCTTTGGTATAGTCTCCGGTTTTGAAAAGTAATGGTCTAAGCTCAGCTCTGGCTTTTTCTTTCTCAGCATCTGAGCCTTGCCATTCCCGAGGATTTAATGAATTTAGTTTAAAAATATGAGCTCGGCCATCTCCAGCAATGAGCATTAAGGCCCGAGAAATTTTCACTGGCTTGTCATCAAAATCAATTCCGTAAAGATACCGTTGAGCATAGTCTATTTTCTTTCCGTGTGGTTGATCTTTTAAATCATGATTCCATACCCACTGCATAGCATGAATAAGAAAACCACCAGAGCCTGCAGCCGGATCAATGATATATTCATCTTTGTGGGGATTTAGCATCTTTACTGTCATATCAATTACATGGCGAGGTGTGAAGTATTGTCCCTTCTTTCCTTTTGCCACCTCTGGCAATAAATACTCAAAAGCTGCATCAATAATTTCAAGGTTTGAATCTAAAAGTTTTATATCTTCTAATTTTGAAAGACAAACATCTAAATGTTCTGGTAGAAGTTGGATATTTTCGAATCTCTCAAAGATTCCTGGCCATCTTTCTGCTGATTCTTTGAAAAGTCTATTAACCGTATCGTAAGTAATTTTAGGATCTTTTGATCTGCGAAAATAAACTTCGTGATCTGGTCTTGTCTTTGCCTCTGTCTCGTCATAAAGTTTGGCATAAATCAATTTAAAAACTTCTTGAAAAACATCAACGCCAGCATTGGCTAAAACTAACTCTTCTAAAATTTTTATTCTTTGAGTAAGATCATAATCGCCAGTTAATTTTTCTAGCGTTAGTCTTTCCTCTAAAACATCTTCTGGCGTTTGATCAATTCTTGGAATATCCCGTAATCCCTTTTCATATTTCTTAGGATAAGGACGATAAAGAATAACTTTTTCTAATCCATTTGACCAAACCCCTATAGGAGAACCCTTGGATTCAAGATAACTCTTTAACTGTTCCAATCCTTCTTCAACCTTCGGTTTTTTAAGTTCAAAAAGAATATAGGGCGTCTCTTTATCTTCTTGATAAACCATAATATCAGCTGCTTTTTTATGGATTTCTTTGCCAAAATAGACATCAACCTCTACATCAATTCTATCGATAGGGTAACGATAATCTTTAATCAACCTGACGAGCCAAAGCTGGCGGACGATTTCTTCTGGCTTATTGAGATTTTTTTCTTTATCATAAACCGCAATATCTTTATCGCGCTTGAGGCAATGGATATAAAATTTATCTTTTTCCTTTTCAAAAACCGTTATGACTTCCTCAATTTTTAATTTGGAAAATTCCCGCAAGCCATATTTAACTTGAGGGTCTTTGAAAATCGCGTCTATAATTTCGCGCGTTATCTGTATCTGCTCTTTTGTTGGTTTTGTCGAAAATGGATCTGGTAATTTTGGCATATTAGATAATTCCTCTGTCTTTTGGATTTTAACTTCCATAGTTTCACCTCAATAAATCATCAAAGAAACATTATTTGCAAAATCCCTCCTCGGATTATTGTAGTATTAAAATAATAGCATATATGTATGGAATTTTAGGGAGTTTAATTTCAAATGCCCTTTAGGGGAAGGGAGGCATAGGAGAATTTCCATTTCCTTAATTGAAAAATTTTGGAGGCGTGCAATTTTGCTTAGCGGTCAGGCGGCTCACATCTAAATAAATCTTTTCGTAATTTTGCAAGCTTACATTTTTGTAATTTGACCTTTTAGAAAATGAAATAAACTTAGGCGCATAATAGAGTTGCGCCAAAAGCGTAGTCTTCCCAACGCCTCTTATACCAGAGAGAAGATTTATTTTCTCCATTTCCTCTAATCTATTGCCTGCAAATTTCTCTAAAAGAGTCAAATAATAGGAAAAAATATACCTCGTGGGGTTAGGTTTTCCTTCTTCATTATAGATATAACCGGAAAATAGCTTATCTATCTCCGATATCCAAAGCCTATAAAAACTTTCTATTTTTTCTTTACTCGCCATATATTTCAATTGTATTTTAATCCAATCAAAATGTTAAGTTCAATTGTATTCTAATCCAATAAAAACTTACTCCCACCAAATCAATGGCTTAATCAATTTGTAATCCAAATCCTTGGTATTTATCTTTGTTCCATCTTCAAATTCCACCTCATCGTCGCTGATTTTCTTTATCCATTTGCCTGTAAGGTTAGACAAAGTCTCTGCAATGTCTATATTTGGGTAAAGTTTTGTTAAATCAACTTTGACCCTTTCTTTCTCATAATCAATCTCCAATGCCTTGAGCATTTTTTTGTAGATCGTAAAATAGAATTGACCCCCCATCGTCATTTAAAATTGACCCCCTAATAAGGATATAATCTCCTTCTAAAAACAGGAAGGAGGTAAAGGGGGATGATAACTATGTATAAGTGGCAGCAG